>ERZ834859.2478-NODE-2478-length-15866-cov-3.350705_pt1 | contig 15866 bp, 12 predicted proteins | sample MGYA00519947_ERZ834859 | MGnify/ENA primary metagenome ERZ834859 (study PRJEB31850, sample SAMEA3708763) | human gut metagenome | biome: human gut; feature: human-associated habitat; material: faeces | place: China | collected 2014 ...
TCTCTTTTCTGGCGGGAGAATATGATAAACAGCTGTTTTATGATGCGGTAAAAGGGATGGAGAGAGAAAAAGAAGGCGGCAGGCGATGTTTTCGCTGCTATGAACTGAGACTTTTGGAGGCGGCAAGGGAAGCGAAAAAGGGCAATTTTGATTATTTTACAACGACACTTAGTATCAGCCCGATGAAAAATGCTGCAAAGTTAAATGAAATTGGAGAGCGGATCGGGGAAGAGATAGGGGTTCCTTATCTTCTGTCTGATTTTAAGAAGAAGAATGGATACCGTCGCTCGGTGGAATTATCGGGATTGTATGGACTTTACCGGCAGGATTACTGTGGCTGTATCTTCTCAAAACAAGAGCGAGAAGCTCAGAAGAAAGAAATGCTAAAAAGTGAAAATATGTAAAAAATCCTAAAAGAGAAAGAAAAAATATGTAAAAAGAGAAGATAATATTGGAAAATTATACAAAAATATGATAGACTATGAAAAATAAGCAACAGAAAAGAGGAACAAATATGGCACAATTGTGGGGAGGACGATTTACAAAAGAAACAGATCAGATGGTATATCAGTTCAATGCATCGATTTCTTTTGACAAAAGGTTTTATGCACAGGATATTAGAGGCAGCATCGCGCATGTGATGATGTTGGCAAAGCAAGGGATTCTGACAGAAGAAGAACAACGGAAAATGATTTCCGGTCTGGAAGGAATTTTAAGGGATATAGAAGACGGTTCTCTTGCGATTTCAGAGAAATATGAAGATATTCATAGTTTTGTGGAGGCGACTTTGATCGAGCGGATCGGAGAACCTGGCAAGAAATTACATACTGGAAGAAGCAGAAATGATCAGGTTGCCCTCGATATGAAGCTTTATATCAGAGATGAAGTGTATGCGACGGATCATCTTTTGAAGGAGTTGTTAGAGGTACTGCTTGGAATCATGGAAGAACATATCGATACGTTCATGCCGGGATTTACTCATCTGCAGAAAGCACAGCCAATCACATTGGCACACCATATGGGTGCTTATTTTGAAATGTTCAAAAGAGACCATATGCGTCTGAAAGATATTTACAAAAGAATGAATACCTGTCCGCTTGGATCCGGAGCACTTGCAGGAACTACTTATGATCTGGACAGAGCATACACCGCAGAGCTTCTCGGATTTGACGGACCGACACTGAACAGTATGGATTCGGTATCGGACCGTGATTATCTGATCGAGCTGATGAGTGCTCTATCTACGATTATGATGCATTTAAGCCGCTTCTCAGAAGAAGTGATCATCTGGAATTCCAATGAATACCAGTTTGTCGATATCGATGACAGCTACAGCACCGGAAGCAGTATCATGCCACAGAAGAAGAATCCGGATATTGCGGAACTTGTTCGTGGAAAGACAGGACGTGTATACGGTGCACTGACTTCGATCCTGACTACAATGAAAGGAATTCCGCTTGCTTACAATAAAGATATGCAGGAGGACAAAGAGCTGGTATTTGATGCCATCGATACCGTGAAAGGATGCCTGGCTTTATTTACCGGAATGCTCGCAACCATGAAGTTCAACAAAGAACGTATGCTGGAAAGCTGCAGACACGGATTTACCAATGCAACAGATGCAGCTGACTATCTGGTAAATCACGGGGTACCGTTCCGTGATGCACATGGAATCGTAGGAAAGCTGGTACTTTATTGCATCGATAAGAAGATTGCGTTAGATGATATGTCACTGGAAGAATATAAGGAGATCTCTCCGGTATTTGAAGAAGATATTTATGATGCGATCAGCATGGAGACCTGTGTCAATAAGAGAAATACGATCGGTGCACCTGGACCGGAAGCTATGAAAAAGGTGATCGCGCTTCACGAAGCGTATCTGGAAGAGTGCTAATCGTTATAAGGAAAATGAGCATTGCTGGTCACAGGTACTGGGAACAGTAACATGAGCGTTAATAAGTAGACATAGTTTTTCAATTGTCAGGGTTGAAAAATGTCGGAAAATGCGCTATGATATACAAATCACGCGTACAAATGTACGCATTAAAAAGACAAAACAGGAAATGAGGACATAAAAATGGATCAGAAATTAAGAGTAGGTATTCTTGGTGCAACAGGAATGGTAGGACAGAGATTTATCTCTCTGTTGGAAAATCATCCGTGGTTTGAGGTAGTAACACTTGCTGCAAGCCCGCGTTCCGCAGGAAAGACATATGAAGAAGCAGTCGGAGACCGCTGGAAAATGGACACTCCGATGCCGGAAGCAGTCAAGAAGATCGTTGTACATAATGTCAACGAAGTAGAAGAAGTTGCAAAGACAGTTGACTTTGTATTCAGTGCAGTTGATATGTCAAAAGATGAGATTCGTGCGATCGAGGAAGCATACGCAAAGACAGAGACACCGGTTGTATCTAATAACAGTGCCCACAGATGGACACCGGATGTACCGATGGTAATCCCGGAAGTAAACCCGGAACATTTTGCAGTCATCGAAGACCAGAAAAAGCGTCTTGGAACTACAAGAGGATTTATCGCAGTAAAACCAAACTGTTCGATCCAGAGCTATGCGCCTTGCCTTGCAGCATGGAAAGAATTCGGACCAAAAGAAGTTGTTGTTACAACATATCAGGCAATCTCCGGAGCCGGTAAGACATTCAAAGACTGGCCGGAAATGATCGAGAATATCATCCCATACATCGGAGGAGAAGAAGAAAAGAGCGAAAAAGAACCTCTGCGTGTACTCGGAACACTCGAAAACGGCGAGATCAAACTGGCAGAAGAGCCAAAGATCACATGCCAGTGCTTAAGAGTTCCTGTACTGAACGGACACACAGCAGCTGTATTCATCAACTTCGAGAAGAAGCCAACCAAAGAACAGCTGATTGAAAAACTGGAAAACTTCAAGGGATTCCCGCAGGAAGCAGATCTTCCGAGCGCACCAAAACAGTTCATCCAGTACCTGTCAGAAGACGACAGACCACAGGTAAAAGCTGATGTTAACTACGAGAACGGAATGGGCGTATCTATCGGACGTCTGAGAGAAGACAGCATGTATGATTATAAATTCATCGGACTGTCTCACAACACCGTGCGTGGTGCAGCAGGCGGAGCCGTACTTTGCGCCGAAGCACTGACTGCTAAGGGATATATCCAGGCGAAGTAGCCAGGGGGACGGGAAATCCGGCTCTTTTAGTGTCCCTGATGGCACACTCACCTGCTTATCATTCATAAGGTGAAGGCGTAAAAAGATGAAAGTATAAAAAGAAGAAAGTATAAAACATAAAAAGGTGGGAACTGCAACATGTAAAAAGGCGCAGTTTCCGCCTTTTTCTACGTTATGGACGAAACACTTAACCACCCGCTACGTGTTTTATCACAAGCCTGAACACGGAAATCTGAGCACGGAAATCTGAACACGATACATCTCAGTGTTGAGAATAAAAGACGGTTTTGCTATAATAAAGTATACAATAAATTCGCTGATTACAGAGTGCCGGTGCAGAGTGCCGGTGGGGACACTGAAAAAGCCAAAAACACCGTCCCCATGGCACCATGGCAACCATGGCAACCATGGCAAGAAACGGAGGAAGACCCTATGGATCGAGAACTATTGAACTACACACAGAACCGAGAACTTTCCTGGCTGAGATTCGATCAGCGTGTATTGGAAGAAGCAAGAGATAAGAGCGTGCCACTGTTAGAACGCATGAAATTCGTAGCCATCTTCACCAGCAACTTAGATGAATTCTTCATGATCCGTGTCGGAAGTCTCTATGATATGGTGCAGACAGATGACCGCCACAAGGACAGCCGTTCAGGAATGACACCACAGGAGCAGCTGGATGCGATCTATGCAGCAGTTGCCCCATTATATAAAGAACGTGACAAGACCTACGCCGGGATCAAGAAAGAACTGTCTCCATACGGGGTCTGTGGACTGGACTTTAAAGAACTGGAGGCAGACGAGAGAAAATATGTAAAGAAATGTTTCAAAGAGCAGATCCTGCCGGTACTGTCACCGCAGATCGTAGACAGCAGCCACCCGTTTCCGCACCTTATGAATAAAGATATCTACGTAACAGCCAATCTGAAGCATATCAATAGCAGAAAGAACAAAGACGGCAAAGAGAAAGAGCAGATTCTCGGAATCGTACCGGTTCCAACTTATGTATCCGATATCCTGGTGCTTCCGGGACACGACATCCGCTATATCCGCATGGAGAAGGTCATCATGGAATACCTGGATCTGGTATTTGACCAGTACGAAGTATCCGATCCGAACTACATCTGCGTGACAAGAAATGCAGATGTATCTCCGGACGATGAGGCACTGGAGGTTACCGATGACTTCCGGAAGCTCATGCAGAGTACCTTGTACAAACGCCGCAGGATGGCGGTAGTAAGATTAGAAACAGCGGAGAAACTGACACCGGAAATGCAGGAATACTTCTGTAAGAAATTCAAGATCACACCGGAGCAGATCTTCCGCACGAAGATGCCGATGAAACTGGATTACATGTTCTCCATCGCAGGAAATCTTCCGGAGCCCATGAAGAAAGCACTGGTCTACGAACCATTCTCCCCGCAAAAATCAGCACATGTACAGGACGGCAGCATGCTAAAACAGGTGAAAAAGAATGATATCCTGTTGTTCTACCCATACGAAAGCATGGATCCGTTTCTGAAGCTGATCAAAGATGCCTCAGTAGATCCGAATGTAATGACGATCAAGATCACCATCTACCGCCTGGCGAAGAAGGCAAGACTGGTAGAATACCTGTGCGCAGCTGCGGAAAATGGCAAAGAAGTCACCGTACTGATCGAGCTGCGTGCAAGATTTGACGAGCAGAACAACATCGACTGGTCGGAACGTCTGGAAGAAGCAGGATGCCGTGTGATCTACGGATTCGACGGTTACAAAGTGCATTCCAAGATCTGTCTGATCACATACAGGAACCGCAATGACATCCAGTATATCACACAGGTCGGAACCGGCAATTATAACGAGAAGACAGCTGCCATGTATACCGATCTGTCCTTGATGACTGCTGATCCGCGAATCGGACAGGACGCCGCAGAATTTTTCAAGAATATGTCCATCGGTAATCTGCAGGGCAGCTATCAATACCTGATCGTATCACCGGTCAGCTTAAAGAGCCGTATCTTACAGATGATGGACGAAGAGATCACAAAAGGAAGCGAAGGACGCATCATTATGAAGATGAACTCCGTGACAGATGTGGACTTCATAAAGAAAGTATCCGAGGCCTCCTGCGCCGGAGTGAAGGTAGACTTGATTGTTCGTGGAATCTGCTGTATACTACCGGGAGTGCCTGGATTTACAGATAATGTCAGAGTGATGAGCGTGGTTGGCCGCTATCTGGAACACCCACGTATCTTCAGCTTCGGAACCGGCAAAGAGCAGAAGATCTACATCGGCTCCGCAGACATGATGACAAGAAATACAGAAAAAAGAGTAGAGGTAGCCTGCCCGGTATTAGACGGGCAGATCAGACGCCAGATCAACCATGACCTGAAGATCATGTTAAGCGATAACGTGAAAGCAAGGATCATGCAGAAAGACGGCACATATATGAAACGGACCGGCGGCATAAAAGCTGTGGACTCCCAGGCAGTTTTCATGGAAGAAGCACAGCACGGCAGCCGAGAAGAAGACCAACGGGGACGGGGATTACTGGCTTTTTTCCTGTCCCTCCGGCACAGAAAAAAATAAAAGCCATCAGGGACAGGAAAAAAGCCAGTAATTCCCGTCCCCATCGGCACACCAAGGAGTAACATAATTACATGGGAAAATCACTATACATTGCCGAAAAACCCAGCGTAGCGCAGGAGTTTGCCAAGGCATTGCATATCAATACACAGAGAAAAGACGGATATCTCGAATCAGCAGAAGCAATCGTAACCTGGTGCGTCGGACACCTGGTCACGATGAGCTATCCGGAAGAATATGATCCGGCATTAAAAAGGTGGAGTCTTGAGACTCTGCCTTTTATCCCGCAGGAGTTCAAGTATGAAGTCATCCCGGCGGTATCCAAGCAGTTCCGGATCGTATCGGGACTTCTGAACAGAGCAGATGTAGACACCATCTACGTCTGTACCGACTCGGGACGGGAAGGAGAATACATCTACCGTCTGGTAGAACAGCAGGCAGGCGTAAAAGGCAAGAACCGCCGCCGCGTATGGATCGACTCCCAGACAGAAGAAGAGATCCTGCGCGGGATCAAAGGAGCAAAAGACTTAAAAGAATATGACAATCTGGCAGCATCGGCTTACTTAAGAGCCAAAGAAGACTACCTGATGGGAATCAACTTCTCCCGCCTCCTGACGTTAAAATACGGCAACAGCATCTCCAATTACCTGAATACGAAATATTCCGTTGTATCCGTAGGCCGCGTTATGACCTGCGTCCTCGGTATGGTCGTGCGCAGAGAACGGGAGATCCGGGAATTCGTAGAGACCCCGTTCTACAGAGTCTTAAGCACCATCGGAGAGAAAGGGGTGACATTCGAAGGCGAATGGCGGGCAGTCAAAGGATCAAAATGGTTTGAATCCTTCGACCTCTATAAGGAAAATGGATTCAAAGAAAAGGAAAAGGCAGAAGAACTGATCCGCTATCTGAACAGCAGAGAGTCAGCCGCCAGCCAACCTCTGACCTGTCAGATTGTATCCATAGAAAAAAAGAAAGAAAAGAAGAACCCGCCGTTATTATTCAATCTGGCCGAGATCCAGAATGAATGCTCCAGACGGTTCAAGGTCAGTCCGGATGAGACACTCCGGATCATCCAGGAGCTATATGAAAAGAAACTCGTCACCTACCCAAGAACAGATGCCCGTGTCCTGTCCACAGCAGTGGCAAAAGAGATCCATAAGAACTTAAACGGCCTGATGCAGTACGAGCCAGCAAAACCATACCTTCAGGACATCGTGAAATTCGGCAGCCACAAAGCCTTAGAGAAGACGAGATACGTCAACGACAAGCAGATCACAGACCACTATGCGATCATCCCGACCGGACAGGGCATGGGAGCACTAAAAGGACTTCCGAACCTGTCACAGAGGGTGTATGATGTGATCGTAAGACGATTCTTAAGCATCTTCTACCCACCGGCTGTCTATCAGAAAGTATCGATCGTGACGAAGATCAAAGAAGAATCCTTCTTCTCAAGCTTTAAAGTACTGGCAGAAGAAGGCTATCTGAAAGTAACAGGTGTGCCGGGCAGGAAGAACGACAATAACGATAATACAGATAGCAGCGCAGACAGTACCGAAGACAAAGACACCGATGCAGACTTCTTCGTCAGGATACAGAGCCTTAAGAAAGGCATGACCCTTCCGGTGCAGTCCCTGGACATCAAAGAAGGCAAGACCTCGCCGCCGAAGCGCTATAACTCCGGTTCACTGATCCTTGCCATGGAAAATGCAGGACAGCTCATCGAAGATGAAGAACTCCGTGCCCAGATCAAAGGAAGCGGAATCGGCACCAGTGCCACCAGAGGCGAGATACTGAAGAAATTATTTAATAATAAATATCTGGCGCTCAATAAAAAGACTCAGATCGTCACGCCGACGATGTTAGGGGAAATGATCTACGATGTCGTAGACCATTCCATCCGGCCGCTCCTGAACCCGGAACTTACGGCAAGCTGGGAAAAAGGTCTGACGTATGTGGCAGACGGAGATATCACATCAGATGAATATATGAAAAAGCTGGATGATTTCGTGTCGAGAAGGACACTTGCGGTAAAGGGACTGAATAATCAGTATCAGATGCGGGCGTGCTATGATAAGGTAGCGCAGTTTTATAAGAAGCCGGTGAGAAAGACGAGTCGTAGTAAAAAATAAAAGGAATAAAGACAACTCCCGTTGACATTTTATGTGGAATATCATATTATAATTATAAGAGACAACTCTTTGGTGTTCCGCTACCATAAAAGGCGAATTATGATAGGTGTTCCGCCACCGATAAGGGCGAATTATGATGAATGAGTAAGGAGTGAAATATATCCTTACTCTTTTTTACTAAGGAGGAATAGATTGAAATTATTTTTTTATGATGTGGATCCGGACTATGTTACTTATTTGAAAAATATCGAAAAAAATAAGCGGGGATTTACAAGGGTTCCAAACGTAATATATAACAATGAAAGAAAAATGGTATGTGGAATAGTGCTTGAAATTGCTGAATACAAATATTATGTTCCGATATCGTCATATAAAAAACAGCAGAATAATAATATTCTTATAAAATTGAATGATGACAAATACAATCAGGTAAAAGGCTCATTAAGATTTAATTATATGTTCCCAATTCATGATAAATATATAAAGAAAAGAGAGTTTAATGAATCGAAGTCTATGGGAAGAAAAGAATTTTTGCGTAGACAATGGGTTTATTGTAATTTGATAATAGATGAGATTAGAGAAATGGCAAACAAAACCTATCAAGAAGTTGTGAATGGAAATGATAAAATCCTGCAAAATGCATCCTGTGATTTTAAATTACTGGAAAAAGCAGCAGATGAATACGAATTTAGAAAAGGAGAACCAACATGTCAGAACAATTAACCATCAAAAACCTCTACAACCACATGGATGAAACCATCGCAAAAGACATCTTCGAAGGAGCCACCTACCCATGGGAAATCCTTCCAAAGATCAGCGGTTTCATCAAAGAACTCGGAAAGACCCTTCCGGCAGATGAATACGATCAGGTCGGCGAAGACGTATGGATCGCCAAATCCGCAACCGTATTCCAGACAGCCTACATCCACGGACCGGCGATCATCGGAAAGAACGCAGAAGTCCGCCAGTGCGCATTCATCCGCGGAAATGCGATCGTCGGCGAAGGCGCAGTCGTAGGTAACTCGACAGAACTTAAGAACGTCATCCTGTTCAACAAAGTACAGGTGCCGCACTATAATTACGTGGGCGATTCCATCCTCGGCTACAAATCCCATATGGGGGCCGGATCCATCACATCCAATGTCAAATCCGACAAAAAACTCGTCGTAGTAAAAGCCGGAGACGAAAGGATCGAGACAGGTCTTAAGAAATTCGGAGCCATGCTCGGAGACGAAGTAGAAGTCGGCTGCGGCAGCGTACTGAATCCGGGAACCGTGATCGGAAGCCACAGCAACATCTACCCACTGTCAAGCGTCAGAGGATTCGTACCGGCATACAGCATCTACAAGAGACAGGGCGAAGTAGTGGAGAAAGTAGAAGAGTAATCAACACACGGAGGAAAAATCAATGAACAAAATAGCATTCATCGGCGTAGGTATCATGGGCAGATCCATGGTCCGCAATCTCATGAAAGCAGGATTCGAATTACACATCTACGCCAGAACCAGATCGAAAGTCGAAGACGTGATCAGCGAAGGAGCCACCTTCCACGATACCATCGCAGACTGCGTAAAAGACGCAGAAGCAGTCATCACCATCGTAGGCTTCCCGACCGACGTAGAAGAAGTCTACTTCGATGCAGGCAACATCTTAGACAGCGCAAGAGAAGGCGCATATCTGATCGACATGACGACTACAAGCCCGATGCTGGACCAGAAGATCGCAGAAGAAGGAACTAAAAGAGGCTTCCACGTACTGGACGCACCGGTCACCGGCGGTGATACCGGAGCGAAGAACGGTACACTCTCCATCCTGGTCGGCGGTTCCAGAGAAGACTACGAAGCCTGCATGCCGTTATTCGAGGCGATGGGCACCAACATCAACTATCAGGGAGGATCCGGATGCGGCCAGCACGCCAAGCTTGCGAACCAGATCATGATCGCCGGCACCTTATCCGGAGTCTGCGAGGCACTCACCTATGCGAAGGCAAAAGGCCTGGACCTTCAGACCGTACTCGATTCCGTATCGACCGGAGCGGCAGGCAGCAAACAGCTGGATACCTTCGGGCCAAAGATCCTGGCAGGAGATTACGCACCGGGATTCTTCCTGAAGCACTTCGTCAAAGACATGAAGATCGCCCTTACCGAAGCGAACATGAGCAATCTCAATCTGGATGTATTAAGCCAGGTGCTTGCCAACTACGAACTCCTTCAGGCAGAAGGCTGCGGAGATCTCGGTACCCAGGCACTGATCAAGTACTACGAAGAAGAGATGGACGCATAAAACATGTCGAAAAAAAGACAAAAAATGGGTAAAATTGTATAAATTGTTGATACATAGTTGAAGCCTGCTTAAAGATATGATAAAATCATATATGTTTATGAATGGATGAGGGATGTGGGCAAAAAAATGATATATAATAATCCCAGTTATTTGTGTTTCAAAAACAGAAAACCGAATATAGAGATATTACATAACATTTATAACATGTATAAATATACGAAGAGCTTGAGAGATACCCTTCCTTCCATTGGTATGAAATGATAAGAATACCGGGGGGGGGTATTTTGGTGCGCAAAAATATGCGCAGAGAAGAAAAAGATATAATGAATTTATTCAAACTTATAAGAAACCGATGAAAAAGCAGAGAATAAAGGAGTAACCACCAGATGAAAGAATGTTACATAGATATGCATTGCCACATTCTGCCGGGAGTCGATGACGGGGCGAAAGACCTTGCCGAGACGAAGAAGATGCTTGAGATCGCATACGCAGAAGGAATCCGGTGTATCATAGCAACCCCTCACCACCATCCGCACCGCGGAAAGGCACCGGAGGAGAAGCTTCGTGAAAAGGCAAAGCTTGTGCGCGAAGCAGCACACGAGATTGACGAACGCTTCCGGATATACCTTGGAACGGAAATCTATTTCGGGCAGGATGTTGCAGACAAATTAAAAGAAGGAAAGATCCTTTCGATGAACCGCAGAGAGTATGTACTGGTAGAATTTCCGCCCTCACAGACATACAGCTACATCAGACAGGGGATCCAGCAGCTGCAGTTCGCAGGATACGAAGTCATACTGGCGCACGTCGAGCGCTATCACTGCATCGCCGAAGATGTAGAACTTGCGGAAGAACTGTACGATATGGGTGTGAACCTGCAGGTAAATGCAGACAGCATCACCGGGGGATCCGGACGTAAGATCAGGAAGTTCATCGAAGAGCTGATGAACCGCGACCTGGTATTCTGCGTCGGAACCGATGCACACGATACAAAGCACAGACCGCCGAAGATGAAGAAGGCGGCCGCTCACGTAGAGAAACGATACGGAGAAGATTATACAAGGAGGATATTCTACAGCAACGCCAAGAGTATGCTGAAGAAGAGAGATTAAGATGAGCCGAAAAAATTATGGAATGATGAATCAGGAGATTCAGGATGACGAAGTTACCATTGATCTGATGGAATTATTCAGTGCCTTATGGGCAAAGAAGACGATAATTATTCTGTCTGCGGTATTCATGGCACTGGTAGCGTTCGTCGGAACGAAGATGTTCGTGACACCGAAGTACACGTCAGTAACGAAGCTCTTCGTTATGACGAAGAATGACGACACCTCAGCGAGCGCAACCTACACAGACTTACAGACAGGAAGCATGCTGACAAAGGATTACATGGAACTGGTAAAGAGCCGTCCGGTACTGGAAAAGACCATCTCCAAGCTGAAGCTTGATGTGACACCGGAAGAACTGGCCGGCATGATCACCACAGAGACACCGACCGACACACGTATTATGAGCATCAGCGTGACGGACGATGATCCGAAAGAAGCAAAACAGATCGCAGACACACTCAGAAAAGCAGTCAGCGTACAGATCACAGAGATCATGAATGCGGATTCTGTCAATACCGTAGAAGAAGGGAACCTTCCGACCAGCCCGTCTTCCCCGGATGTCAAGAAGAACATGATGCTCGGCGCACTGCTCGGACTTGTCATCTCTATGGGATTCGTTGTACTGATCTTTATCTTAGATGATACGGTCAAGACTCCGGATGATGTAGAAAAGTACCTCGGACTGAATGTACTGACTTCCATCCCGATCCAGGAAGGAAGCAGCGCGCCGAAGAAGGCAAAGCAGCAGAGAGAATCAAGAAATGCTGTAAAAAGCAGAAGATAGGAGAAGGACATGGCAGAGATAGTATTAAAGAATCTAACGAAAGATTACCGGAGCAACGAAGCATACAAGACACTTCGTACCAACATCGAATTCTCCGGATCAGATAAGAAAGTAATCGTATTCACAAGCTGTACACCGAACGAAGGAAAGAGTACCGTGACGATGGGACTCGCAGCGTCCCTCGCAGAAGGCGGCAAGAGAGTCTTGTTCGTGGATGCAGACCTTCGGAAATCCGTCCTGATGGGACGCCACAGAGTCACAGGAGAAGTGAAGGGACTGACACACTTCCTCTCCGGACAGGCTGACGTAAAAGAAGTGATCTTAAGAACACAGGAACCGAATCTCTTCGTAACGTTCGCAGGACCGGTTCCGCCGAACCCGGCAGAACTGCTCGGCAGCAGAAGATTCGAAGCATTTCTTGACGGTGCAAGACAGGCATATGATTATGTGATCATCGATGCACCACCACTCGGAAGCGTCATCGATGCAGCAATCATTGCAAAAAATTCAGATGCATCTGTGATGGTCATCTCAGCAAAGACGATCAGCTACAAGTTCGCCAGAGTGGTAAAAGACCAGCTGGAGAAGGCAGACTGCCCGATCCTCGGCGTGGTATTGAATAAAGTGGATATGAAACAGAACAAGTATTATGGTAAATATTACGGTAATTACTATGGCACTTACGGAGAAAACGGAAAGAAATAGAGGGTGAGCGTATGAACCAGCGCGTGGTTACCGGCCTGTTGACGGCCGGATGTATAGCACTGGCAGGTGCAGGATATATGACCTATAAGAATCAGGACCGTACTGCACCGGAGATAAAAGTAGACCAGAGTGAGAAGATTGCCTATACAGAAGGAGAAGACTACGGAAAGCTTCTGGAAGGCGTGACGGCACAGGACGATAAAGACGGAGACCTGACCAGTGAGGTGTTCGTAGAAAAGGTCGTGCCGGTCAGTAAGAAGAAGGCAGCTGTCTATTACGGTGTCACAGACAAGGCGAAAAATGTAGGAACAGCGAGCCGGGAAGTGACCTATCAGGCAGCAGAAGGCAGCGATGCGGCAGAAGAGACCGCACCGGATACGGCTTCGGAAGATACAACGCAGAAGACGGATGAAAAGTCGGAAAAGAAGACGAAGAAGAAATCCAAAAAAGCAAAGGCAAAGAAGACCGCTGAAGAAAAGAAGGCAGAAGAGACCGCACAGGATGCAGCGGCAGCAGACCAGCAGAGTGAGGCGTTGCAGCCAAACGGTACACGCCCGGCAATGAAGCTTGCCGAAGATGCGAAGACGATAGCCAGAGGCACATCATTCAATGCACTGAATGAAGTGATCGATGCAGTGGACGACAAAGACGACAGAGACACCTTGTTCCGCGGACTTCATATTGACGGTAATTACAATGTGAACCAGGCAGGAACCTATACATTACAGTATTACGTACAGGACAGTGACGGTAATACCTCAGATCCGATCACATTTACGCTGACTGTACAGTAACAGACAAAGGATGAATGATATGAGACAGAGACTTCTGGAAATGGAAAGAAAGAACCTGATAGGCAAACTGATCACACTGATCCAGCTTCTGGTATCGGTGATCTGCATCGTGACTGTGGCAGGCAGCGGGATGCTGCCGAAGAAGTACCTGATCTTTTTGATCGGGGCACTGGCAGTACTCTTTGGTGCGACACATATCCTGCAGTATCCGAAGAATAAGGTACTGCGCTATACGGGGATGATCATCAGTCTCCTGATGACGGTCATACTGGCGGTGATCAGCATGGGAATGATGAAGACCGATGATGTACTTAAGAAAGTCGGCGGAGCCACCTACAAGACGGATAACATGGTCGTGGTCGTGAAGAAAGGTGATTCTGCGAAGAGCATCGAGGATGCCGAGGATTACCGGTTCGGCTATCAGACGGCAGTGGATCAGAAGAATACCGATAAGATGATCAGGGACATCGAGAAGAAAGTCGGCAAAGACGTGAAGACCGAAGAATACGAATCATTGACGGACGAGGCAAATGCACTCCTGAATGGAAATGTGGATGCGGCGGTGTTCAATGAGGGGTATATGAGTATGATCGATGAATCGGTTGAGGGGTTCTCGGAGAAGGTCAAGATTCTGTATCAGTATGGAATTAAGACGAAGGTAAAAAGCGAGAAGAAAGCAGATGTGACGGAACCGTTCAATGTGTTTATCAGCGGTATTGATGTGGCTGGCCCTATTACGACGAACAGCCGAAGTGATGTGAATATTATTATGACGGTGAATCCGAATACGAAGCAGATCCTGCTTACAACGACACCGAGAGATTATTATGTTACGATCCCAGATGTATCGGGTGATGCAAGGGATAAGCTGACACATGCGGGTATCTATGGAGTGGATGCTTCTATGGCGACGCTGGAAAATCTGTATGGAATTGACATCAGTTACTATGCGAGGGTGAACTTTACATCACTGGAGACGATTGTGGATGCGCTTGGTGGTGTGGATGTGAATTCGGAAGTGGAGTTCGAAAAGAATGGATATAGCTTCCACAAAGGCATAAATCATATGGATGGAGCGCAGGCACTTACGTTCTCAAGAGAGAGATATAGTTTTGCAGAGGGAGATAACCAGCGCGGTAAGGATCAGGAAGCAGTATTGACTGCGATTATTCAGAAGGCTACATCTCCGGCAATCATTAAGAGTGCTAACGAGATCCTGGCAACGGTCAGCGATTGCGTAGAGACCAATATGACATCGGATGAGATGGCGAAATTCATTAACATGCAGCTTAATGACGGAGTAAGCTGGAAGATTGAATCGCAGGCGGCGTCCGGTAAGGGAGATACACAGGCATGTTATTCGTCGGGATCACAGTTGTTGTATGTAATGTGGCCGGATGAAGCAGTGGTGGCAAATATAAGTGATAAGATGCAAAAAGTATTAACAGAGAAATAGTATAGGAAAAGAGAAACAGGTTATGAAAATACAGGAGAAGAAAAAAGTTCATATTCGGTGGATGTTGGTCTGCTATGATATATTGATATATTTATTGTCGGCAATATTATTGTTGCGGCTTTACGGAGGAAATGATAAATTATCATATACAGGCATACTTCAACAAATGTGTATATCTATGGTGTGCATATTTGGCATTCGTCTGCTTGGAAATATATATGGACAGGTATGGAGATATGGAGGCATTCAGTGCTATATGCGCCTGATCTTTGCAGATGGAATAGCATGTGTGCTCTATATGATCATAGAAATTCTTCTTCCTGTTGAAAGCATTACTTTTGCGAGAATGCTTTCGCTTGTAAGTGTAGATCTGCTTGGAGCATTAACGATGCGTATGCTGTACCGCTATGCATATAAATGCGGGAACAGTAATGATATGCAGGGCAGATTCTGGGCGGTGCTTCTGAAGATATTCTCGGGAATTGATGCAGGACGTGAAAAAGAAATCCAGAAAATTAAAATTGCGATTATCGGTGCAGGCCGCGTAGGTGTCGGTCTTGCAGAAGAACTGCTGAATAACGAGCAGGCATCCTACGTTCCAAGATGCTTTATCGATATTAACAAGGAAAAAGTAGGACGTGAGATTCAGGGGATTCCTGTATGGTCGGAAACGGATGCAACATTATCGAAGCTGGATGATTATGAAGTGCAGGAGATTATTTTTGCAATCCCGTCTATGGAGACAGAAAAGAGAAAAGAACTGTATGATTATTATAAGAATGCCGGCTATAAAGTGAAAATCTATGATTATCCGACGATGCATGCTGCCGGAGGGAAAAGATATCTGAGAGAGTTCGACATCGAAGAAT
>ERZ834859.2479-NODE-2479-length-15853-cov-3.385112_pt1 | contig 15853 bp, 9 predicted proteins | sample MGYA00519947_ERZ834859 | MGnify/ENA primary metagenome ERZ834859 (study PRJEB31850, sample SAMEA3708763) | human gut metagenome | biome: human gut; feature: human-associated habitat; material: faeces | place: China | collected 2014 ...
CTAAACGGGGCCGTGGGTCAAATCCATCGTGTCCATTTTCTTGGGTACAGTTTAGGCAAAAAATGGGTCAGAAAATGGGTCAGCAAAAATGAAGTCCTCAAAAAAGTACAAAAAACCCGCTGATTTCTAGTGAAATCAGCGGATTTTTGGTCCGAGTGGCGGGATTTGAACCCACGGCCTCTTGGTCCCGAACCAAGCGCGCTACCAACTGCGCTACACCCGGATAGCTGCCTCTCTTCCAGGGCACCAAGGCCCCGCAAAGCAACGTAGTTTATTATACGGAATTTTTTGGCCGTTGTCAAGTGTGGAAGTTGTTTCGATCCCTATCTCCCAGGACTGCGGCCCCAAGGCCGGGGGCACGGTATGCGTGCCCCCGGTTTGATTGCCTCGTTGGTTCAATGCTTTTTTCAGTCTCTCTTCCTGCCCTTCCGGCCCAGAATCACGATGGCTGCTGCGCCAGCCAGAGAGGCCGCCAGCAGTGCCAGATACAGCGCCAGCTGGGCAGTGTCTCCCGTGGGAACAGAGTCATCCGGTTCATCAGGGTGCCCCGGTTCGTCCGGCGTATCCGGCATATCAGGATCCGGGCTTTCGTCCGGGTCAGGGGTCGGATGCGGATCTGGATCCGGCATGGGATCGGGACCCGGGTCTGGATCCGGCTTGGGGTCTGGATCTGGATCCGGGTCCGGCGGCGGGGTCGTGTCGTCATAATTGATGATCAGCACTTCCGCCGTGTCTCCGAACGGGACCGTCCCGGGGTTGTGCCCCTCGACGCGGGTCCCATAGCCGTCCACACGCGCCTCTGCCACTGTGTAGCCGACGCCGGAGGGCAGGCCCTTGGCTGTCTTGCTCTCCCCGTCTTTCAGGGTAAATGCTGCCACGCCGTCCTGGAACGTCATATCCCCGCAGATGCCGTTGATGGACTTGTCGTCAAGCGTGACGGTGAAGGAGAAGTCCCTCTGCCGGTCACCGCTGTACACTTGCTTTTTGACGGTCAGGTTCCCCTTTCCGTTGATGACGTTCCATCCGTCCACCCGGCTGCCGTAGCCATCCACCGGCTCCTCCTGCACAGTGTAGGTGTACGCCCGGCCACTGTCGTCGTAGGCGGGCCAGCTGCCGAAATCATAGGTCCAGCTGCCGTCGGCGTTCGGGGTGACTTCCCGCTCGGCAACTTTGGTGCCGTTCTGCAGGAGGCTCAGCGTGATGGAGTTCGGACGGTCGTCCGCTCCATCACCCACCCAGGTCTTCCGCCCCTGGATGGCAATTTCCGTCTCCTTGCCGCCCAGTGTGTTGGTCAGAGCCAGCGTACCGCTCCCTGTCACAGTGTACGACTCCAGGTGTTCTTCCTCCACCCAGTAGGTATAGGGATTGCCGCTGCCGTCCGTATCCGGCAGATGCTCAAAGGTGTATGTCCAGACATCGGCGTTTCCGTCCTGGGCATTTTTCGCGGACAGCGTCACTTCGCCTGCTACTTCGCCCTGGGCTGCCGGATCCGTTCTGCGGTAGAGGGTCAGCTTCAGCGTCTCCGGGCGAAGGCCCTGCGCGTCACTGTCATCCCGCCAGGTTTTGGAGACCGGGATGTCCGTATAGCCCCTGTTGGTGATGGCAGTGGTGAACGCCACCGTAGTTTCCGTCGGTTCTCCATGATCGTAGATCACTTCCATGTCCTCGTCCGGGGTTCCCTGTTCAATGGCGTAATAATAGTATTTCTGGTTCTGGCTGTTTACTTTGTCCAGCTCTCCGAAAATATGGCGCCAGTTATTGGCCGCAGACAGCTCTGCGGTCATGCCGGCGACCTGCTCCACTCCATCCACGCCGGTCTTCCCGATCAGGTTTTTGTCCGTGGTCCGCCAGAGTTCCATTGTGATCGGATGTTTCTTGGTATCCGCGGTGTGCCATTTCTTTTCCACTGTCAGGGATGTCACAGCTTTATTGGTGAATTGGAATTCAGGGTAGGTCCCATCCACATCGGTCTTGTTTTCCTTTTTCGTATCTCCCACCTGGACGTAGCTGCCGCTGACCGCTTCGGTCACGCGGTATTCTGTCTCGGAGTCGGAGTCCGGCAGATAGCTGCCCGGCATTCGGGCTGGGAGGTTCTCCCAGACGGCTTTCCACTCTGCGTACTCGTAATAGGGTTTGTCCAGATCAGGATCCGCAGTTCCATCCAGCGTGACGGATACAGCCGTCAGGGTCTTCCACGTATACGCCGGGCCCTCTGCCGGATTCTCCAGCGGAACCGCATATTGCAGGTGCAGGGTGACCTGGGCGCCCTCCTCGCCGGCAGGCATCCACGTCTTGCCGGCAAAGACCTTGGTGGTCTGCATGTCGTTGGCCGCTGTGGTGAGGAAGCCGTCGTCAGACTGCCCGCCATAGGTGTAGGCCGCCGTGTACGCCTCGTTGTAGGAATCTCTGAGCAGGACATAGCTGCTCAAATCGACTGCTCCGTTCGTCATTTGATATCCTGGCTCAAGCTCCACGGCGCGATAGGTGTACTCCCCTTCCGCATTCTGTTTCGGCAGGCCGGAAATCGTCATCCCTACCGGCGATTCAACCGTGCCCTCTGTATCCGTTCCGGTGAGGGTCACTACCAGATCCTGCTTTTGACCGTTTTCGCCGGTCACCTGGACGGCTTCCCATGCTGCCGCTTCCCAGCCGACAGATAGATCCGTGGTCCGCTGAATCAGGAAGCTGGTCTCCCAGGTCTTGCCGGCTTCGTCTGTATCCGGACGGGTGCCATAGACGTTGTTCCGGTCGTTCGTCCAAATCTTCTGCACCTGCAGCGAGGTCGTCGCCAGCTTGTTGGTGATGGTGGTCGAATTTCCGGATTCCGTGTAGGTGTCTTCAATTCCCGTGAAAAGGCCGCCGCTGTCTGCAACAGTGTATGCGAACTCTTCACCGCTGGTATCGACTGTAATCGTCACGGTTCCGCCTTGATAAGCGATTTCCGTCTCCACCACGCGATAGGACAGCTCCGAAATCCCGCTGTCTTTTTTTACTACACGCGGCAGGTTCTCACAAGCTCCACTCCAGGAATCATAGATATGCCGGTTTTCCAATGTGATCGAAAAACCATTGAGTATTCCGGCATCCTTCAGTTTCTCGTACGCGTCTTCTCCCAGGTTCTCCTGCGTGAAATAGTCCGCTGCCCTCTGCCAACCTCCGCTCTTTCCCTCCTTGACATACAGCTCAAAGGTGACGGACATCTCGCCAAGGTCCATGTAATCGGCAGTGATGGGCTCGCCATCGCTGCCCACCCACCGCTTGGTGAAGGGGGCTCTGGTCTCCAGAGAGTTTTTCAGCTCCTTCATGTGGATGGTGTCACCGTCTGCGGAGTCCTCACCCGCTGTCCCATTGCCGGTGAAGTAATATTGGTACCGCTCATACAACGCTTCCTTCAGATCGGAGTTCAGCTCTTCCTTCACGGTGTACACCCACCGGGCGCCGTTGGGGGCCCACTTTTCCAGCTCCGTCTGGGGCTGCGCGGCGGGAGGCGTCTCTTCGGAGGGAACCTGGGAATCGGGGTCTCCGATCTGATCCGGATCTTCCGCGGGATCTGTCGGTGTGGCCGGACCGCTGCCGGTGCCGCCATGTTCCCCATCCGCTGGATCGCTTTGCAGGCTGGCGGCACTGAGGGTTTCCTCCTGTGCGACAGACTGACCGTCCCCGTCTTCCGCCGGGGACGCCGGATTCTGCTCATCTTCCTCCCCATCTGCGGGAGACTCCGGATTCTGCGTATCCTCCTCGTCCGTGGGAGGATCGGCGGGCTGGTTTCCCTCCTCCGGGGGCATTTCTGTGGGCGGCGTTGTCTCCTCTCCCTGGCCGGAGCCCGGTTCGGCGGGCTCTTCCGCAGAGATGCCGGGCTCTTCCGCATCCGGATCGTCCGCACCCCAGATCTGATAAGTCCACTTTCCGGTTTCTGCATCCTGGGTCCACTTGACGGTGTAGTCCCCGCCCTCTGTCAGCTTCTCCTCGATGTGCGGGTCGCCCTGCCCCTCCTGGGCAGCGGCGCGGCGGGTCACAGTGAGCCGGATGACGGGGACCAATGTACCATCTTTCCCCTCTTCATAGGGGGCATCCGGACGCAGACCGAAGGCGTCGTGAAAGTCCTCCCAGGCTTTTTGGCCCGTGAGGGTGATGAACTCTGTCTGCACAGCCTTCCGGCTGTTCAGGAACGTGGCGTCGGCCTCTTCCCGCTCTTCATGGGGCAGCAGACCGCCGACAGTATATCCGCCCCCTGTGACGTCTTGGGCCTCCAGGTCGCCCGGGCCGCACCAGGTATCGTAGCCGCCCAGGAAGCTCTTGTCCTCCTCCACATGATAGAGGTACAGCGAGCCGTTGGGCGCATACTGCTCCAGGTCTGTAAAGGAAAGAACCGTTTCAACAGTTGTGCTGTCTCCTCGCTGCCGGTAAGCCGCCTCGACCTCCTCCGAGGACCAAGTGGCCGTCCGCACCAGCTCCTGCGCGGAGGGCTGGCCGTTGTTCTGGATGTAGACCCGGTACAGATGGAAGCGCACGGCGGGATAGGCGATGGGCAAGTCATCTCCGCCCAAAGGCAGTTCCAGGATTTTTTTCACCGACAGACTGCCAGTCGGGCTGTGGAACACGTTCTCCACCTGGAAGGTGTTGGAGATCTCCTGTATATCAAACAGATCCAGCGATTCCTGGGGTCCCTCGCCGGTACCGTCCAGGGGCAGCCCGTTGGCGCCGGTGATGCCTTCCTCCCGGAGAACATATTCGTACAGCTTGCCTTCCTCCGTGTATTTGGGCAGCCCTGGCTGGTCTTCAGATTCCGGCCGGACGGTTCCGGCTCCGTCATCGATGATATTTTTCCCCTCATAAAGGAGCCGGAACGTATAGTTCTTCAGGCCGGACCAGTCCTGAACAGTCAGGGTCGCGATGGGGGCTCCGCCAAAGTCAAACGCCTCCCCGCTGCCCTGCACCCGCCGGTACAGTGCGAAGGCGACGTTGGGCAGGTCCACCGCCGGATAGCCAGCGGGCAGGTTGGTCCACAGCTTCCGTCCCTCAATGGCGACCGGCTTATTCAGGCGGTTGACGAAGGTACCATTTGCGTTCAGGGCATATTTGGCGTAAGAACTGCTGGCATCCTGAGACACTGGTGGGTTGACGCCGTCCAGGTTCGTGGTCTGCGCTTCGTAAGCCGCCTCCATCCCCGGGTCAGCTTCGTCACGCGTGCCCAGACAAGTTTCACCCGTCCAGTACTCCGCAATGGCGTAGTCAAAGTCGGAGGCGTTTACACTGGTGCGCTCCACCGCGGAGTAAGTGATCTTGTAACCCCAGTCGTCATACTTGGGCAAGTTCTCCAGCTCGGCCCGCCAGAAATACTGCCGGTCCGCAGATCCGTTATCCCCGGAGGCGGTGCCGGGCTCCTCACCCGCGGGATCGCCTGCTCCCTCGGACGGCGCCTCCGTCTCCGGCGGGAGCAGGCCCTCGTTTGTCCAGCGGTAGCTGGGATAGATCAGTTCGGTTTCGATCCCGTCCTCAGCAGCAGAGGTATGCACAGTCCGGTAAATGTCCAGATAGATGTCCGGACGACTGCCGGAGCCATACATATAGATGTCGTACCACTGCTTGTACCAGACAGCATCCGTTACGCCGGTGCGTTTGTTGGTGAGGGTGATCTTCTGCTCGTCATTCTTGTTTTCACCGTCATTTGCCGTATAGGATTCTTCCTTTACAGAGCTTGTGTATGTAGTCCACAGGGCATAGACCTCCGGAGAAATGGTCCGCAGCTGATCCAGCGTGATCTCATTGCCGCCGTCCAGCCAGACCTCCTCCACGGTATAGCGCACCACTGTGCCGTTGGTGTCGTACTTGGGAAGGTTCCAGAAGTCAAGGGAGTTGGACTTCGTATCTGCCGTGAGAATCGGCTGAATAGAGGAAACCCGTCTTTCTCTTCTGTCTTGAATCTGTACATCCCCGCCGCCCAGGTTCACATAGCCAAATCCATCTTTCTGATAGATTTTAAATTGTCCTTCCGTATCATCGCTGGCGGCGATCTTCAGCTTCACGGCCAGAGTGAGGCCGGGGGTGTTCTCCAGGGCTGCCTGGAGTTCCCCCACGCCGTCTCCGCCGCCGTCCCGCCAGTCCTTGGTGACGGTCAGGTCCACATTGCCCAGCCGGCGGTTGGTGACGGTGCAGACCGTCTCACCCGCGATCTTCTCGCGGTCGTATGTAGCTTCATAGGCATGGTTTCTGCCGGGGACAGTGTCGCGGGTGATTCCGGGAGCGTTGATCTCTCCCTCGGTCGGGGCGCCTTCGGTTCCAAGAACCGCAATCGCTCCGATTTTGGTCTCCCGGATGTAGACCTGGTCCGGCGTAAGTTCTCCAATGCCGGCCCATGCGTACCAGATGGGATCTCCGTCCTCCTGGGATTCGCCCAGCGTGACGAAGGTAATCGCCTGATCTCCTTCTTTGCTGTACACCGTCACTTCCACTGGCTCCCGGTGGGCGGCGTCGCTGTCGTCCACCCAGTTCTTCTGGACCAGGATCCGATGGCTTCCTCCCGGGCCGTTGGTGACGATGGTCGTATAGTCTCCGGTGCTGCTGTCGATGGAGGTTTCATAGGTGGGGTTCCCGTTCTCCTCCAGGATCAGGTATTCATACCGGCGCCCCTCTTCGTCATACTCTGGGAGGTTCTGGAGCAGGGCTTTCCAGGCCTCAGAAAACTGAATGGAAATTTCACCGTCGATCGCATCTATGAATGCGTTTTCCTTCGTGAAATCAACATTGACGGTCCCACCTGCATCCATTGTAAAGGTAAGAACCTTGCATGTTTCTGTCAGAGACTGTTCGCCGATGGTACGGTACAGGGCGAAGGTCACCGGCCCCTCCTGGGCGCCGCTTTTCCACTTCTTTTCCACCGTATAATCTATCTGGTTGCTGACGGCATTGGTGATCTCGGTGGTGTTGCCGTTCTCCACATCGGTCACACGGTACTTTGCATCTCCCCGGCTGCCGCCGCCGGACAGGGTAAACGAGTTGTTGTCCAGAAGATTTGTTTTATTCTCGCCCTGGTAAACCGCCGACTCCACCCAGCGGTACTCCAGCTCCCGGCCCTGGTTGTCGTATTTGGGCGCGCTGGCGCTGACGGACAGGCCGCCCAGGTTCTCCGCCGTAAATTTTCCCGTTTCCTCCGTTCCCAGCGTTTCGGTGATCTCCGTGTCTTCCCAGGGGTCCTCACTGCCCACCGGCCGGGCCTGGAGCATCAGCTCCACCCGGACATCCTCCAGCGCCGACTGGAAAGCCGCCGCTTTCCAGATCTTGGTCGCATTAACCGTCACCGTGCCGGAGAGCTTGTTGGAAAGGGTTCCCCCGTTGTAGAGGTATGTATTGTTCGTCTCCCGTGCAAAGTCTGCATCCTCGCTGGTCAGTTTTTTCAGCGTACCGGAATCCTCGTCCAGCGCCCAGATGATGTCCGTCACGCCGCCGTCTTCCCCCACCGCGCCGAATACCTGGGTGTAGTCCCCCGCATGCTCACCAGTGAGATACTCTCGGACCACATAGATATACTCGTAGCCCTCCGAGTCATACTTGGGCAGCTCTGCAAACTGAATGTCCTGTTTCTCCTGCCCGTTGAGCGGGACCGTCAGAATGCTGCCCCCATCATCCCGGACGGGCGCGGCCGTTGTGTAGCTCTGCCCGGCTCGGTAACGCCACAGCTGGAGTTCACCTGCCGGGCGGTGATCCGGATCCGCCGCGTCCTCCCAGACTTTGGAGGCCTGATAATCCTTTACGCCCGTGAGCGTCAGGTACAGGCTGCCGCCGTCATAGAGCTTCCCCACCTCTGTGCCCACGTTGGGCGTGCTGGAGTTGTCGTAGGAGATCTGGAAGTAGTCGCCCTCGGGCAGGGCACCCGCCGCGATGCCGTCGGCGGCGTCCAGCCGGCCGTCGCCTTTTCCGTCTCCCTCCCTGGTCTCCTCTACCGAGTAGTTGATCCGGCTGCCGTCCAGGTTGTACTTCCACAGACCGCTGACGGTGACGGTGCCGCTGGTGGGGTTGTCCGGGTCTCCATCAGGGTCCTCTTCTATCTTCATCTGATCCTTCATCTCTGCCAGCAGCCGGCGGAGGGAGCTTGCTGTATAGTTGGTGTCCACCACGAAGTCAAAGCTGTTGTAAATGGCTTCTGCGATGCCTTCCGCGCCGCCCAGATTACCCCAGCGGAGCTGAACGCGGAAGTTGAATTCGTCCTCCAGCACATAGTACCAGCCGTAGTTGTCCCCGGCGGAGGGATATTCCGACACATTGCCGTTGTTGACCTCTACCGGGCTGTAGCCGTCAACCCCTTCGGACGGTCCCATGATCCACTCTACACGGGATTCTGTTGAGGTCTCCCCGCCGTAGCCATCGGATGTTGTGGTTTCGATCGCTTCCGGCAACACGCCGGCCGGGACGGAGACCGTATAGGTGTTGTTCCCGTTGTCAGCCACCGTCATTCTCGGCATAGCGGACAGGCCCACCCCGGAGAGCGTCGAGTCCTCCCCGCCTTTCAGCTCAATCCATTCCCCGTTGTCGATCCGGAACCACAGCGACGGCTGATACGCATTCGCCCCGGGACGCACTCCGTCCTCATTGTTGTTATCCACCCAGTAGAGCGTGTTCTCTTCAAATGCCCCGGCGGCATACCAGCTTGTCACCGTCACCACCGTATCTGCGTAAATCACAGGCACCAGGGTCAGACACAGTACCAGTGCCAGCAGCCCGCTGACCAGCCGCCGGCCTCCCTTCTTCGGAAACTTTCCCTTTGGGAGCCGCCCCCGCTCCCGGACTCTCTTGCCTCGATACAGCATAACCCCTCACCTCATTGAAAAATTGTTCACACACATATCCAGTGCGTCCCTATCGTCCACGCCCCTGCTGCGTCGGCTGGGCAGGACTCAGCTGCCCTGCTCCCAGCCCACAGTCAGCTGCTCCTCTTCCAGCATCCGCTCGTGGGCCTGCTCGGCCAGTATCTGTACACTGTCCCGAATGCGTTCCTGCGTGACCTGATACAGCCTGCGCAGACAGCGGGGGTTGCTCTTGTCCCCATCCACCCGGGCATCCCTGCACAGAGTCCGGATCTCTCCGCTCACCTGGGTCCTCCGCATGGGGCGGCCGCTTCGGGTGACGAATACCGGCCCCGCAGTGATCCCCACCCGCCGGAGATAGACTGTCAACTCCTTCCGCAGACAGGCAGGAATCAGGACGTACTGCGCTCTGCCGTCACAGGCGGTCAGAACACGTCCCTCCTCCACCGCCCGGACCGTCACCCGGTTCAGCTCACTTACGCGGATCCCTGTCAGGGCAAAGACCTTCACCATCAGATACGTACGCTCCCGGCCCAGATTCCGGGCTGTGGCCAGCAGGCGCAGATACTCAGTCCGGCTCAACTCCGGCTGGATCTCCTCTTCGGTGTCCAGCTGGCCGATCAGCTGCAGATCCCGCCGCCCCAGATAGGCCAGCAGCCCATTGGCGGCGGACACATGGGTGTTGGCTGTACCGGGCGAGTAGCCTTCCCGCAGCAGGGCGGCGCGCCAGAGCTCCAGTGTATCTGCAGCCACCCGCTTGTCCTCCGGAAGAAAGTGGTAAAACGCCTCCAGCTTGGGGCGGTAGACCTGGATCGTCTCCCGCCGGCGGCCCCGGGCCGCCAAGCTGTCCAGATACCGGCAGACTTCTTCCCAGGTAACTGTCAGCTCCGCCGGCGCCGCGGTCCTGTCCTGTAGTGCCGTTTCCATCGCCTCACGCATTGGGCATTCTCTCCTCTCCAAAGCCGCTTTCACTGTCTGAATGCTTTCCAAATATCTCCTCCGTATCCATCTCTTTCCGATTTACAACAGAACAATGATTCTGTTGTAAACCTGTCATCAGCTGGAAATACGGTGCCAGAGCACGAAGAGTCGGTTTTGGCCGAAACGGCTCCTTTCCCTTTTGGGCCGCAAAATTGGAATCCTCAAAAAATCCAAACCGCAAAAAAAGGACGTTGCTTTTGTAGTTTTTTTGTTTTATACTAACTATATTCCAATGTATGTAGTGGAGAGAGCTTTGTCGATTTACAACAGAATCATTGTTTTGTTGTTAAACGATCAGCCGCATTTTTTCCAGAATCTGTTCATGGGCCCTGGCGCTCACTGCCACATAAATCCGGGTTGTCTCAATGGAGGAATGGCCCAGAAGGTCCGCCAGATGCGCCAGATCCTTCTCCTGTTCATAAAAGCACTTGGCGAACAGGTGCCGCAGATTGTGCGGGAATACCTTTTCCGGCATCACGCCGGCCTCCCGGCAGAGGGTTTTCATTTCATGCCAGATGTTGCTGCGGTCCAGGGGCCGCCCGGTGCGGGTGCGGAACAGGGGCCCCTCCTGGATATCCTGCGCCCTGGCATACCGCCGCAGGCGTTCCGCCAGTTCCTGCGGCAGCAGGACGGTCCGGCACTTTCCCTTCAGCCGGATCTCCGTCCGGCCAGCACGCAGGGCCTCCGCCGTGATGAAGCGCAGTTCGCTCACCCGGATACCGGTGGCGCAGATCGTCAGCATCACGTGGTACAGCCGCTGGTTCTTGCGCCCCTTGGCAATAGAGAGCAGCCGGCGGTACTCCGACTCCGTCAGGTCCCGCTGCTCCTCCCGAAACGCCCGCCGCTGAACCTTCAGCAACTTCACCTCGCAGTGCTCCGCTCCACAGAACCGCAGATACGCGTTCACAGCAGAGAGCTTGTTGTTGACCGTCAGAGCCCTGTACTGCTGCTGCAGGCGCTCCCGGTATGCCAGAACACCCGCCTTGGTCACCGGGGCGCCGCACAGAGCCAGTCGCAGCTGTTCCGCCTCCTGCACGTATTTTTCCACTGTGGCACGGGCTTTCTCGTTTTCCACCAGAAATTCCCGGAACGCGGAGATAGACTGTCCTGTGAGCGTGATTTCTTCCATCTTGACTCCTCCTAAATCCGCCCGCACAGACGCGGGTATTTTTTGTAAGCATACCCAAAATGGCGTCGGATATGTTCCGCCTATGGAGATGCTTTCCAAAAAAGTTCCGAATTGCGCAAAAAGGCAGCCCGCGGAGAATCCCTCCGCGGGCTGCCTTACAGTATGCTGTTGTTTTTTATCGGCCTCCCCAGACCCGGTAGAGCTCGCTTCCCCGTTCCCGCAGGCGCTCGTTCAGCCAGGAGCGCAGGGATGCCATGCCCTCCTCTGTCCAGGGGAAGGTCTCCGTCTCAATGTGCTGGGCCTTTTCAAAGCAGATGTTCTCATAGACCCAGGCCTGGACGGTGCCATCGTTCACCTTTCCCGTCCGCTGGAAGCGGTAGCGGAAGGTGCCGAGGGAGCCGGGAAAAATCTCCGACTTCTTCAGAAAGTTCAGGGTCAAAAATGCGAATGGATCTTCCATCGGGCAGTTTCTCTCCTCCATCAGGCCGCCTCCGTCTCCCGGCGGCAGACCTTGATCCCCGCAATGGTCAGCGCGAACACGAACCAGAAAATGCACATCACCCGGGGATAGTTCCACAGGTAATCCGCCAGACCGCACACCATGGCGCCGCACAGAGCCGCCGCTCCGGCACAGGTGATGGTGCGGGCGGCAGAGGGGGCGCAGTGCCGGACCGTGCGGGCCGCCTTTTTGATGTTCCACAGCATGGAGCCCACAAAGCCCAGAAACCCCAGCAGTCCCGCCTCGATCCATACCTGCAGGTAGAAGTTGTGGGCATGAACGAAGGGCGCTTCTGCGTGGTAGAGGTTGAAGTCGCTGATGTAGTCCTGCACGGCGGCAGTGCCCAGACCCGCGCCGGAGACGGGAGACGTCCGGATGACCTCCAGTGCCGCCTGATACAAGGGGATGCGGCTGGCAGTGGAGGTATCCGCCGGATTGAAGATCGTCAGGACCCGGTGCCAGATGGTGTCCGGCAGGAAAGGGACCATCACCACGCACAGCACCGCGAAGGCGGGGATCAGCTTGGGCTTCCACAAAAACACCAGCACCACCATGGCACAGGCCATGCCAACCCAGCTGGCCCGGGAGTAGGTCATGCCCAGAGCCAGCACACCCACGGCAAACACGCCGCAGGCCGTCACGCGGGAGATGCCCCGCTTGGAGCAGAGGATCAGCGCCAGTACCAGGGGCAGCAGGAGGATCAGCACCTCTGCAAAGGTGTTGGGGTTGTCGAAATAGGACTCCACCCGGCCGGGCATACCGGCGTTGACCTCCAGGTCCACATAGGACTCGTTGACCTCCACGCCCTGGATCCGTTGATACACACCGTACAGCGAGGACACCAGCACACAGACCCCACCGCCGGCGGCCAGCCGCTTCAAATCCTCTGTGCCCCGGACAGCGCTGACCGTCACCAGCACGCACAGCGCTGCGGAGATATGGTAGAGCAGGAAGCGGAAGGAGGCGGAGGGCTCATAGGAGAACAGCACCGCCAGGAACATGGCTCCGAACAGCACCACCGGATAGAACCCGATGTGCTTCACGTCCAGCCGGAAGTCCCGCCGGGACATGGCCCCGGCATAGAACAGCACCAGCAGGGCAGCAAAGCCCAGCATACTATATGCGTTGTTCCAATGAGAGAAGGGAATCACCCACAATAGCATGATGAGCCAGGATTGGGCGACGGCGGTCTCATGTCCCATCTCAAAGGCCAGACGGGAGAAAACGCTGTCATCAAACGTAGCCCGCAGGGCAAGGTACAGCTTGTGGAGCAGCCAGGCAGGCAGGTTGATGAGGCCCGTCAGCAGTCGGCAGAGGATGCTCTCCTCCCAGGCCCGGGCCGCGACGCCCTCCCGACACAGGACCCGGAGAACACGGCTCTCGTCGATCTGGCGGTTGCACCAGGCGCCCATGCGCACCAGGCAGCGGTGGACGGCGCTGTCATAGTAGACGGTGCACAGCACCGCCCATAGGTGATACAGATAGCTTTCGCGGAGAATGCTCATGCAGGGAAACCTCGTTTCTTCAGATGCGGTTTTTGATCCGGTACAGCTGGGAGAGCAGCCAGAAGCGGCCCCCCCGCACCAGCTTTGCTGCCAGCTGCTTGTTGCGGCTCATGCCGGCGGGCGACAGCGTCCGGATGGCGTGGGCCATATCCACACAGGGCCTGGATGGTCTCCTGCCGCTGCCGGAGGGTCTTGGGATTGCCCGGGGCGTACTCGTTGCCGATGGCGATCAACAGCCCGGCCCAGTTGGAGTTCTCCCGCCACTGGGGGCGGCCGGGCGTCAGGCCGTACCGGGCGGCCAAGTCCTCCTTCCGCTCCATGAAGCGGCCGAAGACCTGCTGGAAGTCCTTCATATACTTGTGGGTGGCGGAGGCCGGATTCTGGAGATAGCGGTACAGGGGCGTCTCCGTCACCGCCAGGCGCCGGGCGTTGCAGAAATACTCCATCAGGAACAGCTCGTCTTCCAGATAGGCGCCCTCATAGCGGAGATGGAGTCTGTCAAAAATCTCTGCGGAGAACAGATAGCGCCAGATGAATCCATTGAACACCGGCTGGGCCAGCCGGTCCCCCAGCAGGGGATTGACGATTTTCTCCCGGATAGCGTCGGCGTCGTAGATCCCGGCGGGCAGCACCGGCTCCGGCGTCTCGCTGCCATCAGGCCACAGGTTCAGGTGCGCACAGGCGGCGGTATCCGCCCCGGCCCGCTCCCGCAGGTTCCACAGCGTCTCCAGGCACTGGGGCTCGTACTGATCGTCGGAGTCCAGAAAGGCGATATAGGTCCCCCGGACATGGTCAAGGCCCACATTCCGGGTCTCGCTGACGCCGCTGTTGCGCTCCTTGTGGAACACCCGGATGCGGTCATCCTCCCGGGCCAGCTCATCGCAGAGAGCCGGGGAGCCGTCGGTGCAGCCGTCATCCACCAGCAGCAGCTCCCAGTCGGAAAAGGTCTGCCGCCGCACGCTCTCCACGCAGTCTCTGAGAAATTTCTCCGCCTGATAGACAGGCACAATGACGGAAATGCTGGGCATAGACAGCCTCCTTGCGCCCTCCGGCGCCTCTCTTCAGTCTGCGGCGCGGAAACTCCGGCGCCCTCCCCCCAGAATCTGGGGCTCTTACACGGAGCTATTGTACCCGATTTCCCTGGGAAGGTCAACGTCTTTTCCCGGAAAAGCCGGGCATACTAGGAGCGAGGTGATCCAATATGAACGATATCGAGCTGCTCCAATACGTCCATGAGACGGCGGAGATGGGCATTGAGGGGCTAAACAGCCTGGACGGGCAGGTCCGGGATGACAGCCTGCGGCGGGTTCTGAGCCAGCAGGGCGCCGAGTACCGCCAGATCGCGGATCAGGCGGAGCGCCTGCTCCGGTCTCTGGGAGAGGAGCCCAGGGACCCAGGCCTTCTGGCCAAGGTGTCCGCAGAGGTCATGTCCACTTTCAAAACGCTGGCAGACCCCTCTGCATCCAACATCGCGGAGATGGTCATTCAGGGAAACACCATGGGGGCCACCAAAAGTACCCGGCATCTGGGGGACTACGCCGGTGGAAACCGTGAGATCCGAAATCTCGCGGAGCGGCTGCTGCACACCGAGGAAGCCAACGCCGCCCAGATGAAGCAGTTCCTGTAACACACCCGGCGCAAAGCAGAGGAGGAGCCTCCTACGGGAGGCTCCTCCTCTGTTCAAAGGACCGGCAGCAGATCTTCCCCATTCAGAAAACGCTCCTCCGCCTCCTGGATAGGGATCTGCCGCTGATTCAGTCTGCGCACCAGCTGCTCTACCTCTGCCTGTTCCCTTCCCGGCAGCAGGACCACCAGATGTCGCTCCGGTTCCCAGGATTCGCCGCTGAATCCGAATCGCCGGGGGTGCCGGGTCTCCAGAACCTGATAGCGCACCTGCGGCCGCACCGCCTTGCGCCGGCGCCAGATCGACAAGGCCAGCACCCGGACCAGATCCTTCGGCGTGGGCTTTTCCCGCAGCACGCGTTGAAAGAGCTTCTGCAGCTCCGCCCGGTCTCCGCAGTCCCAGATGTCCTCCGCCGCCCGGGAGAGGGCCTTTGCCAGGGTGTCCTTTTCCTTTTCACTGTATCTCTGCGCCTCCGGATACAGCGTCTCCATGGAGAAGGTGCCCGGCATACGGGGGATGGCAGCCTTGACCAGGCAGCACAGGTCGTAATAGCAGTCCCGGCTCAGTTTCCCACTGATTTTTTCCACTGTCCGCAGGATATCTTCATCCATCCGAAACCGTCTCCTCTCCTCTTCAATTCATACATAGCATATCAAAAATCGCAGGTTTTTGAAATAGATTCGACACATTCGGACTCTTTTAGACAAATTACGGCACCCCGGACTTGACAATCCGGAGGAAATGTGCTCTTCTACCCGTATCAGAGACAGGGAGGCGCAGGCATGGATATTCGCAGAATCGAGTCGGGCAAGCGGGACTTTCTCCCCCTCCTGCTGCTGGGAGACGAACAGGAGGACATGATCGACCGCTATCTGGACCGCGGAACGCTGTTGGCGCTGTACGATGGCGGACTTCGCGCCGTATGCGTGGTGACCAAGGAGGCGCCGGGCGTGTTCGAGATCAAAAATCTGGCCGTGGAGCCGGCCTTTCAGCGCCAGGGCTACGGCCGGGCCATGGTTCGGCATGTGGCCGGCGCCTGCCGGACCGCCGGAGGGACACGCCTCCTGGTGGGCACCGGGGACAGTGCCCTCACCCTCCCCTTCTACCGGGCCTGCGGGTTCCGGGAAAGCCACCGGGTCCCCAATTTCTTCCTTCAATTTTACGACCACCCCATATACGAAGGGGGGCGGCTTTTGTCGGACATGGTATATTTGTCCATGGAGCTTTGAGCGGAAAAGGCGGCGCTGCTGAAAATCAGCGGCGCCGCCTGTATCATACCGTTTGATTCAGTTTTGGAAAAGGCTTCACGCCTCT
>ERZ834859.2504-NODE-2504-length-15702-cov-2.970474_pt1 | contig 15702 bp, 14 predicted proteins | sample MGYA00519947_ERZ834859 | MGnify/ENA primary metagenome ERZ834859 (study PRJEB31850, sample SAMEA3708763) | human gut metagenome | biome: human gut; feature: human-associated habitat; material: faeces | place: China | collected 2014 ...
GATATCGCGACCACCGTCCTCCCCCAGGAACCAATGGAAGAACACCGCCCCCACGCCGCCCACGTAGAAGCGAATGAGGTTGTCGAGCGCCGCGGTATCGCGGAACGCGGGAAGAACGCCCTGCGCTATCACACGGGATCGGATCGCCGGCACGAGCGCCTCGACGACCCGATCGAGCGGCGCCTCGGCGAAAACGCTTCGAAAGAATTCTCGATCCGCCAGAAACAAGTCGGCCACCCGCTCGAGCGTCTCGCGGAGATTCACGGCCATGGCCGACCCTTTGGAAACCGGCATCAGCGCTGCCGCCACCTGGTCGGCGATCTGCCGGATCTCCTCGGCCATCAAGTCGTCCAGGCCGCGGTAATGCAGGTAGAACGTCTTGCGATCGATGTTCGCCTCGCGGGCCAGCGCGCTCACCGTGATGTTGCGAAAGCCGTCCCGTGCCACAAGCGCGCGGAAGGCGCTGTGAATGGCGTGCCGGGTGCGCCGCACCCGGCGATCGGTGCATGGGACATCGAAATCACGGCTCATAACCCACCTTTCAAACGGTCTTCTCACTATTATACATCTTGTTCATTTTTCTGCACTTGTGGTCAAGTTGTCGCCCAACGGGTGGCAACTCCGTTACGAAGAGACACTAAAGCGGAAACAAGCGGAGAGGGAAGGGAATAATTTCGGCAACACCCGAGTACCTCGCGCGCGGGTAAGGCTACGGCGACAGAGAAGGCGCCGTGCCGCGAGGCATCGATTCGATCGGACTCAATTGAGAGGAGAAACCCATGAGGCCAACAGAGAGAGCAAAGCAAGCGCTGGCCTACAAGCTCGTCGATTATCTGTGCGACGACCCTGAGAACAACATGGCGACCATCATGGGCAAAATCGACGTCCTCGCTCCGGCCAGCCTGTTCGCCGAGCAGCGCGCCGCCTTCTCGGACGCCATCAAGAACAAGACGAACATGTACCAGCTCATCATGCGCGTCATGGACTTGAACCCCGAGGTGCGGGCCGATCTGCTGAAGACCTTCATCGTGGACGCGAACTTCCTCGCCTGGGGCAAGCAGGAGAAGATGCGCGAGCGCCATCAGTGCAACATCCCCTGGGCCATCCTGCTGGATCCGACGAGCGCCTGCAACCTCCACTGCACCGGTTGCTGGGCCGCCGAGTACGGACACGCGTTGAACCTCGCCTATGACGAGATCGACTCCATCATCCGCCAGGGCAAAGAACTCGGCGCGCATGTGTACATCTACACCGGCGGCGAGCCGCTCGTACGCAAGGACGACCTTATCCGCCTGTGCGAAAAGCACCAGGATTGCGCATTTCTGTGCTTCACCAACGCGACCCTCATCGACGAGGCGTTCTGCCAGGAGATGATCCGCGTGGGCAACTTTGTTCCCGCCATCTCCGCCGAGGGTGACGAGGGTACGACCGACTCACGCCGCGGCAAGGGCACGTACGCCAAAATCGAGCGCGCCATGAACCTGCTTCGCGAAAACGGCCTGCCGTTCGGCATCTCCTGCTGCTGGACGCGCGAGAACGCCGACGCCGTGGCCACCGAGGCGAACATGGACTGGATGATCGAGAAGGGCGCGCTGTTCTGCTGGTACTTCCACTACATGCCCGTGGGAGCCTCCTCGCCCGCCTCGCTCATGCCCACTCCCGAGCAGCGCGAGCGCATGTACCACTTCGTGCGTGACATGCGCTCCAAGAAGGAGCTGTTCACCATGGACTTCCAAAACGATGGCGAGTTCGTGGGAGGCTGCATCGCCGGCGGCCGCCGCTACCTGCACATCAACGCCGCGGGTGACGTCGAGCCCTGCGTGTTCATCCACTACAGCAACGTCAACATCCACGACGTCACGCTGCTCGAGGCCCTCAAATCGCCGCTGTTCATGAAATACTACGAGAACCAACCGTTCAACGACAATCACCTGCGGCCCTGCCCCATGCTCGAGAACCCCTACGAGCTCGGCCGGCTCGTCGCCGAATCCGGTGCGCACGGAACCGACCTGGTGGAGCCGGAGACCCCGGAGGACCTCCGCCGCAAGACCGTTGCGGGCGCGGCGGCATGGGCGCCCGTGGCCGAGAAGATCTGGAACGACGAGAACGATCCCATGTACACCAAGCGTCTCGAGGGCATGCAACAGGGCATGGCGGAAACCGACCTTGAGAAGTTTGAGCGCCTGGGGCACTTCGGCAATTGCCAGAACGAGAAATAGCGCAGGACGCGCCCGGGAAGCGCGGGCCGCGGCAGACTACACGCAGACCGCGCCCAGCTACGCTCGCGATGATGCACCCGGGACAAAACGGGCAGGAATTCGCACGCGGCGAAACCGGCTTTTCGGCACCACGCGGCGACGCTCGCGAAAGCGGGGCACGAGCTTACGCCCGAGCCCCGCTTTTTTCATCCATTGTGGCGCAGGCGGGGTACGATAACTCCATATGTGATCGACCCGCGCGAGAGGACCGTCCATGAGAGCGCTTCCCTTCCCTTGCATTCGACCTGTCCCCGAGCACGCCGCCGAGGTGGCAGCTCTTCCCTATGACGTCTTTGACCGCGGCGAGGCGGCCGAGTACGTCGAGGACAGGCCACTCTCCTTCTTGAACATCGACCGACCCGAGACGCAGTTTCCCGCTGATCAGGACATGTACGCACCAGAGGTATACGCGCGTGGAGCGGAGCTGCTGCACGAGCGCCTCGAGGACGGGACCTTCGTGGAGGACCGCAACCTGGCGTATTACATCTACCGCCTTGCCTGGGAGGGGCACGTGCAGACCGGCATCGTCTGCGTGTGCGCCGTCGACGAATTCGAAAGTGGCGTCATCAAGCGCCATGAGCTTACGCGTGAAGATAAGGAACGCGACCGCATCGAGCACATTGAAGCGCTCGGTTGCCAGACGGGACCGATCTTCCTCACCTACCGCGACCAGCCCGTGCTCGATATGATCGTCGGCGCAGCCACGACCTCCACCCCGTTGTACGACTTCACCGATGATGAGGGCGTGCACCAGACCGTCTGGGAGGTCGTGCGCCACGATGCCGTCGATGCGCTGCGTGCCATGCTCGGCACGATTCCGTGCGCCTATATCGCCGATGGGCATCATCGGGCCGCAAGCGCCGTGAAGGTTGCGCGCCGCATGCGCGAAGAAGCGCGGGCGACAGGCACTTACACCGGAAAGGAGCCGTTCAACTACGTCCTCTCCGTCCTGTTCCCCGCCAGCCAGCTCACCATCCTGCCGTACAACCGCGTGGTTTCCGACCGCAACGGACTCGATACGTACGAGCTGCTCGAGGTGCTGAGCGGCGCGGGATTCGGCATCGTGGAGGCAGAGGGGCCGGTGGAACCGCGCGAGCACGGCGTGTTCGGGATGTACACCGACGGCACCTGGTACGAGCTGCGGGCGGACGACCCCAACCCGATGGTCTATGCCGCGGAGAATGCCGGCAACGATTTCAACGCCGAGATGGGATCGGCCGAGGATGACAAGCGCCGCAGCGGTGAATCGAGCCAAGATAACGGAGAGTCCTCCAACCCAGCAAACTCACTTGATTGCTCAATCCTGCAGAGCTGCATCTTGTCTCCTGTTTTTGGAATCAAGGACCCCCGCACCGATCCGCGCATCTCCTTCGTCGGCGGCATCCGCGGAACCGAGGAACTTGAGTGCAAAGCGGGCGCCGAGGGCGTTGCGTTCACGATGTGCGCGACGAGCATCGACCAGTTGCTCGCCGTAGCCGACGCCGGCGAGGTTATGCCGCCCAAATCCACGTGGTTCGAACCCAAGCTGCGCAGTGGCCTGTTCATCCATCGCATCGCGAAATAGCAATCGTTTCGCAAGGCGCTCACCTGGCAAAACCGGTGATTCGCATGGCCTCCCTTCTTCAAAAGGGAGGCCATTTTCATGTAAAACCGAGCATTTGGTCAAAATACCCTGATTGTGCGCTCAAATCCTTCCGGTTTCTGCCTTGCATATTTTCCGCCTTCACCAATCCTGCGGTTTTGCCGCAAGCCTCCAGCCCGGCAGGACAGAGCCGCTCACACGTAAAGATTCGTCTTAGGCAATCCTGGGGTTTTGTCGCCCGCGACAAAACCCTTCAGCGCACAATCAGGGTATTTTGACCACACTTCGAAAAACGTACGATGCGCGTCGCCTCAGATGCAAAAATCTATGCATGATGCAGAGCGAATAGCCGCGATTTATACATTTCGTCTAAACCCTGAATCCAGCTGGGCAAACGATACACCGGCCACAGCCCAATCAACGACAAGCTTCGAAGCACACCGGGAGTGAAATTCCTACTCCCCGAGCAAATCTCGCAACTTATCCTGCTCGATGATCTCAACCAGCTCGAACGCGCCCTTATCGAACGCGAAATGCATAACACTGCAGTTGCCTGGCACTTTACCGCAGCCAAAACCGCCATCGGGCACCCACTTAGTCAGAAACTCACGGCACGCCGACCCGTGACTCACCACCAAAACGCGCTCATGCCCAGGTTGCTCCATAATCCGTGCCAGGGCATCGCTCACGCGGGCGCGGACGGCCATCTGCCCCTCCCCACCAAACGGAACATAGAAGTCGCCCCAGGGAAACGACGGCATAAGGTCGACCCGCTCGCCCTCGAAGGCCCCAAAACCCCATTCGCGCAGATCTTCCACGCGCTCGTAAGCCATATCCACAATGCGCTCAATCGTCTGCTGAGTGCGCGTCAGCGTTGAGGTGTACGCATGGTCGAACGCGATCCCCTCGCGCGCAAAGTACCGCCCGATACGCTCCGCCTGCTCCTCGCCCTCCGACGTGAGCGGGGCGTCGCACCAACCCTGGATAACGCGCTTTTCGTTGAACATGGTCTGGCCGTGTCGAACCAGATACAAATCACCGCTCATCGAAGCCCCCACTCGATGTGACATCATGTTTACGGATGTCACATTTGCTCATATCAATGTGTTCCGATTGTATCAATCGATGAGCTGACAGCGCTCGCAGGGTCCAAAGGTATCCCTTTCCTTTCGCATGGGTAGGATTACATATGTACGTTATCTAACTTCTGTCGATTGGAGCGGCCATGAGAGAATTCATCGACGACGAGGGCGAACGGCACATCGACCCCTTCTGCTTTGACGAGTTCGGGCTGATCGACCGCGGTGTCAAAGCGGTCAGGTTCCTATACGGCGTAACCGGAGCAGTCGGGCTCATCGGCGGCGCCGCCCTGCTCATCTGGCCCGTGAAGACACTCGTGGTGCTCGCCGTCATCCTCGGAGCATACTTCATTATCGCAAGTGTCGTGCGCATCGGCGTGGCCGCGGGCACGCCCTTCATGCCTGCGGGCTGGCGCGCGCTCAACATCCTCTCCAGCCTCTTGCTGCTCTTCTGCGGCATCATCATGCTCAAGAACCAGACCGCATCCGCTGCGGCCCTCGCGACGCTCGCAGCCATCGCAATCGGATTCGGCTGGATTATCGAGGGCGTGGTAACCCTCGTCGAGACGGGCATGGTGCACAACCGCGGTCTCTCCATTCTCTCCGGCGTATTGTCGATTGTCGCGGGCATCGCCGTGTTCATGTTCCCGCTCGAATCGGTCGACCTGATGATCGTCTTCTCCGGCATCGCGCTCGCGGTGCTGGGCGGCGTGCTGCTCGTCCGCGCGTTCACCTTTGGAAAGATCTCACGCTAACGGCGTTCGCGACGCGCCCCGTTTGCGCATCGCCCGCAATCCAACACCGATACTCGCCGCCCGGGACCCGCAAAAGGCCCGGGCGGTTTTGTCTGCCTGAACTCCCAAAAACGACCTCTTGACCTTTACGCAACGTAAAGGTTCATCCTACGAGCGAAACGGAACGGGAGGGGCATGTGAGCGCGAACAGGGCTTATGGCATCGGAGAGGTCTCCGACATCGTGGGGATCTCAACCCGAACGCTCAGATATTACGAAGAGGCGGGGCTGCTCGTACCCGCGCGAACAGCCAACGGATATCGCCGTTACACCCCTGCGGACCTCGACCGCTTGCAGGAAATCCTGCTCTTGCGCCGCATGGGAATGAGCGTGGCGGAGATTCCGAGCGCCCTGAGCGCAACGGAAGATGAGCGCCGACGAACGCTCGCGCGCCATCTTGGAACGCTCAGGGCCGAACGAGAGCGACTCGATACCCTCATCCGCACCGTCGAACGCACAATCGAGCACATCGAGAAGGGAGTCCCCATGGACGATAAGACGAAGTTCGAGGGCATGAAGCGCGAGCTCGTGGAGCAAAACGAGCGCAAGCACGGTACCGAGGTGCGCGAGCGCTGGGGCGACACCGCCGCGGACGAGGCAAACCGCAAGATGCTCAACCTGAGCGAGAGCGAGTTCGAGCGCTTCCAGGAGCTGGGGCGTACGATCAACGAATCGCTCGAAGCGGCCGTAAGTGCGAATGCCGATCCCACAGGCGACGAGGGAGAACGCATCTATCGCCTCCACCGGGAGTGGCTCGGATTCACCTGGAACTTCTACACACCCGAAACGCACAGGGGTCTCGCGGAGATGTACGTCGCAGATGAGCGCTTCACCACCTATTACGATGGCAACGTCGCCGGCTGCGCCGCTTGGCTACGGGATGCGATAGCCGCGCACGCGCGATAGCGGGCCGAATTCACACCACACGCGAGCGTCCCATCGATGTCGAAGAATATGAGGCCCTTGATTTTCATTGCGGCGCCACCTTTGAAGGGCTGCCCAAGTCAGGTAGCGGAATCATGCGAATCTGCGCCCTGTGACAGCAGCGCGAAGCATGTGGGATCCAAGCGATAATGTCCGACGATGTGTCCATAGCTTTGCAGCTTGTCTTCCTCATAGCGCAACTGAAACGGTCCGGAATGATGAATGAGATACGGAACGCCACGTTCATTGCGACGGTCGGAGACAATCCCGATGTGCCCCTCATACAAGACGATGTCCCCGCCGCGCCATTCGGTAATTTCGTCGGCATCGTCTACCAGGCGCTGCGCATGAGCATCGAAAAAGACCTTGAGATTGGGCGTGCGGCGGAAATCGATCGCCGGATCCGGAATCTCGATATCATAGGCCTCTGGACGCTGCGCAACGTCGGCCGCAACGAGCGACTGAAGGTCGTAGCCCGCCTCCCGGCACGCGATGGCAACCACATCGGTGCAGACGCCGTGCTCGTCATCGGGATAGCCCGAAGGGTAATAGACGCTCTTGTAGTGCGGGCGGGTCTGGATGTAGGCGAGGGCAGCGGCGAGGACATCACCGTTGTCGACGATGCCGTCGGAGTCGGCATCAACCGTGGCAGCGAGGTCGGCGGAGAGGCCGGCCTCGCCCGCCCCGGAGGCTCCCTCGTACCGGTCGACGAGGCGATGCGAAGATGTGATGCAAAGGCGCCCCGTCGCGATACGGGCCACGACGACAATGAACAACACGCACGCAAGCATCGCGACCGCGGCGACGAAGATGCGCTTCCAACGCTTTCTCACATCCATTTCAGCCCCATCCCTCCCCTTCGATTGCGCCCGGACGTATCAGCACCATCACCTCAATTTAGGGACAGTCCCTGAATTGAGGTTCGTTGCAATTGCAACGAACCGCCTATCCGCGGTTCTGCATATCTGCCGAAATGAGCTTCTTGATATAGTCCGTTGTGTTGTCTTGCGACTTCAGCCACTCATACATCTCTTCATCGGCGTCGCTGTTCGGATAAAACCGAAGGGTCAGCTGCTTAACCTTCTTGCGATAATTGCTGGTCGCACGACGCTGCGCTTCCGTCTGCATTGCTCCCCCTTACAGTTACGGCTTTGCTCCAAAGCCCGAGTGCGATGAACGTCACCGTGAAAGAAATAGTGAGTATTTCCATCATGTACCCCATCATATGCAATCATTGGCAGCAGGGCACCGCCCAAGGAGATAATGATAGGGAATGGATAATCTTTAATCTTAGATGAGGCGCAGATGCCGATTAGACCGACCCATCGGCGAACCTCTTGACTGAGCAGGTGATGCCATCCTCACGTCCGGTCGAACATGAGAAGTCTGATCGGCGGGAGGGCACTGGACTACCAGTCAGAACGACACTGCTCCAAAACCTCCCAGCAGGACCAGTGTGGAGATTACTCCGACAGGAATTCGGCCATCATGACGCCGCCTCGAGAAAGAGACGCGCAGCGTTACCTGCTGAGCGAGGCGGAGCGGTATAATATCCCCAAGAGCGAGACCGCGCAGACCAGGAAGGCCCTTGAGGGCTACCTGCAGAAGTTGAAAGAGGCGGGAATCGATGAAGGTTGAGAGTAGCTGGACGGCGCGAGACATGACCATCCTCAAGCTGACCGAGTGCATCCCGCTGACAGACTGGCGCAAGATGATCGTGGGCGGGGTCGAGTTCAAGCCGTTCCCGGTCATGGACTCGGGTGAGAACATCATAGCCGCTGAGGGCAAGCACGACCTCACCGGCAAGCAGGTCGTGTTCGCATAGCGACCGGATGCATCCATCAAGCAAAGAGAAGCCGCCTCGGGCGGCTTTTTTCGTGCCCGCGTTCCGGGCGACACCTCCGGTACCTTCTCCGCATCGCATGGGAACGCGTAAAAATCCCGCGTTAGATTACCAGTCAGAACGACACTGCTCCAAAACCTCGACAAACTGAACAATCCCAAGTAGCTCGTTAGATTACCAGTCAGAACGACACTGCTCCAAAACCGTCCGATTTTCCGTTGGGCTGATTTTCCGGTTGGATTACCAGTCAGAACGACACTGCTCCAAAACGATACCTACGGATTGCCGATGGGCATGGTTGTTGGATTACCAGTCAGAACGACACTGCTCCAAAACATCTCGAGAACAAGGCGCGTTGAGTTCGGGTTGGATTACCAGTCAGAACGACACTGCTCCAAAACGTTTGTTCTTGTTGAACACACGAACCTGCTGTTGGATTACCAGTCAGAACGACACTGCTCCAAAACCAGCCCCTTGGCACGCTCAGCAAGCTCGCGTTGGATTACCAGTCAGAACGACACTGCTCCAAAACGCTGGCGGCGACCCTCACGCTTCCGGGCGTGTTGGATTACCAGTCAGAACGACACTGCTCCAAAACGCGATGATTGGACGCCAGTCGAGATGCTGAGTTGGATTACCAGTCAGAACGACACTGCTCCAAAACAAGAAATGGAAGTTCGCATCATGCGGCTTCGTTGGATTACCAGTCAGAACGACACTGCTCCAAAACCCTTCCAGGACGTCGACGCGGCGGGCACGGGTTGGATTACCAGTCAGAACGACACTGCTCCAAAACCGCATCGGCGAGATACAGCGGGAGATCGAGGTTGGATTACCAGTCAGAACGACACTGCTCCAAAACAACTTGGTGTACTCCGGCAGTTATTGGTACGTTGGATTACCAGTCAGAACGACACTGCTCCAAAACGCTCGTCCCACCTCGGCTCGCCGTCCGCGCGTTGGATTACCAGTCAGAACGACACTGCTCCAAAACGAGATTCCTCACGTTGTACGGGTCGGTAACGTTGGATTACCAGTCAGAACGACACTGCTCCAAAACAGCTCGCTATCACGTCCAGCGTGCTGCTTGGTTGGATTACCAGTCAGAACGACACTGCTCCAAAACCCCTATGGCTTTGGCGGGTTGCGGTAACTGGTTGGATTACCAGTCAGAACGACACTGCTCCAAAACCGGCGGTTGGGGCTTCGCCCCAAACCCCCTCGTTGGATTACCAGTCAGAACGACACTGCTCCAAAACCTTGCGGTAACACCAACGGGCGCGGGGGCGGTTGGATTACCAGTCAGAACGACACTGCTCCAAAACCCAACTGGTTATCTCCCCGTATACGCGTTTGTTGGATTACCAGTCAGAACGACACTGCTCCAAAACATTGGAACAAATTCCTCCCTGCAAAGAAGACAGACGTCCTGACAATTCGTGTCGTTATATCTCGAGAAAGTGCTGGTCAATACGCATCTTGCTCTCATAACCATAGCTTATGTCGCACACCTTATTTTCCAGTAGCAATACCTGCATTTCATGAAAAAAGACTCTGTCTAGGAACTGCTCGAATTCGATTTTGCCCAGAAAAGTTTTCAGATTCACAAACACAAGCACCTTCTCGAGCTGCACATCAGAGACAAAATCTAAGAACATATTCAGCATGTCAATGTACGGAAGATCATCGCCCCTATCAGCCGAAAAACCAAACGATTTCAGGTAGCGACGCATATCCCATTCTACGTTGAATCGGTAATCGCATTCCACCTGATGCGTCAACCGCTGTGAGAATCCTCTCAACTGGCTGCCGTAGTCCTCAAATATTCTTCGAGCTTCCTCGTCCTCGTAGAGAAGCGTCTCCATAATCCCAAGCAGCTTGTTGGAAAGCTCCGTGCAATCCCAGGGAAAATGCAGCGGATCGGGAACCGCAAATAGGACTCTCGAGGGCACAAGCTCATTACCAGCTTCATCCCAAAGGGAAAACTGCTCGAAAACGTCCTCTCCTCCATTCGACACAAGAGACCGACATATGCGCGCGAACAGGCAGGAATTCTCAACCTCGACCGTACTGACGTACCCCCTTGCAACATCTATCGGCCTATCGGCGCCAGCAAATATCAGCTTCATAGCACAAGGAACTCCTCCATCGTGTCGACTTCGTCGTGAGCCGCCTCATTGCCCGTTATATAGGTCATCGTTGCGTACTGCTTCTCAGTCACTTTCAGCACTTGGACAAGTCCTTCTGGAGGACGATGTTTCCTCATGCGGGCTATCGACCCCGATGCTGCCGCCTCATTCACGGCCAGCTTAGAATACACAGACTGCTGCAACATCAGAAAACCATCTTTAACCAAGTACTTCCTGAACTGCGAGTACCTCTTGCGTTGTGCCGCGGTGCTGACCGGCAAATCGAAAAACACAAGCAGCCGCATGTACCTCACTCGACCTTTCGGGCTCATCGCACATCGAAGCCCTGAACTTCGTCAACGCCAATCTTTTTATTAAGTGCGTTAATGCAATCCTGGACGAACAGGGAGACAACCGAAGAGAGCCTGTACTCCCCATCCCTATATAGCACTGTCGTGTTCATTAAGTCCCCAAGTATTCGACGTGACCCAGCATCGAACTCAGCCCCAATCCACTCATCAACCATTCGATCAACGATTGGCCTAAATGGCTCCATCAAGTCACAGGCTAGATTGAACTCGTTATATTCGCTGTGATGGCATATCCCGCACTGAGTCAGATAACCACGCGAAACAATCTCCCTATTCACCGATGACAGCAGCACGGCATAACCGTAATTCAAGGCATCGTTCACCGGGCAATTGATATCGCGGGAGAACCCTTGGCCAAACAGAGCCTGGAAGTAAACCCTTGCCGCATGCGCTTCTCGATTGGTGGTATCACCTGATCTGACCTCGTCAATTGCCGCTTTGAGAACTCGGGCTTCTGGCAAATCACGATCGGTCAGGACAGCAGCCTGCTGCCGAATCTTTTCCCTGACAACGCGCTGCCACACACGCTTTTTGATTGGCTCTCCCCAAGCCAGCTGCTCCTGTATGCGCTTGCTCACGTTATGCGCCCCGTATAAGGGCAGCGCCTGCCCGACAGGATTGTGCTTCTCGTCTGAATAGACGAGGGAAATCTTACTCTTGGCCAACTCCACCATCAGGTAGGCGCTGATGTATACCTGCATCGTTTGAAGCATGATGGACGAAATCTCCGACAAATGGATCTTCGCAACATCATCTTCCTTGCGTACGACCATATATCCACTTTTATATGAAAGCCTGCAAGGGCTCTCTATGAAGATGGTCCTAAAGCCCAATGTAGGTTTTCCTCTCAAACATGCCGGTCACAGACTGATCGATGAACGTAATGCCCTGATTGCTGAGCACATTCCTAAAAACGATTTTCAGCTGTCCAGCGGTCTTAGCGCCGCCAATCGGGCGCATGTCCTCCTTATTGCTAGAGGCAGAAGACAATGCGGTAAGCCCCTTAAGAACAAGCTTCTTGTTCTCGTCACCCAAAGCTGGGAATGCAGAGGCCCGAGACTTCAGCTTCAAATTGTCGTAGAGCCTTTTATCGAATCTCTCGATACCCGCCATCATCTGGCAGAACAGCCGATCGCAATCAGTATCAGACCCCGCAAATAATCTTGTCATCAAATGAGTATCATCTTGGCTATACGCCAGGGGAACAGCGCTCCGAACTTCATCGGCGCCAGTGATAAACAGCCTACATCCGTCAACCTCGATTAGTTGCTTGACCGCGATCTTGGCGCGAGCGATAGACTCGAACGCATATCCCCTCTCTTCGGCAACCTCACGCCCGAAAGCCTCGATATCGACTTGTCCCCCAGCAGCGCGAGACACCGGAACTGGAGCAAAATCAATAATTCTCTTGCCCTTCTTATCCTTCGCGTAATAGCAGAAGAAATAAGCATATTTCTCCGATGAATAGCCGCCGTATTTAGACGGATCGAGCCCCTCTTTCAGAGGGAGGGAGAGTTTCATCTTTCCACGCGGCGAATAGATAGTCGCATCCCAAAACGCACCAGATGTCTCCTCCGGCATACGGCTCAAGTACACCTGTCGATAGTTGAGATACTTGCGAATGCGCTCGCATTCGAACTCGGCGTCCCACGAGATCTCGCCCGTATCTTTGTCGAAGCCCGAATGCAGGAAGCTCGACACGATGAAGCCAGCCGATCCAGGCAGGCGGCCTGTCCTCTTTGCCTCGTCTGCTTGAACGCGCACAAAGTCCTTAACAACATGCGCATAGCCGATGGGATTGTCATACATGCCAGCATGCCTTAGCAGCAAAAACCTACCGATCTCCGCAGCGAGAAGCGCGTCGTGCGCATGGTGAAAATCGTTGATCTCGCGGCACTTGTAATAATGCTTGGCCTCGCGCAGCTCATGCGACAGGCTCGCCTTGATAGGAACCAGCCTCGACTCAGGCAGGCGATTCTCGAGCACCATCTTCGTTAACTTGACGATCTGCGAGGTTTCAACAAGCTGGCGTGCGATAAAACCCTTAATCCGACGCTCGCTGATGTCGGAGCACATGAGGTTTCTCAGCTTCTTATCACCCATAAGCCCGCAACGGTGCAGCTCTTGCCAATAGCTCGCCATCTTTACGCGAACCCCTTGAGGCAACAGCAGCTGATTCGTCTTGGTCTGGTTTTCGCTCTTGAGAACGAGGGCTTTGTTTTCAAAGCTGTCATCTTTGATGTAGGACTGCGGAATAATGTGATCAATTTCATATTCAGACAGCCTCGTCACGTCAAGCGGGGCTTTAGAGTACAGACTCTTACCTCCCTGCATGAAGTACAGGGTCAGTCTCTCGTCGTCGAAATCAGTAGGCTTGAAATCCTTCAATTCTTGCGCCAAATCAGCGTTTTCCCTCTTAAACGCATTGACAGCCTCTTTTATCGCATCGTAGCGCCTCTTCGTTCTCTTGCCCTTTCTCGACAGGTCTTCATCGCGCGTGTTCTCAATGAAGATGTTCACAGGGGGCTTTCCCGCTATACGAACAATCTCTTCGACAACGCGAACAGCCTGGTTGACCGTCCTGCGCAGTGCCGGAGATCCAGGCAAGTCACCCACCTCAAGGCGACCGGCATCGGCGATTCTTTCAGCGTTTATTTCTTCGATTTTGACTTCAAAGCCCAGGCGCTCATCATGCAGCACCTCCATAAGGACCATGGTCCTACCCTGCTCACCGCCCACAGGGCTGCCCTCGCGAAGGATGTCCATGATGGAGCGAGGTCCGCAATCCGTCTCAACCTTGATCTCGGCCAGGAACCTCTCCGATAGGTTGCCCCAGCCCGTCAGACGCTTTTTGCAGATGATCTTGATTTGTTCGGGGCTCAATCGATCGGAGAAATTACGGATGAGCTGCTCTTTCAAAATCGAACGGTCCTCGAATAAGGTGCTCCACAGGATTATGGTCTCAACCATAGGAATTAACGAAGGCGACAGCTCATCGGTCTTGAAAACGTCTTTGCAGAAGAAACGGTACGCCAAAAGGGAGGACTCGAATTTATTCTCTCCCTGACCACCGCGAACATGAACACGGGCCCATCCGCGATTGGCGCGCATCCAATCTTCGACCATTTTGTACGTAACGCTTCGACGCTGCCTGAACAAGTCGTCCATGATGCCCATACGGTCGGCATAGTCGAAGCGCCGCCAATCGTCACCATCAACGGAATACCGAGCACCGTTAAGCTCGTTGAGGACACAAAACTCCTCATACATAAGAGAATTGCGAGGAAGAACACCCTCTCCTATCAAGTAGGAGCAGTCACTCGTCATGCGCTGGATAAACGCATGCGCCGCATGACCCTTGTCGATAACCTCCTCCCAATTCCAGGGATAGACAGGCTCATCCCCCTTACCGGGCTTACGAGTTGCCCAGGCAAAGCGGGCTTGGCCGTTGTGATCGAGCGCGGCGTTTTTCTGCGTAAGCGGACCCACATAATACGGAATCCTGAAACTGACAAGTGACTCGATTTTGTCTAGATTCTCGAGCAGGAACGGATAGTGCTTGCCCTGATTCTTGAGAATCGCGTCCATCTCCTCCAGGTGGAGCTGATACGGGATGCTGCCGTTATCGCTCGTTTTGAGCCTCCGCAGGAAGCGCTCCTCCTCAAAGCGGCCCAGCATGTCCTTGTAGCGTTCATCCGTTACGGCATCGGTCTTATCGAGAAGACTCTTAACCTCTTTAAAGAAATCAGCATATGCGACCTTATGCGTCAGGTCGTAACGTGTGTAACCCTTTGCCTTCGCCGGATCATAATGGCTGGTACCCGCAATCAGTTCGCCACGGAAGAAGCCTTCATACTGCTCAGGCACATACGTGCGCACGAGCGACTTCAAAAGCGCGAGGTCCGCTTTATATGTCTCATACTCCCTCACCTTGCAAAAGGAAACCGTCCTTCCCGAAGCAGACGACAGGGCCCCCGAGGTGATTGGGGAATCATCCCCAGAACTCAAAATACCCAAAAGAACATACGAGGAATAAGCGGCACGAACCGCGTCAAACAACCCCATGGCGTCATCGGGAATTGCAGAGAGCGCACCGTCAACCTTTTCATCGTCAGAGAGGCTGAAGGCCGAGTCCTCGAACTCGCATCCGAGCACCGTGGCGAAATCAACCTTGTAGCCCACAATCGCGCGAGAAATGCCCTTTCCCATCGTCTTTTGGCTATTATTGTCAAAACCAAACAGCTTGCTGACCGACTCCGACTTTCCCGCACGGGCGAGAGATGGGTCTTCGAACACTTGCCGAATAGAGGCAGCATCGCAAGCACATGGAATATCCAACGCAGCGCATCGGTCCTCCAACTCAAGACATAAACGCTCAACGGACTCTTCCATATTGGCGGCCGTTGCGCTCAGGTTGGGATTGTCTTGGTGGAGGAAATTCCCTCGATGCTTGACGATGTTGTGCAGCGCGAGATACACCTCCCGCAAATCAGCCTTTTTCTCGGTGGTCATAAGCCAGGCGCGAAGGTGATAAATCGTAGGGAAGCGCTTGTAATAGTCTCGCTCCGCCTCACCAGAAATAAAGAGGGGGCTATGGTAATCGCGGCATGACTCATCCCTATCTTCACGCAAGAGACGGGCCTGTTTGAGACGGATGAAGAAGGCTGGGTCTACAACGGCCATATCGTCCTCAAAAAAGCGCTGCAGCAAATCCAAGCGCCAG
>ERZ834859.2516-NODE-2516-length-15632-cov-3.776465_pt1 | contig 15632 bp, 8 predicted proteins | sample MGYA00519947_ERZ834859 | MGnify/ENA primary metagenome ERZ834859 (study PRJEB31850, sample SAMEA3708763) | human gut metagenome | biome: human gut; feature: human-associated habitat; material: faeces | place: China | collected 2014 ...
TGCAACGCAAATGCCTTTTCAAATCCAATGCTCATAATATTTCCTGCCTGCAAAATAAACTGGATGACAATAATATTTTTGATTGCCGGAAGTTCTACATACCAAATCTGCTGTAAAATATTTGCACCATCTACAATTGCTGCCTCTTCCAGATCTTTGCTCGCATTTGACAGCGCTGCAGTATACATGATCGATGCCCATCCTGCTGTCTGCCAGATTCCGCTGGCGATATAGATTGTACGAAACGATTCCGGCATTGTCATCCAATTGGTATCAATCCCCAACACCTGATTGATTGGTCCTACCGGAGAAAGAAACATACGGATCATACCACAGAGAACGATTACGGAAATAAAATTCGGTGCATAGATCAGTAACTGAATCTTCTTTCGAATTCCTGCTTTTCTAATGCGGTTTAAAAGTAATGCAAGAATAATCGGTACCGGAAAGCCCCATAGTAATCCATATGCACTCAGCTTCAACGTGTTCATCAGATAATTCATAAAATCTGGTGATGACAAAAAACGCTGAAAATATTCCAACCCTACCCATTCACTTCCAAACACACCGTCAATCACATTATAATCCTCAAATGCGATCAGCACTCCACTCATTGGAATGTACTTGAAAATAATCGTCAAAAGAAGTGCCGGCATTAGAAAGAATAAGTATAACTGCCAGTTTTTTCTGACATACTGTAGCTTTTGTTTTGCTGTCTGCTTCACCGGAACCGCTTTCTTGTTTGTAAATGTCCTCATTTCTTTTTTCCTCCCTGCTTCTTTTTAACAAACCGGTTATGCAACCGGTAAAGTAACCGGTTACTTTTAATTCGATATTACACCAGATTCTCTAACATGTCAACATATTTTCATAAATACACGTTCTCTGTTCACCAAATTTTAGTCTTATTGCATAACCGGTTCCGTAACCAGTTATTTCTTAATTGCTTTTTTCTGCTGTTCTTGCTATACTGAAAGTAATTTACAGAAAACAGGAGTTGTTATATTATGGGCAAAAAGAAAGTAACCTTTGCAGATATTGCAAAATATACGAACTTTTCCAAAACTACGATTTCAAGATATTTTAATAGTCCAGATTCTCTTACTTTAGAAAATCAGGAAAAAATCGCAAAGGCTCTGGATGATCTTGGATATCAGGAAAATAAGCTTGCTAAAGTTCTGGCAAATGGGAAAAGCGAATTTATAGGAATCATTATTCCCAATCTATATCTGCACTACTATTCTGAGATGTTGAATCAGCTTTTGTCCAGCTACAGTGACTACCACTACAAATTCCTTGTATTCGTAAGCAGTGACAAAAAGGAACTGGAACAACAGTACCTGGATGAATTGATGGCTTATAAAATTGAAGGTCTGATTATATTGAGCCATACTTTTTCTTCCGAGGAGCTTGCTTCCTATCACATTCCAATCGTCGCAATTGAACGGGAAGCTGAGCATATCTGTAGCGTAGACACAGACAACTATATGGGAGGCGTGCAAGCAACAAGCCTTCTGGCAAAATCCGGCGCAGAGATACTAATCCATATTAATGCCGATCTTTCTCCTGAAGTTCCTTCTTATGAACGAATTCATGGATTTTTAAACACTTGTGCAGAACAAAATCTTCCCTATGAATTAATTCTCACTGATACCGGTCATAGCTATGAAGAAAGCATCGATGTTTTTTATCGTCTTCTGGATGAAATTGATCAAAAATACAAAGACAAAGTTAAGGGACTTTTCCTTCCAAATGATACCTTTGCCAATATTATTCTGAATCGTCTCTTCCAGCGATACGGAAAATTGCCAGATGATTATAAAATCGTAGGATTCGATGATTCTCCGATTTCCAGAGAGTCTGTCATTCCTACAAGTACTGTTGGACAACAGATTGATAAAATCGCAGACACTGCTCTACAGATTTTATCAGAACGAATTAAAGAAAATCATAAACGTAAACCACGTACATTTCTCGAACCTGTACATAAAGTTATTACACCGATTCTTTTAAAACGGGAAACAACAAAATAACTTCTTATTTTTATTTTTTATGCTTTTTCATATAATACAAAAAGAGCTTATTCAAGATGTGTATTTTAACATCTGAATAAGCTTTTTTTTATTTATGTTCGGAAAAATTTTTATACCTAAAACAAGATACTGAAATAACGAAAATGCACACCAGTATTATCAGAATATACTTTTCCATCTGTAATTCATCACTCGTTTGAACCTTCCCCGGTGGTTTTTCATTAATAATCGGCAACTTTTCATTCTCAAATTTAGGGTTAATCAACACATGCAGATTTTTTTCGTTTCCGTCATAGGATGGAATATGCACAAGCATCGGACTGCTCCGATAGACATTCCGATCCACAACAGCGTCCTTTGACTGCCATATTACATATAACCCCTCTTCCAAATCTTCAAATGTTGCTATCCCTTTTGGACTTGTTACAATTTTTGTTCCTTCAATATTTTTTCTTTTTATAAATGTCTGATATGAACGAGCCAAAGTCTGAAGCTCCTGTGCATCGTTCCAGTTCGGCATAACCTGATATTCAGAATACGCTTCAAGGAAGGTTTCCACTCCTTCTGTAACCTTCGTAATCTGATAAAGCTCAAAGGATACATCCTTAAGAAGATATTTCTCTGAATTTTCCTTCTCAATATATGCATTGAGTTGAATGCTTCCTTTCAAATTGTCAGCAGCCATTACCGGATGAATACTTAACATAATCAGCAGGAAGCTTATACATAAAATCCATATTTTATTTTTCATGCTTTCTCATCAACCTCCTAATGATTATTTTTAAAATCCATATAAAAAACAATACAAAAATTCCAACAATTACTGCTTTTGTATAAGTAGATAGCACTACTTTATCTTGAACTCTTTCTTCCAGCTCAACTGCTTCTGAATAAGGTATTCGCTTACCTCTCACCAGCAAACGATGGGTATTCACTGCGTAGGGAGTACAGGTTACTAATGTAACATAATCCATTCCCTCTACAATTTTTAAATCTTCTGTCTGGTGTGGTTCTACCGTCAGAATTTGGTCTACCTGATAAGCCATAACCTCATTGACGACTTTTATATAGAAAATATTTCCAACAACCAACTTGTCCAATTCTGTAAATAATTTTGCCGATGGCAGACCACGATGTCCTGTAATAACAGCATGCGTATCAGATCCCCCTACGGGGAAGGACGTATTCGCTACATGTCCCGCCCCAACCTGAAGGACCGCTTCAGAAACACCGTGATACACCGGCATATGAACTCCTAATTTAGGGATTTCCAAATATGCCATCATTCCATTGCCATCAAGGTTTAGGATTCGTTCATACTCTTTATTTTTCTCTTGATCCGCTTCCGAAAAAGGATCAAACACTTCTGCCGCCCCGGACATTCTTGCATTATAAGCATTTGCTTCTGCAATCAGTCGTTGTTCTTCCTCTTCTGTAATTCCCTGTACAGTCTTATCATAATTTGTAATTGCAATAGTGCTATTTCTTTGATTGACCATATCGCTGACAGCAGGATATAAAATAATCCCAAAACCAATCAAGTATCCAATAAATCGTATGGCTTTCCTGAAAATTTCTTTCATTATTTTGTTCTTTTAGTTTTTCTAGATGTAAAGATTAAAAATCCTACAACACATACACCGGCAGCTACGAAAATAATTGTACCCATACCACCTGTTGATGGAAGCTGAAGGCCAGAGTTGTTTTCCACTGTTATAGTATTACCTGTTACTGTAACAGTTTCGCCTCCATCATTACTCTCTGCTGTGATTGTAATTTCAGTATCTTTCCCTTTATTGTAACCGTCTGGGGCTTTTGTCTCTTTTAATGTATATGTACCCTTTTTTAAACCTTTAATAGTAATTATACCTGTTTTGGGTGATACTACTGTTGTTGTTGTTGTCTGTTCAGTTGTATCTGGGACATGATATACACCATTTCCTTCATCAACTAATTTTATTATTTTTCCTTCCTGAACACTTATTCTTTCATAAAGTTCAAATTCTGCACCAGCAAGAGGCGCCTGATCTTTTCCATCAACCTTTTTGATTGTTAATGTATGAGTGTATACTTTTACTTTATCTGGTTGTGAGAATGTCAATTCATCTGACTTATTACCAAATCCTACTTGAGCAGTATTTGTTGCTTTATCCACTGTCACAGCATCTTTATTTACTTCTGCCTGATATTCAAATACAATATTTTCTCCAGCTTTCTCGCTATAATTTATAAACTCTTTAATAGTAACTTCTAATTCTGTAGTACCATCTTGATTATTCGAAGTTAATTTAACCTCATATTTATCTTTTCCTAATGTCTCATTACCAATTGTCACACTGACAAAATCAGCGGCTGTCATTGTTAATCCTTTAGACAATTTATCTTTTAATTTAAAGTGATACTCAGATTTACCTGTCATATCAGGAACCTGTGAAGTAACCTTAAATGTTACTTTCTTTCCAACCTGAGCAGATGCCCAATCCTGATTTTCTACTTTTTTCTCTGCAGTCGGTTCTTTTCCTTTTAAATTAACTGTTTTCGTTTCTGTTTCAGCTACAGTTACAAGGTTTGGTGAAAAAGTATCGCCACTTGGAACAATGATATAATATCCATCTGCTAAGCTAGAAAATGTAGTCCTTCCTTCTGCTGCTTTAACGCTAACATCTGCCTGTATACCATTATCAGTTATGTATTTTTTTAAATTATCTGCAATGGTTCCTTGATTTTTATCTACATATTTATATGCAGCATCATCAGTTGTACAACTGTTATTATTAAAGAATTCTACAAATTTAGCTGTCATTACATAACCATAGTTCGCTCCGCTTTTTGTTACATCAAATACTCTATATGCATTGAATGTAACGTTGCTTACATCATAAGCACCTGTGTTTACATGAACGGTATTGGTTCCCTCTGCTGCAAATGCTACGGTATTCAACCCTAAAATCATAGCGAACATCATAAACATTGCAATCATTTTCTTCATTTTGTTTTTCATTTTGTTCTTCATTTTTTCTCTCTCCTTTGTTTATTTTGTGATTACTGACTTTTTACTTTCCCATTTTTCCGTTTTGTCAAGTACAAGAATAAGAAAAGAAGACATCCGCATGCCAGAAAAATGCCTACTCCCATTCCTCCCGTATCCGGCAAAATTGAAAAATGTGAATTTGTAATAGTAAATGTATAATTATCGCCTGAAGCAGTAATCTTTGTAGTGTATTCTGGAATTTCCGTTTCTGTCACATAATATGTATAATAACAGATTGCACCCTCGTCATTCTTTTTATACGCTGGCAGATTTGGTATCTTTTTCTGCCAGATATCATCTGTAAGTGAACCTGTAATAGGAAAGCTATCATACCCAGGTACTATTTCACTGTACTCTTGTCCATTCTCAGTCCACTTTCTATGTAATGTTACCGTAATTTGACCTGGTCGAAGCTTATCCTGATTATTTGAATCTGCCCATACCTTATTAATAACAATCTGTGCCATTTCGTTACAAGGATCTTGTGTATCCGAAGGTTCCGGTGTCATAGACGAGCCTGTATTTTCCGTTGTGGCTACATCATCCATAAGAACAGCTTTGGCAGGTGAGATATATGCATTCAACTCAACTTTTTGTGTAGCACCAGTCATATCTGCATCTTTTAATGTTCCTAATTTTTCCACTGTCATAACATGTTCCATGGTATATGTGTTCCATAGATTATCACTTGTAAACCCAATATTTAATTTTTTATTTCCAGATGTAATTTCTGTTAATGATATATTTGGGTCACGATAAATTCGGAATAAATTCTTATTTCCTTCTACACTTTGTATTGTATTAAAGTCATATTGAGAATCTAACTTACTCTCTCCGGTAAACGGACCAACTTTTCCTCCAGTTCCTCGAACAACGTCACAATAATAGGTATTATTGTCTAATAAAAGCCCTTCTATATTACGGCCGATAAAGCCTCCGCTGTATCCATCTTCACTTGTTCCGTCTGTGTCATTTCCAGCATGACCACCATAAACATCATACCCCTGTTTCACACCGGAAACAGAACTGTCTTGGATTTTCGTACGGTTTGCTTTAATTAAGGTAAGTCGAATATTCTGTTCATTCTTTTCGCCCTTTATAATTCCCTCTTCATTACAAGGTAATTTCACAGTAGAGTCCCCAATGGTTATAATGGCAACATCTGTTTCTTGCTGATTTTCTGATGATTTTTTAGAAAGCTCTACTGAAATTTTAAGTCCTAACAAGTTTACGTGTGCCACTTTTCCATCACATAACGCTTGCACTTTTATAATACCAAGATTGATATTCAATAAACCAGAAGATGGTAAATCCTCCGGTGCTAAATACAATGCTTTCACCAGTGGATTAAGTACAAGTGTTAAAATTCCATTTAAAAGTGTAGACTCCAGTTGAATATCTCCTAAGTACGCAAAGTTTGTTTTTCCTGCAAAGCCTCCGGCAATTCCATTGCTTTTTACCAGCTTCAGTCTTTTATACTGTTCTTGTGCATTTCCTGCATGACAATCTACAATCCTTGCAAGATCGCCATATCCTACAAAGCCTCCGGCAATTTCATCTTTTCCGCCACTTGTAGCAACTGTAAATCCCTGATTAAATCCATTTACGCTGCATCGGTGAATATTCGAACCAAACACATTTAGTACTCCAAGAGAACCTCCCAGCAGCTGGGAGAAGGCATCTCCTAACGCATCTACTTTTTCAATAGAGAGCACGCCACTCTTTCCCGAATACCCGATAAAACCTCCGGCATGGTTAATTGCATTTACATTGGAAAGGTTTGTAACATGACTATCTTTTACAGAGCCATCTAGCAATGCTCCGCCAAAACCTCCAGCATTACCACTATACGTTAAGGTAACACCTTGTCCTGTTTCCACTTCTGTATGTGCGGCAACACTTAACCCTGCATCTGTACTCCCCTCTACTTTACTATCATAAACATAAGTACGGAAGGAGTCCAAAACATCGATTTTTCCTAAATTAATCAGGTTTAAAATGGTGTTTGTCGGTCCGTTTCCGGATACTTCTGCAACTGCCGCTACATCAGCAAGACCAAAGAAGCCACCGGCATATTCTCCTCCGATTACAGAGCGAATTCCATTTGCTTTTGCACCTGCTGTGGACACATCTTTTTTACCGATTACAGCTCCCGATAAGCTTCCAGCAAATCCTCCTACTGCTTTTGCATAGGACGTATTTACAGCTTTTTGCGAGTTCTGATGTGCGCCATTTACAATAACTCCCCATGGGTCCCATGCTGTTACCTCTGCACATTGAATTGTCGATACCGTTGCATTCAAAATCTTTGCAAGGTCGGCTGGCGCTTCTAACAACTTTCCTAAAATTTGATTTAGAAGCCCTTGATTTGTAGCGGTATCAATGGTTGTAAGACTTCCCGGGTCTACCTTTCCGGCATATCCTCCGACATAAGATGTTCCATCTACCCGTCGGAGTTTTGTAATGCTACATTTTTCAGTATCACTTCCCCAAATCTGTCCTCCGACCATTTTTCCCACATATCCTCCGGCAATACCCACCGGATTTTTTTCATCTACGCCATCTGCTTTAATTCTGGCTCCGGATTGATATCCCTCTGTATGTGAATTTTTAATCACAGGAACAAATGTCTGCAATATCGGAATGCTTCCGGCTACATCAAATTTTCCTAGTGTAATATTTCCTGTACTTGCCACAGTTCCTGTAAGCATTTCTCCCACAAAGCCACCTGCACTGCGAAAGGCATCTGCTTCTTTTAAATCCATGGCAAAGGCATCAGCAATTGTACCGCCTTCCATTCTGCCCACATATCCACCGGCAGAACTTCCTTGGATCATTTTTTCTGCGATTGTGTTTCTACCTGCACACACCTCATATCCATAGGCATATTGTTGAATATACTGATCTAAGGTCTCTTGATCGGTAACAGGTCCCAAACCTTGAAGCTTATCTCCGTAAGCTCCATATTTACCTACAAATTCAACCCACTTATTCCATGTATCCCTATCCAGATTACGCAATGGACCATATACGGCTGTTTTTTCTTCCGTTGGATAAACAGCCTGTACTGCTGCAAGTGGATTGTCCAGTTTTATAATCCCCATTAATAAGTGTAAACTTCCTGTATCTGCAACATTTGCACATTGCATCAGACCTGTATAACCACCGGCATACTCTACGCCATACACAGAACGTAATCGGTGAACTGCACATCGTCTTGTCTCTCCGGTATAATCTTGCCCTTTCCACTTATCAGTATTTTCTCCCCAGATTTGTCCGCCATAATTATGACCAACATAACCACCGGCTAATCCTCTGATTACACCATCCTTACTCTCTGAATCTGCTCGAACAGCTCCGCCACAAGGCACACAGGTTGTTTCACTGTTTTTAATGGATGGTACAAAGGTACGCAGCGCTCCCAATAAATTCTCTACACGAATTAAACCATTGAGAATTTCTGCCTTATCCAGAACATTTGCCACACTTCCTGGCTGAATTGTTCCGGCATATCCACCGGCGCTTTCTCTTCCAACTACATAAGCGAATAAATTGGCATTGCTTTCCTGTATATGCCCGCCGGATATTTCACCGGCAAAGCCTCCGGCTTTGCCCACAAGCCCTGTATCATCTGTGGCTAATACACTAAATCCTCCGGGACTGCCATTTACATCTGAATGTTCAATAGTAGATACAACAACAGATAGCACATCTAAAACGTTTGCAAGGGAGATTTGACTGCCAAGGATTTTCAATCCGCTTCCTACAGAAGCAGCGTTTCCAATATCCATTTTCCCAATATATCCACCTGCATATCTTGGAGCTGTTACAGCATAAGTACTTTTTTTCTCATCCCAATACGTTAGTGCATTCTCTGCTTCAAGATTTTCCGGTGCTTCTACTTGAGTATATTTCAAATAAGAAACATCGCTTGTACTAATCTGTGCTCCACTTCCATATCCGATAAAGCCACCGGCACTACCGGAATTCATATCAACATCTTTTATTTTTGTAGCTTCCACTACAAATCCTTCTTCTGATTTTACACCTGCATAGGAGACATAAGGTACATACCCTTGTACTAAATCAAGAAGATCCTTCACATTGATACTTACACTTGTCAACCCTCCGAGAATGGATAGACCTCCTTCTGAACCAGCTAGCGCGCCTGAAGTGACAATACCTCCGAAACCTCCGGCATAGCGCCCTCCCTTTACATAGTCCAGATTATAAACTGCATAATAGTTTCCTTCTCCCCGCTCTTGATTATCCACTGTACCGCTTTGCATATCAGCTACAAAACCACCAGCCACATCTGCTTCAACACCTGACAGACCTGCTCCGCCCATATATTGAACAGTACAATTTTTATAAGATGGAATTAAATATCCCACCGCAGTAAGAAGTTGTCCTGCCTTTATAAGTTCTAATACATTTGTGTTATCTGATACCTCTGCAAGACCTCCTGTACGAGATGTACCGATAAATCCTCCGGCATATCCATCCTCTGCATTTGCTTTCACCAGTTTTAAATTTATTGTATGACTGTTCTTAATTTTCGTACTATTACTTTTCCCAATATATCCACCGGCAATAAATTCTTTCACTCCACCCGGGGCATTCTTACCTGTTGCTTCTACTATAAGACCGGTTTGTGTTCCATTCACATTTACATCGTTAATTTGTACTTCCACACCCTGTCCTAAAGAAAGAAGACCTTTAAGTTCTAACACTTTTATACCCAGCAGCTTCAATTCTAAGCCGCCTGTTCCTGCCAGATCTCCGGGACCTGCACAGCCCACAAAACCGCCTACACGATTTTCTGCTGTTACAGATGCCACGTTGTTTATTCTACTGTTTTGAACAAGTCCTCCTACCGCTTCTCCAATGCCGCCACCGGCATAGTTTTCACCTGCTGAAACTGTAAATCCTGATGCTATACCTGTTACATCTATTCCATCTACTGTAAATCCCAGATAACCTCCAAGTCCAACCGCCGCATTTAAAAGACCACCTACACTGGCAGTTCCTAAAAATCCAGCAATTCCACCTGAAAAATTCTTACCTGCCGAAACACTTTTAAGTCCTGTGATAACTCCCCTCTGCTCTGTTGGATATTGAGGGTTCTCACTATGCTTCCAAAAAGCAAGCTTGTTTAGATATTCCGGACTTGATTTTCCAAGATAAACACCATCTCCATTTCCAATCATTCCTCCGGCATAGTTTTCACCTGCTGAAACAACTAATTCCGTCGCTTGAATTTGACATCCAAGTATGGCAGATGGATGAATACCAACAAGAGATAATAACATACTGGCTTTTTCAGGATCACTAGATAACAAGTCTACCAAAAGCTTATTCACAACTTCCAGCAAACCATTAGCTTTATCTCCTGTTCCCAGTTCCGATGTCCAGCCTACCGTTGCTCTTCCGGTAAATCCACCGGCATTACTCTTTGTTGCAGTAACTGTAATTGGCTTATTTGAAGCAATAGTGTCATTAATTGCATAGCTATTTGCCTGTGCTCCTATAAATCCACCGACATAATCCTCTCCATTAACATTGTAATCACAATTTTTAATATGAGAGTTAATAATAATCGATTGTGGCTGTAATACTCGGATTAATTCTATGCCAATGGTAGACAATGTTCCTTTGATTTCTGCATCTCTGGAAAGTCCTGCAAATCCACCCCCATAGCTTTTTGCTAAAATCTGATAGCTGCTCTCCTCTACATCGGAGTCCAGAATTCTGGTACCTACCTGACTTCCAATAAATCCTCCATGGAAATCCGTTGTTCCGCTTCCAATATCTCCTGTCAAGCCATGAACTGTACAGGAAGAGATAACAGGATTATAATATCCCGTAGGAATTAAACTTCCCACAGCTAATCCATTTTCTAAGAGGATTGTAATCAAATCTCCTGCGCCAAGACCTGGAATAACATTTAATAAGGATGCCAAAAGCTTCTCAATTCCCCCTAAAAGCTTTGATAGTCCGTCATATTCTGTAACACCTTCTGCATAACCAGCAAATCCCCCACTATAATTGGTAATAGAATTCACACTTACCGTTCCTGTCACTTCACAATTGGAAACTTCTACATCCCCAACAATTCTGCCTGCAAATGCACCTGTGGCAAATGTAGTCGGATCTGTGGAGCGTGCATCTAATAGTCCGGTCAACGCATCTTGTAAATTGATTTTTACTGTTCCAAAGGTTAAAAGTCCCAACACGCCTCCTACTAAACCATCAAGTAATCCCCCAACAAGCCAGCCCAAGTCTTTTAATAATGCATTGACAATTGTATTATTATCCGCTGTTTTATTCGTTTGATTGTCTACGGTAACATTTTCCAAGGTAATATCAGAAACTTTTACTGTTCCAGAACTCACACCCAAATTCCCAGCATTTACTTCATTTGTAATCGTTCCAAAAAATCCGATTCCTGTATACTTATTCGTTTCTATAGGAGTCTTCTGTTCAATGTTAATATTGGATATTTTTGCCTTGGCATAAGTAGAATTGCCTTTATGCCCTTCAAGGTTAAGATCTCCCACAATAGAACCTGCCATCATAAGCGGTGTCCAGTTATCATCCATGTCATTGGAATAAGTTCCGGTTTTTGATAAATCAATATTACGGAAAATAATATAATCCGCATCATCTGAATACTTGTACTGATTATATTTCTTACTGATTGTATCCAAATCTACAAATTCGCCTTTATTCACTCCGATAGATGGGTTGGTAGTATCTTCATTTAAAAGTCCGACAATTTCCTTTTCAGTTTTTCCCAACAGCGTACCTAAAATCCCATCTAACAATCCACCCAATATGCCTACCACTGTGCCTAAAAGGCCTTTATGATCTTCAAAATCTGCATTCATCAATTTTCTGTTTATTGCTTCTTCTTTATTCATCTTTGCAATATATTGAAAATCCGTTCTCTCAAAGTCACCCTTCGTATAGGATATGCCTGTTTCATCAAACTTAGTAAGATTGAAATCGGCATCTCCCGGATAATATGGAAGCATTTTCTCATCCTTAAAAAGGTCTCCTATTCCTTTCGGAACCAATCTTACAAACAGCATCGGTGTTACTTGTTTATTAGAGCCAATGGCTCTTAATTGTAATTCATTTCCAATCAAGATATAAGTCTTCTGTGTTGATGGATCCGTATAAAGTACTTGTCCGATATGATTACGTCCAGCAAGTTGTTCATCTGTTGTATTTTCTGCTTTTTCTACAAGTGTCGAAGCTAAAAGTTCCGGTGTATCTGTTGTAAAACTGGAAGCAATCACATAGTTATGGTTATCTCCATAGGTAAGTTTGCTTCCGTCTTTTGCAAATACAACCTTTCCCATTCCCACTCTCTCAGCCGTAGCGTCATCAGTCATCACAACTTCATCTGCCGAAGTTTCCGAATTTTTTAATTCCAGCTGATAACGATTATACAAATAAATCGTATCGGAATCTTGGTCGTATACCGTTGTATCTGTTCTTGCAGTCTCAGAAACAATCGTTCCGGTAAATGCAGAAGGAAAAATCCATGGTTTTGTCTGATCAACCGGAATATCATTCATAAGACAATAATGTTGATTTAGTCCATAAGTAATCTCTTGCCCATCTACTGTTACGATTTCTCCTGTCCCCAAATTTCCATCTTTATCTCCGGTATATACCTTTTCCTGTGTTCCAATCTTTAACAACTGCTCATAATTGTAGATACAGACCTTTCCATCTTTATAGAAAGGCATCATATCTTGGAGATTTTCGGGCATCGCCGAGTCTTTCGTTTCTTCAATCGTTTCCTCTGTAATTGATGTTTTTTCTGATACTACAGAATTCGGTTTCTCTGATATCTCTCCTTTGTTTGCATAAACTCCAACCGATTGTACAGGTAATTGAAATATCATACATATACATAAAATACCTGCAATTAATCTACGCAAATTCCGTTTCTCTTTCTTTTTCATTTTCCTCATCCGTTCTCATTTAATCTACTTCATCCAGTTCCCAATCGGACTGCATAGCAGCCGCTAAAAAACTATGTAACAATGTTTCTGAAAAACTCCCGCATTTACCGGATAAAATCATTTGAATTGCTTTTTCCTTTCCAGTACTAACATGCATATTTTTGCTATTTATCAATTCCTCATATACATCTACAAGTCCCACAACCTGTGCACATAGCGGTATTTCTTCACCTTTCAGTCCATAGGGATAACCTGAACCATCATATCTCTCATGATGATATAAGCAAATATCGCGACTATATTGCTGAATGTGTTCTAATTTTTTATCTTTTGGAAAACGAGCAACAATCTCTGCACCTAATTCCGGATGTGTTTTTAGCAACTTTTCTTCTTCCTCTGTTAATTCATCCAATCTTAAAAACATTTCCTTAGGAAGACGAATTTTTCCAACATTGTGTATAGGTGCTAAATGAGCTACATTTTTTATCTCCACTTCTGTAATTTCAAGCTCTGGATATAATTCTGCCAATTTTTGGTAAATTTTTTCTGTATAATGAATGGTCTCCAAACGACTGTTGCTATATTCCAAATTGCGCTCATTTAAAATTCTGCTGAGTAATTCAATAGCAAACCAATAATTCTCTTCAATACTTTTTGATTTACTTTCCAGTTCCTCTTCAACAGAAGACATGTGCCGTGCTGCTAAGATAGAATTCTGCAATACAAAGATTGCTACATTATCATCAATATTAAAATATTGATGAAGTTCCATCCAGACATAATCCTTTTCCGTATCTCTTACTCTCTGACGAAATCTTGTTTGCTTTTCCCAATATCCATTGATTAAATCTTCCTCAATCCGTCCAATATCTGTCAGTTCTGTAATTCTCTCTTTATCATCTTCTTGCACATACTCTTCAATATACTTCTTTATGAATTCTCTAAAATCTCCTTCTTTTGGAATATAATCTCGAACAAATGCATCATAAGCATAAACACGCTTATATTTTCCTGTTTCTGCGTCAATTTCTAAAGTAACATAAGTATTCCCAAAAGGATGTTTTGCAGCCTTACCAATCAATTCCGCAATAGTAACTTCTTCTAGTTTTCTCTCCAAATCCATCTGAAATTGTTCAAAAACCGCCCGCACCTTGCAAGTTTCTCTATTGTGACAATAATTAGGAACACAACATTCTCCTTCCTGTTTTTCTTCTAGACACTTGTTAATTTTCATTGTAGATTCCATAGTGTCAAGAATATCCCACAAAGTAATCGTTTCCGGTTTCTTCAAAAGGAAATATCCACCTTGTACACCTTCCACAGATCCAACTATATTTGCAATTTTTAGTTTTTTTATAATTTTAGGTATATAATTATTTGGAATATTTGCCGAAGTTGCGATTGTCGCAGTCGAACATGGTTCTTCTTTATATGCCAAAAAACACACTAAGCGTATAGAATAATCAGTCGTACTTGTTAATTGCATTATTTAATCTTTTCCCTTTCTTATTAACTATGACTTTAAAGGTTATATTTATGTTTAAAAAAATAATTTCTAACTGATACCATCATACCCCCCCCCGAATATTTTTGTCAATAGTATTTCCTATTTTCCCTCATATTTTATGCTGATTTTGACCATTCCAAAACTTGTACTTCGATGGTTATATTTCTTTTTCTATCATTTGTAAGAAACCTAAATCAAAAAAGAAGCTGCATTTTATGACTACAAAATCATAAAACACAACCTCTTTTAATATAAATATATTTTCTACTATACCTCTGCTTTTGTCTTTGGCAATAAGCGATTATTCTCAGCCAATCTCAAAAATGGTGCGTATGCAACTTCCCATGGATATCCATCCGGATCAAGAAAATATCCTGAATATCCGTCCATTCCTCCCCAGTCTTTCCACTGCGGTTTCTGCCATACAGTACCACCAGCCTCTTCTGCCATGGCAAATAATTCGTTTACTTCTTCTGTCGCACCATTAATTGCCAGTGTAAATCCACAATAAATCGGGCAGTCAATTCCACACTCTCTTAAATACTGTACACAATCCTTCAATGTTGGATATTTTTCATATTGTCAATTCTCTGAAATATTTCATTTAGTTGCGAATTTTGAAGGTTTTCGGTGCAAAACGGAAAACCAGAATACTCGCTACAATACCATATAGAACAAAGAACACCATCGTCAGGATACCAAAAATCAGAATCGGCATACGTTGCTGTCATTACGATACGATAAGTCCCGCTTTTTATCTCTGTTCGGGCATTATATGGTTGAAGCAGATAATAAATAGTCAGATAATGCACCGAAAAGAACATACTCATACAAAGTATGGATACAATTAATATCACATAATTAACCGGATGATTAGTTCCTCCGCTTGTATAAAGTGTCAGCGCCAGACCGCTGCCAATAACAACAGCCGGAACCGCATTTATTTTCATGATTTCCCTCAGCCGGATCTGAAACAATTTCAACACAAAATGTGGCTGCTTAAAGAAAGAATATGTGAGCAGACTGTGGGTTCATCCGCAATTATCCGTATCATTCAACCTTGACATACATTAGTTTTGCTG
>ERZ834859.2520-NODE-2520-length-15612-cov-4.276789_pt1 | contig 15612 bp, 9 predicted proteins | sample MGYA00519947_ERZ834859 | MGnify/ENA primary metagenome ERZ834859 (study PRJEB31850, sample SAMEA3708763) | human gut metagenome | biome: human gut; feature: human-associated habitat; material: faeces | place: China | collected 2014 ...
ATTCTATGGGATATATCTGTTTGTTTATTAATATTTTGTTAATTGTGCAATAAAAAGACATTTTAGGAAATTTGGTATAAAAAATGCGACTTTTTGTTTCTTCTATTTAACGATTATAATTATATTTGTAGCCAAATTAAAGAATTTTATAGGCAATTTACACCTAAACAAACGATAAGCACTTATTAATATCTATAATTTTAGAGAGATGGACATACACTTTATTAGTATTGCAGCGACACAAGACATTTATTTAGACACATGGCGTAATATTAAAAATCAGCCGAGCTAATTTTCCTATTCTATATATTGTATAGACTATTTAATAGTCTGTCCTGGAACGATGATAAAAGTACACTTTTTAAAGTCGCTCCAAGGGAAGAAGTATATTGCTGTTTCATGCGTGAAGCGTAATATGCTAAGTTTTCGTTTTGTAGATAAATCTGTAAAAAATAAATCAATTCATTAATTTAAATTCAAGTATCAAAGATGAGAAAATCAATTCTCTTGTTTGTACTCTTTGCTCTACTGAATATTCCTCTTATGCTTTTTGCACAGAGTGGATATAAGGTAAAAGGACATGTTGTTTCGGCAGAAGATAATGAGCCGATGGTTGGTGTGTCTATTTTAGAGAAGGGTACTACAAATGGTGTAATTACCGACATTGATGGTAATTACACTCTTGAGATTAAGGGTACGGCAAGTGCTACTTTGCTGTTCTCTTATATCGGTATGCAATCACAGGCACATGAAGTTAGTGCCAAAACCGGCACACTGAATGTTCGTCTGGTTTCAGATGCTGCTTTAATAGATGAGGTAGTGGTGGTAGCGTATGGAACTCGTAAAAAAGGGACGATTGCTGGTGCCGTATCCACTGTTAAAGCGGAAAAATTAGAAAATGTGCCAGCTGCAGGTTTTGATCAGTCACTGCAGGGACAGACACCGGGATTATCTGTAATCTCTAACTCGGGAGAACCTAGTAAGGCGGCTGTCTTCCAGATTCGAGGCACCAATTCAATTAATTCGGGAACTTCCCCCTTGTTTATTTTGGATGGTGTGCCTATTTCCAGTGCTGACTTTAATACGATCAGTCCGGGAGATATAGAGTCCATCTCTGTATTGAAAGACGCTTCTTCCGCCGCTATTTACGGTTCGAAGGCTTCTAATGGTGTTATCTTGATCACGACAAAACGTGGTAAGACGGGTGCTCCTCGTATTTCTTATAACGGATATGTGGGTGCCTCGAAAGCTACTTCCATGATTGATCGTGTCAGCTCAGCCGATTACGCACGTTTGTGGAATCGTTTCGAGCCGGGACGTTATAGTGACGAGGACATCCGGATGTTTGAAGATGGCTCTGATCCTTACGGACATCCTAATACGGACTGGAATGATGAGGCTTATCGGACAGGTTTGTTGCATAAGCACAATGTTAGTATTACAGGAGGTGCGGAGAACGTGAAGTATATGGCTTCGGCCGGATATTTAGGGCAGACGGGTATCCTTCCTAACTCAGATCGTAAACAGTTTAACGGACGTACGAATCTGGATATGCAGTTGACGAAGAAACTGGCTGTTCGGATGAACATGTCTTTCATCAAGAATGACTTCTCGGATCCGAATGCTAGCTATTATGGTGGTTCTTCCGACCAGATTATCCGTCAATTGAATATTATTAGCCCGATGATTCCTGTCAAGGATAAGGATGGCAAATACGGACAAACTAACGATGGTAACCCTATCGCATGGTTGGATTCCGGGCAGACGGTGGATAATTGTAATCAGAATTTTACGGGGGCACTTTCTGTTGATTATGATATTATTGATGGGCTGAAGGCTACTGTGACGGGTGCCTATGTGAACGAGGACCAACGTCATACGGAGCGAGTTCTGAGCATACCGGATGATCCGGCATCTGCGTCTCGTACCACTTCCTTGGTTGAACGCTTCGTGAATTGGAAACGTTATAATTTCGATGCTTTGCTGAATTACAGCAAGAACTTTGGTCAACATGGCTTGAAAGTGATGGTAGGTTATCATGCGGAGAAGTATGAGGTTAGCAAGAATCAGATGCAGAGGAATAATTTCCCGAGTAATAGCCTGAATGATATGGATGCCGGTGGGGCTTCTACACAAACAAATGATGGTTTGAGCCGAGAGCTTGCCATGCTTTCCTATTTTGGGCGTATTAATTATGATTTTGCGGGAAAATATTTATTAGAGGCAAACTTCCGTGCGGATGCTTCCTCTCGTTTTGCTCCGGGACATCGTTGGGGATATTTCCCTTCTTTCTCCGGTGCTTGGCGTATCAGCGAGGAGGAGTTTATGGAAAGTACGCATGATTGGTTGAGCAGTTTGAAGATTCGTGCTTCTTGGGGTATGTTAGGTAATCAAGACGCCTTGAATAAATCGAATCCTTGGGAGAACCAATATTATCCTTGGATGCAGACTTATAATTTGGATGGCAATTATCCTATGGGAGGCAACTTGACGACGGGATATTACCAGAAAGCCTATCGTATCGAGGATTTGTCATGGGAGAAATCTACGACTTGGGGTATTGGCTTGGATGCGATTATTAATCATGTGACTTTCACGTTTGATTACTATGATCGCAAGACTACGGATATCATCATGGAGGTACCGGTCCCGACTGAGTTTGGCTTGGATCCTTATTTCGACAACGTGGGTTCTATGCGTAACCGAGGTGTCGAGGTACAGCTAGGTTATAACAATAAGTGGAATGACTGGTCATTGAATGTGATGGGAAATATGGCCTATAATAAGAACAAGATCGAGGATTTAGGAGGTGTAGACCGTATGACAAATCCTGATGACGGTGATTTGTGGCGTTTTGTTGGAAAGCCAATCGATTCTTACTATGTATATAAGGCTGATGGCTTTTTCCAATCTGACGCGGAGGCACAACAATGGATGGATACCTATAAAGGAAAAGACGGCTACCCGTTCGGACAGGATTTCCAAGCCGGTGATTTACGTTATGTAGATACGAATGGAGATGGAAAGCTGGATGCGGATGACCGTGTATTGTCTAAGACTATCAATCCAGTTGTTACATTTGGTTTGAACTTGAATGTAGGCTATAAAGCATTTGACTTGACTTTGAACTTCACCGGTGCGGCTAATGTAGGCCGTGCGTTTACGAAAGAAGCGTTTGGTGAGTTCTCGGGTAGTGCCGGACATCCTTCTACTGCATGGCTGGATAGCTGGACACCGGAAAATACCAATGCAAGTATGCCGCGTGTAGCGGAGTCTAGAAAATCTCCGAGTGAGGCTTCTAACGTGATGTCTGATTTCTGGGTAATTAATACCAGTTACCTGCGTCTGAAGACATTGCAATTGGGATATACGCTTCCAAAGAGTGTGCTGAACGCTATCGGTTTGTCGAATGTACGTGTTTATTATTCTGCGGAGAATTTGTTTACGATAGATTCTATGCCATTGAACGTAGACCCGGAGACGGTTAGTTCCCGTTTGTCTAGCTACCCATTAGTGATGACAAATTCTTTTGGCGTAAATGTGACATTCTAATTAGTTAAGACCATTTAAATAGAAGATTTTATGAAACGATTATCAATATATATGTTGGCGGCTGGTATGGCTGCGTTATCTACTTCGTGTTCGGATTTTCTGGATACGGTGCCTAAGGATCAGTTGGCTCCTTCTACCACATGGCAGACAGAGGCGGATGCGAAGGGCTTCATAGTAGGCTGTTATAAGGATTTGCTAGATGGAAATACGTTGCTTTATCTGGATTGTGGCTCAGATATAGGCTATAATAATTTCCCTTGGGAAGGATTCCGCCCGTGGGGGGATGGGTCATTGTCTAGTTCTAATCCTGGGCAGATCCTTTATGATTACAAGTCGATTCGTAAGGCGAATACATTCTTGGAGAATGTAGACAAGGTGACGTTTTCTAGTGACGCTGTAAAAGCTAATTATGTGGCTCAAGCTAAAGCGATCCGTGCTTATAAGTATTTCTTGATGAATTGGTGGTATGGTGGTGTGCCTATTATTAGTTCTTATTCAAGTGCGGACGAGGCTAAAGTGGAACGTAATACGGAACAAGAGGTACGCGATTATATAGCTAAGGATTTAGACGAGGCCTTAGCTGGGATTGCGGAGGCTCCGGAGGCTCGTGGCTATATCGCTAAAGGTGCTGTTTTAGCTATCAAGATGCGTGAGGCTTTGTATTATGGTGATTGGCAAAAGGCAAAAGACGCAGCTAAGGCAATCATTGATTTGAAGCAGTATGAGTTGGATCCGGATTATACGAATCTTTTTAAGGTATCGGGAGTGGATTCTAAAGAGATAATCCTAGCGGATCAGAATATTGAGACGTTGGACGGATTGGGAACCATCGGGCAAATGTATAATAATGTTGACCAAGGTTGGTCTTCTATCGTCCCGACCCAGAATTTGGTGGATATGTATGAAATGTCAGATGGATTGACGAAAGAAGAGTCGAAGACTTATGACGCAAAGCATCCGTTCGCGAATCGCGACCCTCGTATGGCCATGACCATTTTATATCCGGGACGTGACTGGAGAGGTGATGTCTTGAATACTTTGGATGAGAAACTTCAAGATGGTACTGTCAACAAGAACTTCCCGACTTATACAGATAATGCTTCCAAGAGTGCTTTGACTTGGGCGAAATACTTGGATCCGATGGATCAATATGGAGATGTTTGGAGTTCGGGAGCTTGTCCGATCGTATTCCGTTATGCGGAGGTTCTATTGACGTATGCGGAGGCCGCGAATGAGCTGAGCGGTCCTTCTGATGAGATCTATGGTTATTTGAACCAGATCCGCCAGCGTGTAGGAATGGGGGAAGTGGATAAGGCTAAATATGGGACGAAGGATAAACTTCGTGAATTGATCCGTCGTGAGCGTACGGTAGAGTTGGCCGGCGAAGGCTTGCGCCGTGCGGACATCGTCCGTTGGCAGGAAGATGGAAAGATGCTTGCCGAGAAAGTCATGAATGGTGATTTGTTACGTGTTACAGGAACGATTAATTATGGGGAGTCTGAGCCTACTAAACGTGCGGAAATCACGGGTACGGCTGTTATTGAGACTCGCCAGTTCTCTTCTCGTAACCGTTACTTGCCGATTCCTCAAACAAGCATGGATAAGAATCCGAACTTGAAACAGAATCCGGGTTATTAATTTCCTATAAAGATGTTAGATAAAGAAGGGGGAAGGCCGAGAGGTTTTCCCCTTTTTTAGTTACATTTGGCGGATACTGAGATTGTATGTCTCATGTGTGCTTTAAGTATATAAATTGATTCCGTTATGAAAAAGAAACTGATAGCTTTCGTTTGCTTTCTTCTCGTATCCTTGTCTGGTCTGCCCCAGTTGCCTGTACGGTTGAATGAGCGTCCGGTGGTGTTGAATACGTCTACCGGGGTATTAAAAGGGAAGATGGTAACTCCCAATCAGGAGTCCGGTTATCCTGTGGTATTGATCATCCCCGGCTCCGGCCCTACGGATATGGACGGGAACTCCGCCGCCTTGCCGGGTAAGAATAATTCCTTGAGATATTTGGCGGAAGGGCTGGCAGGGAAGGGTATCGCTTCCCTGCGTTATGATAAGCGGGGTATCGCTTCGAGCGCCTCGGCCGGAAAGGATGAGTATTCCATGCGTTTCGAGGACGGGATCAAGGACGCACGAGGCTGGATCGATTATTTAAGCAAGGACAAACGGATCTCCGGAATCTATGTGTTGGGGCATAGCGAGGGAGCGTTGGTCGGTATGGCGGCTTCGGTGGATAATCCGAAAGTGAAAGGATACATTTCGGTGGCGGGTGCGGGGCGTCCCGCTTATGAGATCATAGAGGAACAGATGGCCGGTCAACCGGAAGTGATCCGGAATATGGTGAGATCCATAAACACGTCCTTGAAGGAAGGGAAGCTCGTACCGGACGTGCCGATCGGTTTGCAAGCCCTGTTCCGCTCGTCGGTACAGCCTTATATGATCTCATGGTATACGTATAATCCGCAGGAAATCATCAAGAAACTAAAAGTCCCGGTGTTGATCTTGCAAGGGGATAAGGATATGCAAGTATCCGTAAAAGACGCCGAACTATTGAAGCGATCCCAACCTTCGGCCGATTACCATTTGATCGGGAATATGAACCATCTGATGAAGACTTGCGATACGATGGATCAGCAAAAACAGATGGCTACCTATACCGATCCGGCCCTTCCGTTGCATAAGGATGTGCTGATATTAATTGAAAAGTTTGTGAGTAAACCTTGAACTGTTGTATCTTTGCGGTCATAAATTAAAGAGACAGTATGATTTCGGTTGAAGGACTAACAGTTGAGTTTGGCGGTTTCACGCTTTTTGATGACATTTCATTTGTGGTAAACAAGAAGGACCGTATCGCCCTAGTGGGCAAGAACGGAGCGGGTAAATCGACGATGTTGAAGATATTCGCCGGTCTGCAATCACCCACATCGGGAACCGTTAGCGTGCCGAAGGAGGTCACGATCGGATACCTGCCCCAGCACATGCAATTGGTGGATACCCGTACGGTTCGGGAGGAGGCGGAGTGCGCTTTCGAGCATATCCATGAGATGGAGGAGGAGATCAACCGCTTGAATACCCAATTGGCGGAGCGTACGGATTACGAGTCGGAAGGTTATCAAAAGGTGATAGACCGTGTCACTTATTTGACCGAGCATTTTCAGATGATGGGCGGCAATAATTATCACGCCGAGCTGGAACGTACGTTGATCGGGTTAGGTTTCTCCCGTGAGGACTTCGATCGCCCGACGTCCGAGTTCAGCGGTGGATGGCGTATGCGTATCGAACTAGCTAAGCTTTTGCTCCGCCAGCCGGATGTCTTGCTACTGGATGAGCCGACGAACCACTTGGACATCGAGTCCATCCAATGGCTGGAGAACTTTATCGCTACCCGTGCCAACGCCGTGATCTTAGTCTCGCACGACCGTGCCTTTATCGATAATACCACGTTTCGTACCCTTGAGATTGAGTTGGGGAACATCTACGATTATAAGGTAAAATATTCGGAGTACGTCGTACTTCGCCGCGAACGCCGCGAGCAGCAGCTACGCGCTTACGAGAACCAACAGAAGAAACTGGCCGATACCGAAGCTTTCATCGAGCGTTTTCGTTATAAAGCCACGAAGTCCGTACAGGTACAATCCCGCATCAAGCAATTGGAGAAGGTGGAACGTATCGAGGTAGATGATGTGGATACAGCCATGCTGCGACTGAAATTCCCGCCCGCTCCCCGTTCCGGCTCCTATCCGGTGATCTGTGAGGAGGTGGCGAAGCGTTATGGCGATCATCTGATCTTCGACCATGTGACCTTGACAATCAATCGGGGCGATAAAGTAGCTTTCGTCGGAAAGAACGGCGAGGGTAAATCTACCTTGGTGAAATGTATCATGGGAGAGATTGCCGATTTCACCGGAAAGCTCCAATTAGGCCATAACGTGAAGATCGGTTACTTCGCCCAGAACCAAGCGCAGCTATTGAACGAGAACCTTACCGTTTTCGATACGATCGATTACGTAGCCCAAGGGGATATCCGTTTGAAGATACGGGATATCCTAGGTGCTTTCATGTTTGGCGGCGAGGCCTCCGATAAGAAGGTGAAAGTCCTGTCGGGTGGCGAGCGTACCCGTTTGGCGATGATCCGCTTGTTATTGGAGCCGGTCAACCTGCTGATTCTCGATGAGCCGACGAACCACTTGGATATGCGTTCGAAAGACGTGCTGAAAGACGCCTTGAGGGAGTTCGACGGCACGGTGATCGTGGTTTCCCACGACCGTGAGTTCTTGGATGGCCTAGTCGATAAGGTCTATGAGTTCGGTAACCAGAAAGTCGTCGAGCATTTAGGCGGCATCTATAATTTCTTGGAGCATAAGAAAATGGATAGCTTGCGTGAATTGGAACGTTCTACTGGGACGAGTACTTCCATGTCCGGTACCGGTGAGGCTCAGGTATCCCATAACAAGCTCTCCTATGAGGCAAGGAAGGAACTGAGTAAAGTGATTAAGAAAGCGGAGAAAGCTGTTGCCGAGGCCGAGGCCCGTATCTCGGAGCTTGAGAATGGCATTGCCGTTATCGAGGCGAAGCTGGCTACGCCGGAAGGTGCCTCCGACGCTTCTCTCTACGGTGAATATTCTGCCCTAAAAAAAGAACTTTCCGATGCGATGGATCTATGGACCGAACGGACAATGGAGTTGGAAGAGTTGAATACGCAGGATTCATGAAAAGGCTGCTAGCCAGTGAAAGGCAGCTTATCTGATCTTTTTGATTCAAATACTCCTGTTTTCGTGACAAGTGCTTGCCGTTGATGATGCGAAATAGCGGAAGAGAGAGTGCGAGAGCTGGCTTTTAAAAGGGAGAATATCCCTTTTCCCATGCGTGATAGGCCGCATTGGGCTACGCCAGTACTGCCATCGGCCGACGCATATGCCGCCGTTGGGCATCGTGACTACTCAAGAATAGGGTTATGACTACTTGTGAATAGGCATTCTTACCCTGCTAGAACCGTATTGTAACCCTATAAATGATACCAATCTCTCCCTTTGATATGAATTAGGATGAATTGATTTCGCTAGAATAAAAGGCTGTTTTGGGGTATGGTGTTGGCCATTAGTTGATTACTGAAATTTTCTTTCGGATTTAGAGGCGAGCTGTACTTAGGGCCCGGAATATTCGATTCTCCGGAGGTTCGGATTACAAAGTGTCATTTTGATTATTCTTTGAAAATAACCTCTAATAGCTTACTCGTTTTAAAAAGAAAGTCCTTAACTTTGCTATCCAAAGAAACGCGAAAGCTTAAAACACATATCATGTTAACACAGATCATTAATGGAAAGATTCTTACCCCGCAAGGCTGGCTGAAAGACGGCTCGGTATTGATAAGCGACGGGAAGATTTTAGAAGTGACAAACTGCGACTTAGCGGTAGTGGGGGCAACCTTGATAGACGCCAAAGGTATGTACATCGTCCCCGGAGGCGTGGAAATTCACGTGCACGGAGGTGGAGGCCGTGATTTTATGGAAGGCACCGAGGAAGCTTTCCATGCGGCGGTGGCCACACACATGAAACACGGTACTACCAGTATCTTCCCCACCTTATCCTCTTCTACCATCCCGATGATCCGTGCCGCCGCCGAGACCACCGAGAAACTGATGGCCGAGAAAGATAGCCCGGTTCTGGGGCTTCACTTAGAAGGACATTATTTCAATATGAAAATGGCTGGTGGACAAATCCCTGAGAACATCAAGAATCCCGATCCCGAGGAATATATCCCTTTGCTGGAGGAAACGCATTGTATCAAGCGCTGGGATGCCGCTCCGGAACTTCCGGGAGCGATGCAGTTTGGTAAATATATCACCTCGAAAGGCGTGCTCGCCTCGGTAGGGCATACCCAAGCCGAGTTTGAGGATATCCTGACCGCTTATGAGGTAGGTTATACCCACGCCACCCATTTCTATAACGCCATGCCGGGCTTCCATAAACGCCGCGAGTATAAGTATGAGGGAACGGTGGAAAGTATCTATCTACTCGATGATATGACCGTCGAGGTCGTGGCCGATGGTATCCATGTGCCGCCTACGATCCTTCGTCTGGTCTATAAGATAAAAGGTGTGGAACGCACTTGTCTGATCACGGATGCCTTGGCTTGCGCTGCCAGTGATAGCCAAGTCGCTTTCGATCCCCGTGTCATCATCGAGGATGGCGTGTGTAAGTTGGCCGACCGCTCGGCCTTGGCGGGTAGTGTCGCCACGATGGACCGCCTGATCCGTACGATGGTGCAGAAGGCCGAGATCCCCTTGGAGGATGCCGTGCGTATGGCCTCGGAGACTCCCGCCCGTATCATGGGCGTATCCGATCGCAAGGGAACGTTGCAGCGGGGCAAAGACGCCGATATCGTCTTGTTGGACCGTGACTTGAATGTCCGTGCGGTCTGGGCGATGGGTAAGTTGGTTGAAGGTACGAATAAACTATTCTAAGCAAGAACGATTATGTTGACACAGATTATAAATGGCCATATCCTTACGCCGCAAGGATGGATGAAGGATGGTTCCGTATTGATTAGCGACGGGAAGATATTGGAGGTTACAAATAGCGATTTAGCGGTGATTGGCGCCAAGGTGGTGGATGCGAAAGGAATGTCGATCGTTCCCGGTTTCGTGGCGATGAATATCCATGGCGGTGGGGGCTTCGACTTCTCCGAATGTACGGAAGAGGCTTTCCACGGTGCGGTAGCTGCCCATCAGAAGCATGGGGCCACGACGATATTCCCTACCGTGTTGGCTCCGGAAATCGGGGTGATCGATAAGGCGGTGGCCGTATGCGAGGAGATGATGAGGAAAAAAGACGGCCCTATCTTGGGATTGCATATCGAGGGACCGTATCTGAATCCGAAGATGGCGGCGAGCCTGTTTATCGATAAGGAGAATCCCGCCGACCCGAAAGAATATAAAGAGATATTGGAACGCACGGATTGCATCAAGCGCTGGGATTCCAGCCCGGAGATACCGGGTGCGCTTGAGTTCGCCCAATACTTGAAGTCGAGGGGAATCCTATCCGCTATCTCGCATACGGAAGCGGAGTTTGATGATATTAAGACCGCTTACAATGCCGGTTTCACGCATGCGGCTCATTTCTATAACGCCATGCCTGGTTTCCATAAGCGTCGTGAATATAAGTACGAGGGAACGGTGGAAAGTGTTTTCTTGATGGACGATATGACGGTAGAGGTGATTGCTGACGGGCGTCATTTACCCTCTACGATCCTCCGATTGGTCTATAAGCTGAAAGGAGTGGAACGTACTTGCTTGGTTACGGACGCTCTCTCATGCGCAGCCAACGAGGGTAAGCCGTTATCCGATCCCCGCATTATCATTGAGGATGGCGTATGCAAGTTGGCGGATCATTCTTCATTGGTGGGAAGTATCGCCACGATGGACGTACTGGTACGTACGATGGTGCAGAAGGCTGACATTCCTTTGGCCGATGCAGTCCGTATGGCTTCCGAGACTCCGGCCCGCCTGATGGGGGTAAGCGATCGCACCGGAACCTTGCAAAGAGGGAAGGATGCGGATATCGTGATCTTGGATCGTAAGTTGAACGTGCGTGCGGTATGGAGCATGGGAAACTTAGTTCCAGAGACAAATACATTGGTCTAAACACGTTAATAATAAAGAGAGGGGCTGTCTTGGCTGGCCGGGACGGTCCTTTTTTATTTTTAGGCGATATAGATCAAACCTTTCGGCTAATAAATTTGTTCTATCAACGTATGGCGAAATCAGTACTTATTTCATATATTTGTGATTCAAGTAAGATTGTAATACTAAATCAATAATTAAACATGAAAACGAACCTTAGTTCTCAAATTACTCTGACGCGTATACCGTTGCGGTATTATCGCCCGGAAAATGCTTTCGAGCATTCAGTTTTAACCCGTTTGGAAAAGATTCCGACAAACATTTATGAATCGGCCGAGGAAGGTTCTTTCGCTATCGCTAAAGAGATAGCAACACAAATCCGTAAAAAACAAGATATCGGTAAGCCCTTCGTGATCGCTTTACCCGGCGGACGTTCTCCGCTAAGCGTTTACAAGGAGTTGATCCGTATGCATAAAGAGGAGAAATTAAGTTTTCGCAACGTGATCGCTTTCGTGGAATATGAGTTCTATCCATTGGCTAATCCCAGCGCCGGAAATCTGGCTCGCTTAAAAGAGGAGTTATTCGATCAGGTCGATATCGATCCTGCGAATATCTATTGCCCGGACGGAAGCATGCCGAAAGACGCTATCCTAGATTTCTGTCGCCAGTATGAGGAGACGATCCAATCCGTGGGAGGTATCGATTGCATGTTGCTAGGTATCGGTAACTCCAGCAATATCATGTTCAACGTGGGTGGAACGACGATCAGCTCGCGTACCCGTATGGTCTTGTTGGAAGGCGCTTCTCGCAAGGAGGCTGCCCGTACGTTCCCTTCGCAGGAGAATGTCCCGGCAGGTATCATCACGATGGGTATCTCTACGATGATGAACGCCCGCAGCGTGATCTTGATGGCTTGGGGCGAGGATAAGGCTAGCATTGTCGCTAAGACCGTTGAGGGCAAGGTTAGCGATGCCGTTCCTTCCAGCTATTTGCAGAATCATCCGAACGCCAAGGTCGTGATCGATCTTTCCGCCGCTTACGACTTGACTCGTATCAGCCATCCTTGGTTGGTGACTAGCTGCGAGTGGGATAATAAGTTGATCCGCCGTGCGATCGTTTGGTTGTGTCAGTTGACGGACAAACCGATCTTGAAATTGACAAACAAGGATTATAGCGAGCACGGATTGGGTGAGCTATTGGCGTTATATGGTTCCGCTTACAACGTAAATATCAAGATATTCAATGATATCCAGCATACGATTACCGGATGGCCGGGTGGCAAGCCGAACGCCGACGATTCCAATCGTCCGGAGCGTGCTAACCCGTATCCGAAGAAAGTGATCGTATTCAGTCCGCACCCGGATGATGACGTGATCTCCATGGGCGGAACCTTGCGTCGTTTGTGCGACCAGCATCATGATGTGCATGTGGCTTACGAGACTTCCGGTAATATTGCCGTAGGCGACGAGGAGGTAATCCGTTATTGCGAGTATTTGCGTGATGTATGTGAGAAATACTCTCCCGACTCGGCCGTGAAGGATAAGGCGAACGAGATCATCAACTACCTGCGTTACGAGAAGGTGGAGAACGGCGAGCCGGAGCGGAAGGATGTCCTCTTTATGAAAGGAACGATCCGTCGGGAGGAGGCCCGTCACGGTTGCCGCTACTCGGGCGTGAAGGACGATCATGTTCATTTCTTGGATCTTCCGTTCTACGAGACCGGATTAGTGAAAAAGAATGATTTGAGTGAGGTCGACAAGGATATCGTAAAGGCCCTGTTGCTCGAGATCAAGCCGGATCAAATGTTTGTCGCCGGTGACTTGGCTGACCCGCACGGAACCCACAAGGTTTGTCTGGATGCCGTACTGGCCGCTATCGACGAGGTGAAAGACGAGGAATGGATGAAGAACTGCCGTGTATGGATGTATCGCGGCGCATGGGCAGAATGGGAAATGGACCATATTGAGATGGCCGTACCTATCAGTCCGGAGGAGTTGCGCTTCAAACGTAACGCTATTTTGAAGCATCAATCGCAGGCCGAGAGCGCTCCGTATCTGGGTGACGACGAGCGTTTGTTCTGGCAGCGTGCCGAAGATCGCAACCGTGCTACCGCAGAGTTGTATCGCCAATTAGGTTTGGCTTCTTATGAGGCGATCGAGGCGTTTGTACAATATATCCCGTTGAGATAATATCTAGCGATAGAATAATCTGAAAGCCCTATCTGATTAAGTTCGGATAGGGCTTTTTGTTTTTGTGTTATTTTTTTCGTGTGGGCGTAAGTAGATCTGTTTCTATGATCGTATATAGATAAAGGAGAAGCCTTGAACTGTCTAATATAATACAAGAAATGTCCACATTGAGCATGAAAGACTATATTATTAAGAACCATGAGTTGGATAAATTTAAATTATTATATCTGGAGAATGCCCCCAGACTGATCTTTTATGCCTCGAAATATGTGGATAGCGATACGGCGGAAGATTTAGTGCATGATATATTCATCAAGATCTGGCAAAAGAAAGAGATTTATTCCGTGGAAGAAGGCTTGAAGACATACCTATTCCGTTCCGTTCAAAATGCTTGCCTCGATTACCTAAAGCATAAATCAATAGAAATGACTTATGCGGATGAGGTTGCTCGTAGACTAAAGATAGAGGAGATAGATTATTATAATCAGTCGGATGCGGCGGAGCTGGAGAAAGAGCGTCTGGACTCCGTTTACCGGGAAATAGCCAAGTTACCGGACAGATGCCGAGAGGTTTTTACGTTGGCTTATGTGGACGGGAAGAAATCAGTGGAGATCGCAGGAATGCTAAATATCTCTCAACGTACGGTAGAGGCGCAACTCTATAAAGGATTGAAGATCATACGGAATGTGTTGGCGCTTCTGGCACTGGTTTTATTTTTTAGATGAAAATACGGTAGAATACGTAAGTAAAAAGAGGAAACCGGTCGTATATATTATAAATGAAACAGAAAATGGAATCTAATAATTCGATAGAAGAACTGATCATACGCTATTTGCAGAACGAGATTCAAGAGGATGAACTTCGAGTGTTGGATGCTTGGATTCATGAGAGTGACGCTAATAAAGCCCACTTCTTTGAGCTTAAGGGGCTTTTTGACACTCGGAAAGAAGTGGCGTTCTTGAACCATTATTCCGTGGAGCGTAGTTGGGAGCGAATGGCTGGAAAGCTGGATGCGATCTCTGGCGTATCTGTGAAATCCAAGGTCCTTGGCAAACAGTTCTGGCTTTCATTCTTGAGATATGCGGCGATTATCGTAATCGCTATGGGAATAGGTGTGGGTATGAATCAATGGATAAGCAATCGTTTATATGCCGGCGATATGGAATATAACGAGATCGTAGTGGAAAAAGGCGGACGTGCGAACACGCTATTGCTATCCGACGGCAGTAAGATCATACTCAATGCCTCCACCCGTTTTAAATACCCCACCTCTTTTAATGGAGATGAGCGTGTGGTTCATCTGGAGGGTGAGGCCTATTTCGAGGTTGCGAAGAATCATTCGAAACCTTTCATCGTAAAACTAAAGAACCAACAAATCACGGTACTCGGAACCTCATTCAATATACAGGCTTTCAACGATGATCGCTTTAGCGTCACCACCTTATTAAGTGGTAGTATCCTGTTGGAATCTTTTGACGCTCAAGGACGGAAAATGAGTAGCATGAAGCTAAAGCCGAATCAACAAGCCCGGTCGGATAACCGGACCGGCTCTATTTTCTTGTCAGAGACAGATGCCTCGATCTCGAACGCTTGGGTAGGAGGGAAATATCGTTTCAAGGATGAGACCTTAGTCTCTATCGTAAAACGTCTGGAGAATTACTATGGGGTAAATATCCGCTTGGCGCATGACAGTCTGCGGAACATCCGCTACACAGGAACCTTCTCCTTGGATCAAGGTATACAAGAGGTGCTAGATATTATTAACTCGGAGAAACAATTCACTTTCACGAAAGACGGAAAAGATATCCTGATATCGGCGAGGAGCAAATAACAAAATAATAGATGTATAACCTTAAACATTCGAATTGCCTATGACAAATACCTGATCACAAAAAAGAATCGGGACTGACACCACTCACCCCCGATTCTTAGACGTTCATTATTCGTTTAATCACCTTTATCGCTGTCCTCTAAAAAGTAGCGAGCAAGGTAAGTCATTAATAAAAAATAATTACAAACTTACGGTAAATCTCTGGAAAAAACGAATAAAAAGGGACAAATGTCTTCGTAACGCCTGTCAATAAGGCGTTTGCGGAGCCAAATGAGGACAGGTAAAAAAACGGGGTAACGCAAAGGAAAGCGGATTTATGAAGCAGAACGGTCTCCAAATCGTTACCCGCCGGATGGCGATTTTTAACACACCGTGTTGTATTTGGCAGCTTGTGGCACAGGTTGGCATATCA
>ERZ834859.2522-NODE-2522-length-15592-cov-8.613053_pt1 | contig 15592 bp, 12 predicted proteins | sample MGYA00519947_ERZ834859 | MGnify/ENA primary metagenome ERZ834859 (study PRJEB31850, sample SAMEA3708763) | human gut metagenome | biome: human gut; feature: human-associated habitat; material: faeces | place: China | collected 2014 ...
GCCTGCGCGTGCTGGACGTGAAAAAGACCCCCAAGGGCTACTACGTCCACACCTGCGTGCTGGAGAGCGGTATCGTGAAGGTGGGCGATGTGCTGACCGCACAGGTGGACAAGGGCTACCGCATGGCCATTGCCCGCAACCACACCGCTACCCACCTGCTGCAGGCTGCCCTGCGTGAGGTGCTGGGCGACCATGTGCATCAGGCTGGTTCCTATCAGGATGCCTCCATCACCCACTTCGACTTCACTCACTTCAGCGCCGTGACCCCCGAGGAACTGGCACGGGTGCAGAAGATCGTTAACGATAAGATCTTTGACTCCATGAATGTCACCGTGCAGGAGATGCCGGTGGAGGAAGCCAAGAAGCTGGGCGCAATGGCTCTGTTTGGCGAAAAGTACGGCAAGGTGGTCCGCGTGGTGGATATCGAGGGCTGGTCTACCGAGTTCTGCGGCGGCACCCATGTCAAGAACACCGCCCAGATCGGCGGCTTCAAGATTGTCAGCGAGTCCTCTGTGGCTGCCGGTATCCGCCGTATCGAGGCCGTCACCGGCCGCAACCTGCTGATCCGTGCAAACCTGCAGGAGGCCATGCTGCATGATGTGGCCAACACCCTGAAGGCCAACAACGTGGCTGCTCTGCCCGCCCGCGCCGAGGCTGTGATGGCTGAGAACAAGGCCATGAGCCGCGAGCTGGAGGAGATGAAGGCCAGGATCGCCGCCTCCAAGGTGGACAGCCTGTTTGACAATGCCGAGGAAGCAGACGGCGTGAAGATCGCCTCCGCATACTTTACCGGTACTACTGGCGACACCCTGCGCGGTATGTGCGACAGCATCCGCGACAAGGCCGTGAACCCCGTGGTGGCTGTTCTGGTGGGCAAGGCTGAGGATAAGATCACCATGGCTGTTACCGTGAATAAGCTGGCACAGGAAAAGGGCCTGAAGGCCGGTGTGCTGGTCAAGGAGTTGTCTGCTATTGCCGGCGGCAAGGGCGGCGGCAAGCCGGACTTTGCAATGGCCGGTCTGAAGGACGAGACCAAGATCGACGAGGCACTGGCTTCTGTGAGCGCCATCGTCAAGAAGGCTCTGGGCTAAAAAGATCCATGTCCCCGCCCGGTGCCGGATGCGCGCCGGGTGGCGGGCTTTTGTAGAAGCAGGAAGGAGTGTTCCCCCATGGAAGATTGTCTGTTTTGCATGATCGCAGAGGGCAAGATCCCCTCTAAAAAGCTGTACGAGGATGACCAGGTAGTGGCATTCTACGACATCAACCCGCAGGCAAAGGTGCATTTCCTTGTGGTTCCCCGCAAGCACATCTCCTCTGCCGCTGCGCTGACCGAGGAGGATGGTGCTCTGCTGGGGCACATCTTCGCCGTCATCGCAAAGCTGGCCAAGGAGCAGGGGCTGGAAAACGGTTACCGCATCATCTCCAACGTGGGCGAGGACGCAGGCCAGACCGTGAAGCATCTGCATTTCCATGTTCTGGGCGGCGAAAAACTGCCTGTCTGATTCCAATACGAAAGGGAGATTTTGATTATGGCTGAAACTTATACCCTGCACGTTGCAGGCCTGACCCGTGAGCTGACCATCTGCAAGGTGAACGACCACATGGACATTGCCGCATTTATCATGCTGGGTGATGCCGAGCTGACCGTGGCCGCTGCTGCGGAGCTGCTGAAAAAGTGCCCGGATTTTGATATCCTGCTCACCGCCGAGGCCAAGGGCATCCCGCTGGCACACGAGATGAGCCGTCAGAGCGGCAAGCCCTACATCTGCGCCCGCAAGGGTGTCAAGCTGTATATGCCGGACCCCGTGGTGGTGGAGGACCAGTCCATTACCACTGCCGGTAAGCAGAAGCTGGTCATCGACCGCAAGGAGCTGGAAAAGATGAACGGCAAGCGTGTGCTGGTGGTGGACGATGTCATCTCCACCGGCGGCTCTCTGAAGGCACTGGACGCGCTGGCAGAAAAGACCCAGTGCACCATCGTGGGTCAGGCCGCTGTTCTGGCCGAGGGCGACGCTTCTGAGCGCAAGGATATCATCTTCCTTGAGCCGCTGCCCCTGTTCTTCCACTAAGCCGGGATGCGCCGCCCGCTCTGCGCGTTCTGCGCCGGAATGATGGGCCTTAGTTTCCTATGGACTTTTTTGCCGCAAACGGAGCTTTTTATGCCGTTTGCGGCATTTTTTGTTGCCTTTTTGCTGCTGCTTTGCATCCCGCGCCGCAGCCGCAAGCTGGCGCTCTGTCTGCTGCTGGGCGCACTGGCGGGGCTTTGCGCGGTGCATACCACGAGCGCCCGGCTGGAGCGTGTCCGGGCAAATTACGCCGGGCGCACCGTGCTGCTGACTGCTGAGGTGGAGCGCGTGGACAGTAACTATTTTTCGGACACAGTGGACGCGACCCTGTGGGTAGAAAGCGTGAACGGCAGCCCGGCGGGCTTTCGCATAGCCTGTGCAGAGCTGCCCGCCTGCGCGGCAGGGCAGCGGGTGCAGGGCGGGTTCACGCTGTCGGCACCGGATGAAGCAGAACGGACGGCGCAGTACGCAGACGGCATCGCTTTGCAGGCAGAGCCGTTGGCAGAAAAGCCGCAGCTCACCGTACTGGGCGAAAGCGGCAGCTTCCGTGCCCGCACCCACCGCTTGCAGCAAAAACTGAGCGAGAGCCTGCGCCGTGCCATGCACCGGGACACCGGCGGCGTGCTGGCTGCTATGACGGTGGGAGACCGCAGCGGGCTTTCGGCGCAGCTGCGCAGCGCCTACCGGGGTGCGGGGCTTTCCCATGTGCTGGTGGTCAGCGGCATGCACGTTTCCATTCTGTGCGGGGATATCCTGAGCGTTTTGCTGCCCTATCGCTGGGAGCAGAGCTACCGCAGCCGCAGACGGCGCACGGTCTGGAAAAGCCTGCTGGCGCTGGTGCTGATGGGCGTGACCGGCTTTACGCCCTCGGTGCGCCGCGCCGCTGTGGCGGTGTGGGTCAGCGCCTTGGGCGTGTGGGTGTGGGGACCGCCGGACGCCCTTACCTCGCTGGCGGCGGCAGGCATCCTGATGACCGCCGCCAACAGCTATGCGGTGTGGGATATCGGCTTTGAACTCTCCTTTGCGGCAGTGGTGGGCACGGTGGCGGGCAACGCCTGCATCCGCCGGATGCGGGACGCCCACGACAGGCGCTTCTGGGTCAAAGCAGGGGAGAACCTGCAAAAGCCGGTCAGACGCCCGTGGTTCAACAGGCTGCCGGAGCGTTTGCAGGGTCTTGCAGAGAGCGCCTGTATTGCTGCCTGCGCCTCGGCGGCTACCTTCCCGGTGCTGGTGCTGCGCGGCCTGAGTGTCAGCGCATGGGCGGTGGTTTCCAGCATCGCGGTGCTGTGGATGGTGCAGCCGCTGCTTTTGCTGGGGCTGGCAGTAGCCTTTGTGGGACTAGTGCCGTGGCTGGCACCGGTGCACGGGGTGCTTTCCCGGGTGGCAGACCTGCTCACAGGGCTATTGAACGGCTGGGCGGTCTGGCTCAGCACAAAGCCCGGGGCATCCATTTACTTTGATACCGCTTACGCAGCGCTGGTCTGTCTGCTGCTGTGCGGGCTTGGGGTGCTGGCTTTCCGCTGGCGGGTGCGTCTGCGGGTGGCGCTGCCGGGCATTTTGCTGGCGGCAGCGGTGGGCATCGGGCTGGGCAACGCCCTCAGCCGGGACGTGGTGCACATCGACCTTGTGGGCAGCGCACAGGCACCTGCGGTGGTGGTTGCCCAGAACGACCGGGCAGTGGTGCTGTTCCGGGGCGGCAGCGCCGCCCAGCGTGCGGTGGAAAACCAGCTGGCACGGCGGGGCGTGCGCACCGTGGAACTGGTGGCAGATCTGCGCATGAATGCAAAAACCGCCTGCACCCTGCCCGCGCAGCAGGGCATCCGGGCAGAGCGTCTGCCGGTCAATGCCAGCCGCAAGCTGCGCTGCACCCCGGCGGCGGTGGAACTGCTGCGCACCCGGGAAGGGTGTCTTGTGCGGCTGAGTATCGGCAACCGGCAGTTTGTGACCCTGAGCGGAAAGGCAGAGCTGGCGCAGCCGCTGCAGACAGAGTGGCTGATCGCCACGCCGAAAAAGCCGGAGACAGTGCAGTACCAAAAACTGCTGGCGATGCGCAGTTACAGTTGGATGACGCCGGAAACGCAGTACACGTCCTCCCTCAGCCTGCGCCGCACCGGCGGCGAAAGGCTTGAGTGATGCTTTGCAATCCGGGCCGAGTGTGGTACAATACAAGGAGCATTTTATAACAGGAAAGGGGCATTTGCATGGCCACGGAAGCAAAACTCCGGCAGCTGGCCGACAAGGGCTGCCCGGTCTACTATTTTTATTCCAGCGAGCGGTATCTGGTGCGGCAGGCAGTGGCGGCGGCGGTGCGGGTGCTGTCGGCAGACAGCGACGAGGACGCCACGATCCTGGACGGTGCTGCGCCGGAACTGGAACAGCTTATCATGGCAGCGGGTACCATCTCCTTTTTCGGTACCCGGCGTGTGGTGGTGCTGCCGGAAATAGACCCCGCAGCCTACGGCAGCAAGGACCTGGACGAGTTGTGCAGTACCCTTTCCAGCTTGGAAAACGCTGTGGCAGTGCTGGGCAGCGTATTCCCGCTGGAACGCGGAAAGATCAAGCTGGGCAAGCAGGCGCAAAAGCTGCAAGCCCAGTGCAAGGCCATCGGCTACACGGAGGAGCTGGCAAAGCCCCGCCCCTTTGAACTGAAAAATCTGATGATGGAGCGCGCAAAGGCGCAGGGCGCGACCCTGCCGGACGGCGCAGCCACCGCATTGCTGGAGCGCTGCGGCGAAGACCCCTTTCTGCTGGAAAACGAGGTGGATAAGCTCTGTGCCCTGTCCGGCTACCAGACCGTGAGTGCCTCCATGGTGGCAGAGATGGGCACGGTGAGCCTTGAAGCGGACGTGTTCGAGATGATCCGCATGATCACCGCCAAAAACGCCACCGGAGCCTGCAAAAAGCTGCAGACCCTGCTGCGGCTGCAGCAGGAGCCCATTGCCATTACAGCGGCGATGATCGGCAGCTATGTGGACCTGTACCGGGTAAAGCTTGGGGCGGCAAAGCGGAAAAATTACAGTGCAGTGCACAAGGATTTTGGTTATAAGGGCAGCGACTACCGGCTGAAGCGTTCGGCAGAAACTGCCGCCCACTACACCCTGCCCCAGCTGGAGGCCTGCTTGCAGGTGCTGCTGGAGCTGGACCAGAGCCTGAAAAGCCAGCCTGTGGCGGCGCAGACACTGCTGGAAACAGCCCTGTGCCGTTTGGCGCTGGCGGGGAGCGGAAGATGATGCAAAACGAGATGATCCATACCGACCGGGTGCTGATCGTGGAGGGTAAGTACGATGCCGTCCGTCTGGCGCATCTGACCGATGCCATGATCCTGCTGACGGATGGTTTTGGCATTTATAAAGACAAACAGCGCCAGCAGCTGTTCCGGGCGCTGGCGCAGAAAAACGGTCTGATCTTACTTACAGATTCGGACGCGGCAGGCTTCCGCATCCGCAGCTACATCACCAACATGGTGGGCGCAGAGAACGTGGTGCAGGCCTATGTGCCCGCCATCCACGGCAAGGAAAAGCGCAAGGCGCAGCCCGGCAAGGAGGGCTTGCTGGGGGTAGAGGGCGTGGACGACGCCCTTGTGCGGCAGGCGCTGCTGGACGCCTTGGGCGCGGAAGCCGGTGCCGCGCCGGCGCGTCCGGCGGGGCGGCAGATCACCTACACCGACCTGTACGAGTGGGGGCTTTCCGGCAAGCCCGGCAGCGCCGAGCGCAAGGTTAGACTCTTGAATGCGCTGGGGCTGCCGCCGCGCCTTTCCAAAAAGGAACTGGTGGAGGCTTTCAACCGCCTGTACACTTTTGAACAACTGGACGAATTGCAGTTGAAAATTTTGCAGGAGTGAAAAACTAGCTATTCTTGCCCCACGCCTGCCGCAGCAGCTCCAGCGCGTGGGTCTCCAGCCGGGAAACATAGCTGCGGCTGATGCCCAGCAGCCCGGCGGTCTCCAGCTGGGTCAGGGGCGGCTGCCCTGCCAGCCCGTACCGCAACAGTAAGATCTGCCGCTCCCGGGCAGGCAGAGTGTCCAGCAGCTGCCGCAGCCGCCGGACATCCTCCTGCCGCTCACAGCTGTCCTCCATGCAAAAGCCGTCCTGTATCACGTCTGCTAAGGTCAGCGCCGAGTCCCCGTCTGCCTCCAAAGCTTCCTGTAAGGAGACGGTCTGCCCGCTCTTGCGCTCCCGCCGGAACTGCATGCGGATCTCGTTTTCAATGCAGCGGCTGGCATAGGTGGAAAACCGCGCCTTGCGTGTGGCATCAAAGGTATCTACCGCTTTCATCAGCCCGATGGTGCCGATGGAAACAAGATCCTCTTGATCACCCGGCAGGGCGTAATATTTTTTTACGATGTGCGCCACCAGCCGCAGATTGTGGCGGATCAGCTTTTCCCGGGCGGCGGCATCTCCGGCGTGCAGGGCGCTGAAAGCGGCGGCCTCTTCCCGGGCTGTGAGCGGACGCGGAAAGCAGCCGCTTTCCAGATGGAGCGCCAGAAACAGAAATTTTGTGGCGAAAAATTGCAGTAAGGTCAGCAGCACACGATATCCCTCCCGGTACATAGTTGTTAGATTGTATGAGCCGGGGCGCGGATAGTTGCCGGAGAAGCCTTTTGTGCGCAGCAGCTTTTCTGCAGGGGAAAAGCGTGGTATACTGAAGGGGATAACTCGTAATTTGTGGAGGGGAGCCTGATGAAAGAAAAGACTTGTCAAACTCGGTGCGGAACGATTCGGTATTGGGTAAGTGTGTCAAACCCGGATACAATTACTCTTGTTTTTCTGCCGGGATTGACTGCGGACCATCGATTGTTTGATAAGCAGATTCAGTATTTTGAGAGCAGATATAATGTTATCGTCTGGGATGAGCCGGCACAGGGTTCCTCATGGCCGTTTCGATTTGATTTTGATCTGTTCGACAAGGCAAAATGGCTGAACGATATCTTAAACCAAGAAGGAATCACAAAGCCTGTCATTGTTGGGCAGTCCATGGGTGGATATGTGGGACAGGCTTATGCACAGCTTTACCCAGACAAAATGACGGGTTTTGTCTCCATTGACTCTGCACCGTTGCAACGAAGCTATGTGACGGCAGTTGAGATATGGCTTTTGAAACGGATGGAGCCGGTATATGCTCACTATCCGTGGAAATGGCTCCTGAAATCGGGGTCGGAAGGCGTTGCTACGTCTGATTACGGTAGAAATCTCATGCGTGAAATGATGCTGACTTATGACGGAAACCAGAAACGCTATGCACAAATTGCCGGACATGGTTTTCGTATTTTGGCAGCGGCCATAGAAAAGAATCTGCCGTATGAGATCAAATGTCCGGCGTTGCTGATATGCGGCACACAAGATCACGCAGGTTCGTGTATACGGTACAACAAAGCATGGCATCACAATACGAAAATCCCATTGACGTGGATCGAAGGAGCAGGGCATAATTCCAATACAGACAAACCCGAACAGTTGAATCGGCTGATAGATGAATTTGCTGCAAATATTTTATAACAGGAAACTTAGCAATTCAACCTTTTAATACAGCAGCAACAGCGTTGAATTGCGTATCGCAAATATGCTGTTTGAATGTTGCACTAATTTCTTGACTTGTGATTAGAAAAGTTCACCGCAAAACACACTTCGGGAGGTGCGAGGAATGAACTTCTGGAAAAAGCTGTTTGCCGGCATGGGCTTTGTGTGCGGCTTTCTGGTCTTTGAAACCATGTCGCTGGCGTACCACAACTCCCGCCGCCGTCATAAAAACCGTAAGGGGCGCTGCCGGCGTAATAGTTTTTGGGACACGCTTACCCGGTACATGATCTTTGCGTGGATCTACGATGGTGTGAAGAAAAGCAGGGAACAGGTGGGCAGACGGTACTACCGCCGCACCGGGAGCGAGTTCCGACCGTCCTACGATTCCGGCACAAGAAGCAATCCCTCTGAACCTGCAAAAGCCGCCCCGAAAACCGCAGATGCAGCACAGCCCAAAAAGCAGCGGTCGCCTCCGTCTGCGCCGAAAACGGCGGCAAAGACCGCATCGGCATCTGCGGCAGATGGGGTGAAAACCTCTGCTGCGGCGACAAAGCCGCTCTGTGAAACAGTGGAGAAACCGACGGCTGCGGTGTCGAAAGAACCCTCGCCGGGCGTTGTGCCGGATGCTGCCAACGCACCTACTGCATCGGAGCCAGCCCCGAAAACGCCGCAGGAGGTGGAGGCAGAGCGGCAGCAGAAGCTTGCCCGGCTGCGCACCGAGCTGCGGGAGCAGGTCTGCGCCATCCATGCAGACGTGACCCTGCCGCCCGACAGGGAGCAGGGAAGCGAGGCGGCAGAGCAGCAGCTGCACATTCTGCTGTACCAGACCGATGTGCCGGAGTCGGAGCTGAACGCCGCCCTGTCCGACCTGCGTACCCAGCGCAGGCGGGAAAAAGCCCAGTATCAGGGCGCACCCTTTGCGGATGTGTTTCAGGTGGAGCTGATCTTATCGGAGGAGGACAGCGACCGGGCCTGCATCGTGGATGTAGGGGACACCGGCATGAGCTATGTGATTCCATGGAGCAGCATCCCGCAGGAACTCCAGCAGCCGCTGCGCCGCTATGTGGCACAGGCAGACGGAAAGCTTTGCGGCTATTGCAAAGAGAACCTCTGCAATACCGAAAACGGACGGATGATCGTGGAGCTGTATCTGGGCAAGCAGGAACATCACATTTCAAGGATCTTGTATTGAAATAGCTGCACAACCGCAGCGATTGGGTTGAAAATAAGGCTGAAGCCCCAATTGCTCCAGCCAATGTCAGAGTTTCTTAATTGTTCATCAAAAATACGTTGGTACGTTTTACACTGTGACGATTCAAAAAACAGAGGAGAGATATTTTACTATGATCTACAAAAAGCGATACGGTCAACCGTTTGATACCGAAAGTGTAGTGGGTTCTTTTTTGCCCATGATGGAAACGATACCCTATCTGACCAAGGAGCCGGATGGTTTCTCCTATGCCATGGAGCCGCAGGATGTCCTGTATGGTCTTGGCGAAAACGTCCGTGGTATCAACAAGCGCGGGTGGGTGTACGAAAGCAAATGCTCCGATGACGGCAACCATACCGAGGGCAAATCCTCGCTGTACGGTGCTTATAATTTTATGATCGTGTCCGGCAAGGATACATTTGGCGTTTTTATCGACTACCCGGGCAAGGTCACCTTTGACTGCGGCTACACCGACCTGGATACCTTACGCATCACGGTGGCCGAGGAAAATTATGATTTCTACATCATTGAGGGCGAGAGCCTGACCGATATTGTGCACCAGTTCCGCCAGTTGGTGGGGCGCAGTTATATTCCGCCCAAATGGGCTTTTGGCAGCGCCCAGAGCCGCTGGAGCTACATGAACGAGGACGAGGTCCGCGAGGTGGTGGCAAATTACCGTGCCAACAATATGCCGCTGGACGCTGTGGTTCTGGATATTGATTACATGGAGCGTTACAAGGACTTTACGGTGGATGCGCAGCGCTTCCCGCGTTTTGCAGACTTTGCCGCCGAGATGAAAGCGCAGGGCATCCATCTTGTCCCCATCATCGATGCAGCAGTCAAGGTCGAAGAGGGATATGATGTGTACGAGGAGGGCGTGAAAAACGGCTACTTCTGCACGAATCAGGATGGAACCCCCTTTGTAGCCGGTGTGTGGCCGGGACGGGTACACTTCCCTGATATGCTCAACCCGGAAGCCCGTGCCTGGTTTGGCAGTCAATATAAAGTTCTGCTGGATCAGGGGATCGAGGGCTTCTGGAATGATATGAACGAGCCTGCTATCTTCTACGCAGAAGAAAGACTGAAAAAGACCTTTGCTCAAATTGAGAAATACAGCAAGCAAAACCTGGATATTTCCAGCTTTGGTGCTTTTACCGGCATGGTGGCAGAGCTTTCCAACAATGAAAACGATTATAAGCTGTTCTACCACAACACCAAACAGGGGCGTATGCGGCACGACAAGGTACATAATCTTTTTGGTTATAACATGACCCGTGCGGCAGGCGAGGCTTTTGAGCGGCTGGAGCCGGACAAGCGCATTTTGATATACTCCCGTTCTGCCTGCATCGGGATGCACCGGTATGGCGGCATCTGGACTGGCGACAACCATTCTTGGTGGAGCCACACTCTGCTTGCGCTGCACATGATGCCCTCCCTGAATATGTGCGGCTTCCTGTACGAAGGCCCCGACATTGGCGGCTTTGGCAGCAATACCACGGAGGATCTGGTGCTGCGCTGGTACGGCTTGGGCATCTTCTCTCCGCTGCTGCGGAACCACTCTGCCAACGGCACCCGCCGGCAGGAGCCCTACCGCTTTAAGAACAAGGCCGCCTTTGCCGGTATTTTACAACTGCGCTACCTGCTGCTGCCCTACATTTACAGCGAGTACATGAAGGCTGCTCTGCACGACGGCATGTACTGTATGCCGTTGGCGTTCGCCTTCCCGGAGGACGACTTTGCCCGCCGGGTGGAGGATGAGGTGATGATCGGTGAAAGCCTGTTGATCGCCCCGGTATATGAGCAAAACGCCCGAGGCCGGTATGTTTATCTGCCGGAGGAGATGCTGCAGGTGCGGGTGAAGTGCAGCGAAAGCAACCGCATGGAAACCAGCGTGCTGCCGGCAGGCCATCATTACATTCCGGTGGAGCTGGATGAAGTGGTGTTCTTTATACGCAAGGGACACCTTCTGCCCCTTGCCAAGGACGGCAAAAAGATCCAGAGCGTTGCCGATGTGGATTTTGCAGATCTGCGCCTGCTTGCCTATGCTCCCGATGGTGCATCCTATGAATACTATATCGATGACGGCGAGACAAAGGATTATGATAAGCCGGAACATTTTGTGCAGATCACGCTGGATGCGGATGGAAACGCAAAGAGCGATCGTGCTACGGTCAAAGTAGAAGGATAATCGTCAGTCATTACGCAGTTCTTACAGAGTGACAGCGTTTCAGCTTGAAATGCTGCCACTCTTTTTTGTTGTCTATATCACAGATAAAATAGCCGTTCCATCTTGAAAACAGCGTAAAGATTTATTATAATAAGATAAATAGTTGTGACTTTTGCAAAGGAGGGCTGAAGTATGGCAGCGCAGCGCACCTATCTGGCAATCGACCTGAAAAGTTTCTATGCCTCGGTGGAGTGCGTAGACCGTCATCTGGACCCCCTGACCACCAATCTGGTGGTGGCAGACGCCTCCCGCACCGAAAAGACCATCTGCCTTGCGGTGTCGCCCTCTCTGAAAGCCTACAAGATACCCGGCAGAGCACGGCTGTTTGAAGCCGTTCAGCGGGTGAAAGAGGTCAACGCCCAGCGGCTGCAAACTGCCATCCGGCAGAAAAAGGCAGTCCGGGGAGAGGATGGCAAATACTACTTTGCCAGCACCTCTTTCGATGCCAATGCCCTGAACGCAGACCCGACGCTAGGGCTGAGCTACATCGTTGCGCCGCCCCGGATGCAGCGGTATCTGGATGTGTCCACCCAAATCTACAAGACCTACCTCAAATATGTGTCACCGGCGGATATCTACCCCTACTCCATCGACGAGGTTTTCATTGATGTGACGGGATATCTGCCCTATTACCACATGAGCGCCCATGAGCTTGCCGTGACCATGGTGCGGGAGGTGCTGTACAACACCGGCATCACCGCAACGGCAGGCATCGGCACCAACCTCTACCTTGCAAAGCTGACCATGGACATTGTGGCAAAGCATATCCCGGCGGACAAGGATGGTGTTCGCATTGCGGAGTTGGACGAGCGGTCCTACCGGTATCTGCTGTGGAACCACAGACCGCTGACGGATTTCTGGATGACCGGTCCCGGCACTGTCAAGCGGCTGGAAGCCCACGGTATTTATACGATGGGGGATTTGGCACGGTTTTCAATCCATGGAGAAGATCGTCTGTATGAGATTTTTGGCGTGGATGCAGAAATCCTTATTGACCACGCATGGGGCTACGAACCCTGCGGTATGGCTGAAATCAAAAGCTACAAGCCCAGCACCAACAGCATCAGTGAGGGACAGGTGCTGACCTGCCCATACCCCAACGATAAGGCAAAGCTCATCGTCCGGGAGATGGCGGAGATTCTGATGTTCCGGCTCACGGAAAAGAAACTGGTGACGGAATCCATCACCTTGGAGATAGGCTACGACCGGGAGAACGTGGACAAGGGCGGCTATCGTGGTCTGACCCAGACCGACCGCTACGGCAGGGTCATCCCCAAGGCTGCACACGGCACCGTCCGGTTTGATGCCCCCACCAATCTGGGCAGCACCCTCATCAACGAAAGCGCAAAGCTGTTTGAGCGCATCACCGACCCGGCGCTGACGGTGCGGCGCATCACCATCAACGCCAACAAGGTCACGCCGGACGAGGGCATCTATCAGGTGGATTTTTTCACCGACACCAAGAAGCTGGAAAAGGAGAAAAAACTCCAGCAAGCCATGCTGGGCATCAAGAACAAGTACGGTAAAAACGCCGTGCTGAAAGCCAGCAGCTACGAAGAAGGTGCCACCATGCGCCAGCGCAATGCGCAGATCGGCGGGCACAGTGCAGGAGGTTCGGCGGGAGGTTCAGATGGAAAACTACAAAAATAGCAAGATCGGGCGAGAGACCGCCAAAAAGTACGGGGACATCCTAGAGATGGAACGCCCCCAGACCGAAGAATCTCTCCGCAAGCACCCCCGCATGACCCTTCAGAACCGTGCTAAAATCTTCTCGCCCTTCTCTCCGCTGCGGGGGTATGACGAGCAGCTTGCCGCAGAAAAGCAGCGCACGGAGCGGGTGACTAAGCGCATTCTGACCGAGGAAGAAATGTCGGCTCTCTCCGATAAGCTGATGCAGGTCACCAAGGGCATGACCATTACGGTGCGGTATTTCAAGGAGGACACTACCCACCCGGAGGTTCCGGCAGTGGGCAACTACCTCACCCTGACAGGAAAAGCAGACCGCATCGACCCGGTGTTCCGCACCCTGCAGGTGGGCGACACCGTGGTGCCCTTTGAGGATTTGGTGGAGGTCAGCGGGGAAGGTATCATGGACATTGATGCATATCTGGGAATCCGGGAAGAATGAGATGACGAGAAATGCTGAAAGAGATGTTTATGGGACAGCTCTTTCGCTAAAATGACCTCAGAAGAAGCAAAACACACTTCAGACGGAGGTGAAGTTTAAGGAGTATTGGGAGCGGCTGTGAGGCACTCCCTATTATAAAAAAAGCATACCAGATCATCTAACATCTGATATGCCCATCTTTTTTATCTATAACTTCTAATTGCGTCTTTAAAATATTATTTTGTTCTTCTACTTCAAAGTACTTTTCCAGCAAAAAGAAAACATTTGCTATTAAGGGAGTAGATAAGGAATTTAACTGATTAGCCATAAATAATGATCTTGTAATAGTATCCAAAAAAGAATTATTATGATAAGTGTCTGGCAATCGGTAATTTTTGTCCGTTTCTTCTTTGTGAAGCCTTATGAAACCCAAAAATAACTCCCACGTACTCATAAAAGCCAGTTGTTCGTTAATCCTGGATGCAGCGGATAAAGAAAAACCATCATCTGTTTGGATATTTCCGCTTACCAGCCTGACCTTAATGATTGCAGCTGTCATACAGGCACATACTTTATGCCGGTCTAATAAAGTTTTACTTTCACCATTTTTTTTTTGGTATAAAACTCTTAATATGGTCTTTTGATTGAGATATTCTTCATACAATGAATCCGGATTATCGCAAAAACGAAATTGCCTGTACTCATTTTCTAAATGCACCCCTAGTTTTTTGACTACACCATTGTAAAATTCTAAAAAATCTATTTTATTCATTATGCTTTGATCCTTACATCATCTGGCATTTCTATTTTCTTAATGGCCTTTGCGATATCATAATCTCCATTTTCATCATTTCCTGTTCCTTCGATTTCAACAAATTTCAGATTGTCTACATAAAAGCCATATGTCAATTCTATTTTTTTTTCTTTGGATTCACTATATTGTTTCATTGCATATAAATTCCATACTTTACACATTGCAGCTATAGTAAAAATGAAACCAATAACAATCACAATTTCATTTGCCATATTTTCAAGCCTCCGCTCTATTCTCTTTCTCTATATTAATCTTATAGTCATTATATACGACTGCTAACGGTATGGTTACAAAAAAAATTACCAGTAATTTTATCCAAATAGACTTCATAACAACATATAATTCAAGTATTGCAACTATGGATACGATGATTGCAATAATTGCAAACCACACAATAGCAATTGATTCTCTTTTTACCATAGTTGAATACTTTTTATTGTCTGTAAATTGATAAAAATCATACATATTATTACATGCCTGCACCAATATAGTTACATAACATGATTTATAGTCAAACAATGATGCAACTATACTTATGCCAATAGTAAGTGCCAGTACACAAACTTTTAAAAAAGCCTCTCTGGAAGAAAGATATATCACATCTCTTTTCTCTTCCATATTTCTCCTCTTGTTACGTATTTTACCATGTATCACCACGATACCTTCTTGAACTTCAATAGCATTTACAATTGTAACATTATTGTGCATTCTATGCAAGCATTTTCTACTATCTTTGCAGTTGTTAATATGTTTTCCAAACTGTATCTCTTCCATCCGTTATCTCATTATCCAAGTTTATAACTGAACAAGATACATCTGGCTATGCTCGCACCGCTTCCCGCAACATTCTTGCCATATAATCGATCATTTCATCAGTCATACCTGGATACACTCCAATCCAGAAAGTACGTTCCATAATCAAATCTGTCGTTTCCAAAGAACTGCATTTCCGATAGCCAGTCTGCATTTTCCGCATTTCATCAAAGCATGGCTGCTTAATCAAATTACCGGAAAACAGCATTCTTGTCTGCACGCCATGTGATTCCAAGTACTGTACTATATGATTCTTATCAATACCATTTTTACATGTTATCAAAAAACCAAACCATGAAGGTCTTGAGTCCGGGCATGGTTCCGGCAAAATAAACTGATCGGTCAGATCGCACAGCTGGTCTTTCAGCCGTTCAAAATTATGTCTTCTTTTTTCCACAAAAGATGGTAGTTTTTTTAACTGCGCGCATCCAATAGCAGCCTGAAGATCCGTTGCTTTCAGATTATATCCAAAATGGGAATACACATACTTGTGATCATAACCAAGTGGAAGTTCTCCATATTGTTTGTCAAACCGATGTCCGCACAGATTATCCTTACCAGATGGACACATGCAATCACGCCCCCAGTCACGCAAGGAACGGATAATCTTATGTAGCAGCGGATGATCTGTATACACAGCTCCGCCTTCTCCCATCGTCATATGATGAGGCGGATAAAAACTGCTCGTTCCAATATCCCCAATACTACCTGTTTTCTTCCATGTTCCGTTCAGACAATACTCACTTCCCAACGCATCACAATTATCTTCCACCAACCACAAATCATGTGCGTCACAAAATTCCCGAACTGTTTTTAAATCAAACGGATTTCCCAGTGTA
>ERZ834859.2523-NODE-2523-length-15582-cov-19.553359_pt1 | contig 15582 bp, 10 predicted proteins | sample MGYA00519947_ERZ834859 | MGnify/ENA primary metagenome ERZ834859 (study PRJEB31850, sample SAMEA3708763) | human gut metagenome | biome: human gut; feature: human-associated habitat; material: faeces | place: China | collected 2014 ...
TTTTGCATACCGCATTACCTTGAAATTTCTACTTGACTTTTCTTAGCAGGTCTTTTGTTTTCACATTCAGCATAGCATATCAACTTTGAAATAACTCTGAGGCAACTCTGATTTTTCTCTGAGATTTTCGCCGCGAAATAGCCAATCACATCATCTTGCGGTATAATAGGTGCATAGAACACAGGAGGTAGCACAACATGAATGACAAGACAATTCTTGTGGTGGACGATGAAGTTGACTTATTGGAAATGGTGCAATCTATTTTTGAGCGTGCCGGTTTTACTAATATTCTAACTGCTGCTTCTGGAAAGGAAGCTATCAAGGTATGGGAAGAACGGCACCCTGATCTGATAATTTTAGATATAATGATGCCGGGGATGGATGGGTTATCCGTATTAAAGGAAATCCGGGAAACCAGTAATATTCCCGTTCTCTTATTGACGGCCCGTGGGGAAGCCGAAGATCGAGTAACAGGGTTTGAAAGTGGAGCGGATGATTATTTGATAAAACCGTTTCATCCCAAAGAACTGTTGCTGCGCGTACAGGTGATTTTGAATCGGGCATATCCACAGAAAGAGCGAAAAATATATTTAGAAGCTGCTGTGATTGATCTTGAAAAGGCCGAAGTCCAGCGCAGCGAAAATCAATTCCCGCTTACAGGAAAGGAATTAACGCTATTAGAAAAACTTGCTGAAAACGCTGGACGCATTGTAACAACAGGTGCCTTGTGTGGAGCAGTATGCGGTGAATTTTGGCAGGGATATGAAAGCACACTATCAACACATATCCGCCATTTGCGGGAAAAGATTGAAGAAAATCCCTCCAAGCCGGTTTCGCTTGTAACAATTAAAGGTGTGGGCTATCGGCTTAATATCAAGGGGGCGAAATGATGAATACAGTAGAACGGTTTTTTCGCCGCTATATATTTTCTACCATCGGAATCATAGCCCTCTTTTTTGCCGTTAATGTGCTATTGGTGGGGATGTTCTTTATTATTGCGTATCTGAATGGTGTAGCAGATTCCAATTTCCCAATCGAGGATTTTTCTAACCATATTATTGTTGAGGATGGGAAATTAACTGCGGACACGCAAGCACTTGATATATTGCACCATGCCGATGCCTGGGCTATGATTTTGAATGACGATGGCACCGTTATATGGGAAGATGGCCTGCCGGAAAAATTGCCGCGAGAATATACCGCAACAGACATAGCAATGTTCAGCCGTTGGTATCTGGACGATTACCCTGTGAACATCTGGAAACGGCCTGACGGATTATTGGTGATCGGGTTTATTCCCGGAAGTGTTTTTAATCACTATATTTCAACAAACACGGCTTATATTTGGCCTCTTTGTATCGGAATCGGCGTTGCATTTATCATCAATATTCTATTGATGGTTTACTTGTTTGTACGCAATGCACATCGGGTAGAAAAATCAATGGAACCTATCTTAAACGGTATTCAAACGCTTTCGCAGGGGAAAGCGTTCCATTTGGAAGAAAAGGGCGAATTGGCAGAAATCAATGCCGGGTTAAATCGTGCTGGCGAATATCTGATAAAAAAGGACAACACTCGTGCTGAATGGATACGGGGAATTTCCCATGATGTTCGCACACCGCTTTCTATTATTTTTGGCTATGCCTGTGAAATTGAGGATAATTCTGATTTGCCACTTTCCACGCGAAAACAGGCAACAGCAATACGGCAAAAGAGTGAAAAACTGCGGACGCTTATTGCAGACCTGAATTTAACTACTAAACTGGAATATTCCATGTACCCCTTAAAGAAAAAGACAATCAATGCCGTAGAATTAGCCCGGCAGGTTGCAAGTGAATTTTTGAATGAGCTGCCAGAACAATATGAAATTGAGATAGCAGAGGACAGTCCCGGCAAGCTCATTCTTCTAAACGGTGATAATTCTTTGCTTTATCGAATGTTAAGTAATCTGATAGGCAATAGCATGGTACACAATCCCAACGGATGTAAAATTACAATTTGTGTTGGGCTAAATGTTGACACTTGCCTTTTTGACATTCGTGATACGGGCTGTGGGATAGATGATACTCGTTTAACTATGCTGAATAATGGTACGCCTATATCCAGTACACAGGAAGAAAGCAACAGCACAGATCATGGCTTGGGGCTTAAAATTGTGCGGCAGATTGTAAAAGCGCATGGTGGGAAAATATATTTTTCATCTACTGTACCGCATGGATTGAGCGTAAAAATCGAACTCCCTATAAGTGGATTTTGATGTGAAATAGGCTGACAATCTACGCATTTCAGGGCTGAAAGCGGCCTGTTTCAAGGCTTCTCCCGCACGTTTGCCGGGTCAGGTGAATACTTTTATCCTACCCCCGACAATAGCGGGTTCTAAATGCGTAGAAACAGACAAAAAGAAAAGACGCCGGACGCAAGCGGCCACATGGCCGCCGCGCCCGGCGTCTGCTTTACTTATTCGTCAGTGAAATGGAACTTCTGGCCGTCATAGTCGGCATCCGTCATGCGTTCCAGCTTGGAAAGGGTCTGCTGGGCCAGCGCCCGCATATCCCCGTCCATATCCGGCAGGGCGGCGGTGATCTTGCCCATCGTCCTGCGCCGGTCGGCGTTGTGATACATACAGATCAGGTTTTCTTCCTCCACGGTAAAGTGCATTTGTCATACCTCCAATTCATTTTTCCTGGTTCTGACCGCCGCCTTTTTCGGGCTGGCGGCCTGTTTGGTGTCGGATAGCTGCTTGCGGATAGAGGGCCGGGGCCTGCGAATACTCACGTCCCGGCCCTCGTCCCTGTTAATCATGGCATATACCCCGTGTCTGTCTTTTATCCCGGTGAAGCACAGGGACTTATAGGGCAGCATGGCAAAGAGGCGGTCATTGTCTTTGGTGGAAGCAATCGCCGCAAAGTACGGAGAGATCTCCACCATGAAATGCGTCTTGTTGGGGCTGTTGGGCGCGGACAGGCTTTTCATGCTGTCCACGATGCGCCGGGCCTCGGTTTCAATCCGGCTGTCGTGCAAAGCGGTGATATGGGCCGCAAAGTCGCTGGGAACGGCCTGCTTCCGGCTGTGCTGCTCCTGCTGTAAAGCCTCCTGCAGCACAGCCGGGTCGCGGGGCTGGAACTCATAGCGGAGGAAGTCGCCCAGCACACGGTCAGGGCTTCCGTCAAAACTCTGTCCAGCCGGGATGTCCCGGCTCCCATGCTCATAGAAAAGCCGGTTCACGCTCACCGGCAAGGTAGCTTCAATGACGTGCCGGAAGTGCTGCTGATAGTCCAGCTCATAGAGATTGCCCCGGATGGTGCCGTCCTGGGTGCCGGTCAGCTCCACGGCATAGGCCAGTATTTTGTCGCGGGTCTGCTCCCCGTAAAACCTCCATGTGTTATGCTGGCGGGTATCTTCCAGGAAAACGTCACGTTCCCGGAAACAGTACGTCCCGGAGGGGCGGGACATCCAAAGCAGGGCCTTGTCCACGGCCTGTTCGCTGGCGGCGGCCCGTTTTATGATCTCTTTGTCAATGTCAAAGTCATTCCGATAAAAGGCGGTGTTCTGCCGCATGATCTCGCCCAGCGCGGCCAGAACGTTCACATTTTCAAACTTCTGCATCCCTTACACCTCCAATTCCTGCGATTTTTCCCGCGCCGGTGGCTTCTGGCCCTGTTCCGCCCTGGCCGTTTGAAGCTGCGCCCGGATAGAGGGCTTTTGCTTCTCCCTGCGGGCGGCGATCTGCAAGGCGCTGGGCTTCTCCCCGGAAAGGGGCTGGATGCACTTGATACGGTCAGCGACGCGGATAGTGGTGTCATTTAGCTGGCGCTGCCATGCCTCGGCCACGTCGAACAAGGAAATCTGTTCCCCGGCTTTGGCCTTGGCTTCCAGTTCACTCATGGTCGGGGCATTGTTCAGAACACCGTCGATCATGTTGTAGTTCTGCTCGGTCGTCATTTCAGCGGCCTTGATGGGGCTTTCCTGCTGGGCGGGGATGGCAAAAGCGTCTGTGCCGTTGCCCATGATAAGATACTTGCCGTCCTCGGATTGGTGGTGGAAACCATAGCCTGCGGCCTCCAACTGCTCCCGGCTCATGTCGGTTACAAGGAAGCTACCTCTTGGGGTCTGGATGCTCTCGCCGGTGAGCAATTCCCGTGGCGTAAGCTGTTTTTCCCGCTGCAAGAAAAACTCCGGCACCGGCGTAAAGCCGAAGCTGTCACAGTAATGGGCTTCCTCCTTGCCGCTACGGTTCAGCACCACAACGTCGGAAGCGGAAAGGCTGTGGCCGGTGAAGTCGGCGGGACGGTCAAGGTTGAATGTACGGTAGATGTCCTCCAGCGTGGTTTTGCCGTCCAGCGGGGCCGTGTAGATAAGATCGTAATTCTGCCGGTCAACGGCCAGCCCCGCTTCCTGCAAGCTCTCGTAAGCCTCAAAGCGATAGTCCCGTGTTTCCGGCCCGCCTTTGAGCTGGTAGATGGTAAAGGTGTCGCCCTGCTCCTGTGCCGGGGGATCGACGGTGAAATACGGGTTTTCCCATTGGGTGAAAGGCATATCCGGCATGGCCTTGTAGCTGCCGTTCTCCACCACATAGGGCCGCACCCGGTCAAAGCCGATTTCCTGTGCCACACGGGAAAGGCTTTCCAGTACCACGGGATCACTCCGCAACCGTTCCATGCGAGTGAAGTCCTCCACAAGATAATTCTGGCCCGCCCGTACATGAAGAATATCGGCGGCGCTCATGCCGTCCTTGCTTTCCATGCCCAGCGTCAGATGGGCATAGGGTCGGCCATCGGTGTTCAAATCCTTGGCCTCGCTGTTATAGGGCTGGCTCCGCAGCTCGTCGAACCGGGCCTTGGCTTCCTCAAAGGTAGCGAAATGCTCTATCGGGGTCTGCTGCTCGGCATTGGTGGCCCATGTTTTCAGATCGGGAATGATGTAAAAGCCCCATTCCCGGCCTGCCTCCGGCGCTGCGGCGCTACGCTCGGCCAGTGTTTTTTCGGCACGTTCCCGCACATCGTCCCGCAGCGGCACCGTATAGAGGCTGGAATCAGAAGAAAAGCCCACGTTATTGAAAACGTAGTCCACATCGGCCTCTTTCAAGGCACCTGCCGGATAGTAGTCAGCCCGTGTTGGGGTGTCGCTTACCTTGCCGTTCGCAATATCATGGTTCAATCCCGTTTCCAGATGGGTACAGATTTTGCCGTCCACGGCCAGCGTCACATAGTACCAGCCAATATAACCGCCGGTCTTTTCGTCGGCTCCCTCGTTGAACTCCACATTGAGCAGCGTGTAGGGCTTCAAGCCCTTTGGGGCCGCGATCTCGTTGTCCTTGGCCTCCCGCTGCAACAGCGCGGGCAGGGCCGCTTCCTTGGTGGCCTTGACGATCTCCGGGTTGTACTGTACCAAAGTGCGGTTGACACATTCCGTCTGCACCTTGACCGTCTTGGCTTTTGGCGTCAGGTGGTTGCCGATAAACAGGGACGCGCCGTTGTCAAAACGGATCGTCATATCGCTGGTGCCGCGCCATTTGCCGGTACAGGGGGACGTGTGAATTTCGCCGGTCTTGCAGCCAAACGCCTGCGCGATCACATCAATCTTGGCCTGCAAGGGCAGGTCTTTGTAGCGGTCAGCGATTTCCAGCGCCTTTTTCTGCAACTCCGTCAGGGTTTCGGCGGGAGCCGCCTGCGGCTCGGTGTCGGAAGTAACTTCCTGCGCCGGGGCGGTTTCCGGCTCCGGCTCCTGCACGGGTTCTTGTTCCGGCTCCGGCTCTTGTCCCGGTTCCTGTTCCGGGGTGGGTTCTTGTGTCGGCTGCTCCTGTTCCTTGGCATACAACTCCTTGACGGCCTCCTGCGTCAGCTCCCCGGTGTTGAGCTGATCCATCAGCTCCCGGCACCGTTCCGGCGTCCCGACGTAGAGAATATCCCCGATCTTGGCCCTGCCGTTATCCTGCGGGATATAGGCTTGCAGCATATACAGGTTTTCCCGGCTGTCGCTGCGGGGGTTGGCGTGTACCCGGTAGAAGTAGTCCGGCTCGGCCTGTTCCTGTGCCATCTGCGCCCGCTGCTCCCGGCTGCTGTTGCGTTGCAGCTCCGTGGGCTTGATGCCGGAAAGGGGCTGAATACAAGCGATCCTGTCCGACGCATGGTAGGCGTTGTCGTTCAAAAGCCGCTGCCATGCGCCCACACTCGGCGCCCAGCGGAAACCGTTCTCTTTCAACTGCTGGCGGGCGTCCGCTTCCGGCTTGCCGTCAAAGAACACCTGCAAGCGGCCCTGATCCCGGTTGGCCTCCACATGGCCGCCGTCAAACTCCCAGCCCACATAGGCCACTTCGTTTGCGCGGGTCAGGCTTTCGATCCGCTGCCGGACACGGCGGATTTCCGCATTGTTGTTGGACAGCTCCCAGCTCTGAAACGGCTTCTTTTCATAGTGCCAGCCGGACGCCATATCTGCTTTCAGGCTTTCAAGGTTTTCAGGAGAGAGGTGCGGGCAGCCGTCCAGCGTACCGTGTTTGCGGTAATAGGCATTGACCGCTTTCATGGTTTCCTGCGCCTTTTCCAGACCGGCCAGCTTTTTTTGCAGCTTGGGAATGGCCTGCGGGTCGTCCTGCCGGATGCCGCCCATGCCGGTGCTGCGGATTTTATCAAGCAGCCCTTGGATGTACTGCCATTCCTGCATATTGCTGTCGCGGGCCGCGTTCTGTTTCTCTTTCTGGCGTACCGGGAAATTGGAACCACCGGCAATCAAAATGGACGGAACACGGGCGTCAATCTCATAGCCATGGTTCATGTTGGCGGCCAGTTTCCGCGCATAGGTGTCAAGCAGGCTGTCGATCTTCTCATGGTACATGGGATCGACGCGCTTTTTCTGTTCCTGTGCCAGCGCAAAGGCTTTATCCACATAATGCCGGTATTCGGCTGTGGCGCTGCCGGGCTTGTAGTCGGAAAAGCTGTTCATTTCCTTGGCACGGCGGGCCGCGCCCTCATTGATGGAATAGTAGTAGTCGGACGCCGCAGGTTCTTTTGTCTGCTGTTCCGGGGCTTCCTGCTGGGGCGGCTCTTTGACCTCCTGCGGCTGGGCCGAGGCCTCATAGCCAGCCGCCGCATATTCCTCTACGGTCATACCGGCGTCGGCGGCCTCCTGTGCAATTTCGGCCTCCACCTGCGCCTTGTAGTCCTGCAAGCTCTGGTCGAAGTCGGTCAGTTTCGGCATTTCCGGCAAAGGCTCTCCGTGGTTGAGCAGCGGACGGCACTCCATAGCGTAGTCCACCAGCGCCCCATAGTAGGCGGTTTCCTCCGGCGTCAGGGTGTCGCTGGACGCCAAACGGGTCTGCGCCTCCTGTTCCAGCCGGGACAGGTTGCAATGCAGCTCCATGTAGGGGATGATCTCGGTGAGAAAGGCTTCCCGGCTGGCGTGATCCTCCGCCCATGCCTCCGGGCCTCCCTGCCGGGTCAGATGGTCTTTCCATTTTTCGTCGTTCAGATAAAAGGTCTGATACTCCCGGATATGCTCAATCAGGGAACCGTCCCGGTCGCCAAAATCCTGCCGCCCGGAATAGCTGTGCGGCTCTCCTTGGAATGTAAAATCAATGCGGAAGTCGGTCTTGTCATAGTAGCCGCCGCCTCGATGTTCTGCGTCCAGCCGGGCAAACAAGGCGTCAGCCTCATGCAGCGGCATTTGCTGGCCCATTTCCAGATGGGGGCTTTCGGTGAAAAGGATCGTTACAACCGGCTCCGCTGCCGGATCAAGGGCGGTTTGCTGTTCCGCCTTGGCAACGGCAATCTCACTTTCAATCTGGCTTCTCACAAAATCATCCATGTGGCCGTGCTGCATTTCATAGCCCTGTTCGCACAGACGGTTGATAAGCTCGATCACCTTGTCCGTATCGCCCACAGTCTCGGCGTACTCCACGATCAACCGGCGTTCCTCGTTGCCCATGCGCTGACCGTCACGCTCGGCCCAGTCGATCAGAGCGTTGGCCCGTTCTGTGGGGGTGGCCTCCGGCATAATGGGCTTGTTGTTCAAGAGGCCGTCAATCCCATTCCACGGCTGCGGCTCCGGCTGTACGGAAATAGCATTGGCTTGTTCTGCGGCCTCCTGAAAATCTTCCAGGGCGTCGCCGGTGATGGTTTCCGTTACATGGCCCTGCGGTGCTATCCCGGAAAGAATTTCGTCGCGGGCCTCCGACAAAGAATACTCCGTATTGTCCAACTGTCCGCCGTCGATCTCTTTGTAGTCAGGGCCGTACACGGTATAGTCAAAGCCGTTTTCGCTGGTCTGGATAAAGAGAATATTGCCGCTTTCCAGACGGTAGGCAGCTTCTTGGGCCTCGGCCCGTTGCAGCGTCCCGTCGCCGGAAAGGACAAAGCCCTGTGTCTGAATAGCGTCCAACGTGCCTTGTGTCACCTCGCCGGTGGATTTCACATCGGCGTCAATCAGGGTTTGCAGCATGGCTTTCACACTGTCGGTCATTTCCTGCTGCTGTTCCGGGGGCAGCTTGGAAAACACACTGTCGGGGGCAGGCTGCTCGGCGGCCTGTTCCACGGCCTGCTGTGCCTGCCGCTGTTGCTGAAGCTCGGCAAGGTGGCCGTCGATGGCGGTAATCAGCTCATGGGCGGTGGCCCGGATGGTTTCAAGGGATGCCCGCAGCTCTTTCAGGTCTTTGCCGGAACTCCAACCGGCCACATACCCAAAGGAATAGTCGGACGTGTCCAGCCCGTAGTGCTGGCAGACGGCATAGGCCACGCTCTCGGCCTGCACCTCGCGGGTGCGGCTGTCGGGCCGGTCGGCCTGCTCGGTCACAGGGGCCTCCGGGTCAATGGCGTGGAGCTTGGCATGGGCAATCTCATGGATGGCCGTTTTCAAAGTTTGCAGCTCACTCATGTTCTCCTGTATGGCGATCCGCTTTTCCGTCAGGTGGTAGTAGCCGTGAGAACCACCGGGGATGTCCTCAAAGGCCATCGGCACGGGGGAAGTCTGTTCCAGCGCCTTGAAGAAGTCCTCGTATTGCTCCACATTTCCGGCCAGCTCGTCCACACCGATAGAGGGCAAGGGTTCGCCCTCGGTCTGGCTCACGTCAAAGACAGACACGATCTTGAACGCCGGAACTTGTGTTTCCTGTACTTCGGTCAGAGGCTTGCCGTCTTTGTCCATGACCGGCTTGCCCTGTTCGTCCAGCTTCGGCACTTCCTTTTTCACCTTATAGGGGGCGGGGGCCAAAATCTTGATGCCTTTCTCGCCCCGTTTCACATTGCGGTGAAAATCGTCCCGCCACTTGTTGTAGCCTGCCACAAGCTGGCCGCCCTGCATGGCGATCAGCAGCGTATTGTTGAAACTGTAACTGTGGAACTTCGCCATAGAGGTGAGATAGGCTTTGTAGCGTTCACTCTCGAAAAGCTCCTGTATGCCGGTTTCCAGCCGGTCGGTGATCTCTTTCATGCGGTCGGCGCTGTTCTGGCTGTTGAGAATGATAGGGACGACGGGCGGCGGGGCCGCAGCTTCGGCAGTGGGCGCTGCCTCCGGCTGCACCGTCCGGGCCGGGGCCTCGTCCCGCAGAATTTCCGGCGCGGGGTAGGCCATCACCCGGTATTCCTCCGGCACCGGCTGGCCCTCATGGACGCGCTGCCACTCGTCGCCGCTTTTCACCAGATAGCCATAATCGGTGAAAACACCATGCTCCGTATTGGCAATATGCAGGCCGAAACGGGGCAGGAAAATTCCCGCTTTCCATTCCTCCGGCATATCCACCATGCCGGAACGGTTCAGGTAGTAGTCACCCAACTGGCCCGTGCCGGTGACATCCGGCAGATGCACATAGTAGTCCACGTTGTCGGGATAGTCGATGATCTGGCCGATACTGCGGAAGTCGCTCTGCGGGCTTGTCAGGGCAGCGTTCAGCTCCGCAAGCTCGGCGGCGTCCAGCTTTTCCAGCCTCGCGGCAAGGAAGTTCAGCTCGTCCACATCGGCGGACAGCACCAGATCGCGGGGAAGCTTAATGGGACGCTCCTGCGGGCTTCGGTAGTCGTACAAGAAAAAGTCCTGCGGATTGTCGGCACTGATCCCGATTTCCCGCAGGGTTTCTTGCAGCTTTTCGGTTGTGGTCGGCAAAGAAAACCAAAGGCCCTCTTTGCCTTGCTCATAACGCTGTCGGTTATGAAACAGGATAGAAAATACTTCGCTCATTTGTCGCTCCTTTCTGAAAAATGGCATAAAAAAAGCAGGAAACCTTTGAAAGATTTCCTGCTCTCAACCTATTCGTGTGACATGGTTATCTTTATTTATTATCTGCTTTATAAGATGCTCTCAATGTTATTCTGATGTAGAAAAGTTTAATTTTCTTTTTCCATTTTCAGTAGTGATTGTAGCGTTCTTTGTACACTCTTTGATACCATGCGCAGTCAATGTTATGCTTTGCTTTGATCCCTGAGGAAGTTTGTTATCGGACATATCCCAAATTCCTGTTGTAGATGAAAAAAAGGGGATTGGAGGAAAAGGCATATGAATAAAATTTGATATATCGAAGTCATTAGGATCTCTTGGAATTTCTACAAACAATGAAAAACAGCCATACGTCAAATTAAATAGCATGTATGGCATATTCCAAACAGTTTTTTTACGGCGAAACAATATATAATGTGGATATTTAGTTACATTGAATCCAGGTATCATTTTGTATCTGACAAGTAACTTTTTATTGCTGTAAAAATTGTAGTGTTCCGATACACAAAGCCATTTTATTGTTTTATCAAAAAGTAGTACTTCTTCAACTGGCATAACAGTCAGTGCCATTTTAGCAATAGCCTTAAACACTGCAATAGGGCAACATGCGCCTAACGGTTTTGAAATAGTAATTGAATTCTGTGAAATATCCACATATTTTGTGTCAACATTTTCACATTTCCTAATATAAGGAATACTATCGCTAAAGGCTATCTCAATACAATGATTGGCACAGTCAGTAGTTCGCATGGAACAAGGTACTTTAAAACCACACTTTGGTTTTCCATTTTTACCACTGATTTGCATTATGCTGTGATAGAGGCTAAAAAAATTTGCATATTCATTCTCAATTGTGCTACCAAAGTACTGGTTGCAGTCATCGCACTCATAATTTGATGCCAAAGTATTATTACCGATGGATTGCGTCGGTTTACAAAGGGATACTACATAAAACAACCAAATATGGACTGCCAACCTACTGAATTTACCGCCCTATCGAGACACAGGGCGGTTTTTTCATGGGCAGGGAAAGGAGGTATCCCTATCTGTGGGGCTTGACTGGAAACGGTCAGGCCCTTTTTTCATGCCATCAAATAAGAAGGAGGTAATGCGAATGGCCGATGAAAAAACAAAAGTTGTGACCGACGCAACCGGGCCGGACGCTGGCCCGGCCCCGGTACAGCCCGAGGCGGGCGGCGGAGCTCCGGCACCCAAGCAGGAACAGCCTGCCCCCGAAGCGGTTTCCCCGGATAAGGCCCCGGCTCCCGAGCAGGCGGCACCCGCCCAGACGGAGAAAGGCGCTGACGCTCCCAAGGAACAGAAAGCCGCCAGCGTGTCCGTCTTTAACTTCTCTGAAATTATGGCCGAGAAGAAAGCGGCGGAAAAGGCCGCCGCCCAGCAGGAGGCAAAAACACCGGATAAGGTGGCTCCCACTTCACCGTCCAAGGAGGCCGGGCAGAAGCGGGAACAGCCCAAGGAGCAGGAACAGCCCCCGAAGCGCCGGGGCCGCCCTCCCAAGGAGGACAAGGCCAAGTCTGCCGCTCCCGCACAGAAGGAGGCTCCCGGTAAAAAGGATAAGGCGGCGCAGAAGCCCGCTCCCACCAAGAAGGCCGAGAAAGCCCCCAAGGCTCCCAAGCCCGCCAAGGGTGCGCCAGAGGTAAAGGCTCCCGTTCAGGCTGAAACGCCCCTGGCCCCCGCCGAGGCTCCCCGCCCGGCCAAGGACGAGCAGATTGTTTACCTGAAACTGTCTGACCTCCACGCCTTCAAAAATCATCCCTTCCAAGTCCGCAACGACGAGGAAATGAAGGCTATGGTGTCCAGCGTCCGGGACAAGGGCGTGACCCAGCCCGCTATTGTCCGGCCTCGTGAGGACGGCGGCTATGAAATTGTGTCAGGCCACCGCCGCCAGAAGGCCAGCGAGCTTGCGGGCTTTACAGATATGCCCTGTATCATCCGCAACCTGACGGACGAGCAGGCCATCACGCAGATGGTGGAGGACAACACAAACCAGCGTGAAAATATCCTGCCGAGTGAGCGGGCCAAGGCTCTGAAAATGCAGTTGGAGGCCATCAAGCACCAAGGAGCCAAGGAGGCCACTTCGGGCCAACTTGACCCGAAGGACACCGGGCGACGTTCCAATGAGATCGTGGCCGAGCGAAACAAAATGACTGTCAAGCAGGTACAACGGTATATCAAGCTCAATGACCTTGTGCCGGATTTGCAGAAAATGATGGACGCAGGGCAGATCAAATTCACCCCGGCGGTGGAGCTGGCCTATATCAGGCCCAAGAACCAGAGGTATATTGCTGTTGCCATTGAAAGCCAGCAGTCGGCCCCTTCTCTCTCGCAGGCCCAGCGCATGAGGGAACTTGACCAGAAGGGCGTCCTGAATGGGGATGTGATCGACGGCATTATGATGGAGGATAAAAAGGAGGTAGACAAAGTGATTTTGACAGGTGCGGAATTGAGCAAATACTTCGGGAAGGAAACCACCCCGAGGGAAATGAAAGACCAGATCATCAAGCTGCTGGACGACTGGAAGGGCCAGCAGAAGGAAGTTGCCAAGCCGGAAAAGAAGTCTCCCGAGGCGGAGAAGTAAAGCCCACTTCGGGACAAGTTGGCCCGAGGAGATATGCGGGGCTCTGCCCCGCACCCCGAAGCTCAAAGGATATTAAATATTCCCCGTCGCCGGTTTTCAGGTAGCATATCCGGGAAAATCAGTCAAGGGCCAAAGCCGCCATGGGCGGTGCCAAAGGCATCCTTGACGGATTTCTCCCGGTTATGCTTTGAGGCGGCAAGCGACGGGGATATATATTCCTTTGAGCCGTCCCCCTTCCCACGGGAAGGGGCGGAGGGGTTGGGCTCCTTTCGCCTGACCATATTAAATAAGTAAGAACGGAGGGAAAAACCTTGAAACGACCTTTGGCATACATTACCGCCGCATGGTGCGGCGACCCCGACACGGATATGGAGTTGGCCGCCCGCTACTGCCGTATGGCATACGAAGCGGGCTTTTCTCCTATCTGCCCCATTCTCTACCTGCCGCTGTTCATCAATGACGCTATCCCGGAGGAGCACAAGAACGGGATTGATATGCGCCGGGATATGCTGCGCCGCTCCCATGTGCTTGTGGTCTGCGGTGACGAGGTGGACGAGGATGTGAAAAACGATATTGCCGTAGCCAAGCGGCTGAACATCACGGCCACTACCCTTGACGGTATCCTGACCGTCAACCAGCAGGGCCGCCATGATGTTTGAAGCCTATGTGACCAATCTGGGGCTCTACCCGGAGCGAGGGGCCGGGGCTGGGGAATATCTAAAATTTCCTACGACTGTTGAGGAAGTGCAGGCCCTCTTTTCCCGGATTGGCATAGACGGAAAACAGTATGAGGAGTATTTCATTACCGACTATGACAGCGATATTCTGGGGCTGACTGACCACCTCGGGGAATATGAAAGCCTTGACGAGCTTAATTACTTAGCACATCTTCTGGAAGAAATGACCCCGGACGAGTTGGAAAAGCTGGAGGCGGTCATGGACGCTGGGGAGTACACAGGCAGCGTCAAGGACTTAATCAACCTGACCCAAAACCTCGACTGCTTCGAGTTTTACCCCGAAGTGAAGGACGAGGAAGATCTGGGCCGTATGTATCTTCTGGAGCTTGACGCTCTCCAAATCCCGGAGTATTTAGTTGATTACATCGACTACGAGGCATACGGGCGGGATGTGCGTATCAATGAAGGCGGGCATTTTGCCCCCGGCGGTTATGTGTTCGATAATCAGAGTAAATTCATCGAGCACTACACCGGGCTGGACGATATTCCCGAGGAATACCGCATTTCCCATGTCCACGCCCGGGACGAGAAGGAGGAAACACGCTCCATCTTGGAGACAATCAAACAATTCAAGGAGGCCCCGCCTGTTCCCCACAAGGACAAGGCGGAGCCTTCCCATGAGGAACGGTAGACCTCGGGCCAACTTGGCCCGAGGTTCTGCTATCCGGGCGGCTCCCCAGGGGCCTCCCGGTTTTCCTAATTTGCCCGGAGGAAAGGAGGCAGTATGCAGGAATATGTAGAAGAACGGACAGTTGCCATATCCGTCAAGGCGGCCAAGCTCTCGGGGCGGGCGTTGGCGGCAGCCTGCAAAAAAGTTCTGGCTGAAATGAAAAAGCACCACGAGGCGGCCAAACGGCCCCACGGCAGACAGAGCGTAAAAAAGCTGATGAACCACTACGGCACCAAGAACGCTATGACGCTGGTGGGCGCACCCAAGGACTTTGACCGTATCGCCAAGGAGTTCCATGTGGACTACGCCTTTCACAAGACCAGCCCCGGCCACTATCTGCTGTTCTTCAAGGCAGATCAGGCAGATGCTATCACGGCGGCTTTTGGCAAATACACGGAAAAGGTCATGGGCCGCAGTCAGGAACGGCCGTCCATTCTCGGCCAGCTCCGGCAGTTCGTGGAGCAGATAGCGGCAAGGCCCAAGCAGAAAGAACGGGCCAGAGAGGCGGTGAAGGAGGAACGGTAAGCAAGAAAATCAAGAAATATGTACTCCCATATTTCCCCTATTTCCCCTATCTCATAGCCTTTTGGTTCTTCTCCAAGTGCGGCACCGCCTACCGCATGGCGGCGGGGGCCAATCTCGGGGAAAAACTGTTCGGCATGGTCAAGACCATCGGCCCGGTGTTTCAAAGCTATGCGCCGGGGCTGGCCCTTCTTGACCTCGCCGTAGGCGTGGCCGGGGCCGTGATACTGTACTTTGTGGTGCAGTCCAAAATCAAGAAGGCCCGGAAGTTTCGCCGGGATATGGAGTACGGCTCCGCCCGCTGGGGTACAGAGGCGGACATAAAGCCGTTTGTAGACCCCAAGTTTGAGAACAATGTCATTTTGACCGGGACGGAATTTCTCACCATGAACACCCGCCCCAAAAATCCGGCCAACGCCAGAAACTTAAACGCCTGCGTCATCGGCTCGTCCGGCTCGGGCAAAACACGCTTCTGGCTGACGCCCCAGCTCCTTCAAGCCCATTCGTCCTATGTAGTGGTCGATCCCAAGGGCGGGGTGCTGTCCCAGGTAGGCTCTTTTCTGCAACGCAAGCCTCAGAATTACAAAATCAAGGTTTTCAACAGCATTGATTTTTCCAAGTCCATGCACTACAATCCCATGTCCTACATCAAGACGGAAAGTGATGTGCTGAAATTCGTCAATGCCTTGATTGCCAATACCAAAGGGGACGGCAAAGAAGGGGACGAGTTCTGGACGAAAGCGGAAACGCTTTTGTACTGCTGTAGGTTTGTCAAACATATTGGACAGAGAACTCAATCGGTGAAAGCCAGCGGAGGGGTCTCATTGGCAAGTTGTTGGCGCGGCGGTTATGGA
>ERZ834859.2536-NODE-2536-length-15493-cov-7.214341_pt1 | contig 15493 bp, 8 predicted proteins | sample MGYA00519947_ERZ834859 | MGnify/ENA primary metagenome ERZ834859 (study PRJEB31850, sample SAMEA3708763) | human gut metagenome | biome: human gut; feature: human-associated habitat; material: faeces | place: China | collected 2014 ...
GCAGCCAGGCCATCTGTGATAAGGATACGCTGCTCCCTCTCTTATCCACCAGAACCGCCAGCATTTCCTTTGCCTTTTCACTGGAAAAATGGACTTGTTTCCCGTCTGCAAATACATCGAACCCGCCAAAGGTTTTTATAAATATGTTTTGCCCTTCCCTCTGACTCATTAAATATCTCTCCCGCTTTTAATCGTATTCTTAATAAAAACTTAATTTTTATTAACTATCCTTTAATAAGATACACCATGAACCTTATCAGTACCGTTACAGTTTTGCATTGTTATGCATGTTTCCTGTATTTTCGTAACATTTTCAAAGTGTTTTTATTTTAGTACCGTTTTTTTTACATAATTTCCAAAAAAAGGACTGCAGGTATTCTGCCCTGCAGTCCTTTTTCCCCCATTACTTTATTATTCGTTCTGTGCTTCCCTTATTTTCCGGGTTTTAATTTCCTCAAACTTCTGGAGCAGATATGACAATGTAACCTCTGCCCAGCTGTACTCCGGCATATATTCGCCCATAAAGTAACGGTCTTCATTCTCCTCCAGCATCTCCCAGCAGTCGCACCGGATCCGCCGGCGGTTCAGCGCATAAAATCCGCGGCCTTTCCTCACGATATCTCCCAGCCCATAGCTGACGAGCGTTTTCTTGAGCCTGGACCACGCCACATGAACTGCCTGTCTGGCCGTTTCATCATCTTCCCCGTCCGAAAGAATCTGGGCCATCTCATGCAGGCTGATTTCCCTGCCACCCTGGTCTACCAGAACTGCCAGCAGTTCTTTTGCTTTGGCATTTGAAAAATCAATCTCTTTCCCCCTATAATACAGGTCAAATCCCCCAAATGTTTTAATGTAAACCTTTTCTGCGTCCACTAAACTTATTTTACGGTACATTTATATACCCCCCCCCCGGTATTTCCGGAAGCAAGAACATATTTTTATACTAACACAGAAAGAGGTGTTTTTCCAGTAAAAAGATAGTTAAATTACTAATTTTTGAACTGTCACAAATTTTGCGACAGTTGCAGAGGTACTTTACAATTCTTCATTCAAAGCGTTATTTATATGCTTACCAATCGTTTTTATATCTCTACCAAATAATTCAGCCATTTGATTTCTATTTAACCAAACTGTTTCTTGTTCTACTGCAACAGGAAGCGTTATCATTTTATCACATTTTCCCACCATAGTCTTGTGTTTTATAATGAGTTTTTATTGAGAATACAAAAAGGATGCCAGTCAATATGCTTCCCTGATCTGACATCCTTTAATGCTTTATTTATATTCTTCAGGCCTCTTTTCCCTTCAGATATTCATCAATACCCTTCGCGCCTGCCTTACCTGCCTCCATAGCCAGGATCACGGTAGCTGCGCCTGTTACGGCATCGCCGCCGGCGTATACGCCTTCCTTGGTGGTCTTTCCATTGCTTTCATCTGCAATGATGCATTTCCACTTATTGGTCTGCAGTCCTTCGGTTGTAGAAGAAATCAGCGGGTTTGGAGAAGTTCCCAGAGACATGATCACCGTATCTACCTCGATGGTGTAGTCGGAGCCTTCTACCTCTACCGGTCTGCGGCGTCCGGATGCATCCGGCTCGCCAAGCTCCATCTTACGGACTACCATGCCGGTTACCCAGTCATTTTCGTCGGTCAGGATCTCTACCGGATTGGTAAGAAGGTCAAACTGTACGCCCTCTTCCTTTGCGTGGTGAACCTCCTCCACACGGGCCGGAAGCTCTGCTTCACTTCTTCTGTATACCACATGAACCTCAGCGCCCAGGCGGAGAGCGGTTCTTGCAGCGTCCATGGCAACGTTTCCGCCGCCTACGACTACAACCTTCTTGCCGGCTGCGATGGGTGTATCGTAATCATCGCGGAAGGCCTTCATCAGGTTGCTTCTTGTCAGGTACTCGTTGGCAGAGAATACGCCGTTGGCGTTCTCGCCCGGGATGCCCATGAACTTGGGAAGACCAGCGCCGGAACCGATAAATACGGCGGAGAAGCCCTCCTCGTCCATTAACTCGTCGATGGTCACGGTCTTGCCGATGATCACGTTTGTCTCGATCTTAACGCCCAGCTTTCTCACGTTGTCGATCTCCGGCTGTACAACGGCCTGCTTCGGAAGACGGAACTCCGGAATACCGTATGTAAGAACTCCGCCCGGCTCATGAAGGGCCTCAAAGATGGTCACGTCATAGCCCATCTTAGCCAGATCGCCTGCACAGGTAAGTCCGGACGGGCCGGAACCGATCACAGCAACCTTCTTTCCAAGCTTTGTCTCAGCAGCCTTGGGAACGAAGCCGTTCTCTCTGGACCAGTCGGCAACGAAACGCTCCAGCTTACCGATGGAGATGGATTCGCCCTTAATGCCGCGGATACACTTTCCTTCACACTGGCTCTCCTGCGGACATACGCGGCCGCAGACTGCCGGAAGTGCGGAAGACAATGCGATGGTATTGGCAGCGTCCTCGAATTTTCTTTCCTTTACTTCTCTGATGAAGGTGGGGATATCGATATTTACGGGACATCCCTCCACACATCTTGCATTTTTACAGTTCAGGCAGCGCTCTGCCTCGGCAACAGCCTCTTCTTCATTATATCCGTAGCATACTTCCTCAAAGTTGGTTGCACGCACCTTCGGATCCTGCTCTCTGACAGGTACTTTCTTCATTACGTCCATGTCTGTTCCTCCACAATTAATTGTCGCTGCAGTGTCCGCAGCCGCCGTGATGGGTATCGCCTTCCTGAAGCTTTAAGATCGCGCGTCCCTCTGCTGTCTTGTACATCTGCTGACGCTTCATTGCCTCGTCGAAGTTTACTGCATGTCCATCGAACTCCGGTCCGTCTACACATGCGAACTTCACTTCTCCACCAACGGTCACACGGCAGGCTCCGCACATTCCTGTGCCGTCTACCATGATCGGGTTTAAGCTGACGATCGTGGGGATCTCCAGTTCCTTTGTTAAGAGACATACGAATTTCATCATGATCATCGGTCCGATGGCTACACAGACATCGTATTTCTTGCCCTGGTTCTGAACCAGATCCTTGATCACATCCGTAACCATTCCCTTTCTCACATAGGAACCGTCATCAGTGGTAACATAAAGATTTCCAGCAACAGCCTCCATTTCCTTCTCCAGGATCAGCAGATCCTTTGTCTTTGCGCCGACGATCACGTCAGCGTCGATGCCGTGCTCTTTTAACCATTTTACCTGGGGATAAACAGGAGCAGTTCCAACGCCGCCTGCTACGAACAGGTATTTTTTATTCTTAAGGACTTCCAGATCCTCCTTAACGAATTCAGACGGATTTCCTAAGGGGCCCACGAAATCGTGGAAGGAATCTCCGGCCTGTAAGTGGGACATCTTCTCAGAAGAAGCTCCAACGGTCTGGAATACGATGGTGATGGTTCCCTCTTCTCTGTTGTAATCACAGATCGTCAGCGGGATCCTCTCGCCTGCCTCATCGATCTTTACGATCACGAATTCTCCGGGCTGACAGCTCTTTGCAACTCTCGGCGCCTTTACCTCCATAAGATAAATCTTATCCGCCAGCTTTTCTGCTTTTAATATCGGATACATACTACCTCAACCTCCTGTGTAAATTAAACAGTTCTGAAACTGCTCACATAGTTTAAGTTTATCATGTTCTCCAATTTATATCAACTGTTATTCTTTTTTTTCGTATGTTTTTTCTTCCATCTTCCGGTCATACCGGCAGAATTCATAGCAGAGGCTGAAATACGTCTGCTCATCGCTTTCCGCCGTCACCTGCCAGTCCGGATCCTGGTCCAGGTCCGGAAAATGGGTATCGGCCTCATAGGCATAATCGATCCTGGTCACATGAGCCGTCCGGCAATAGGGAAGGAACTGGCGGTAGATCTCCCCGCCGCCGATGATATAGATATCGTCGTCTGGAAACTGTTTTAAAAAGGAAAGGGCCTCGTCCATCCCGTGGACCGCTGTCACTCCCTTTTTTTTATAATCCCTGTTCCTTGTGAGGACCACATTGGTACGTCCCGGAAGGGCCTGGCCTCCCGGCAGGCTCTCCATGGTCTTCCTTCCCATGACGATGACCTTTCCCAGAGTCTCCTGGCGGAACAGCTTCTGGTCCTCCGGGATCGTCACCAGAAGACGGCCTCTGTTTCCAATGGCCCAGTTTTTATCTGCTGCTACGATCAGATTCATTTTATCGCCTCCATTTATGATGTTTCATTCTATCACGTTTTCCGCTTCCCGTCCACACCTGCGTCCGGGGCGCGATTTTGTACTTGATGGTTTTTTCGTTTCCATATATAATGATGCCAGGGATCAGAGACTGCGAAACATACAGGACTTCCGGCTCCGGCCCCGCCAAGAGAGGAGAATCGACCATATGATAAAATTTGAGCGCACAAGCGTCATGAACCTGGAAAACGCCATCCGCGGCGCCAGAAACCCCATGAACAGCTGGGGACGGATGGACAGCGCCTACGATGAAGATGGAAATTATATCCTGGGACCCAACGATCTGGATCTGGCAAAGCGGCTCCGCAGAGCCGGCAGCGACCACAGGAAATACGTCCGCCAGATCTTTGTCTCCGTGGACATCACCGCCCCCCTGTACTGGTGGAAGGAATACGACACCTACAAGGTAGCCACCGTGGCCAATTCCACCAGCACCATGCACAAGATCCACTCCAGGCCCTTTTCCATCGACGATTTCAGCCACGACCACATGACGCCGGAGACCCTGGCCTTCATGGAGACCGTCGTTGGAAGGCTGGAGGCCATCCGGTTAAAATATATGGAGGAAGGAAAAAATAAGGAGGACTGGTACGACATGATCCAGCTCCTTCCCTCCAGCTACAACCAGATGCGTACCTGCACCATGAATTACGAGACCCTGATCAACATCTATTACGCCAGAAAAGCCCACAAGCTGGAGGAGTGGCACTCCTTCTGCCGCTGGATCGAATCCCTTCCCTATGCAAAGGAGCTGATCGTCGCGGCGGAGGAATAGCCCTCCCTGCATCCTGCGGTCCCGGTATTTTTAAAATACCGGGATCTCTTTCTGTAACGCCAGGGAATAAAGAAACGCCTGCCGGACCGTTTTTCCTGTGATCTGCTCCAGGGCCCGTCTGTAATAAATGAGCTGCAGCCGGTAGCGGTCCAGAAGCACCGCCTCCTCCCCCTCTCCGATCCGGTCTGTTTTATAATCCACCAGCACAGCCCCGTCCTCATCCTCAAACCAGGCGTCGATGATGCCCTGGATCAGCACCAGCTCGTCGGAATCAGCCTCGTCCATCTCCCGGGCGGGGATCCCCACCACAAACTGCTGCTCCTTGTAAAGCCTTCCCTCTTCGTCCGCTCTTCTCATCCGTTCTGCCAGGGGCGTCTGGAAAAACCTCCAGAGAACGCCGGGCTGTACCAGCCGCAGGGCCTCCTCTGCCATAAGTCCCTGGGCTTTTATGGCATCCAGCTGCGCCTTCAGATCCCCGAAAGAGACCGCATCCTTAAAGGACAGAAGCTCCAGGGCCCGATGATAGGCCGTTCCCCGGACTGCGCCGCCGGGACGGGAAATACGGCCCTGCTCCCGTTCCTCTTCCTCTCCCTTCCGGAGAAAGGCCGGGACCGTGGGAAGGAAATCGCTTTCTCCGTCGTCTACAAACTGTCCCTGCTCCTTCAGCTCTGAAACCGACATCTTGGCATGGAGCCCGATGTCCGCCTCATGGGGATAGGGACGGCAAAGCTGCTCCAGGACCTCCGGAGGACAGGGCTCCCCCTCTTCCCTGAGCCGCTTAAGCTCCAGGTACGTCTCCGCCTTCCAGGCCTGGCTCCTGGCCGCCTCCTTCAGAAGCTCCTCCGCTGGGATACAGGTGACGGAAAGAGAGGCCCTGGCATTTTCCGAGGCCATTAAAAGCCAGTCCAGATAGGAACCGGCAGCGCTTAAGAATGTAAACGGCAGCTCCCGCCTTCCGGAGATCCCGCCCCATTTTTCCGCATGGCGGCCCAGATACCGGTCTCCGGCTGTGATGAACAGCTTTTCCTTTGCCCTGGTCATGGCCACATAGAGGATCCGCAGCTCCTCCCCCATGCTCTCCAGGTTCATCTTCCGGCTCAGGACATTTTTCTTAAGCGTAGGGGCCTTCACCTTCCGTTCCAGATCCAGGTAGTCTGTGGCGATCCCCAGCTTATCGTCAATGAGGATCTTTCCCCTGGCGTCCTGCCGGTTGAATTTCTTTCCGGCCCCGGCTAAAAATACCACGGGAAACTCCAGGCCCTTGCTCTTATGGATGCTCATGATCCGCACCGTATCGTCGTTTTCCCCGGCCCTGGCCGCCTCTCCGAAATCCGTATTGTATTTTTTCAGCCGCTCGATGTAGCGGATAAAGTCAAACAGGCTCTGGTAGCTGGTGGCCTCAAAGGCGCAGGCCTTTTCCACCAGCATGTCCAGGTTGGCCTGGCGCGCCTTTCCCGCCGGCATGGCAGAAACGTAATCGTAATAGCCGGTGCGCTCGAAGATCTTCCAGATCAGCCGGTGGACCGGCAGATATCCGGCCTCCTTCCGCAGGATCTGAAGGAGTTTTTGAAACTTTTCCAGTTTTTTATATAATTCATCCTCCGCAAAGGCCTCTGCACCGGCCTCCAGGAAATGCCGGACCGCCCCGTAAAAGCCGGGATCCTGGCCCTTGTCCGCACACCGTTTAAATTCTGCCATGACCACCGCCAGATCATGGTCCGTAAGCCCGCCTATTGGCGATCTAAGAACTCCGGCCAGAGGGATATCCTGCATGGGATTGTCGATGACGGCCAGCATATTTAAGACCGTCTCCACCTCCACAGCCGTGAAATATCCCGTCCTGGAATCAGCAAAGGCCGGGATCCCCTCGGCGCTTAAGACCCGTAAAAATTCCTCAGCCCATCCGCTTAAGCTCCGTAAGAGGATGACGATATCCCGCCGTTTTAAGGGCTCATACCGTCCCTCCTTTCCGTTCCATACCTTCATCCCCCGGTCCGGATCCGTCAGCTCCCGGATCTTTGAGGCAATGAGCCTGGCCTCAGCCTCCTTTTCCGTCAGATCGGCCTTTTCCTCATCCATGGAAAGGAACAGGTCCTCCCCGGTGTCCAGAAGGAGCAGCTCCGTCCTGGCCTGGCCCTCTCTCTCCGTCTCCGGATATCCCGCCCCCGGATACAGGGCCGCGTCCTCCGTGTACTGGATGTTCCCCAGGCTCTTTGTCATGATGCTGTAAAAAATGTCATTGACAGAGGCCAGCACCTCCGGACGGCTCCGGAAGTTTTTATGAAGCTCGATCTTCTGGTACGGCCCTTCCTCTTTTTTGTAGGACTCATATTTCTCCATAAAAAGTTCCGGTCTTGCCAGGCGGAATTTGTAGATGCTCTGCTTCACATCCCCCACCATGAACACGTTGGGCTTCCCGTACCGCTCCCTGGAGATCAGGCGGATCAGCGTTTCCTGGACCTCGTTGCTGTCCTGGTACTCGTCCACCAGGATCTCCTCGTAAAGCCCTGCCAGCTCGTCGGCCGCCGGGCCAGGGCTGTGGTCCCGGGAACCGGCAGTGAGGATATCCAGGGCAAAGTGCTCCAGATCATTGAAATCCACCAGATTTTTCTCCTCCTTGGCCTCCTGGAACCGGGCTGTAAACTCCTCTGCCAGCTCCAGGAGCATGAGGACCGGCTCCCGGCTGTTTAAAAGGTCCCCATAGATGCGTTCCGGGTCCTCCGGCACATAAAGGGCCTTCATCTTCTTTACGCCGTCCTTGACCCGGTTCCGGAGCTCCGAAACGGCCTCCTTTTTCTCCGGGTCCACATCCTTTCCCCGCACAGCGGCCAGGCGGCCGAACATGGGGGCGGAGAGGATCCCGCAGATCTCTTTATACGTTTCTGCCTCCGAAAGCCGCTCCATGGCCCGCAGATCCTCCTGGAGCATGGGGATATACGCCTGGGGGCCGTTCTCCTCCCCGGCAGTCTCCAGGGCCTCTGCCAGCTGCTCTGCAAACTCGCCCGCCTGCCTTTTCACATCCCGCACCAGAAACCGCATCCATTCTGCGGTCTCCAATCCGTCCAGATCCCCGTCTGTCTCCTCTGAAAGCTCTTTTTTACAGGCGGCGATCCACTGGCCCGGCCAGGGGTTGCTCTGGGAAAATCTCCACACCTGTAAAATATAATCCTCCAGGCCGCCGTCGGCCTTTCCAGAGGCGTAGGTGTCCACGAACCGCAGGAACCGGCCATCCTCCCGGCCATAATAGTCCTCCAGGAGCTCCTTCATCACATCGGCCTGGAGGAGCAGAAGTTCTCCCTCATCGCCGATGCGGAACCCCGGATCAATGTCCAGCTCATTAAAATGCTCCCTGAGGAGCTTCAGACAGAAGCTGTCGATGGTGGTGATCCGCGCATGGTGGATCAGGCTGGTCTGGCGCTCCAGGTTCCGGTCCCCGGGCTCCTCCTCCAGCCGCTTTTCCAGGGCATCCCCGATCCGCTCCCGCATCTCTGCCGCCGCCGCATTGGTAAAAGTCATGACCAGAAGCCGGTCAATGTCCACCGGATGGTCCGGGTCCGTCACCATGCGGACGATCCGCTCCACCAGCACCGCCGTCTTTCCGCTGCCCGCCGCTGCCGACACCAGAAGATTCCTTCCCCTGGCGTCGATGACCTGCTGCTGCTCCTTCGTCCATTTCATTTCAGCCATTTTCCGTTCCTCCCTCCTGGTCCATGGTCTCCTCCTCCGGTTCCTCCTCTTCCAGCTCCTTTTCGATCTCCTTCCAGATCTCCTCCGGCTTCATGGATTTAAATCTCCGGAACCCGTATCCGGAGGTCTTAAGGTCAAAGCCGCAGATGCTGTGGTAGGGGCAGTAATCGCAGGCAGTCCTCTGGCCCTGCTTCCAGGGATTCACTGAAACGACACCGGAAAGGATCTCGTCTCCCATCTCCCGGAGGCTTCTGGAAACGAAGGTGGAAAGGGCCGAAAACCGCTCTCCCCCAGCCACTGACGACCGGGTCTCCTGGATGATCCCGTCCTTTAAGGCCACTGGGATCACATCCGACTCCTTTTCGATCTCCCGGTCCAGATGGCGGATCACATCCAGGCTGCTGTTGACCAGCCCGTTCATCCGGAGCTTTTTAAGGATCCCCGCTTCGATCTCCTCCGGCGTCATGTCTCCCTGCCGCTCGATCACCGGGTCGTCGATGTGATAATAAAAGATCCCTGCGGGAACTGCCTTTTTCCCCGGATGGAGCCTTTCCTCCAGCCTGAGGGCCGCGTCCATATAGACCACCAGCTGGAGCTGGAGTCCATGGTAAAGCAGGGACAGGTCAAAGGAGGTGCTCCCGGACTTATAATCCATGATCTTTACCAGGACCCGGTCCTCCTCCTCTAAAATGTCCATCCGGTCGATCCGTCCCCGCAGGTTCAACGCCTCCCCGCCCCGTAAGGGGATCCGGGTGCTCACATCCACCTCAAACTCCTCCGGCTCAAAATCGCCCTTCCGCAGCTGATGGATCAGGGCCCGGATGGTCCGGTCTGCGATCCGCTCCACCTTCCGCTCCAGATAGCTGTTTCTGGCAGAGCTCTTTAGGATCGTATTCCTGTATTCCAGAGCCACCTGGCTCACACATTCCTTCACCAGGGCTCTCCGCTTTTCGTCGCTGATGGCGCAGAAATCCATGCCTCTGGCCCTTACCTCACTGAAAAACAGGTCGATGGACCGGTGGAACAGGTTTCCCATGTCCGAAAAATCCAGCTCATACTCCCGCCGTTTCTTAAGCTCCAGTCCATGGCTCAAAAAATGGGCGTAGGCGCAGGCCGCATATCCCTCCATTCTGGTGACGCTGCCGTTTAAAATGGTCCCGTAAAGGGCCCTGGCCGCCTCCCGGCCGATGCCGTGTTCCCTGTACGAATAGGAACATGCCTCCGCCAGGGCTTCCATCCGCTCCTTTTCCAGATTCTCCCGGGACAAAAGCCCGTAGAGCATGGCCGCTTCCCTGTCCCGTTCCATGGACTCCGGATCCTGGAGCCAGCTTATGACTGCCCGCTTTGCTGCGGTCCTGTGGATGGCCGCCTCCTTAAGCTCTGAGGCCCCCTGTACGGGAACCGCCGGAAACCGTTTTTTCATCTGGCCTATGAGGCTGGAAGGCCGCAGGGTCTTCCCAGAGGCCGAAAGCACCGGATAGGAAAGGGTCAGAAGCTCCGACGGCTTCGTCATCATCAGATACAGGTAAAACCGCTGCATGAAGCCCTCTTCCCTGGCCGTGGGCGTCAGCTCCAGATCGTTCCTTTTTAATATCTCCCGCTCCTGCTCTGTGAGGATCCCGCCTTTTCCTGTGTCTGCCGGGACAACGCCCTCATTTACCCCCACAAAAAACAGGGCGCGGATCCCCGAAAGCCTTGTCCTTTTCAGATCTCCCGCCACCACCCGGTCGGCTCCTGCCGGGATCATGCCCACCTTAAGCTCCGAAAGCCCCGCGCTTAAGATCTCCAGATACTCCTTTCTGGACACCGCCTCGGTCCCCAGGAGCTCATAAAGCCGTTCAAACAGCTCCATGACCAGGCCGTAGATCTCCTCATACTCCCGGGCCTCCTTTTCCATTCCCTGGCTGCGGAACTGCTCCGCCTTGTCCAGAAGCTTCCGCTCCACCTCCAGAGACTGGAGAAGCTCCGCCAGGGCCTCCGTCACCGTGCCAACCGGTGTTCCGCGCTCTCCGGCCTTTTCCTTAAACGCTTTCAGCGGCCCCAATATCTCTTCCTTAAATTCATTTAATTCCTTCAGGTTCAGACGGATGCCGCCCTCAAAGGTCTTTTCCCACTGGCCTTCCCAGTTTTTTAAGCCCCGGATCCCCATGGCCCGCACATACGTTTCCAGGCGGTCGGTCTTTTCCTCTTCCTCCGTCACCAGTCCGGTCCGCAGATACTGGAACATGCTTTCATAATCAAAGCCCCTCCGCAGGATCTCCAGGGCGCTTTTCATAAGCCTTATAAAGGGATTCCCGGACACGTCCTTTTTGCTGTCCAGGAACAGGGGGATCCCGTTCTCCTCAAACTGGTGCAGGATCTCCTTTTCATACCCCGGCAGATCCCCGCAGACAATGGCGATCTCCCGGTAACGGAACCCATCCTTCTTCACCAGCCGGTGGATCTGGTTCACCACAAAATCCACCTCGTCCGCAGGATTCTCCGCCTGGACCAGACGGATCCCCTCCGCAGGACCTCCCCAGGGACGGTAGGGATACCGGAACATGGTCCGCTCCAGATGATCCAGCTCCGGCCGCAGGGAAAACCGTTTCAAGGGCCGGTCTGCCAGACGGATATCCTGCCCCACAGCCACGCCGTTCTCCTCGGCCAGACGCTTTAATTTCCCGGCCATCTTCCGGCTCATATCGAACAGGTCCGCCTCGTCGCCGGGGCCATAAAGATCCGTGTCCCCGGTGGCTGTGACCGTCACATACATCTCCCGGCACAGCTTAAGGAGCTGGCCCAGAAGCCGGTACTGGACCGGAGTAAAGCCCGTATAGCCGTCCAGGACCAGAACGCTGTCCCTTAAAAGCCTGGAGCGCTCCGCCACCCGGCACAGCACGTCCAGCAGTTCCTCCGCCGTAATATACCGTTCCCGCATAAACGCCTGGAACGCCCGGTAGATCACATTCATATCCGTGAGCTTTCCCTGGAGGACCTGGCCCATGTCTCCCTTTTCCATCTGCTCCTTTAGGGCCTCCGGCGTGACGCCGTACTGGTAAAATTCCGACAGCATGGACTTGATCTCATCGATAAAGCCCGTCTGGTTCAGATGGGCAGAAAATAAAAGAAGCTGGTCCTTCTGCTCTCCCGCCAGCTTCCGTAAGACCATGGTCTTTCCCGTATCGTCCAGGATCTCCGGCTGGGGCAGGGAAAGTTCCCCAAAGATCCGGTAGGCCAGACGCTCAAAGCTGACGATATCAATATTCATGGTGCCCCGGCGCGGATGCAGGCGGACGATATCCTTCTGCCCCTGCATGGTGCTCTGCTCCGGTACGATGACAAAAAACTGCCTCTGGGGCTCCTTCATGGACCAGTCGATGACCTTCTTATAAATATATTCCGTTTTCCCGGCTCCCGAGCCGCCGGTGATCAGAGAAAGTGCCATGGATACCTCCTGTGTGGTCGTTTATGGTGTCGCGGTGCGCGATGGTATAATACCTGTTTTCCAGACATTATACCGCGGTTGGGCTCCCGGGTCTATGGGCTGCGGTTGGAATTTTTAATTATGGTGCAAAAAAAGAGAGACGCATCTCTGCGTCTCCCTTTCCCCAAAGCCTGCGATCACTGGCTGCGTTTACTGGATCCAGGCTCCGTCCTTATCTACTTTGTAGCCATCCGGAGTCGTGGTGTCATAGGCCATGGCTCCCAGAGAACTGTCGTTCACTTTGCTGAAATAGTACCACTTGCCGCCGATCTCATGCCAGCCGGTGAACATATAGCCCCGGTTGCCGTCCGCCTGCGGATACAGATAGTACCAGTTGTTCTGCCAGTGATGCCAGCCGGTCACCATATAGCCCTCACCGTTGAAATAGTACCACTGGTAGGTGTCCTTCCAGGGCAGGTATACCCAAGAATTGGAAGGCCAGGTCCCGTCGTCGTAGCTGTACCACCAGCCCTTTTCGTTCATGACCCATTTTCCACTTTTGTAGAAGTCAGCCTTCACTCTCGCCCTTCCGGAGGAGTGGGAATTTCCGCTGTTGCTTCCGCCGCCGGACGGACGGCTGGGCTTCTTCACTGCCTTCACATCAAAGGCACCCAGCTTTGTAATGGTGATCTTCACCGTTCCCTTTTCTCCATCCACGTCTGCCTTATCAACGCCCTCTACTTCATAATTATAGGAAGCGTTGCTGTAAGATGCGATAAAGTAGTCCGGGATCTCCACGGTCATGGTCACAGGAGCCGTCAGCGTTTTCCTCTCCTTACCGTTGACCAGAAGCTTTACAGAACCTCTTACCCGGGCGTTGCTGGAGGTGGCGGGCCATTCTGTCGCATATTCAATGGTCACCTTTCCGCCGCCCTCTGCAAAATCCTCAGAGGTAAGTCCTGCTGCCGCAATGCCGCCCACAGCGTCTGAAGGCTCTGTTTCAATATTATCCGCTCCGTAGACAGCCAGATAAAGGGCCTCGTATTTTGCCACCTGGTCGGCTGTGAGCTTTGTAATATCGATCTTTGTCTTTAATGCCTCTGTCTGCATGTCAGCCGCCTGTTCCTTCTCGTCCTGGCTCATAATGTCCGCATTTGCGATGACCTTATCTGCCTGGGCCAGAGCCTCGGCTGCGTTGCTGGGGGTTGCCAGGATCACCTTTGCCTCCGTGATCTCGCCATCCCCATCGGTGGTGTAAGTCACACCGTTGAGCGTAACTGTCTTCCCCTTTACCTTGTGTCCATTTTCTGCAACTAAATAGCTTTTCCCCTGGGCATTTACCACGCCGTTTACTGCCATGGCGCCGTCTGCCCCAACCCATACCTGCTCAGTACATCCATTTCCTTCGGGACAAGTGATCCACTGGTTCTTCACCAGGGAAGCCGGATCCTCTGTCTCGTAGAAATACCATTTGCCGTTCTGCTGGTGCCAGCCGGGCTCTACCTCTTCGGGAACGATATCCTCCTCTCCCAGAAGCTGGATCTCTGCGGGCTTATAGCCCTTATACATCATTTCCAGGTAAACCCGCGGATCCCTCTCCTCCGCGATATCCCGCACCTTTCTATCCATCAGGCTCTTATATGCTCCATTGGTATAAAAACCAATTCCTGTTGCCGTATACCCCTGCAAGCGCAGCATATTGCCCGTCTGTTCCATTCCATCAAAGACAGCTTTAAAGGTATCGTCAGGCTTCGCCTGAGCTTCTATGTCTCTCTCTGAGAGTATCGTTTCCATGTAATCACGATCCATCGGTTCACGGTATACCGCCAAAGGAACGCTTGCCGTAATCCTGGGACCAACATACACAGATAAATACACATCTTCATATCTCTGGTTATTGAACGCATAGGAAACATAGATACGATATATGCCTGTTTCCAGCGGCTTTGTGGCACGGAATACTCCATTTCCATCGATTGAAAACAGGGCCTTATCAACCTCTTCATTATTAAATCTTACTTCATCTATCGTCAGTCCCTGTACGCCGGAATATCCGTGATCCTTCCTGTTTTCCATTTCATATATGGTCAGCTGTTTATTGGGAAACGCACCGGCGTTGTACATCCCAGTTACACCAGTACAGGACTCCTTAAACGCCAGCCGTTTCCTTGAGAATGCACTCTCATACAGTTCCGCCCGGAGCCCCTTAAATACTGCATCCAGCTTCAGATCACTGTCTGCCATTATAGACCACTGCTGATAATATGGATCGTCAATCTCCATGGGGCTTCCATTTACAGAGGCCGATTGCACGAATGTCCGTATCTCCTCCGTCTGGGATGTCTGATAAGCGATCTGATTCGCGGTTATATCCAGTTCTACTCCCTTTGGGACCTCACTTACCTCTCCGATCGGAAGACATACCTCATTTCCTGTCTCCTCATCGAAATAGCCGACTTCCAGATATCCCCCCTTCACATTGGGAACCGTGACCTTCACAGTCTCCGCCGCCAGGGAAGAAAATCCGGCTGCCAGCGTCATGGCTGCTGCACACACCGGCAGAAGCCATCGCTTCGTACATTTTCTCATAACCCTTCCTCCTTGTACTTATTTTGACGTAAAAATCAGAATTTCCAATTTTTACATACTATTTTAAGTATAGTCGGAAGGTTCCGGTCTATCAAGGTGTACCGGCAACTGTACCACCATCTTTCAGACCATCCCTGTATTTTCTGACGATGGCCTCCGTCTCCTCCCTGGAGTACACCTCCCCATGGTCCCGCATTCCACGGATATATGTGTCAAACGCCTGGGTAATGGACGGTTCCTGGATCAGGAGCTGATGGAAGCCCTGTTCCGGGTCGTACAGGACCAGACTGGCTCCCACGGCGCTGCTGACAAAAATATTCAGCATTTTTGTCAGATGAAGGCTCTGTTCCTTTACGATCCCCATATCACAGCCCGGCCGTTCCATATCTGCCAGCATCCCATCCAGGATCCTGACCCTTTCCTCCCTTGTCAGCGCCCGGACGTACTCCTCCGGATAATCGGCGAACCGGCCGTTTTCTGCAAATTCCCGGAGCCCGTCCTCCGTAAAATAATGGATCAGCTCTGCTCCGGAAGCAACCTGCTCCCTGCGTTTCATGATCCCATCGATCACCAGGCTCCTGCCGGGAAGCCCCGGCGCTGCCACACGCTCTGCCAGCTCCCGGTCTGCCCAAAGGACAAAGCATGGCTGGTATTCCAGAAAACAGCGGCTCACGGGGCCATTGTCGCTTTTCAGCATCCAGTCCAGTACCTGGAAAATGTCACGGAAGTATCTGGCAAGACAGCCGTTCCTGCCATTTTTTATATCCATTCCTTTCGCTTCGCTCAGGCACAAAACGTTATGAAAAT
>ERZ834859.2539-NODE-2539-length-15472-cov-4.209833_pt1 | contig 15472 bp, 12 predicted proteins | sample MGYA00519947_ERZ834859 | MGnify/ENA primary metagenome ERZ834859 (study PRJEB31850, sample SAMEA3708763) | human gut metagenome | biome: human gut; feature: human-associated habitat; material: faeces | place: China | collected 2014 ...
ACCGCGAAAAGGGACTGACCCACTACCTGAGCGATCCGGAACAGACCGACCTCTTTGCATTGGTACAGCGTTCAGACATTCACCCGAATCTGGACATTCTGCCCGGAGGTATCGTACCGCCCAACCCTACCGAATTGGTAGCCCGTCCGGTACTGGACAGCGCCATTGCCCGGCTGAAAGAGCGTTACGACTACATCATCCTCGATACCGCGCCCATCGGCATTGTGACCGACAGTCTCATCATAAGTCGTGTGGCTGACCTCTGCCTCTATGTCTGCCGCGCCGAAATGACCCCGAAAGCAGCCTTCCAGTACATCAACGAACTGAAGGACAACAGGAAGTTCGGCAAATTAGCCACCGTACTCAACGACATCGACCTGAGCAAGCGCAAGCACAGCTACGGTTACGGCTATGGCAAGAAGTACGGCTATGGCTACGGATACGGTTATGGTTTCCAGAACAATAAGAAAGGATAAACATAAAAATGAAGAGCCGACAGGCAAACCGGATCTTAACTTACTATGTTGATAAATTAATTTCTGCCGGAAAGCCTTAGGCTCTTCATTCTCTTTATCTGTAAATTACACACTGCTATAGCTCTGCGTACTCCCTCCTTGCATCAAAGCAGGGACAGGCTTTACGGATATAAGGACTCAGTTGGGTATGCCCCACAATCCGTGCTTGCGGATAGTCCGCCTTCAGCTGGCGGAGCAGATCCAGCAAGGCACATTTCTGGGTTAAGGTACGGGTGTCGGCAGGACGGCCTTTCCGGTTCAGTCCCCCTTCGTAACACACCCCGATGCTGTGCTCGTTCCATCCGGCTGCATGTGCACCGATCTGATGCAAAGGCCGGCACGGATGAATCACTCCGTCGCGGGTGATATAGAAGTGATAGCCGATATCGGCAAATCCCCGTTCCCGATGGCAGTGCCGAAGTGCTTCCACCGGAAAATCCCGGTCTTCACGCGTCGCACTGCAATGGATTACGATGGTATCTATTTTTCGGAAGTTCTGGAAGTACATGGGTGATGAGTTTTTAAGTTTTTTAGTTTGTAAGTTAGGTGACAAGACAGTTATATAAGTTTTTAAGTTTTTTAGTTTGCCAGTTTGTTGATGTTCTCAAACTCAAAAACTCAAGAACTAAGAAACTCATAACACCTTGTTCCCTTGTCAACTGGTCAACTCGTCAACTTCTAAACAAACGAGCTCAGTCCCAGCGCTCCGGCAATAGCCGTGGCTACGGTGATGATGACTTTGAGGACGATGCCCCACACATTTTTAGGTTTTGAGGAATTTTCCATATAAAGATAAATCTAACAAATATAATTCAAACAATTTGGTTTTAAATTAGTATCCGGGCCGCCTGCGTGAGCAACCGGTCCGGAGTTTTTAATCAGACAAGAGGACCTTCACCGGCTTTTTCCGGGGTGATGTCTACGGTGGTTTCACCGGCCTTCTGGGCTTTCAATACCTTACGGACTGCATCACGGGTCGGAACCGGTGTAAATTCCATTCCGGCAAAGATGTTTTTCAGGTCTTCACCCGGTACAAACTGGATGTTTACATCCTTGATGTAATCCGAAGTAAACTCCTCTGCTTTTGCGGCTCCCTCGCTGCTGATTTGCAGACGAAGCTTGCCCAGTTCACCCAAGTCTACCTGGTTGCCCTCGCGGAGCACTTCAAAGATGTTGTCTACTAAGGCGGTAAGTACCGCCATCACATCGGCACGGTTCACCGTGGTCTGCGAAGCAATCCGCTTCGACATGGTTTTCAGACTGACAGTGTTGCCGATCTGGGCTTTTGCATACGCTTTTTTAATTGCTTCCGGATCCATCGGATTGGAAGATCGCATCGAGATACTGTAATTTAATGCCATAAGCTTTAAGTTTTTAAGGTTATTAAATAGGTTACAAGGCGTCTGTTTAAGTTTTTGAGTTTGTAAGTTTTTGAGTTTGTTGATGTTCTCAAACTCATATTAAGTTTTTGAGTTTGTAAGTTTTTTAGTTTGTTGATGTTCTCAAACTCATATTAAGTTTTTGAGTTTGTAAGTTTGTAAGGTGGTAAATGTTCTCAAACTAAAGAACTAAAAAACTCATATTAAGTTGGTTGATGTTCTCAAACTCATAAACTCAAGAACTAAAAAACTCATAACAACTTGTCAACTGATTTATTCTGAAACAAAGATACAACACGGGAACAGGGGCTTGGCGGAAAAGGAATGAATGCGATGGAAAATGAAACAATACAGTATAAAATAATTGTCTCCGGCAATGGATATTAACGGATTTTTTGCTATATTTATAGTGATAAAACAATAATATTCAAGCAATTATGAGAGACACAAGTATTCCTGAAGAAAAGATAGAAAAAGAGTGGGAAATCCATCCTTACTACCGTAGAGAACTGGCCATGGCCTATGCGCCCCAACTGACTCCCGAAGCAGCGGTGAACCGGCTGACGCGATGGCTGAAACAGAATAAGGCGCTGTTCAGGGAACTTCAGGACTACGGATACCGTCCCAACCAGCAGATGTTTACCTCCATTCAGGTGGAAATTATCTTCCGCTATTTAGGACGGCCCTGAATCCGGCAAAAACGTGACTTGTATCGTAAGCCTGCGATACAAGTATCATTCGCTGACGATACAAGTCACGCAAGCCATCGGTACAGGTCACGTACAGCCTCCGTCTTTGTTCAGACAGAGGCTTCTCCTTCGGCAGGAGGCTCGGTATACCGTCCCATTGCCAGACGGTTGTGGTGAATTTCCTCATCGTTCAGCGGAATCACCCGGTAGCCCCGTTTTCCGGCAGCCCGGACCTGTTCGAAGCCTAATTTTTTCAGTGCCAAACCGATTTTTACCGTACTGAGCGGCATTTTCAGCATAAATCCGGCACGGGCCATGATGTCCGTAACGGTCATGAACTGACACTCCTCTCCCGGCATGGGACGGCGGTATCCGGTCTGAATCACTTCCAGCTCCATGTTGGTCGTTTCAAACTGTTCGTTATGCGCATTGATTTCACGAATCTCGTCGTTGGCAAACCAGAAGCAGAATCCCTCCTTCCAGAGCGCCAGCGCCTGGGCATAGACTCCTTCGTAGTCGATGGGCGTATCGTAGGGATTCTGGATTTGCTTCACTTCGAAAGGCAGCCAGCGGCGGTGTCCGGTGGGGTCGTTCAGAAAGTTGGCATTGTTTGTCGTCCCGCAGAAACTGGCAATGTGCGCCCGCTTTTCCTTGTAGTGCCCGTACGGCCGGCGCTCGTTGATGTCGGGTGAAGTCACCAAAGCCTTCAGCTGATTCATTTCCGACGGACGCATCTCGTCAATCTCTTCCAGACAGACGAAAGCAAACTCGGAGAGTGTCATCATATCGTCCTTGGTGAGATGACTGCTGTTGGTTTTCAGATAAAAATACGCCCTGAGTTCTTCGGGCAAAAGGCGGTTGAACCAGGTGGTTTTATACACCCCCTGCGGTCCCACTAATACCAGAATCTCGTGATTGATGATACGCGGATCGAGAATGGAAGCCACGGCTGCCACCAGCCATTTCCGGAAACACTTCCTGAAATGTTCCTGATTGCCGCACACCTCCACCATATCGGCCAGCTTTCCGATGTAATCTGTTTTCCCGTCCCAGGCAGGCAGATAGTTGAAGTAATGCACAAAAGGATTGTAATCCTCTACATATTCCGATTCCAGCACATTGCGCAAATCGGACAAGCGGAGATTTTCTCCCTCCTTGCACATCCGGCTCCAGAGCGTATTGACCATGCGGTCGGTCACTTCCACGAAAGGAGCATCCTCGTCGCATTCTTTGGGACGCATTTCATATTTTCCGGTAATCACATTGTGCCGGAATACTCCCTGTGTATCGAGGAACTGCTCGATGTCGTGTACCGTCGCCATCCGTTTCACCGCTTCGGTGCCTTCTTTCCGCCTCCTGCCCCTCGCCGGCACACGTGTATCAAACTTTGTGCAGTCGGCATAACAGGAACGGAAGATAGAAGCCACATCGCCCTCATAATCGGTAAAGCGGTCCTCTGCCCACTGCAAGGCTTCCTCCATCGGAATGCCGTACTCATTGAGCAGATAGCCCGTACGCATGATATACTCGTTGCGGTGATGCGGTTCGTACACCACACCGGCCTGTTTCAGTTCACGGTTGATGGCAGCTATTGCACGCTCCAGTTTTCCGTTACGCACAGGCTCCAGGTCCTTCGCAGAGAAGGCAAACGGCACAGCCTCCGGATTGAAGAACACGTCCGGATCGGCAGCCAGTCCGCTCAGCCTGGTAGGATTCTTGCAGCGTCCGTCGCATTCCACACCCGTCAGTCGGGCATAATATTCATTGGCAGTCTGGAACGCCTTTTTATAGCGTTCTACCTTTCTGGCAGCAGACAGCCCCTCCATCGGCATCTCGATACGGAAGAGAATACGTATTCCCTCCCCGCTCATGGTGACATAAGCCAGTGCCGTATGCTTGTCTTCGCGGATGCGTTGCAGCACCTCCTGCATCTGGTCTGCAGGTACATGATCGAGGTCGGCCAGCGAGAATCCGGTCCACGAATCAATGTGCTTCTGCTGTTTGCCACCGGAGAAACGGACAGCCACGGCGAAACAGGGACACGAAGCCTTTTCGCGGTCGGCAGAAGTCTGCATCCTTTCGGAACGGTAGTAACGGTGCTTCTCCGTATGACTTTTTACGGTTTGGTCTTCGCGGATAAGGTAAAGAAGATGAGCCAGTGTCGTTTCGGACGGGCGTTTGTCGGAATAGCCTCTGAAAAGGCTGAAAGTAGTTTGTATCATAATTTCAGAATAAGGTTAATGACATCAAATGTAGACGCAACATTCGGAGTATGCAAACCGCTGTTGCAGACATGTCAGCAACAAAAATAACAAGTATAAACAAGCATTAACAGATATTAAGAATAAAAACAATCCCGGACAATAGTGTCCGGGGCAACTTTAATAATTAACTTATGAAGCATCGTACATCTCTCAGTTTAAGACTGGGAGAATTTTTCGACGAAATCCGTCGGACAACACTGGTGAACGGAAAGACTCTTTCCATTCACGAAGTAAGCAGAATCACGCGTATGGGCGAAAACACCTACGAGAAATTAAAAAAAGGGATTCAGACAGTATCTGGGATTTTTACAGAATCTACTATCTGTATGCAAATGCATTGAAAGACGACCCTGTGAAATGGTTGGAATTTCATAAAAAGATAGGCAGGATTTTCCAGTCTGCCCACATAAAGATTCATCACAGGAACACATAATCGTGTCGGGGTTGACGGGTTGTCACCCTATTTTATAAAACTTATACGTGTGAGTGTGGAGAGAAATGAAATTGAAATCTCTCCACACATATATATAAAAAGTTTAGAAAATAGCTGTCAACCCCGACAACCCCGACAAGCTGAAAAACTAATCACCTGATTTACAGCCACGTTCATTTTCGGTAAAATGTCGGGGTTGTACAGGTTTCCCCTGTTCTCCACACCTCTCCACCATGTGGAAATTCTGAAATTTTTACATCATTTCAGGGTGGTGGAAAGGTGGTGGAGAAGTGGTGGAGAGAAATTTGAAATGTTAAAAACTATAAATAAAAACAATTTATCCACTAATGAAAACAGTTATCACTTATGGAACATATGATTTACTCCATCAAGGTCATATCAATCTACTAAAAAGAGCTAAAGCCTTAGGAGATTATCTCATTGTTGGAGTTACTTCAGACAACTTTGACAAAGAGCGCGGTAAATTAAATGTAAAAAATAATGTATTAGAAAGAGTCGAAGCTGTTAAACAAACAGGATTGGCAGACAAAATAATAATTGAAGATTAAGTTTTTGGTTTGAAAGAGGACATCATCCCTATGGGAGATGCCCTCTTTTTTATGAGATGAGTGTCTCGTGTTATAACTGTTACTGTGATTTATTGATAAACTTTAGAACCGGAAACTCAATCCTCCTAAGAAATTGAATCCTTCCGTAGGATAACCTAAATAATATTGATATTTCTTGTTCAGCAGGTTATGTACTTGAGCATAAACGGATACTCCTTTGAATACATTATAGCTGGCTCCGATATGCAAATCATTAATTGCGGTCATTTTTGCATACTCTTTCACTTCTTTCCGGTTGATGTAATCATAACCTAGATTTATGTTAAGAGCAGAGATCGGATGAATACGTACATTGAAAGACATTTCACTGACTGGTTTCACAGCCAACAGATATTCCTCTGTTTTGCTGTCCCAATTACGGTAAGTATATTTAGCTGATATTCCGAGGATATCTTTGTAATCGTAACTGATTTCACCGCCAAGGTAGAGATTATTTGTATTATCTTGAGCAAAAGAAAGATAAGAACCTGAATGAATATTACTTGGGTCAAAACCTAAATAAGATAAGTCGTTCTTTAGATTCTGATAACCACCGAACACGTTGAACCAAAGTCCCGGATAAGGGCTTGCTTTGAATCCGATACTACCGTTGATTTGCTCGTAAGTATCATAAGGACGTTGTACGTATCCCAAAGTGGCAGTGGTATTTGCCTCCGGCAGTTCACCGTAAGGACAGATACTTTCTAATCTGCGGAAATCATTCAATTGCTTACCGCCGGTTGCTTTTGCATAAACAATGTAGCTATCAGAAAAAATATACTGTGCAGTGATATCGGGTGAGATACGGAAAGACTTGTCAAATCCGAAAGATAAATCTACATTGGCTCCGATATGCAATTTCCAGTCATCATTATCCAGTTCGTAATATGGATTTAAAAGAAGCGTTGTGTAGTTTTTGAAGTATTCATCTCCGGTGGAAACATTCTTTGTATATCCGTTGTAGAGAAGATTGTTCATCTCCAAAGCGATAGTTATTAATTGTTGGTCGCCGATAGCTCCCGTGACATCGCCTTTGGTGCGTATGATTGTTTCCTTGATACCTGTATTGGCTTCAGATTCATTGAACATGTTATGCTGACGTTCATACATCAACAGATTTGTTTCTGCATTGAAACGCAGTGGTGCAGTCTCATCAGTGAAATGAATGCCCGCATGGAAGTCACCGGATGTGAATTTCTGCTTGCTGTTTACGCTTTCCGGTTGGAAGTTGAAGTTGCTCAATCCGAAATTTCCGGCAATATTTAAATCCAACTTATCAAATTGATGCGTGTAATCCACATTAGCGCGTGTGCGATAATAAAATGCATTCCATTTTTTGGAGTCTGTGAAAGGAAGCGTTAGTTTACCATCCATTCCATCCATTTGGAAACGTACATTCAATTTGTCTTTCTGCGACAGACGGAATAGATAATTGGCAAGAATATCCAAATTGCCATAATTACCATATCCGGCACGTACATATCCCGGGGTAGTGCCGGGTTGAACTTCTTTTCCGGTATAGGGGCGCATCAGGCCTGCCGGAACGGAAGTGGCCGGAAAGAATGTTGTAGCATATTCTACTTCTTTCTTGCTCACTGTCGGTTCTTCTACTTTAGGCAGGACGTTTACTTTCGAGGCGTCCATAATGTCCGGGTTATATTCTTGTTCCACAACGACCGTGCGGGTCATTGTGGTATCCTTCGGTTGGGTGGTTTGGGCTTGAAGGCAGGATGGCATTGAGATTGCCAATGCGAGTCCTCCTATTATATAATGAGATCGTTTCATACTTTTCTATTTTTTTATTCTCAATTCTCAACTTTCAATTTACTAAGTCTGCTTTCAATCATGCTTTCAATATCGTCATTCCCTTGATAATTTTGTTGCAGACTTAGCAGATATTGGCGTGCGTCCAGATCTTTACCCGTAGCATGATAGACGTCGGATAGAAGGATAAAACTGCGCGCTAGCCAATAAGCATGTGGCGTACTCTGTTCTATATAGTTGAGCAACTCTTTCTCTGCAGCGGCATATTCTTTTGCGTCGTAGAGGGATTGTGCAACCTGATATTTAGCTTCGGCACCGTAAGAGTTACGTGTGTCTTTGGCCAGTTCACGATAGTCTTCCATTGCTTTCTTGTCAGCCTTTTGCTTGGTATAGGCTTTAGCACGGTAATAAAGAGCTTCATTTCTTAGCTCCGGACTAAGTTTGGCTTCTGCAAGCAGGTCGGTAGCTGCATGGATGGTTTCTATGTCATCTCGCAATAGGAAGGCGCAACGCAGAATACCCGTTTCAGCAAGTTGGCGGCGCTCTACGTTGGTTGCTTTTTCTTTCAGCATTTTGTAGCTAGCCAATGCTTCAGCCATATTTTGCTGGTTGAATTGCACTTCAGCACGCAAGATCAGTGCTTCTTCTGCAAACGGATTGTTTGGATATTCCAACAACTTACCGGAATGGAGAAGAATCATATCATAATTCTTCTGCTCGTTTCCGATCAGGCAGAGATAATAATGTGCGTTCAGGCTGAAGGCTCCTTCCGGGAAAGTTTGCAGGTATTTGTTGAGGCTTGTTTTGGCTTCTTCCATTCTGCCTCGTGCATAAATCTTTTCTGCGGCGGCATACGTAAGCGAGTCTTGTTCGTTAGCATCGAAACGGATGTGTCCTGGCATGGCATTTGCTAAAGCAGCAAATTCGTCGATGCGGTTGAGATCCACATAAATAGATTTCAAATCACGCATGGCAAGGCGGGCTTCTTCACTGCCTGGATATTTTTCGATAACCTGTTTGTAGGCTTCGATTGCTTGGTTGTAATCTCCTTTTTGGTAATATAATAATCCGATTTCGGCGGCAGCTTTCCTGCTGACCGGACTTTCAGGATATTTAGTAAGTAATTCTTTGAAAGAAGTAATGGCTTGATTGTTGTTGTCCATCAAAACATAGGAACGCCCTTTCTCGTAAATAGCGTTTACGGCATAAGGAGAAGCAGGGTACTTTCCTACCAGACGGTTCAGCAAGGTAATCTTACCGGTATAGTCTTTCTGCAGACCGGATACAAGAGCCAGCTGATAGAAAGAATAGTCTCCGGAAGAAGTATTCATCTGTTCGGCTTGCGAATAATACTGTTTGGCTTCTTCAAAGTTACGTACATGCAGGTGGCAGTCACCAATACGATTGTATGCATCGGCAAGTGCAGTTGCATTTTCACCTTTCTCCAGTTGAACGTATTTTTGGAAATAATTGCTTGCTTGCGTATAGTCTTTCCGGTGGAAAGCGATATACCCTAAGTTATAATTGGCAAGCGCATACATTTCGTTATTGGGTTGGGTGGTGAGTTGCAGATAAGCATTAAAATCACGTGCGGCTTCTACCATTCGGTTTAGACGGTAATAGGATTCTCCGCACCAATAGTAAGCGTCTGCCTTGGTTTGACGATTGTATTGTCCGATGGCAATGGATTGGTTTAGATATTTCAGAGCTTGTTCGAAGTCGGCGTTAGCGAAAGATTGAGTTCCTAATTGGAACAGTATCTTTTGTTTGGCTTCCAATATTTGCGCGCTTGGTTTGGCAATCCGGTCGATTGATTTCAAAGCTGCATCGTAGCTACGTGTATTCATGTAAACTTCTACCAGGTAGCTGCTGACTTTTTCAGCGTATGGAGAAGTCGGAAATTCATTCAGGAATTTCTCGAAGGCAGTAACTGATTCACCGAAAGCGGAGAAAGAAGTCTCGTGCAGGCAAAGAGCGTAATTGTAAGCTGCCTGTTCCTTGATTTGCATATTAGCATTGGAGGCGGCTGCCTGTTCAAAAGCCATGCGTGCTTTGTTTTTCTCTGCCAGTTGCAGATAAGAGAGTCCCATGTGGAGATATGCATTTTGGGTAAGGGCATCGTTGTCAGTTGTCACCTTACCTAATGTTTCGGCTGCTTTGGAGTATACTTTTGTTTGGTAGTAGGAGAGTCCCAGCATATAAAGGGCATCCCGGCGGGGAGCCGAGCGATCCTTATTCAGGTAATTGTTGAATGCTTCTACGGCTTGGTGATATTGTCCGAAATGGTAATAGGCATCTCCCAGAATACGGTACATTTCTGCTGCGTGCTCGTTGTTCGGGTAGGCTGACAGGTAGTTTTGTGCTACAATTTGTGCCTTATCATAGTTTTTGAGCTGCGTATAAATTTCGGCTATGTAATAAGGGACGAGGGTTTTGTATTTTGAGTCGTCCTGTAAGGGGAGGAAGCCTTTCAACGCTTCAGTATAACGTTTTTGTGTATAGCGGATGTAGGAAAGATAGTAATCACAATCTTTGGCGTATTTGGGGCTGTTGGCACGCAAAGTTTCAAACCAGATGGCTGCTTCTCTTAGATTATCGGTTTTCAGATAACAGGTAGCCAGTTGGTAGGTGCAGTCGTCCCGTTCTTCATTACCTAACAAATCGAGGTCGGCAGAGTTGAAGAGTGCCAGTGCTTCATCATATTTTCCTTCGTAGAAATAGCAGGAGGCTAACAGCGCATAAATGCGGTTAGCGTATGGAGTATCAGGATAACGGTCGAGATATTTGCGGAGGAGTTCGATGCGGTTTTTGTCTTTCAGTTCGTAAGCCGAACTGACTAGCATATACTCTGCGTCCTGAAGAAGGCTGGCTGCAGGCTTTTGTTTTACAAATGCTTTCAATGCCGGCAAAGCAGCTGCATAATTCTTTTCTTGGAAAAGTTCTTTTCCTTCTTTATAAAGGTTGTCAGTCGAAGTGAACTTATCACCTGTCTGGGCAAATCCTATAATGGGCGTGCAGCAGATGGCGGCACAAATGAGTCTAGTAATTTCTTTTTTCATAATCGGGTGTTTATGCAAAAGTACTACATATCTTTCAATGAGAATCCTTTGAAAGTTATTTTATAATCATTTAATTCTTTATGTAAAGTTTCTCCTTTCTTTTCCAATGCCGGGATACTTATTTTTCTCGGATTTCTTTTTACTTCTCCGATAAGTGCTGTTTTGTTAAACCGGTTGAGGGCGATCAGGTCTATTTCATTTTCTCCGTTTTTGTCCCAATAGTTACCTACGTCGGTAACTTCCTCTTCTTCAGCGATAAGTTCACGGAAATATTTTTCTAACAGTAGGCCGCTGTATTGTTCATAGTTCTTTTCTACATATTCTATCAGTAAATGGTTTTTCCCCATTTCTAGTACTGCGTTGTTTGAGAAAATAAAGCGAAACCAGAATCGTAGAAAATTGTCTTGCAGGCAATAACGGGTAGCACGACTATTAGGTTTAGCGAACATCGGTTTCACTTTTTTGATTAATGAATATTCATCCTCAAGGTTGGCTAAATAGGAACCGGTGTTTTTATTGATGATGGAATCAATCTCTCGTTGTGTTGTTTTTCCTTCTGCAATGAGAGATAGGATAGAAAAATAATTGGCATAGTCTTTCCCGAACTCGGAAATCAACATGTCTTTGCCTTCTGTCAGAAATGGTGAGCCTTCGGAAAGCGCATAATTTATCATGGCAGTTTTATTAAATGCTTTCGCTTCCATCAATAGGGTGATGTATTTGGCTACTCCACCTGTCAGCAAATACAAGCAAAGCAAATCTTCCGATGTGAATTGGGGGGCATGGTCTGCTAGAATCTCTTTGATAACGGTGGTGGTGAATGGATGCAGAGAAATTCGGGCGGTAAGGCGTCCGTATAGTGGCTCCTTGCGGTCTTCGAATATTCTTTTCATCATTGAATAAACGGAACCGCATACAATGAAATTGATTTTGGAAGTCGCGTGATATTGGTCCCAAATACGTTGTATGTCACTGACGATAGACGGATTGATATAGAGAAATTCTTGAAATTCGTCAATGATTAATGTGAAATTTTCCTTTTGGGAATGTTGCATCAGCAGTTCAAAGAGCTGTGCGAACTCTCTGATTTCTCCATAGATACGAATGCCAAGCGTTTCCTGAATGACAGGTTGATATTGTGCGCAAAGCAGGACTTCACTCTTTCTTGCTACAAATATATATACGAATCGGGTGTCTTTGACAGACTCTAAGAGTAGAGCTGTTTTTCCGATTCGTCGGCGTCCGGTCATTACAGTAAAGCAAGCGCTCGTTTGTGATTGCTTTTTAGCTGCATACAGTATCGCCATTTCTTTCTTTCGGTCGTAGAACTTCATATTATTGCTATCTTAATGGCAGTTAATTTAATGGCCATTAAATTAATGATGGTTACAAAGATAACACAATATGTTGTATTTTGTTCATTTATAGTAATATAATATGATTGTTTAAGATTATGTGATAAATTACTTTGATCTATTTGGTTGAGATGAACTTCTATTTTACAAATACATCAATTGGCTACTGAAAAATGGCCCATCTTAAGAAAAGGAATATTTAAACGAGAATAAAAGGCGTAATTACTGGGAGGATTGAGAAATATAAAAAAACGCAGAGATTTGTAGGTGCGAAATTCTTTCTTTTTGTTATAGGAGATGTTTGTCGATTAAATTGTAATGCTTTTCTTCTTTTTCACTTGTTGTGTAAACTGAAATGTGGTTAGAAACTGGCATTTTGTTGTTTGTTGCCTTTTCGATATTTGTGATGAAATAGAAGAAAAACGGTCTTAATTTTCCCTTATTTGTCTTCCTCACCGAGCAAAAGCTGCTTCGTCGGTGAGAAAGGAAGCGTTCCTCGGTGGGGAAGAACTCCTTGGTTTTAAACCAACGAATCTTTTCTTGATAGAAAAAGATGCATATTCGACTTGAATTTATACGGTATTAGCCTGTGATTTTGCATACAGTTGCATGTTTTTATGCATTTTATTCTCCAGATCATTATTTTTTTATCTGATGTTTTGGAGGAATATCTTAAAAATGGGACATAACTATAGATGAAATACTCTCAATCTATCAGGCTGATGAGATTATCTTAGCGGCATTGAGCTAGAAACAAGCTAAGTCCGCGACGGATAGAATCCAACCCAAAATCTTCCGGATGAATCTCGGAGAGAGGTAGGAAGAAAGAATCTGCTACATCATCCATGGCGGAGAAATGGCTCATGTCTTCTACAGTGCAGAGGAAAAACATATCGAGAGTATGTACAGGGAAACCTGAATAAACATAAATATTGGGAAGTGTGAACTGGTAAACGGCTTTTTTAACTTTCAGCCCTGTTTCTTCCAGTACTTCGCGAGCAACACCTTCTTCGCCTGTTTCATTCATATCGATGAATCCGCCGGGAAGATCGAGAGTCCCTTTGGCTGGCTCTTTGGCACGTTTGCAGACAAGCAGTTCATGTCGATAAATCCTCCGGGAAGGTCGAGAGTTCCCTTTGCCGGCTCTTTAGCACGCCGGCAGACAAGCAGTTCATTTTTCTCATTCAAGATGAGTGCTACTGTGGCGGCAGAAGGATTGAAATAATAGACAAAGCCGCAATCTGCACATTTTTTAGATTTCTCGTTGTTGACCTCAAAATGAGAGGAACCACATTCAGGGCAATATAAGAATTGGGCAAGAGGATGTTCCATGATCGTATATCTTTTCCAGATTTTTGTTTATGCTTGCAAAGGTATAAAATGCTTTTATTAATTTCATCTATCACCGCATAGAAATATTCGATTGGGCTTTTTTTGCAAAGGCGGGGTTTCTGCCTTTATCTTTGCATCAGAAACAAAAAACAAAACGTTGTTTCTGATGTTATAAGTCAAATCAATTAATAACAATAAAAGCAATAAAGATTATGGAACCAATTTTAAATTCTCAACTTCCTGAATTCAGTGTTCAGGCTTTTCACAACGGAGCTTTCAAGACTGTAACCAACAATGACCTGAAAGGTAAATGGGCGATTCTTTTCTTCTATCCTGCCGACTTTACTTTCGTATGTCCTACTGAATTGGTGGATATGGCTGAAAAGTACGACCAGTTCAAAGCGATGGGTGTAGAAATCTATTCGGTAAGTACTGACTCTCATTTCGTGCACAAAGCCTGGCATGATACTTCTGAAAGTATTCGCAAGATTCAATATCCGATGTTGGCAGACCCGACTGGCGCTTTGAGCCGTGCACTGGGTGTATATATCGAAGAAGAGGGTATGGCTTATCGCGGTACATTCGTTGTCAATCCGGAAGGAAAGATTAAAGTGGTGGAACTGAATGATAACAATATTGGCCGTGATGCAAGTGAATTGCTTCGTAAAGTGGAAGCTGCACAGTTTGTAGCCAGCCATGACGGAGAAGTTTGCCCGGCTAAATGGAAGAAGGGTGAGTCTACCCTGAAACCAAGCATTGACTTGGTAGGTAAGATTTGATAGATCTTGATAATGTGTGTGAAGGGCCGGTAACGGAGACGCTGCCGGCCCTTCTTTTAAAAGAATGAAAGGAGAAAGAGAGATGTTAGAACCTGCATTAAAAGAACAACTGAAGGGTATTTTTGCCGGACTGGAGGCTGACTTTACCTTTGATATATCCGTATCAGCCAGTCATGAAAGCCGTGCCGAATTGCTGGAATTGCTGAGCGATGTAGCCGAATGTTCCGATCACATTACTTGTATGGTAAATGAAGGAAGCGGACTTAAATTTACGATAGGAAAGAATGGTAAACCTACAGGAACTACTTTCCGTGCTATCCCCAACGGACATGAGTTTACTTCTTTATTACTCGCCATCCTGAATCTGGATGGTAAGGGAAAGAATTTTCCGGATGAGGCTGTCTGCAACCGTGTGAAAGCCTTGAAGGGGCCGATACACTTAGTGACCTATGTCTCACTGACTTGTACCAACTGTCCGGATGTAGTCCAAGCATTGAATGCAATGACCACACTGAATCCTTCCATTACACATGAAATGGTTGACGGTGCACTGTATCAGGATGAAGTGGATGCCTTGAAGATACAAGGCGTACCTTCTGTATTTGCCGATGGGAAACTGCTCCATGTAGGTCGTGGCGAATTCGGTGAATTGCTTGCGAAACTGGAAGCGCAATACGGCATTGATGAAACCAAGGCGGAGACGGAAGTGAAGGAATACGATGTTATCGTAGCCGGTGGCGGTCCTGCCGGAGTATCGGCAGCTATCTATTCTGCCCGTAAAGGCTTGCGCGTGGCGATTGTTGCCGAGCGCGTCGGCGGACAGGTGAAAGAGACGGTAGGCATTGAAAATCTGATTTCTGTTCCCGAAACAACGGGAAGTGAACTTGCCGATAATCTGAAAACGCATCTTCTGCGTTATCCTGTTGATTTGTTGGAACAGCGTAAGATAGAAAAGGTAGAACTTGCCGGAAAAGATAAACTGGTGACTACTTCCGTAGGAGAGAAATTCATTGCTCCTGCATTGATTATCGCTACAGGTGCAAGCTGGCGAAAACTGAATGTTCCCGGCGAGAACGATTATATCGGGCGTGGAGTCGCTTTCTGTCCTCATTGCGACGGTCCTTTCTATAAAGGAAAGCAGGTTGCGGTAGTGGGCGGTGGAAACTCCGGCATCGAGGCAGCCATTGACTTGGCAGGTATCTGTTCTAAAGTCACCGTCTTTGAATTTATGGATGAACTGAAAGCGGATAATGTCCTTCAGGAAAGACTTAAATCTCTGCCGAATGTGGAAGTAT
>ERZ834859.2540-NODE-2540-length-15471-cov-8.187013_pt1 | contig 15471 bp, 12 predicted proteins | sample MGYA00519947_ERZ834859 | MGnify/ENA primary metagenome ERZ834859 (study PRJEB31850, sample SAMEA3708763) | human gut metagenome | biome: human gut; feature: human-associated habitat; material: faeces | place: China | collected 2014 ...
GAGCAGCCCTTGGCCCGTTGCGGGGTGGGTGGAGTCCAGAGGTAGGGAGGGGGGACTCGGAACACCCCTCCCTGCCTCTGGCCCAGCGGAGCGTCTTTGCACGCTGAAAGCAAGCAGAAAGTTGCCATAGCAGCAACGCTACATCTGCTGCTTCCCTTCACGCCCCTCTCGTGAAAAAGAAAAACCCGGTGCATCCGCAGACGCTCCGGGTTTCTAAAATTATAGATGCTGTCAGGAAAGCACGGCGCTTTCCTCCACCTTGTCCAGCACAGCCAGCTGCAAGGCGTTCAGCATACTGCGCTGTGCGCCGTAGGTGTCGGCGTAGGAGCTGTTGGCGCTGTCGATCTGCTCCTGTGTGGGAGTGATGTCCAGCTGCTCCGCAATGGCCTGAAAGACCAGATCCTGCTTGGCCAGATGCTCAAAGTAAGCGTCGGAATCCGCCAGCATCGCGTCGGCATCGGCGTAGCCCTTGGCCTGTGCGTAGGCGTCCAGCTCCATGCCGTACTGGGTAGCCAGCTGAGAGTGGTAGTTCAGGAACATCCGGATGTAGTAGCTGGTGATCTGGGTGGGGACTTCTTTAAAGGTGGAGTTCGTGAGCAGGTAGTCCATCGCGGCGTTGTCCAGATTGTTGGCGTACAGGGCGCTGTCAAAGTACTGGCGCAGGGCGTCTGCGGTGTGCAGGTCGTCGCTGGCGGCAAAATTGGTCTCCACCCACTTGTCGGTCAGGGTGGGGACAACGCTCTGGGTGATGGCGTTCAGGGTCACGCTGAACACGGCCTCCTTGCCGCTGAGGGTGATGGTGTTGCCCTCGGCATCGGTGGAGTCGCCGTAGCCCTCCGGGAAGGTGACGGTCACATCAAAGGTGTCACCGATGTTGTGGCCGATGATCTGATCCTCGAAGCCGTCAATGAAGGAGTGGCTGCCCAGCGTCAGGTCGTAGCCGGTGGCGGTGCCGCCGGTAAAGGCTACGCCATCCACCGCGCCGGAATAGTCGATGTTCACGGTGTCGCCGCTCTGGGCTGCCCGGTCGGTGATGTTCTGGGTGGTGGCGTACTGGTTCAGCAAAGTGTCAATCTGAGTCTGGATCTCGGCCTCGGTGGGCTCGATGTCGGCCTTGGAAAGCGGCAGCGCGGACACATCCTCCGGCAACGTCACATAGTCCAGTGCGCGGATGCCGGTCCAGTGGCCGTTATCGTCCAGCCCCTCAGAATAATCGAAGCTGGCGTAGTCGAAATCTGACACCTTGCCGTAGATGGACACGCTTGCGCCGGATGCGGCAGAGGATGCCGTGGTGCCGCTCTGCTTTTTGAGCAGCATAAAGCAGGCCGCAGCTACGCACAGCACAGCAGCCACCGCGCACAGCGCACACAACAGGATCTTGGTAATGCGTTTCAAAAGAGATACCTCCTAAAAATAGCAGACCGTTTTCACGGAGAATGCAAATGTCATACCTTATTATTATAACGGAAAAATGCGAAAAGAAAAGATTTTTGCGAAAATTCCACAAATGCCGTCCGGCACAGGTATCACTTTTGCCCGCTTTGAGGCGGGAAATGCCGCAAAACCGGTGGAAATACCCGGACGGTTCTGTTACAATAAAACTGTATGAGCCTTTCCCTGCGGGGGAAAGCCTTTTGCTGAAATTGGAGGATAAAACCATGGATTACAATAAAGCAGCTCTGGAAATGCACGAGACCCACAAGGGAAAGGTGGGCATCGTGAGCAAGGTGGAAGTCGCCACCCGTGACGACCTGTCCACCGCCTACACCCCCGGTGTGGCAGAGCCCTGCCGCAAGATCAAGGAAAACCCGGAGGACGTGTACAAGTACACCTTCAAGGGCAACATGGTAGCCGTTGTCTCCAACGGCACCGCCGTGCTGGGCCTCGGCGACATCGGCCCGGAGGCCGGTCTGCCGGTCATGGAGGGCAAGGCCGTGCTGTTCAAGGAGTTCGGCGGCGTGGACGCCTTCCCTATCTGCATCGACGCCCACGATGCTGCCAGTGTCATCGCCGCCTGCAAGGCCATTGCGCCCACCTTTGGCGGCATCAATCTGGAGGACATCAAGAGTCCCGAGTGCTTCGAGATCGAGGAGACCTTGGAGCGGGAGCTGGACATCCCCGTGTTCCACGACGACCAGCACGGCACCGCCATCGTGGTCACTGCTGCCCTCATCAACGCCCTGCGGGTGGTGAATAAGAAGATGGAGGACGTGCACATCGTTCTGAACGGCCCCGGCGCTGCCGGTACCGCCATCATCAAGATGCTCATGACCGCCGGTGCCAAGGACATTATTGCGGTGGATCAGTTCGGCACCCTGTACAAGGGCTGCAACAGCGCCGAAGCCCACAAGAACTGGCTGGGCGAGGTGACCAACCCCCGCCAGATCAAGGGTGGCCTGAAGGAAGCGCTGGAAGGCGCAGATGTGTTCATCGGTGTGTCCCGCCCCGGCATCCTGACCACCGAGCTGTGCAAGACCATGAACAAGGACGCCATCGTCTTTGCCATGGCAAACCCCACCCCGGAGATCATGCCGGACGAAGCCAAGGCCGGCGGCGTGCGGGTGATGGCTACCGGCCGCAGCGACTTCCCCAATCAGGTCAACAACGTGCTGTGCTTCCCCGGCCTGTTCAAGGGCGCGCTCAGCGTCCGCGCCCGGGATATCAACAATGAGATGAAGCTGGCTGCTGCCTACGCCATTGCAGACCTCATCACCGATGCCGACCGCAGCGAGGAGAACATCATCCCCGGTGCGTTCGACCCCCGCGTGGCCGAGGCTGTGGCAAATGCCGTGGCAAAGGCTGCCCGCGAGACCGGCGTGGCACGACTGTAAGCGGAGGATACAGGCATGAGAACGATCTCCGCACAGAGCATTACGGATACGGTGGCGCGGCTCTGCATTAAAGCCAACACCCAGCTGCCGCAGGACGTGCAGGCCGCGCTGGAAAAGGCGCGGGAAGAAGAGCCGTGGCCGCTGGCAAAGAACACATTAGACCTGCTGTGGTCGAACCTTGGCGCTGCAAAGGAGAAAGACCTGCCCATCTGTCAGGATACCGGCATGGCCTGTGTGTTCGTGGAGCTGGGCACCGATGTGCACATTGACGGCAGCTTTGAAGCCGCCATCCACGAGGGCGTGCGCCGGGGCTACACCGATGGCTACCTGCGCAAGAGCATCGTGGCCGACCCGCTGCGCCGGGGCAACACCGGCGACAACACCCCCGCCGCCATCACGGTGCATCTGGTGGACGGCGAGGGCTGCCGCATCACGGTGGCCCCCAAGGGCTTTGGCAGCGAGAACATGAGCCGCATCCAGATGCTCAAGCCCGCCGACGGCGTGGAGGGCTTTAAAAAGTTCGTGGTGGATACCGTAAAGCTGGCGGGCTCCAACCCCTGCCCGCCCATCGTGCTGGGCATCGGCGTGGGCGGCAGCTTTGACAAGGTGGCGTATCTTGCCAAAAAGGCGCTGCTGCGCCCGCTGGATATCCCCAACCCCGACCCCTACTACGCCCAGTTGGAGCAGGAGCTGCTTGCCGCCATCAATGCACTGGGCATCGGCCCGCAGGGCTTTGGCGGCAAGACCACCTGCCTTGGCCTTGCCATTGAGCAGATGCCCACCCATGTGGCGGGTCTGCCGGTGGCTGTGAACGTTTCCTGTCATGTGACCCGCCGCGCCAGCGCGGAGCTGTAAGGAGGGGAGAACGATGGAATACAGACTGACTACCCCCTGCACCGCGCAGGATCTTGCCCCGCTGAAAGCGGGGGATACCGTACTGCTTTCCGGCGTGGTGTACACCGCCCGGGATCAGGCACACAAGCGGATGATGGAAGCACTGGACAAGGGCGAGACCCTGCCTTTTGATCTGGAAGGCAGCGCCATCTATTATGTGGGTCCCACCCCGGAACGCCCGGGCGAAGTCATCGGCTCGGCAGGGCCTACCACAAGCGGGCGCATGGACGCCATGAGCCCCCGGCTGCTGGATCTTGGCAACAAGATCATGATCGGCAAGGGCAAGCGGGATGCCGCCGTCAAGGCAGCTGTGGTGCGCAACGGCGCGGTGTATCTGGCTGCGCTGGGCGGTGCCGGTGCGCTGATGGCAAAAAGCGTGCAGACGCTGGAAGTGATCGCATGGCCGGACTTGGGCTGTGAGGCGGTGCGCCGCCTGACCGTGCAGGATATGCCCCTGACCGTTGTGCTGGATGCCCACGGCGGCGACCTGTACGAGGAAGGCCCTGCGGCCTATCTGGCTGCGCTCTAAATTGCACCCTTTGCACAAAACAGGCGCGGCACAAAACCGGCAAAACAGCAGTTCTGTGCAGAAAAATATGGTTAGTTTAACAAAACTTGCTGCGAATTACTTGCATCAACCGCAAAAGTGTGATATCCTTTAACATACGACAGAGGGTACACATCCCCTGTCGGAAAAATCCCCCAGAGGGAATGAGGCAGGAGGCCGGACAAACCATGCAGATCCACCAATCCGCAGAAGATTATCTTGAAACGATCCTGATGCTGAGCCAGCGTATGGGCAAAGTGCGCTCCATTGACGTAGTCAATGAGCTGGGCTTTACCAAAGCCAGCGTGAGCATCGCCATGAAAAAGCTGCGGGAGAACGGCTATATCGCGGTGGACGGCGAAGGCAACCTGACCCTGCTGGAGCCCGGGCTGGAGATTGCTCAGCGCATTTACAGCCGCCACCAGCTGCTGACCCACTTCTTTGTGCAGCTGGGCGTGGACGAGCAGACCGCCGCCGAGGACGCCTGCAAGGCAGAGCACATCCTCAGCGAGCAGACGCTGGAAAAGATCCGCGAAAGCGCCCTGCGCAACGACGCCGCCCATCCGCAGGCAAAGTGATATGATTCCAAGAGACACCGGAACGCCGAAAGACGTTCCGGTGTCTTTTTTTGTATGAAATTTTCGGTTTGTGTTGCATATCTGTTACGGATTTGGTACAATAAATCTGTGCGGAAAAGGAACGTTGGAAGAGCGAAAAAGGGCCGGGACGGCGCAAAGCCGCCCTAGGGTAAAGGAGAGCGTTGCGGCATGGATGCGATTGCCCATACTCAGGTCAGTGTGGTCTGTCTGGTCACGCTGGCGGTCTTGCTGCGGGCGCAGCAGAAAATGCGGGATAAAAGTCTGCCCGGGCGGCTGTTCACGGCGCTGCTGTGGTCTGCCGGGGCGCTGACGATCGTAGATCATGGCAGTGCGCTGGCGCAGCTGGGCGCGTGGCAGGATCTGGGCATCCCCCTGACCTACCGGCTGAACGCCGGGGGCAGTATTCTGTTTTATCTGCTGGCGGCGTGTTGCTGCCAGCTGGTGTTTTTGTATGTAGAGGCAGAGCTGGGGCGTACATGGATGGAGGACGGTCGCAAGCTGGCGCTCAGCGCCGCACCGGTGGCGTTGCTTTTGCTGGCGCTGCTGACAGCGCGGGACGAAAACGGCTTCTGCTATCTGGATGCAGAGGGGCTGCGGGGCAGCACCCTGTTCTGGGGGGCGAAGCTGGTGGGGCTTGCCTATCTGGCGGCGGCCTTTCTCCGCTGCAGCTGGACGCTGAGCAACTGGAAGCAGGAAACACCCAAAGAGGAACTGAAGACCCTACTGTTGCTCGCGCTTGCGCCGGCGGCAGGCTTTTTGCTGCAAGGCTGGCTGCCCGGGCGCGGGCTGCTGTGCTGCGGCATTACGCTGGGGCTGGTGTGCGTGTATGTGCTGGTGTTGCAGACCAAGTTCACGGTGGACACCCTGACCGGCGTCAGCAACCGCATCGTGGCGCTGCGGTATCTGGAAAGCGAACTGCCCTACTACCGCCGTCACCCCAACCGCTCGCTGCACTTCCTCATGATGGACATGGATCACTTCAAGCACATCAACGATGAGTACGGCCACCTGGAGGGCGATGCCGCGCTGGTGCTGCTGGCGGGCATTTTGAAAAAGGTGTGCGCCAACTACAACGGCGTGCTGGCGCGCTACGGCGGCGATGAATTCTGCATCGCCTGCGGCTGCAACAGCGTGGAGGTGCGCACCCTGATCGCCTCCATCCAGCGGGAGCTGGACGCCGCCAACGCCGCCTCCGGCAAGCCCTACCAGATCGAGATCAGCATCGGCTGCGCCCGCCTTGAGCCGGACATTGCCACCGTGCACGACCTGATCGATAAGGCCGATCAGGAAATGTACCACCTCAAGACCCGCAAGCGCGGAATTTCCTAAAATAAAGAAAGCACCTGCAACCCTTCCCGTCTGTGCATTGGCACCCGAAGGCGTTCGCGGGTGCTTTTTCTTTGACCTGTTGAGAGCCAAGAAGCAACCCCGCAGTGCGGATGTTTCCGCAGGAAACAGGCACTGCAAATGCCGTTTTCCTCTACGACCCCTCCTGTGAAAAAGCAATTTCGAAACGCCCGCAGGCGTTTCGAAACTGCAAATCAAAATAATTCTTCCGCTGAAAATGGCTAGAGCGTAGCGGAAGCCATTCAAAATCATCCCGCCCGCGCTTTCTAAACGTTTTTTACCCTTCTGCCCTTGCATCCCGGGGTGGAACGCGGTATTCTTATAGAATAGACCGGAACCGCGACAGCACAGGGGAGGGAGACTACATGGACGCACAGGAGATCCGCACATTGCTGGGCAAAAGCATCTTTGAGCGGGCGCAGAAGTACCGCAAGCGTATCCTGCAAAGCAGCTGCACCACCAACGAGGACGGGGTGCGGCACCTGACAGCGCTGGTGCAGGGCAGCGGGCCGGACTGCTATTATACGCAGGTCTGGCTGAGGGAAAACGGCAGCTTTGTCAGCGCCTCCTGCGACTGCCCCTATAACCAGAACGGCGACGGCACCTACTGCAAGCATATCGGTGCGCTGCTATTACAGGACGCGGAAAAGAACCCGCCTGCCCCGGAAAAAAAGCCGGAGAGCATCCCCGGGGTGCAGCGGGGCGTTGCAGGCTTGAGCACCGAGCCCCGCAAGGACAGTTACAGCGCCGGGCTGGATATGCTGTTCGGCCGCAAGTGGCGGGGCGAGGAGCCAGAGACCGACTATGAGGCCCAGCTGCTGCTGAAGCGCTACCAGCGGGAGGATGCGCAGCCCCAGCCCCAGAACGCCGCCCAGCGTACCGGCTTTGCTCTGCTGGAACCGGAGCTTACGCCGCACAATGGCCGTATCTGGCTGCGGCTGCGGGTCTCGGACGGCATCGGCAGGCGGCAGTATCTGGTAAAAAGCATCCCGCAGTTTCTGGATGCGATCGAGCGGGGCGAAAGCGTCAGCTACGGGAAATCGCTGGCCTTTGTGCACCGGTGGGACGCCTTTGCTCCGGATGCACAGCAGCTGCTGCGGCTGCTGCGCCGTCAGGTGAGCGCCCGGCAGGCGTTTGAAGCCGAGGGTACCATGCGCTCCGGCTGGGAGAAAGGCCCGGCGGGCGGTCTGCCGTTGACCGGCGAGGGACTGGATGCCCTTGTGGAGCTTTACGCCGCCGAGGGCGTTGTGGGCGGCTATACCCTTAAAGAGGGGCTGCCGGTCATCAGCCTGAAGGTGGAGCGCCGCAAGGGCGGCGTGCAGCTGAGCTGTACCCCGGTGCTCCGCGGGGTGCAGGGGCTGGACTATGCCTATCTGCTGGGCGAAAGCACCCTCTGGCGAATGCAGCGGGAGGAATGCCGCCGGGTTTTGCCGGTACTGGACACCTTTGGCGGGCGCAGTTTGTTCTTTACCAGCGCAGACGCCGCCGCTTTTTGCAGCTATGTGCTGCCGGAACTGGGCAACCGGGTCAACATCGTGGACCCCGACCGGCTGCTGCTGAACCAGATCCCGCTGGAACCGGTGGTGCAGTTTTATCTGGACGCCGATCGGGGGCTTACCGTCACGGCCTACCCGGTCTTTCTGTACGGAGAGGACAGGGTAGCCCCCGGCGAGCCGGTGCCCCCGGATCTTTTGCGGGATGCCCGCACCGAGAACCGGGCAAAGCGGCTGCTGGAAACCTATCTGGAACCCGAGACCGGCAAGCCGGGGCATTACAGCATTTCCGGGGAGGAGGCGCTTTTCCAGCTGCTGGAAGAGGGCATTCCCGCCCTGCTGGCCATGGGCGAGGTGTACCAGACCGATGCTTTCCGCAACTTACAAGCCGCCCCGCCTAAAATTTCGGTAGGGGTATCGGTGCACGGCAGTGTGCTGGACTTGGAAGTGGACACCGGTGCCTTCCCGGTGGAGGAACTGCGGGAACTGTTGCAGTCCCTGCACCAGAAAAAACGCTACCACCGTCTGCGGGACGGCAGTCTGCTGCGGCTGGATGACAGTCTGGAAGGGCTGGACGAGCTTAACGACACGCTGGAGCTTTCCGGCGCAAAGCTGAAGGACGGCCACGCCGCTCTGCCGCTCTACCGCGCCCCCACGCTGGACTGGGCGCTTTCGGGGCAGAACGGTCTGCGGTTCGACCGGGACGATGCTTTCCGGCGCATCAGCCGCAGCTTCCACGCCGTGCGGGACAGCGAGTATACCCCGCCGCTCTCCCTGCAAAAGACCCTGCGCAAATACCAGCGGGATGGCTACCGCTGGCTGCGCACACTGGATGGCTACGGCATGGGCGGCATTCTGGCCGATGATATGGGTCTGGGCAAGACCGTGCAGGTGCTCAGCTACCTGCTGGCCATGAAGGAGGGCGGGCAGCAGCTGCCCAGCCTCATCGTCTGCCCGGCGTCGCTGGTGCTGAACTGGCAGGAGGAATGCCAGAAGTTCACCCCGCAGCTGCAAAGTGTTGCCATGGACGGCGATGCCGCCCACCGCGCCGCGCTGGTCGATGGGTGGGCGCAGGCGGATCTCGTCATCACCAGCTACGATCTGCTGCGCCGGGACGAAAAACTGTATGCCGGGCAAAGCTTTTACGCCTGCATTCTGGACGAAGCGCAGGCCATCAAAAACCACACCACCCAGAAATACAAGGCGGTGTGCCGGGTGAACAGCCGGGTGCGCTTTGCCCTGACCGGCACCCCGGTGGAGAACCGCCTAGGCGAATTGTGGAGCATCTTCTCCTTTTTGATGCCCGGGTATCTGCCCCCCTACAAGACCTTCTGCGCCCGGTTCGAAAAGCCCATCGTGCAGGACGAGGATGCCAACGCCGTGCGGCGGCTGAACCAGTTCACCGGCCCCTTCATCCTGCGGCGCATGAAGTCCGAGGTGCTGCGGGAGCTGCCGCCCAAAACAGAGAATGTGCGCCGCGTTGAGTTGGAGACCGAGCAGCGCAAGCTGTATCTGGCAGCGGTGGTGGACGCCCGGGAAAAGCTGCGGGCGGCAAAGCCGGAGGACAAGATGACCGTGTTTGCCGTACTGATGCGGCTGCGGGAGATCTGCTGCGATCCGCGCCTCGTAGCGGACAACTGGACCGGCAGCAGCGCCAAGCTGGAAGCCTGTCTGGAGCTTGTCACCGAGGCAGTGGCGGGCGGGCACCGCATTCTGCTGTTCAGCCAGTTCACCTCCATGCTGGAACTGCTGGCAAAGCGGCTGGACGAAGCCGGGGTGAGCCACTTCACCCTGCAAGGCTCTACCCCGAAGCCCGTGCGTGCGGAGCAGGTGCGCCGGTTCAATCAGGGCGAGGCGGACGTCTTTCTCATTTCGCTGCGGGCGGGCGGTACGGGCCTCAACCTGACCGCCGCTGATATCGTCATCCACTACGACCCGTGGTGGAACCTTGCCGCGCAGAATCAGGCCACTGACCGCGCCTACCGCATCGGTCAGCGCAACCCGGTGCAGGTGTATCGGCTGATCGCGCAGGACACCATTGAGGAAAAGATCGTGGAGCTGCAACAGGCCAAGCAGTCGCTGGCCGATACCGTTACCGGTGGGGCAGACGGCGCGATTTTGTCCATGAATCCCGAACAGCTGCTGCAGCTGCTGGGAGAAGAAGCATAAAGGAGTGTATCCATCATGAAGGTTTGGGATCTGCATTGCGATACCCTGTACGAACTGCGCCGCGCCGAAAAGGCGGGCGCACCCAAAAGCTTTTTGCACAACGACCTGCATATCGACCTTGAAAAATTGCAGCAGGGGGATTATCTGCTGCAATGCTTTGCGGCCTATGTGGATCTGGCCGACCCCGCACCCGGGGCCGACCCGCTGGTAAGCGTGCTGGAGGAGATCGACATCTTCAAGCGGCTCATGGCCGCTTACCCGGAAAAAATCGCCCCGGTGTACACCGCCGCCGACCTTGAGCGCAACCGCGCCGAGGGCAAGTTCAGCGCCATGCTGACGGTGGAAGAGGGCGGCTGCTGCAAGGGCAGTCTGGGCGTGCTGCGGCGGCTGCAGGAGCTGGGCGTGCGCATGATGACCCTGACATGGAACTATCCCAACGAACTGGCAGCCCCCAACGCAAACCCCGGCGGGCCGCTGGTGGCCAATACCGAGACAGGCCTGACCGAGCGGGGCTTTGCCTTTTTGGAAGAGATGGAAAAGCTGCACATCACCGCAGACGTGAGCCACCTTTCCGATAAGGGCTTCTGGGACATCGTAAACCACAGCACCCGCCCCTTTGCGGCAAGCCATTCCAACTGTCGTGCCCTGTCGCCCCACAACCGCAACCTGACCGATGAGATGATCCGCGCACTGGCAGAAAAAGGCGGCATTGCAGGGCTGAACTACTGCGCTTCCTTTGTGGACGCAGACTCGGCACATCCGAAGCTTTGCCGCAGCACGGTGGAGCGGCTGGCAAAGCACGCGGCACACTTCAAGCAGGTGGGCGGCATTGAGGTCATCAGCCTTGGCAGCGACTTTGACGGCATCGGCGGTCAGCACGAGCTGGAAACGGCGGCAGATATGCCGCTGCTGGCCGAGGCACTGCGCCGCGAGGGCTTTACCGAGGACGAGGTGGAAGCCATCTACTGGCGCAACGCCTACCGCTTCTTTAAAAACAATCTGTAATAATAACCGAGAAAATTGCAAAATATGCCCGGAGATGCCCTGCTGCGTGCGGGTATCCCGGGCTGTGTATTGCCCTGCGAGGGGAGGCTTTATATGGTCTGAGGCGCGCGTCCCCTGAAAAAGAACAAACGACTTGGAAAGATAAGAGGAATTATAACAATGGGTATCACGATCTCGCCGTGGATGATGGCGTTTCTCATGCTGATGACCGGCTTTGCAGGCTTTGTGGATTCGGCAGCCGGCGGCGGCGGGCTGATCAGTCTGCCTGCCTATCTGTTTGCCGGGCTGCCGCCCCACTACACCTATGCCACCAACAAGTTCAGCGCCGCCTGCGGCACGACCTTTGCCACGGCAAACTTTTTCAAAAGCGGTGCCATGAACGTGAAGGTGGGTGTTCTTGCGGCCATCGGCAGCTTTGCGGGCAGTGCACTGGGCGCGCACATCGTGCTGCTGCTCAGCGATGAGATGCTGCGCACCATGATGTTCATCATCCTGCCGGTGGCGGCGGTCATCATTCTGTGGCAGCGCAACCTGCCGGATGAGAACCGGGACGACGGCACGCTGGACCTGAAAAAGATTTTGCTGGCGCTGGCCATCGGTTTGGGCATCGGCCTGTACGACGGCATTATGGGCCCGGGCACCGGCACCTTTGCCATCATTGCCTTTACCACCCTGATGGGCTTTGACCTGCGCACCGCCAACGGCAACGGCAAGGTGCTCAATCTGGCCAGCAACTACGCCAGCCTGTTCACCTACCTGATGAACGGTCTGGTGGTGTTCCACATCGGCATCCCCTGCGCCATCAGCAACATTCTGGGCAACCTGCTGGGCTCCCATTTTGCCCTGAAAAAGGGTGCCCGCTTCATCCGCCCTATGATGCTGGTGGTGCTGGTGCTGCTGCTGGGCAAGCTGATCTCGGACGCGGTGCTGTAAGGGCAAGGCGGGACGATTTGGAATGGCCTCCGCTTGCGCTCTGGCCATAATCAGCGGAAAGAATATTTTATTTGTAGTTCCGAAACGCCTGCGGGCGTTTCGGAACTACTTTTTCACGGGTAAAAAACAAGTCGGGCAGCCCGCGGGCTGTCCGACTTGTTTTTGAGAATAGGTTTTATTCCAGCGTCAGCTCTTTATCAAAGAACGCGATGCCGAACGCGCCGGGGCCGGTGTGGGTGCCGATGACGCAGCCGATCTGGCGCACCAGCGGTGCGTCCAGATGCAGGTTGTCCTGCAGGTAGGTCAGCAGCGGCTGCAGCTCCCGGTGGTTGACGGTGTAGCCCAGCAGCGGGGTGTAGCCCGGGTGGATGCCGCCCATCTCGTCGATCTTTTTGAACAGTGCCACATACACGCCGGGCAGACCGCGTGCTTTACCGGCCAGCGCTACCTTGCCCTCCATGACGGCGAGGATGGGCTTGATGCCCAGCATACCGCCCGCCACAGCGGCGGCGGCGGACAGTCTGCCGCCCTTGCGCAGGTACTTCAGATCGTCCACGGCAGCTACCAGATGCAGGTGCTGCTTGGCCTTTTCCAGATCGGCGGCGATCTGGGTGATCGTCTTGCCGGCGTCCCGTAGCTGCACAGCCAGCCGCACCAGCAAGGACTGCCCCAGACAGACGTTCTCGGTGTTCACGAACACCACATTGTCCACGTTGGCAAGGTCGGCAGCAAGTCTGGCGCACTGACCGGTGCCGGACAGCGCATCGGACAAAAAGATGCCCAGAACCTCGTCTCCGGCGGCAGCAGCGTCCAGATACAGCCGCTCGAACTGCTCCGGGCTGGGCTGGCTGGTGGTGGGCAGCTTGTGACACTCCTTTAAAAGGGCGTAGTATTCGCTGGGGGTCTTGTCGATGCCGTCACGCAGCACGGTGCCGTCCTCCAGCGTCACGTTCAGGGGGATCACGGTCACGCCCAGCTGCTGCGCCTCGGCGGGCAGGATGTCGCACGCGGAATCGGTGAGGATACGGATCATAATAATACCTCCGGTCTACCGGTAAAATACAGTATACGCAACGTTTTTGCTAAAAAGGTTGGAAATTATTATACCACCATTTATGGCGATGTGTCAATGATTTGCATAAATTTGCCACGACAGAACGCCCAAACCTTGCGCACCCGGCGGCAGATATGGTACTATAACCGGGAACGAATCACAGCAGGAGGAGACCGACCATGCACAAGCTGAATCCCCGCACCGCCGCGCTGCTTTCGGCCTTTGGCTGGGCGGTAGGGTATCTGCTGGCGGGCAAGGCGCTGGCGGTGCTGCTGCCCGTGCCGCCCGGCGGCGCGGCGCGGTTTTTCCGGGTCTGCCTGCTGGCTCCGCTGGCGGAGGAAGGGGTGTTCCGGGGCGCGGTGCAGCGCCGGGCGCAGCCGCTGGGCAGGGGACAGGCCATTCTTTTGCAGGCGGTGCTGTTTGCCTTGCAGCACGGCAGCGTCGCTGCCATGGTCTATGCGCTGGTGTGCGGGCTGGGTCTGGGGTGGCTGGCAGACCGCACCGGACATCTCTGGCCGGGGATGCTGCTGCACAGTGCAAACAATCTGCTGGTACTGGCGATGGGATGAGAGGATGGGATACATGACCGATTTTGAACTGATGGGTCTTGCGCTGGAAGAAGCCGCCAAAGCCGCCGCCTTGGGCGAGGTGCCGGTGGGTGCGGTGGTGGCGCGGCACGGCGAGGTGGTGGCTACGGCGCACAACACCCGGGAGACCGAGAAAAACGCCTTGCACCACGCGGAGCTGCTGGCCATTGACGCTGCCTGCAAGGCGCTGGGCGGCTGGCGGCTGTGGGAGTGCGAACTGTTCGTCACCTTAGAGCCCTGCCCCATGTGCGCGGGCGGCATCATCAACAGCCGTCTGCGCCGGGTGGTGTACGGTGCTGCCGACACCAAAGCCGGGTGCTGCGGCTCGGTGACCGACCTGTTCGCGCTGCCCTTCAACCACCATCCGGTGGTGGAAAAGGGGCTGCGGGAGGCCGAGGCGCAGCAGCTTTTGCAGGCATTTTTTGTTTCCCTGCGGGAAAAGCGGGCGGGCAGACCCCGCTGGAAGCCCCCGGTGCCCGAAAACAGGGGAAAATAAGGAAAAATAGTGGGAACTGCGTAAAAAATTGCAGTTCCCACTTTCTTTTTGGGCTGGATTGTGGTATATTATTCAATGGAATCTTGTCGAAACCCATCGCAACTGCAGGCAGGCACGCCAAAGCACCGGACCTTTGCCGGACACATAAACGGAACGCTGCACTGTCTGGGGATGGGCACAGGGTTTTTCCGGTTTGGGCACTGCGCCCGGCCGAGAATACCGAACAGGAGGGATACACTCTTGTACGAGGACGAGTTTGAACTGACCTTTCAGGTGCCGGAGGAAGAGAGCGCACCGGAGCCCCTTGCCGCACCGGCCGCAAAGCCGGCTGCGCCGATGGAGCCGGTGGCGGACGAGCCTACCCGCATCATGACGCTGGGAAAAACGGCAGCGCCTGCGGTGGACGAGCCCACCCGGGTGATCACGCTGGAAAAGCCTGCAGAGCCGCCTGCGGTGGAGCTGCCCGAAGCGCCTGCGCCGGAGCCTGTAAAAGAGCGGCCTGCCCCTGCCGCACCCGCTGCGGCGCGCCGGGTGCTGATCTCCGGCGGCGACCGGGGCATCGGTGCTGCCGCTGCCCGCGCCTTTGCGGCAGCAGGGTATCAGGTGGCGGTGCTCTACCATCAGAACGCCGCCGCTGCCGCTGCGCTGGAACAGCAGCTGCCCGGGTGCATCGCCATCCAGTGCGATGTAGCCAGCCGCGCCAGCTGTGAGCTGGCGTTCCACGCGGTGGAGCAGGCCATGGGCAGGGTGGATGTGTTGGTGTGCAACGCCGGCATCGCGCAGCAGAAGCTGTTTACCGACATCACCCCGGAGGAGTGGCAGCGGATGCTGGACGTGAACCTGAGCGGCGCGTTCCACCTGTGCCAGCTGGCACTGCCCGGCATGATCCGCCGCAAGCAGGGCCGCATTCTGACCGTGAGCAGTATGTGGGGCCAGACCGGCGGCAGCTGCGAGGTGCATTACTCTGCAGCAAAGGCAGGCCTGATCGGCCTGACCAAGGCTTTGGCCAAAGAAGAAGGCCCAAGCGGCATCACAGTGAACTGTGTGGCCCCGGGCGTGATCGACACCGATATGATGGCCTCGTTCACTGCTGAGGACAAAGCGGCATTGGCCGAAGAGACCCCCGTGGGCCGTCTCGGCACCGCCGAAGAGGTGGCAAAGCTTCTGCTGTACCTCGCCGGAGAAGACGCCGGCTACATCACCGGCCAGGTGTTCGGCGTCAACGGAGGTCTTGTGATCTAAGAAGCTGTTTTCACAGCCATTGCACACCGTCTGGCCATGAAAACAACTTCTATGCAGCAAGACCGAAACTATGAGACAAGTTCACTTGCGGGGCGCTTCCCCCGCAGTGAGAAGGAGAGAGCGAAATGGGCATGACTTTGAAGGAACTGTTGACGAAGGGCGAAGGCACCCTGACGGCGGGCGAGGCCAAGACACTGGCTTCCCAGTGCCGGATGGATGTGGAAACGCTTTACACGCTTCTGGAGGAGCGCGGCATCAAAATTCTGGATGACGA
>ERZ834859.2541-NODE-2541-length-15454-cov-4.201961_pt1 | contig 15454 bp, 18 predicted proteins | sample MGYA00519947_ERZ834859 | MGnify/ENA primary metagenome ERZ834859 (study PRJEB31850, sample SAMEA3708763) | human gut metagenome | biome: human gut; feature: human-associated habitat; material: faeces | place: China | collected 2014 ...
CACCCCCCCCGAAGATTTCAAGACATAAAAAAATTCCAAGATTTATCTTGGAATTTGTGTCTTATTTAATTTCTTTTTTCAATAAATCTAATAATGCTTGTGGCAATTCTTCTGTATCCGGAATCATAATAAAATGTTTATAGATTTCTGGGACACATTCAACATCATCACCGATACCAATACCAATAGTTTTGATACCATATTTTTTTTCAAACATTGTATAGATATTTCTAATATCTTCAAAAGCTGGTTGACCGTAATAATTATTACATCCAGCAGGTGCTCCATCTGAAATAACAATAAAGATGTCTTTTTCGTTATCTTTTTTGTTTCTTGCCATATCTGTTAAACATTGGAAGATAGGAATAGAGTCATGGTTAGAACCTCCTGCATCTAAAATATGAACAAGATTATCTTCCATAGATTTTGGAGATTTATAATCTAAATAATGATATAGATTGACATCATCCCATCCTGTATTATGACCAAATACCGCAACAGGAACATGGATTTTTCTTGCTACTTGAACCAACATCTTAGTAGCGATGAAGGCATCTTTCACTTTAGAACCGCTCATAGAACCAGATTGGTCTACTAAAATACAAAATCTAGCTGTATTTTTCTTTCCTTCTAATTTTTTGTAACAGCATTTACCATCAGTAATGATATGATGTAGATTTTTCTTATCAACGTGACCTCTATCTAAGTTTCTAATTTTTCTATCACGAGTTTCAGCAAATAAAACTTTTTTAAGTTTATTTGCATATCTACTAGCCAAACTTAAATGATTAGAAATATCAAAATTAATATTTTCCTTTTCCCAATGTCTTGGTGAATAATAATTAATTTCAATACCTTTGTGCATATCAGAAATTGAATCAATATTTCCTAAGTTTTGTTCAAGCTTAGGAGCTTTTCCTGGTCCACCAACAGCTTGCTTCATAGCGTCTTCTGCGGCTGTTTTTTTCATTTTATTTAATTCTGCCATAGAATCAGAAAGAGCTTTTTTAGAAGCGGAAGAAGATTCAGCTTCTAATTGCTTTTGTAAGTTTTTCATAGCTTGTTCTGGATTGCTTTCAGTTTGACCATTTAAAGCATTATTTTCAGAAGTTTCATTTCCTTCAGAATCATTATTTGAAGAATTTGAACTTCCTTCACCAGAATTTTCCCCACTTTGATTTTCATTATCTGATGAATCAGAATTAGAACCATTACTATCTGCACTCGAATCAGATTGATTAGATGAATTAGAAGACTCAGAAGAACCTTGAGAATTAGAACCGTCATTAGATTCAGAATTACCGTTTGAACTAGAGCCATTAGAATTTGATTGACCACTACCTCCGCTACTGCTAGTGTTTCCTCCGTTGTTTTGAATTTCTTCTTCAACATCTGAAGGTAACTCTAAATTAAACTCTGGTTCTCTTTGATGACTTGCACCTGGGTTAGAGCCAGCCATTTTTTTAGAAATGGCCATTTCATCTGCTTCGGATGAAAAGTCACTATTATCAAATTCTGGTGCATCATCATCACCAGATGATTTTTGTTTTTGCAAAGCTTCAAGATATTTATCTGAATAATCTTTTGCAACGTTACGAATCAAGTCGTCAATAAATTTCATAGCTGTTCTAGCAGCAGCTAAAACATCCATTGAATTATGACTTCCAAGACGTGCATACATTGCAATGTCCATCATTTCTTGAAATTCATCATTAGTAAATCCGTGGTAATCTAATACTGCGTATTCACAAGGATAATTTTTATATCCAATAACGGCCATATGACGCATATCGGTCATGATAGCTTTAATGTAATCATTAGATTTTTTATCCATTTGATTGTTATCAATCATATGTCTATGACCTTCATCTTCCAAATCAGTCGTATCTTCTCTTAATTTTGATAAACCTGTATAGACTAAAGGTATTTTTGAACAGTGGCGAATAATTTCGCTTTCAATATAAGCATCTTCATATGAATTATACATGGAAAACAAATGAACATTGTAAACATAATTATATACTTCTTCTTCAATGTCTTTAAATAAGTCGTCGTTGCCAGTATCTAGCCATTCTTGAGCTAATTTTTTTACATTAGCTTGAGCTTTTTCTGCAGCTTCACCGATTGTTTTTGCCGCTGTGAAATCTGTGAAACGTGCATGTCCGGCTTCATGAGATACAGCACCAATTAATTTAAAAAAATAATCGTTAAGACTTGTTTTTTGAGCACCGATAAGTCCTATTTGTGCTCCTAATTGAATATAATGAAAATTCTTTTTAGGTCCACAAAAACAGTCACTACTGTTTTTATTTAAATTAATGACTATTTTTGTTTTAGCTACTCTGTTAGCTGTTCTTTCAATTTTTTTTATTTTTGTTTTATCTAGAGAATCTAAATAATCCTTATATTCTTGTTTTGTATAATTGTACATAATTTTCTCCTTTTCTTTTTTTATCTATTGACAATGATTTTTCCGTCTCCATGTCTTAATAAATCTTCAAGTTTTTCAATTTTTTTGAAATCTTTTTTGAATACATTCTTTTTTAAAACATCTAAAAGTTGACTATCATCAACATCTCCTTTTAAATAGAGACTAATATCTGCGGTTATAGCTATAACGGCTGCTAAATATTCTTGTGTAACATCCGTTGAATTATTTGTTTTTTTTAGTTTTTTTGTTTGAAGTTTCATAAAAATTCATCCTTTCTTAATCAAAAAATGATGAAACATGTACAGTAAAGTAATCTCTAGTCTTTGAAATATTGTCTAAAGTTTCAACTGTATCTTCAACTAGTGCAATTTTATTTTGAGGAATATCTAATTTTTTTGATAATTCATCTAAAAAAAGTACTTTATCTGATTTATGTTCTACAAGTTTGACATGTTCTTGAGGAATACCATATTCCCTCATGCAAAATGCCATTTTTGATGTATATTCAGCATCTTCTGATTTAGAGCAAACATAAATATCATCTATGTTTTTGTTTTTTACAAATTCTTGTAAAATTTTAATAGGAGATACGCGAGAATACATATCTTCTCCAGATTTTAGAATTGCTGTCCACATAGAATTTGTCATGCAATGTTTTCTAAATCCCCACTCATAAGGGGCTAAAACACCATCAACATCGAAAACAACAACAATACCATCTTGGGTTAATTCTTCTACTAATTTTTTACTCAATTTTATTTCCTCTTTCTTTTTTTATTTAAAAATTTTGACCACAATTATTTTTTCCCTTTCTTAAATCATCTACAATTTTAAGATATCTTTGACATTCTTTTTGAGGTGCGTGAATAGCTAAATCCATGTAATATCCAATAGCTTCATTTCTAGAAGTACCTGGCCAAAGTTCAAAAAAACCGTAATTGTAAATTTTAATAAAAGAAGGGATTAATTGTTTGATTTTTTTATTTATTTTTTCTAATTTCATTAATACCTCTAAAAAGAAGAGCACTAAAAGAAGTGCTCTCTATTTTATTTGTTTGTTTTTAAGCAAAATCCGCTTCAGTGATTTCAATGTCTTCTAAATCACTAATAACTGACTCGAGAGCATAAGTAACAAGTTCATTATCACATTCATTTAATAAATAATCTTTGTCTCCAGATGAGATGAATTCATCTTTTAACATCAATTTACCGATGATTGTAGTAATAGCTGATTCAACGAGCTCACCTGTCACATAAGCTTCATCAATCCAGTCAATTACACCACGCAATGATGTACGACTAATTGCTTCAACTTCACGAGCTTTTGCATCAATCATGCTTTTAATATCCCACATTTTTTCAATGATTTCTTTGTTTTTAAACCCTGTTGCATCGGCAATGATATTAACAGCTAATCCTTTTTCTGGGTCTGGTACAAACATGATTTTATTGAAACGGTCAACTAATGACGTATCCAATTCCTCAGTTGTATAACCAGCACCTTGGTTCATTGTACAAATAACTTTGAAATTTTTAGATTTCTTATATTGCACACCGTTAGGGGCATCGTAGTAATCACGTTTATCTAACATTGCATTTAAAGCAGTAGACATTTCACCCTTAATACGTGAAATTTCATCAATAACAACGACACCACCATGAACATAAGCCAATAGAGCTGGTTTTAATACAGCGTATGTTTCGCCATCTTTAGCTGCATAATCAAGAATCATAGAAGCAAAATCAGTATCAGCATTACCATTGACAGTTACTAATGGTAACCCTAAGCATCCAGCAATTGTTTGAGCAATTGTTGTTTTACCTCCACCAGCTTCACCTGTCAAACAAGCAACACTTTGACGTGAGAGTGACTTTACTAAGCCAAAAGATTCTAAAGATAAATTTTTAGCATTTTTAACAAATGCTTCTTGTCCAGATTTCCATCTGATAATCAAATCATCTGGGAATCCCGCCTTATGAATGGCCGCTTCTGTTTTATATTTAAAATATTTTTTAGCAAGAACATCTTTTTTGATTTCTTCTTGGCGTTCTTTCATTGTTTTAGGCATAACGACTTCTGGAGCAGTATATCCAGGAATATTTTTATCAACACCTAATTTTAAAGCAGCATTATTGATGGCAAGATTATCAACTAACACTGAAGTAATATTTTCTTGAAGATTTTCTGGAAAATCTTCTAAAAAGCTATCCAAATCTTCAGCTCTTTCTTTTTTATCAATAATTTCACTGTCTTCTAGCAATTTTTTGGTTACCCAATAAATGCAGTCATTAAGAACAAATAATTGTTGTTCTTGATTGGTATCAATAAAACCATTAGACAAGTCAACTTTTGCATAATTTTGTAAAAATTCTTTATCTTGTCTAAAAGCTAAAATAGCCATCATCATCACATATAAATTATGTGAAAAGACGTTGGTATATCCAGCTTTTACTAACTTATCACCTTTTAGGATAATACCGATATAGTTAGGGCCAGAAACGCTACCTCTGTCAAAGGTTCCTAAAAAATATTCGTTTTTCCCTTTGACCCCATGAAAGATATTAAAGCCATATTCATGAGCATCGAACAGTGCATCTACAATTTTGTTGCTCAAAACTGATAGTTTTTGATTGCTACTGTTTCCTTTGTTCTTTTTTGATACAAATTTATCACTTGTATCTTTTGTGGAAAAGGCACAATTTTTAATTTGTCTTACTCCTCTTCCATAGCAAATACTGTCCATTTTAAATTTTTCCATAGTTAATTTCTCCTTTTGAACTAAAATAGTCCATCCTTTCCTTGTTTATATAATTTTTTTAAGACACAATAATCGTCTAAAAATACACTTATAATATATCATATACAGTCGCTATGTACAATAATATTTTATATGTATGCTGTATGAGATATAAAAAAGCATCTTTCGATGCTTTCTCTTAATTTACTATTATTTTTTCAATATCTTTAAGATTATATTTAGAAACTATTGAATTACCGAAAAAAGTTCTAGAAATTTTATGAATTTCAATGATTGTATTATTGTATTTGTTGATAAGTTCGTTTATGTCATTTAATCTTGAAGAATAATTTTCTAAATAATTTATATTAACTTCTTTTCGTTGTATTTCTTTCTTTAACTTTTCTGCTGTAATATCTGTTTTCGCATATAAACTAGATATTTCATAGATATTTTCACTATTGTTTATTTTTATTTTATCAACAAAAATATTAGGTATGATAGATACAACGTTATCAATTTCTTGATTTACATATTGTGCATTGCTTCTAATATTTTCTATAACTTCTTTTTTTAGTTCAATGTAAATTTCATTTTGTTTTTTTAATTGTTTCTCGGTATTTTGATAGCTTATAATAAAAGAAACCATCAAGACCAATATAATTGCTAATATACAAATTGCAATTCCAATCAAAAATAATACCTCCTAGCTTTTTTGAGCTATTTCATCAAAGTCACTTTCGCTTTGAATAATTTCATTTTCTTGAGGCGTAGATTCTTTTTCATATTTATCAAGGTTTTCCTCAATAGACTCTGTAAGTTTCCAATATCCTTCCATAGCTTTATCTTTGCATTTTTCAAAATTTTCAACTAATTCTCCATATCCCACATATTTAATATAAACTAAATTTTTTACAAGTAGATATGCTTTCGATGATTTTGTTTGGATTAAAGCTATATGTTTAGTAGGATTATACATATATATGTCTTTAATATTAAAGTTTTTATCTTTAAATCCTTTAACACGATATACTATCGTTTTTTTTGCAGTTATTAAATCTTGTTGAATTTTTGCTCTTTGTTTTGGTGGTAACTTTGCCAACTCTTTATACGGATTTTTTCTCACTATTCTTTTCCTCTATTGTCCAGCAGAAGCAGAAGAAGTATCTTCTGTTGTTTCTGATGAGCTTGTTGATGTATTTTCATTTGTACTTGAATTAGTATCCGTATTTTCTGTATTCCCTTCTATAACATTTCCTTTCATATCAACTACATTTCTATCTGTTATAAAATCAAAAATTTCGCCAAATCGAATTTTATTTTTGTTTTTTTGTAGTTTTTTGAGTGTAAAATATTCGGTTTTAGAATCATAACATTTATTCAAACCAAAATATTTTAAAACATTTTTTAATCCTTTGTCATTTATATCAAAGTCTTTTGCCCAAAAGTTTACTTCATACACAACATAAGGTTCAGTTAAATCAAAATCATAATATGCTGTAACCCAGTAATCTTCTTTCCCATATTCTGAAGTAGATTTTGTTCCTGCGTTATATTTATCTCCCAATTGTTCTTGTAAAAATTCTTGTTCTCTTTCAAGTTCTTTTATAATTTTTTTGTTTGTACGACTATCCTCAAGCAATACTTTTACATCATTAGCATAAATATATCCCCAAGATAATTTACCAATATTATTTTTTGTTTTACTATCGACAGCCATTGATATTACACATCCATTATTATTTGGATTGTAATAATTTATTACATTATATTTTTTAGATATACTGTATGAGTTACCTGGTGGTAATACTTTATTTGTAGTTACTTCGTAAAATCTTGTAAAATAAGAAAATATACAAGAAAAAAGAATAAAAATAATAATACTTATAATTTTTTGTTTTTTCATCTACACCCCTCTCATAATTTAATTTTATTAAAAAGGACAAAACCTCTTTATCGTATTATACCATATTTAGTCAATATATACAATGTGACTATATAAACAAAAAAAAAGAGAGCGGTGTGCTCTCTAAAAACTAAGTATTATTTTATTAATTTATTTAATGAAGTTAAAGCAGCCATAGTGCTTAGAAAATTTTCTTTAGTATTATCATGAGTTCCTAATGAATCATTTATTTCTTCAAGAAAATCATCAACAGTTTTACCAAATTCCTTCATTAATATTTTATTTATTTCTTCTATTTGCACTTCTTCATCTTTATTTTTTTCTTCTGCTGATTTTATATTGTTGTATATATTATTTTTTAAACATCTTGTATAACCGCCAATTAATGAAAAACCAACTACTTCTGCATTATCGCCAATATAAGCATGACCATAAATTTCAGCATTATCAGATACTTTTGCATGTCCACCAACAATAGCATTTTCATTAATAAATGCATTTCGACTAATCATTGCATTACTAACAATACGAGCATTTCCTTGAACTAATGCATTATCCATAACTTCAGCATTATCATAAATCCAACAATTGCCTTCTTGTGAAAGATTATTTTCTGACTTTATAAAACCTCCAATATCTCCTTTTTTTACATCAGCAAAATCTTTTAATGCAATAATTCGGTACAACCATCTTGTTTTATCAACATATTCTAATTTTCCTAATTTATATTTTTTCATTATAGATTTTCTCCTTTTAGTTTTATGTTTCCTTTTATGTTATTCGTTTCTAGAATACAATCTTCTATCCATACATCTTCAGATAGATTACAGAAATATATCCAACTGTTTCCAAATATTTCAACATTATCAAAAACATTTGAACCATGTATATACACATTGTCTTGAATAATTACATTACCATTTATTTTACTCATATGAATATCATTATGCCCTTTAATAACAGCATTTTGACATACATTGGAAAAAGTAATTCTATTATTTCCTTCAACCTTAGCATGGCCATATAAATTACTTTGATGTAAGTAAGAATTACCTTCCAATCTTGCTTTGCCTAGAATATAACTTTCATCATTTAACCAGCAAAAACCTTCTTGCGACAAATTACTTTCTGATTGAATGCATCCACCAAGTTTTCCACTTTTTATTAATTGGTATCCATTATTGCTTGAATACGCTGGAATATCTTTATTGGCAATAATTCGGTAACATTTATATTTATTGCTGCCAATTTTTGTAGTTTCTTCTTTACCTATAAAATATTTAGGTTTTTCTTCCCATTTTTTAAAATATTTAACAAACTTATAGAAATCATCATCTTGTATTAGTTCTTTTTCGTATAAATTAAAATGGTTTTTAATATAATCAAGCGCTTCATCTCCATACGATGAACAGTTTTCACCAAGTAATGAAAATTGACGTCCCATCGTTTTATAGTATTTTGATAAATACTTTACAAGATTTTTTTCATTTAATTTTATTAGTATTTTTTTTATATATTTCCACATTGTATTAGGTATTTTAGAGGGTGCTCTGTTTAATCCTAAATCAAATATAATAAATGCACATTTTTTTTCATATTCGTTCATAATTTTCTCCTTTCTTGTTGTTTTATTTATATATCATGTTGTAATGAAAAGAGATTGCGATGAATCTCTTTTCTAAATTTTTGTAGTTTGAATTATGCGGATTAAAATCTAATTTCATCTACACATAATTCTTTAGAAACTTCTGCCAATGCTTCAGCTTCTAAGTCATTTAATTTTTCTTCCATAGTTGATTTTCTCCTTTCGTATATAATTACGTGCTTATTATATCACATACAGCTTTATCTACCAATGTTAAGTAACAAAAAAGAGATGTTTCCATCTCTATTTTTTATATAGTTGTAGCTAATCGAACAGCACTCATTAATCCTAATCTTTCATATCCTATTTCATTATTTTTTAAATCAATATAATAAAAACAATATGGATTGAATTGTGAAGATGTCCAATAGCCTTCTGTAAAAAAGCCTTTTTGAGAAATATCACCAGGCAAAATATTTAGTGAGTCTATAATTGCAGACCATTCTGCAACTGAAGGGAGAAACCATTGATTTTTATGATTATTTGGAATATGTCCCCATATGTCAGTGAAATTCTTTTCTCCATATTTTTCATATTTATTTTTTGATTAAGATATTCTTGCTTTTGAGCATAATATTTTTCTTTATCAAAAATATAACCACGGTTTTCAAAATAATTTGGTGTATTATATTGAACATTTTTAATATTCTTTTTACATTGATTATTTTCTTTTTTTATTTTTATCTTTTGATTTCATATGTTTTTAAATCCTTGTTTTTTAGTTTAAATCATTTAAATAAATAGTTACTTTCTCTATCTTTTTATATTGATTTTTGTCATTTTTTGCTAATGTAAGTTTTACTTTGTTATCTTCATACTTTTTATTAATTTTCCAATGAATTTTGCAATTATTAGATAATTTCTTTGTTATATCTTTTCCCTCTTTTGAAATATATCTGATACTTTTATTTTTGCTATTATAAGAATTGTTATTGTTTTCTTGATTATTAACCACGATATATTTGTTAGTATATGGGATTTTTTGGTTTAAAATAATCGTTTTGTGAATATATTTAGGTGTTTTATTTTCTGCTTTAATACCGTTTGCAGACCCTACACCAAACACTCCTAACAGAAGTCCTGCACATATTAATCCTATTTTTCCATCTGTATCTTTTTTCAAAAAGGCATATGCAATTAGCAAAATACTTGTTAATAGCATAATGCCGACAATCAAATTTTGAAAATCTATCATATATATTTGTTCTCCTTTCTAATTTTATGAAGAGGCGAGTAGTCACGATTAACTCATGACTAACTCACGACTTTTATGATTTTACAACTTATTTTTTAAACTTCATATTCTTCAATGTTATTAAGAATTTTTGAAATAATATTATTTGCTGTTTCTTTTAATAATTCAACCTTCCAATTATCTGGTTTATTTAGAATATCAAGTATATTTTCAAAGATTTCAATTTCATATTTGTGAATATCATTTTTAAAATTTATAGTAGGAATACCATATCCTTCAGTCATAGTCATACAAAGGACACTACTTAAGACATCATTAATCATTTTGTTTAATTTGCTATATGAAGAATAGTATTCTTCATATAATTCTGTTTCAACTATTCTGCTGTCGAAGTAAAACTTTCCACATAACATATAACTACTATCTCGAGAACTAATATCAATCTCAAAATATATATCATCCGTAATATAAATTTTTTCACCAATACATAGCTTATCTGAAAGTTCTTGAATTTCATTTAAGTTTTTTAAGATTCTTCTTTGCTTTCTGATTTCTTTATTTACACCATCATTTTCATCTATATTCGATATTTTATAAAGTCCATAAGCTTCATATATTTCATCTCTAATTAGTAAAAACTTATCGATTCGTTCTTGTGTACTGTTAATATATTTTTTTAATTCTTTTTTTGCTTTTGAGTTCATTTTAATTTTTCCTTTCTTTGTTTCTTTGGAGTTTTTTGCTTAATTTAGTATGACTTCTACTCCCATGTCCTCTAAAAGATTAGCAATTAATTTACGATGACATAATTCTACGTTACTACAATAACAAAATAGACATATTCTTTCGCCAGATTTGTAGAGTTTTGCTAGGGTTTTTAGAGAGGCTTGTGCTTTTTCGCTTTGCATTTCTTTTAAAAATTGTGGTTTATAAATAGTATTGAATGTTTCTATATTCCAATTATTGTTTTCTTTTAATCTGGTAAATTTACTAAACAAATCAACAGAAGGCGCTAAAGACCTTACTTGTTTATAATACTTAAGATTTGCGGGGGACATAAAACTTACAATTCCCCAAACCTCATCATATTTTTTATGGTCTGCACTACGTATATTTGTTATAACGATAGGCACTGGTGTTTTGTGTGTGATTTTACCTTTTATTTTCATACAATCTTCCTTCATCCTTTTCTTTTTTTGATAAACCTTCAAAATTTCCAAAATTATAAACGATGTTTTGTTCTTTATCAGTTAAATTACCTCGTATATACTCAAGACATTTTTTTCTACATTTTTGATATTTTTCTTGTTTTTCACAATAATCATTAGAACTTTCTAAGGCTTTTCTTTTTTCTACTAAAACATCAATTTTAGGTTCGATAATTGCTTTTTCTTTTGTAGTTGCAGCTAAAAGTTCTTTCCTTAATGTTTTTTCTTCACGAATTAATGGAGCTATATGTTCTTTATAATATTTCATATAGCATTCCTCTGCATAATCTCTTTTAACTACAAGTTCTTTTAATTCTTTGTGTTCTTTATAAATTTTATCCATTGGATACAAAAAATTATTTATTTTATCTTTTAACATATCTTTTTTCCTAATGTGCTTTGAAGTTATAAATAGGCTTTACAACTTCTTTGATTTCAACCGTATCTTTTATATTATTAATAATACTTTCTATAGGTTTATAAACCACGGGGGCTTCATCTAAAGTTGAGATACCAACAGAAGATGAATATACATCTCTCATACTTCCTTTAAATTCTTGTAAATCTACATTGTCTTTCGCTTCACTTCTAGACATTAGCCTTCCAGCACCATGAGGACCAGAATAGTTATATTCTGCATTTCCTTTACCTATAGCAATAATAGACCCGTCGCGCATATTAATAGGAATAATAACTTTTTCATTCTTATGTGCAGAAATTGCACCTTTGCGTAAGATATTATCTTTTCCTATATAGTTATGAAGTGTTTGGAATCCATCACTTCTAACATCAATAAATCTATTTTCGTATCCAAATTCAAAATGATTTTCTTGTGTTTCGTCAATCCATACATTTAAATCTTCTTTTTGTTCTGGGGTGTCTAAAAAGTTATCTTCAACGATAAATTCAAGAATCCTTTGAGCAATTGAAACACGTGACATTTTTGCATATTCATTACAAACATGTGTATCTTCCAAATAATTTTGCATATCTTTTCCTTCCAAACAACAAAGGTCATGAGGGATTTTCTTTGTTTCTTTATAGGTTTCATCGAATCTTTCCAATTCTTTTTGGATTTCTGAGTTTCTTCCTTGTTTTTTCAAATCTTCTATTAGGGTTTTTCGAAGGGTTTTCTTGGTTTCTTCATTTTTATTACAATGTTCATCAGCTATATCTTGATAAATTTCCGCTACCTGTTTTCCTAAGTTTCTTGACCCAGAATGAATAACAAGATAGTGGTTTCCATCTTCAGATTTATTGATTTCGATAAAGTGATTTCCTCCACCTAATGTTCCACAAGCCTTTTTGATGCGATTAACATTTTTTAAATTTTCATAACAATGTAAAGAAGTTAATAATAAATTTAACTCAAGCTCGTTATATTGAAGTATTTCATTGACTTCAAAACCTGCAGGAATATTATCATTGATGAAATTGTCAATTTTTTCTAAATTCAATTTCAATTCTTTTGGAATTTGAATAACCAACATTCCACAAGAAATATCGACTCCAACTAAGGAAGGGGATACCTTGTCTTTTAAGGTAATCGTTGTACCAATGGTACATCCTTTTCCAGCATGAGTGTCAGCTTGAATTGCTATATTGCATCCTTCAAGCCATTTTTGATTACATAAATCCATAATTTGAGAAATAGTTTCATTATCCACTTCATTAGCAAATATCTTTGCTTTATTGTATTTTCCTTCTATTTCAAACATTTTCTTTCTCCTTTATTTTTTGATTTGTAAAATTTTTAGTTTTTTCCATAGTTGATTTTCTCCTTTCATATTCGATTAAATTTTACAAGTTTATTATACTCTATTACGTCTTATTAGACAATGTGAGTGTAAATAAAAAAGAGATGCATTGCATCTCAATATATTTTTAATTTTATAGTATAAAATCAGTTGTTTCCTAATTTTTTATCAGCGGCTTTAATTAAAATATTGCTTATTTCAATAAATTTTGGATAATATTTTTTTCTTGATTGAATGTAATATTCAATAAAATCACACCATTGTTCAAAAGTTCCAAAGCTAGGTTTGTTACGTTCTGTTGATGTTCTTTTCATGGATACTTTTTTATCTGTAACTAACCAATAAATATATTCTTTGATTAACCAATCGGCAGATTCGACAGTGTGACTTTCATTGCAGTCACTAAGAAACCCACTTAAGTAGAGATTCAAATAATAATAATTTTGGCACAAATAGATAATACGATTTCTTTTTTTATTAGATAAATAATCATATCGTTGTGTCATTCCTTTTGCTAATAGTTCTTTCATATCATCCAAGTATAGAAATAAATTGATAGATGATTCTTCTAAAGAAGTTATTTTTAGTTTATGCTGTAAATCTTCAGCAACTTTTTCATAATTTTTTTCTTTTATAAAACCATCTTTTAAAACATTTTCTATTTCTTTTCTGTGAGTATTTGTCATCCCATCAGTGTTTTTTCTTTCCATTTTGTATCTCTCATGAGCATTTTCTTGAGAACTAAAAAAACGTCCTGTTTTAGAATCAATATTTTCTATTGGTAATTGGGAATATCCGGATAAATCTGAACAATTATCAGCATGTATTCTATAATAGGTTCCCGATTTCATGAATGAATTATCTTTAACCTCATAAATTGATTGAATAGTATATGATGTTTTTGAAACTTCATAATCAATATAATAGATTTTATCTCCAACTTTTAACATTTTAATTTTTCCTTTCTTTGTTTCTTTCATATTTTTCCTTATTTCATCTTGCTTTTTTATCCATTTTTTTGTTTGGAAAACATAATAAGCATGTACAATGGAACAAATAATCCATCCAATTGGCCCACTAACAATAACTAGTGTCATATCTTCTTCCCAATCGAAGATTTCTGTAATTATAATGAAAATTCCAACAATGCTTGAATAAACGAGTATTCCAACAAGAATTCCTTGCATGAAAGTGTTCATATTAAATACCTCTTTTTGCTTTCTTCTTTTTTTTATTTATAAAAGAGCAACAAACACTTGGTTTATTACTCCCTATAAATAAAATATTTGATTATAGTTAATTTGTCTTATAAATTAATTCTTTTCTAAAACATTTTTTACTCTTTCTAAAAGGTCGTAGTATTCCATGCCATAAATTTTGGCAGCACGATTATTTTCTTCTTCTTCATCTTCACAAGGAATAGAAACATCTTTTTCTTGTAAGAAGGTGTCAAATGTATCTAATAAGTTTGTAGCTAAACCATCCACATGATTTGAGACTTGAATTTGAATATCATTAAGATTTACATTTTCAATATCTGCTCTTACTTCTAATACATCTAAATAATCTTTCATAGCTTTTACTTGATAATTATAAATACTTCTAGAACAAGTAGGGGTGAATTTTAATTTTCCAGCATCCCAATTGTCTAACATTCTTTTTAATCCATTATATCGAATTAACAATTGCATATATTCTGCTTGGAATCTTTCCTTATAGTCTGCACTTACCATTAATTCTGTAGTTTCTGATAAATTTTCTGGTTTTTTCATTGTTTTTTTTCATAGTTGAGTTCTCCTTAAGTTATATTTTTCTTTCTTAAAAACCATTTGGATATTCTTTTAGATATTCCAAACGGGGTTTATCGGTTTTTCTTAGTTTTTTACAAAAGTCATGTTTTCTGCTGTATTCAGTTAATTTGTTTATAAAAACTCTTAAATCATAATCTTCATTTTTTAATTCTGTTGTCCGTTTATTAATAACCATAGGAATTTACCAAAAAACCCTTGGACTGATAAATATCCGTATCATAGATAGCATAAGGATGACGATAGTTACAAGTACCATTGCCAATAGGATATTGTTTCAACATATCACCAATCTCACCACCATTCTTCAGTTTTCCAAGTAATGCACTATAGTCGTAAGATGCATTGATACCGGTAGCCATTACCAGAATTTTGGCAAGTTCGTCACGATAAGTAGTACCTGACCCGGTTTCAGGTTTCGCATAAGTTTTCGGGAACCAGTCTATCTTTTCATAACCTGCAGGAGCCGTACCCAGTTCCTGATAATAATTAGGTGATGAATAATCCACATACAGCTTATCATCTGTCCGCATCTTATAGTACAATACAGTCGGGAAATCCGAAGGCTGATAAGTCTTATCAAAGATGGTCACCGGATGTTGGTTATCAAGCATCAGGCAAAGACTTTCTTTCATAGCTTCAATCTTATTATCCAGCAGTCCCCAACGAATCAGGTCCATTTTACGTACACCTTCACCACCAAATTCCCATGCACGTTCGTTGACGATAGCATCAAAGAAATCCACTTTCTTATAATCCATAACAG
>ERZ834859.2542-NODE-2542-length-15451-cov-2.592686_pt1 | contig 15451 bp, 13 predicted proteins | sample MGYA00519947_ERZ834859 | MGnify/ENA primary metagenome ERZ834859 (study PRJEB31850, sample SAMEA3708763) | human gut metagenome | biome: human gut; feature: human-associated habitat; material: faeces | place: China | collected 2014 ...
GCAGCCTTTTCAAAGTCGGAAAGGCCCTCGACCGTCAGGATGTGCTTGCCGTCGACAAGGATGGCGAACTGGTGAACCGCTGGTCATCGCAGATTCCCACCGTGCAGGCCGACATGACCGATGTGATGGCGTTGGAGCAGATCAACGCATCCGATTTCGACACGGCCGTCGTGGCTATCGGCGACAGCGTCGAAGCTTCCGTCATTACCGCCGGCAATCTGCTCGACGCCGGCATCTCCGACATTTGGGCCAAGTCCGTGTCGAAGGAACACGCCCGCATTCTGCAACGCATCGGCGCACGCCACATCATCAACGCGGAAACCGACGCCGGCAAACGCGTCGGACATCTTGTGTCCGGCAACTATCTTGACTACATCGAGCTTGAAGGCGCATACAACGTCGTCAAAATCCATACCCCCGCGCATGTGGTCGGCTACACAATCGAAGACGCTCGCGTGCATGAACGCTTCGGCATTACCGTGGTCGGCATCAAATCGCCGGGCAAGGAATTCGAATACGGTTCGAAAGAGCTCATCATGCACCGCAACGACGAACTCATCATCATGGGCAAGCAGAATCAAATCGACCGGTTCCTACGCAGCTGACACGCTCTTTCCATATGGAAAAATCCGGAATTTCATAATCATGATTTCCGGTTTTTCTTTTACTTATCTTATTTGCCTTGATTACACTGCAGACACGGTTCTCTCAACCGGTCGCTGTTTCACTGCATGACCGCGTACAGCAGATATTCGATATTGCCATGCGTGCCTTCAATGGGAGATACCGTTGTGGCGCGCACGTCAAGCCCGTTGCGTTCCGCGCATGCCACGACGGAGGACAGCGCCTGTTCGCGTAATTCCTGGCTTTCGACAATCCCGTTTTTCCCAAGGTTGCCTTTGCCGACCTCGAACTGCGGTTTGACCAGCAGCACGATCTGCGCCTGCGGTGCGGCGATTCTTGCGATCACCGGAATCACATATGTCAGCGAAATAAACGATACGTCGGAAACAATCATTTCCGGACGATACGGCAAATCCTCCGCATACACGTCGCGAATATTGACGCCGCTCATTTCGATAATACGGTCGTCATGCGCGATTTTCGGATCCAATTGCCCATGGCCGACATCCAAAGCGATGACCTGCGCGGCATCATTGCGCAATAGCACGTCGCAGAAACCGCCGGTGGACGCGCCGATATCCAAGCAACGTAATCCTTGCGCGGAACGCAATCCGACGTCGGCGAACCGTTCGAACGCGCCGACAAGCTTGTATGCCCCACGGGAAACGTAGCCGTCTCCCCTATCGGCGGTGATGACGTCATCACCACCGACTTTCGCCGATGCTTTGGTGACGGTGACACCGTTCACACTGACTTTGCCATCCGCGATCAGACGTTGCGCCTTGGAACGACTGTCGGTCAGACCACGTTCCAACAACGCAACGTCAAGACGAACAACCTGAGTGGAATCACTGTTTCGCAATGGTTTTCCAATAATCGGTACGAATTGTTCGTTAGGAAATACGGAATTCCGGAACGATCACGCCACTCACATCTCGCCCGCTGTCGGCCGCGGCCCACATGGCGCAGCATGCGGCACGCAACCCGTCGACGCTGGTGATGTCGGTGACATACAGGCGGTCGCCGTCAACGCGGGCCTTCGCATCGCGGCACAGCCATGCGCCCTCATCATGCACCACTTCAGGAGCGGGCTCGTTCAAGCCCCGCAGATCTTTGGCGATGTAGGTAGGGCGAAGATACGCCGGAGCGAACATGAGTTCGCGCGGATCGGTGACGCCGGTCAACACCGCAAGGGAATCGTACCCGCCCCGATTGCCCGCCTCGATATCGGTGTCGAGACGGTCGCCGATGGCGAGGCACTGTTCCTTGTCCACCGGCTCGCCATCATCATGGGCTGCGAGAATGCGCGCCTCGTCATACATGGCGGATTCCGGCTTGCCTGCGGACGAAACCGGTTCCACACCGGTGGCATTGATCACCGCCATGATCATGGAACCGCATCCCGGCGCGATGCCAAGCTCACGAGGAATGGTCAGATCACGATTGGTCACGAAATAGGTCGCGCCATGCTCAACGGCATAGGCGATTTGGGCCATTTCGTTCCAAGACATGTCGGGATACCATCCTTGGATGGCGGCGACCGGCTGCGCTTCTGCGGAGTCGACGACTTCAAGACCTTGCTTGGCCACTTCCTCACGCAGATGCTGGGCGCCAAGCACGAAAACCTTCGAACCTTCAGGCACGGCACGTGCCACCATGCGCGCGGCGACAACCGACGAGGTGATGACCTGCCAGGATTCGACATCCAAATCGAACCCCTTCAGCTGGTCTGCCACCACGGCCTGAAGTCGGGACGAATTGTTGGTGGTGTATTCCACCGTCATGCCCAAGGATTCGGCCTTGCGGATATTCTTGGCAGCATGTTCCACCGGGTTCTTACCACGGTAGACCACGCCGTCAAGATCAAGCAGTGCCAGCGAGTATGCTTCGCTGAGCGGCTGATTCGTGGACTTCAGCATGCGGGCCACGTCACCTCACTTGTTATCTTCGGAGGATTCGGAAGAAGCATCCGAAGACTCTTCGGCCTCTTCAGCCTCACCGTCATCATCGGCGTCATCTTCCGCAGCATCGTCAGCTTCTGCCGGCTCGTCATCGGATTCCGCGCCAGCTTCCGTCTCTTCGGCCTCAAGCTGGGTTTCGTCGTTGGTTTCGCCGTTCTCGTCGATGGCTTCGGATTCGTCTTCCTCATTCTCAGGGTCTTCCGGAGCGTACTGCGCGTCATCTTCGGAAATGCCAAGCACGTCCATGAGTTCGTCGTTCAGCTCCTGCATGTCGTATTCGACAACCAGATCGTCGGAAGTCTCATCATCCTCAACATCGGCGTACTGCAGTTCGAGCTTGTCGAGCAGACGATCCAATGCGATGGCCTCATCGGTACGACCGGCCTCTTCAAGGAAATACTGTTCGGCCTGCACCGCACGCATGCGGTATTCGCCGGCCAATCCCTTGGAACGGCCCAGCGTGTGCACGATCTCGATGGCCTTGTCCCACATCTTCAGATCGCCCAGAGCGCCAGCGTACACCAAGAACATTTCAGCCTTGGCTTCACCGCGCAGATACTTGGCGTCGTCGCTCACAGCCACTTCGATGGCCTTCTTCGGCTCGCCCACGCCACGCTCGCAGTCGGCGATGAACGGCAGATAATCCAGGAAACCGTTCATACGGAACGCGGTGCGGAACTCACGCAAGGCAAGCTTGTAATCACCCTGACGGTATGCCACGAAGGCAAGCGTCTCGCGGGCGAAATCGATGCGGGAAGCCTGGCGGGCCACCCACTTGGCATGTTCGAGGGCCAGCTCCGGGTTGCTCTCCTCAAGCGTGTACGCGGCAAGAATGTGCAGACCAATGTTTTCCGCATGTTCCTTCGACAGGCCACGCAGGCGTTCGCGATCGTCGGTGGTGAGCATACGCCATTCGATGCCCTTCGGCATCTTCGGCTCATCAGGACGACGATGCGTGTACGGGTTCTGCGAGGGGAAGCTCACCGTGCCATCGGAATTGCGGCGCGGCTTGGCCATGTACTCGCCACGCTTCTCCTCACGGTAGGCCATCTTCTCTTCGCGGGTGAACTCGCTACGCTCCTCGCGCTGCTGCTGGTCGCGATCCTTGTGGAAGTCACGACGCTGATCGTCACGACGGAAATCCTTACGATCGCCATCACGGAAGTTACGGCGGCCGCCATCATGACGATCATTGCCACGGTGGTCATCGCGGTGGAAGTTACGGCGATCGCCATCACGACGGAAGTCACGACGCTCGCCATCACGGTAATTGCGGCGTTCACCGTCACGATGGAAATCCCTGCGATCGTTGTCGCGGTGGAAGTTACGGCGATCGCCATCACGGTGGAAGTCTTTACGGTTTCCGTCACGTCGATCGTCACGACGGAAACCGGAACGCTCGCCATCGCGCTGGTAGCGAGGATTGTCTCCACGACCGCCACGATAATCGCGATGATCGTCACGACGCTCGCCGTCACGGTTGAACTTGCGCGGACCGTTATGGAAGCGGCGCTCCTGGCCTTCCCCCTCACCGTCACGACGGAAATCGCGGTCGCGGCGGAAATTGCCGCCATTGCCCTTGCGGTAACCGCCCTTATGATCGTCGTTGTGGAAGCTGCCGGACTTGTGTCCGTAGGACTTGCCGCCATTGCCACGCGGCTTGAATCCTTTGCCGCCGCGATCGCCCGGCTTGCCCGAGCCGTAGGACTTGTGGTTGCCGTAGGACTTGCCGCGCGATCCGCGCTGTTCTTCTGCCATGCTGTTCCTTATATTCCTTGTATTCCTTGAAAATGGTCTTCGTTTGTTCTTTGTTTACGTTTATTTGCGCCGCTCGTGATTGCCTCACACGTTTTCGACGACGCCGAGGGCCTTCTTGCCGCGACGAATCAATGCGAAACGGCCATGCAGGAAGTCATTTTCGTTCAAAACCTGCTCTTCGTCTTCGACACGGGCGTTGTTCAGATACACGCCGCCAGCCTTAATCGTCTTGCGCGCTTCGGAAATCGACTTGAACAGTCCGGCCTTCATGCCGGCTTCCGCCACACGGTCGCCCACCGCGGCCTTGGCGAACTCGCCGTCGATCTTCACGCCGTCAAGAGCAGCTTCGAGCGTGGACTCGTCAACGCCCGCAAGATCGCCGCCACGGCCGAACAGCGCACCGGCGGCCTCGATGGCCTCACGATCGGTATCCACGGAGGCGATGTAGTCGGGTGGCTTCCTCACCATGAACCAGGCTGGTAACCTCCCAAGCCAAGGTGCGTTGCGCCTCACGCGCGCCCGGATTGGTCTTGCTTTCCTCCACAAGACGTTCGATCTCCGCCTTCGGCAAGAACGTGAACACCTTCAGCAGGTTCTCCATCTCGCTGTCAGGGCGGTTGAACCAGAACTGGTAGAACTTGTACGGGCTCAGCATAGTGCCGTCAAGCCAGACGGCGTTGCCTTCGGACTTGCCGAACTTCTTACCCTGAGCGTCGGTGATAATCGGGCTGGTGAACACGTTCACATCCACGCCACGTACCTTGTGGATCAGGTCAAGACCGGACGTGAGGTTGCCCCACTGGTCGGATCCGCCAAGCTCAAGCACGCAATGGTATTCGTCGAACAGGTGCAGGAAGTCGTTGCCCTGCAGCACCTGGTAGCTGAACTCGGTGAAGGAAATGCCATCTTCAGAATTCAGTCGACGGGCAACGGTGTCTTTGGCGAGCATGGTACCCAAACGGAAGTTCTTGCCGACGTCACGCAGGAAGTCGATGACGTTCATGGAGGCCGTCCAATCGTAATTGGACACGAAACGAACCGGGTTGCTGCCTTCCACTTCGAGAATGCCGCCGATCTGCGCCTTCAGACGCTCGGCCCAACCAGCCACGACGTCTTTTGGATTGAGCGTACGTTCGCCCGATTGGCGAGGATCGCCGATCAAGCCGGTGGCGCCGCCGACCAGGGCAATCGGATGATGGCCTGCTGCCTGAAGGTGACGCATGTTGATGAGCTGCACCAGATTGCCGATATGCAGAGAGGCAGCAGTCGGATCGAAACCGCAATAATAGGAAATAGGATCTCCGTTCAACGCTTCGGCGAGTCGATCCCTGTCAGTGGACTGGGAAATCAACCCGCGCCATTCCAGTTCATCGAGGACGGACTCGAAACCGGCCTCCTTGAAATCGATGACGTGAGCCATAGCTGTGTTTTCTCCCTATTGAATTGCGGATGATACTGCGTTTTACGCACCCTACAGTTTCGCAGAAGATGAAGACAGGCACACGCGGTGTTTCCCCATCATCCACCAACCATCGTGCATACAGGTAAAGTTAGAAGGAGCATCCCCATATCAAGAAGGGAGATACCTGCATGGACCGCAAAGGCATGAAGGTTGCGGCTAAAAAAGCCCAGAGAAAACATTATTGGATAATAGTCGCCATTTGCCTGTTCGCTTCGGTGTTCGGTGTTGCGTACACTTCATCGACGCTCTCGGTCAGCACCAACATTTCGATCAGCACCCCGCAAACGGAGGATTCCACGCAATCCAACGACATGTATGACGTATTGCAGGATCTTGCCGTAGGCAATGAAAACGATGCCCGTGAAAAGGTCAAGCAAAACCAAGAGCAGATCGTCAACAACGATACCGATGCCACGTTCGGCCGTCGCCGCGGAGTAATCGCGTCCCTGCTCAACTCGTTTGCATCCGGCTCGATGGTGATCGCCGTGGCCGACGCCATTAATTCCGTCACCCATAACGGCGGCGTCTCCATCGCCGTGCCGGTAATACTCTCGCTGGCCGTCTACATTTTCGTCTGGCTGTTCATTCAAGAAACATACCGCATCGTCATGGCACGTATGCTGTTGGAAGGACGTTCCTATAACAAGCTTCCGGCAAGTCGCTTCTTCTACCCCATTCACACGCGCAAATGGCCGCGCATGGCATGGACCATGTTTGTGGAAAACGTGTTCCTGTTCCTTTGGAGTCTCACCATCGTCGGCTTCTTCATCAAGCAATATTCCTACCGTATGGTGCCGTACATCGTTGCGGAGAATCCGAATATCGAGGCTTTGGACGCCATTCGCTTGTCCCGACGCATGATGAAAGGGCATAAATGGGAATGCTTCGTGGCGGACTGCTCGTTCCTCGGCTGGTACCTGCTCAACCTTATCACCTTCAGCTTGAGCGGCATCTTCTATTCCAACGGCTACAATGCCGCGTTCTTCGCGGAATACTATGTGTACGTGCGTTCGATGGCCAAGACTACCGGCATTGCAGGCAGTGAGATGCTCAACGACGAATACCTGTACTTCAAGGCCGACCCGCAGACGCTCCATACCACGTACGCCGATGTCGCCCAATCCGTAGCACAGCTGGAACAGAATCTTGTTCCAGCGCCCAAGCCGCATGGATTCACAGGATTTCTTTCTGAGTGGCTTGGCATCCGCATTCTGCATGCCAGCGCAGTGAACCGCTATGAAGAGTATCGTGAGGATCTTCACCAGATGCAGATCGGCGAGAATATTCTGAATGGCTCCATTTATCCGGGGCGTCTTGCGCCTGCTCCGATGCCGTTCAAATTCCGTGAATCACGTACCATCAGCGCCGACCGCAGCTACTCACTGGTCAATCTGATCATGATGTTCTTCATCTTTTGCTTCGTCGGCTGGGTGTGGGAGGTAAGTCTCGCATTTATTTCCGAAGACATGTTCGTGAACCGTGGCACGCTGCATGGCCCTTGGCTGCCCATCTATGGCACCGGCGGAGTGATCATTCTGGTTCTGCTCAAAAAGCTGCGCGAAAAGCCAGCGCTTGAATTCGTCGCGGCTATGGTGCTGTGCGGCTGCTTGGAATACTTCTCATCGTGGTATCTGGAGATGACGCATGATGGTCAACGCTGGTGGGATTACACCGGATACTTTCTAAATATCAACGGCCGTATCTGCGCCGAAGGATTATTGACGTTCGGCCTTGGCGGATTGGCCATCGTATATCTGCTGGCTCCGGCCCTCGACAACCTGCTCAGCAGAATCGATGCGCGAAAGCTTGGCATCGTGGCCGCCGTGCTGCTCGTGCTGTATTGCGCCGACCAAGTGTATTCCGCGCAACATCCGAATGTCGGTGCGGGCATCACCGACTACAAGGGATCGGACACGTCGCTGGAAGCGCCCACTCCATACGAAATCCGTAAACGATCCGATGGACTGTCATAGCGTGATTGTCATGCAAATCGCATATCGCAAACAATAATGAAATCGCCTGTCGTTCTTTCGAGCGGCAGGCGATTTCATGCTGTTGCTTATTGCGCGATTATTTGCGACGCAGCATTTCGTGCAGAGTTTCGATGATCTTGCTGTATTTGATGGAATCCGTGAAACGCAGACGCGGGAATGCGTTAATCATACGACGCTGCTGCTTGTTCAGGATAGATGCGGCAGTGGCCTGCATATTGGCAAGAATCTCCTGCGAGGAGTCCGACCAATCCTGGACCTTGTCTTGCACCTTGTCGCGGAATTTGTCTCGGAAAATGTCTTTGCCCCATTGCAGGGAATCACCGGCTTTCTCCGCATATGCCTGCACGGTTTCGCTGAACTTCGCAAGATTGTCGGCCAAATCGATGATGCCAAGCACTGTAATAATGGTATCCGCGACGATAAACGCCATGAAAATCACGCACATCCAGTGCACTACTGGCAAAGGAATCATCTGTGTAATGCGATTCACTTCAGGCTGTATCACATCGGTGATGAGCACACCCAGCAGACCGAACACAATCGCTCCAAGCAAGCAAATGCGCCCTTGAATGTTGAATCGGCGATGACTGTAATCCCACCATCGTGCGTGGAATAGCTTTTCCATGCCCCATGACGTGACATATTCAAGCATGCATGCACCGATTGAAGAAATGAGAAAAACCGCGAAAGGATTATGCAGATCATGCAGCAGCACAATCGCAAGAACGGCTCCGCAACCGTAGATCGGGCAGATGGGACCATTCAGGAAGCCACGATTCACCAAGCGACGTTCCGAAACGGACACGAGAATCGATTCATATACCCATCCGGCAAATGAATAGAACAGGAACCATAAGAACAGGTATTCCAGCATGAGCATGCTTTCGCGCCGTCACTTTCCACTTGTATGCATATTGACTTTCGGCTTGTAGAAGCGCTCAAGACTGACCGTTTCCCGTGTGGCGCTGATCTTATCCGCGACAGTCACCAAATACCCTTCAAGATACCGAGGCGGTATCGGCGTCAAAGGAAACATATGATTCTCGATGCTGTCACGTTCCACTCTATTGAGATGGAAATCGCGCACGGCATTGCGCATGGCGGTGCCACCATGGGTGAAACCATGCATACGATGACGGCCGCCATCATGCGCATGCCAGTCGTAAAGAAAATAATCGTGCAGCAAAGCGGCGCGAATCAACGAATGCAAATCCACCCTATGCCATAAGCGCAGCCTGTCAGCGATCCATACGGCCAGACAGGCCACACGGATGGAATGAGCAAACGTGGTGACCACGCCATGCTGGTAACAGACTCTTTCGATCTGCATATGCTCATGGCACAGTATCTCCTGGCCGTGAAGTCGAACAAGCTGCTGTATCTGCGTTCGTGTCAGTGGCACCGCTTTGCCTTTGCTATGTACTGTTGCTGTAATTATTTGAGCAATGATTCCGGCGTCTTGTATGCCGGGCCGTCGCTGACGGAGTTGGCGAAGGCACGCAGCTGTTCGATGGCGGTTTTCGCGGAAACGATCTGCTCGCGCACGCGCAGCGGAGACGTGCCTCCCTTGCCATTGCGGGCGGAAACAGAACCTTCGGTGGATAGCACTTCGCGCACTTCGGGAGCCTTGTCGGCCGGAAGGAATTCCTTGAAGACCTCGATGAAGTCATCGTCGGCCAGGTCCCACAGTTCCTGGCCGCGGTCTTCGGCGATCTTCACGCATGCACCGGAAAGCTCGTGCGCGTGGCGGAACGGCACACCGTTCTTTACCAGCCATTCGGCGATGTCGGTGGCGAGGGCGAAACCGGTCGGCGCTTCCGCTTCGAGGCGTTCCTTGTTGAAGACCATGGTGCCGACCATGCCGGTGAACGCGGGAAGGAGCACTTCCAGCGTGTCGACCTGGTCGAACACGGCTTCCTTGTCTTCCTGAAGATCACGTGCATAAGCGGTGGGCAGGCCCTTCAGCGTGGTGAGAAGACCAGCCAGATCGCCGATGAGACGGCCGGACTTGCCTCGTGCAAGTTCCGCAATATCCGGGTTCTTCTTCTGCGGCATGATGGACGAGCCGGTGGAATAGGCGTCGTCAAGGCGCACGAACGCGAACTCCTGGGTGTTCCAGATGATGATTTCTTCAGACAGTCGGCTGATGTCGACGCCTGCCATGGCTGCGATGAAAGCGAATTCGGCGACCAGATCACGACTGGCGGTGCCGTCGATGGAGTTCGCGGTTACCTTGGAGAAGCCGAGTTCGCGGGCCACGGCCACCGGCTCCAAGCCGAGGGTGTTGCCGGCGAGGGCGCCGGAACCATACGGGCTTGCATCGATGCGCTTGTCCCAATCGGCAAGACGTTCCACATCGCGCAGCAGCGGCCACACGTGGGCCATGAGCTGGTGTGCGAGCAGCACCGGCTGGGCGTGCTGCATGTGGGTACGCCCCGGCATGACGGTGCGTCCGGCCTTTTCGGCCTGTTCGGTCAGTGTTGCGGCAAGGCCGAGCAGCATTTTGGCGATGACGCGGCTGTGGCGACGGAGCCACATGCGGATCAGCGCGGCGATCTGGTCGTTGCGGGAGCGGCCGGCGCGGAGCTTGCCTCCAAGCTCGTCTCCGGCGATCTGCAGCAGTCCACGTTCCAATGCGGTGGCTTCGTCCTCATCGTCTTCGATCGGAGCGAACGCACCGGAATCGACACGGCGCTGCAGCTCGTCGAGAGCGTCTTCCATTCGCTGCAGCTCGTCGGCGGTCAATAGTCCCGCACGTCCGAGCGCACGGGCGTGGGCTCGTGAGCCTGCGATGTCGTCGTCGGCAAGACGCCAATCGAATTGGGTGGACTTGCTCAGTCGCGCGAGTTCCGGAGACGGGCCGGACTTGAACCGGCCGCCCCACAGGGCGAGGTGTTCACCATTGGTTGTGCTCTCGGTCATTGTTACTTCATTCTCCTTGCAGATATGACTGAGGGAGAGGATACCAGTCAGGATGGTCCTAACGGTACGCTCTCCCCCATTATCAAGACGATTCGGCGTAAAAACCCGCTTACTCGACGCTGTTTTCCGGAACCTCGATGCCATTGCCGAACTTGACGTCGCGGGCTGCGGCCACACGGCTCGGCAGACCGTAGATGTCGATGAAGCCGTTGGACGACTTCTGATCGAAGCTGTCGCCGGAATCGTAGGTGGCCAGATTGTAGTCATACAGCGAGGTGTCGGAACGACGACCGGTCACGACGGCGCGTCCGCCATGCAGGATCATGCGGATTTCGCCGGAAACGTACTTCTGGGTGTCTTCGATGAAGGCGTTCAGGGACTGCGTTGCCGGGGAGAACCACTGCGCATCGTAGACGAGTTCGGCCCAGCGCTTGTCGATATCGCGCTTGATGCGGTGCTGCTCGCGTTCGAGGCAGCAGTTCTCGAGTTCCTGGTGGGCGGTGATCAGTGCGATAGCACCAGGAGCCTCGTACAGCTCACGGGACTTGATGCCGACCAGACGGTCCTCGATCAGATCGATACGGCCGATGCCCTGTGCGCCTGCGCGACGGTTCATCTCTTCGATGGCCTGCAGCGGGGTGACGTCGTGACCGTCGATCTTGACAGGAATGCCCTGCTTGAATTCGATGACGACCTCATCTTCGACTGGCGGGAATGCCGGATCGTCGGTATAGGAGTAGCAGTCCTTGGTCGGGCCATTCCACGGATCCTCAAGGAAGCCGGTTTCAATGGCGCGGCCCCACACGTTCTGGTCGATGGAGAACGGGCTCTTCTCGGTCTGCACGATCGGAAGCTTGTGCTCCTTGGCGAATGCGATCTCGACGTCGCGGGTCAGCGACAGGTCGCGGATCGGGCTGATGGCCTTCAGTGTCGGATCAATGGAGGAGATGGACACCTCGAAACGGACCTGGTCGTTGCCCTTGCCGGTGCAGCCATGGGAGATGGTGTCGGCGCCGAACTGGTGGGCAGCACGCACGAGATGCTTGGAGATGAGCGGGCGGGAAATGGCGGAAACCAGCGGATACACACCCTCATACAGGGCGTTGGCCTTCAGCGCCTTCATGCAGTATTCATTGGCGAATTCGTCGCGGGCGTCTACCACATACGCTTCAACGGCACCGCAGGCAAGCGCGCGCTGCTTGATGGTTTCGAGGCTTTCGCCACCCTGACCGACGTCGAGGGACACAGCCACGACATCCTTGCCGGTGCGTTCCTTCAGATATGAAATGGCGACGGAGGTATCCAGACCACCGGAGTACGCCAGAACGAGACGATTCTGATCGCTCATGGTTTCCCTTTCTAACATCAAACGTTATTCATCAGTATATGCAATACTCTGTATATTTATGCATATACGGTGCGTCGTGTCCACTATACGGCTATTCAGCCCTTGGACACGACGTCCAACAGCCACTGCGCACGCTGTTTCGCATAATCGTCATCGGCGCAGATCACCATGACGGTATCGTCTCCGGCAATGGTGCCGAGCACACCGTCGATGGGCTGCTTGTCGATCACACTTGCCACATACTGGGCCGCGCCAGACGGCGTATGGACCACCACCAGATTCCTGGCCGCAGCGACCGAAGTGACCAATCCGGAAAGCACACGGTTCATTTGCTGTTCCGTTTTTGCATCAGGATTGGCCAATGCGGCTTCTTCCGGCTGTTTGCCCAGCGCATAGGCCACGGTTCCGTCAGCCAACCGGGTTTTCGTGGCATGGATCTCGTCGAGATCGCGGCTCAGGGTGGCCTGGGTCACCTCGATGCCTTGGTCCGCGAGAATCTGAGACAGCTGCGACTGCGAGGTAACGATGCGCGTCAGCAACGCCTGCTCGATGGCGCTCAATCGAGCGGCCCGTGTGGCAGGACGTTGCAGCGCAGGCGTTTGGTCCGTCATCAGGCCAACAGGCTTTCATCGCCGCGAGCCTTGCCGGCAAGCCAAGTCAGCAGCGCCTTCTGCGCATGCAGGCGGTTGCCGGCCTCATCCCAAACCACGGACTGTGGCCCGTCGATGACTTCGGAGGTGACCTCCTTGCCACGGTATGCCGGCAGGCAATGCTGGAAGATGGCGTCTTCCTTGGCATAAGACATGAGTTCGGCGTTCACCTGATAGTCCCAGAACGGCTTGGAACGGATGGCGTATTCCGCTTCTTCGCCCATGGAAACCCATGTGTCGGTGAACACGCAGTCGGCACCGGCGACCGCTTCCTTCGGATCCGTGGTCACCAGTACAGAACCGCCGTTTTCGGATGCGATGGCTTCGGCATCGGCAACGATCTGCGGATCCGGCAGATAGCCGTTCGGTCCGGCAACGCGTACGTTCATGCCGGCCACGGCGCCGCCGAGCAGGTAGGAGTTCGACATGTTGTTGGCCGCGTCGCCGAGGTAGGCGATGGTCTGGTTCTTCAGATTGTCGACGCCGCCACGATGCTCGGCAATGGTCTGGAAGTCGGCAAGAATCTGGCAAGGGTGGAATTCATCGGTCAAGGCGTTCACCACCGGATGGGTGGAATACTTCGCCATTTCCTCCACACGATCCTGACCGAAGGTACGCCACACCACGCCGTAGGCCATGCGGTCAAGCACACGTGCGGTGTCTGCCACCGGTTCGCCACGGCCCAGCTGGGATCCGGACTTGTCGATGACCAGCGGATAGCCGCCCAGTTCGGCAACGCCAATGGAGAAGCTGGAACGGGTTCGGGTGCTCGGCTTGTCAAAGATCACCGCGATGCCTTGCGGTCCGGCGAACGGCTGATGGTAGAAACGGTCGTTGTGGAATTTGATGGCGAGTTCGAGCACTTGCTTCTGCTCTTCATGGTTGAGATCGTCATCGCGCAACATGTGGCGCAGTTCAGGAGTTGCCATTGTTGGCTCCTTTCAAAAATATCCAGTCTGCTTTGATTGCCGGCTATGTTCAGTCGTTGGGAAGATCAGTTGGAATCTTCGCGAGGATGGAGATGGCCTGATCGATGTCCTGTTCGGTCACCACCAGCGGAGGGGCAAGACGAAGCGCATCCGGCGCCACCGCGTTGACGATCAAACCGTGTTCCAACGCCCAATTCATCGCCGCATGCGCGCATGGATGGGCAAGTTCGACCGCGTCGAGCAATCCACGTCCACGCACGGAGACGAAGAGCGGATTGACGCAAGCCATGATGCCGTCACGCAATTGCTGGCCACGCGCCTCGGCGTTGGCCACGAGACCGTCTTCCTCAATGGTCTCCAACGTGGCCATAGCAGCGGCCGCTCCGAGAGGATTGCCCGCAAAGGTGGAGCCGTGGGATCCTGGGGTGAACAGCGCGGAAAGCTTGGCGCCGAAGGAGATCATGCCACCCATCGGGAAACCGCCTGCAACGCCCTTGGCGAAGGTCACAATATCCGGAACCACTCCGCCCGCAAGATCCTCACGCTGGAATGCGAACCAGGATCCGGTGCGTCCGATGCCTGTCTGGACCTCATCGATGATGAGCAACGCGTTGTTGTCGTCGCACATCTGACGGGCCTTCTTCACGGCGCCGAGCGGACGCACGCCGGCCTCACCTTGGATCAGCTCCATGATGACGGCTGCGACAGGACCTTTGCCATATTTGCCGGGACCGGTTTCGGCAAACGCGTCATGCAATGCGGTCTCGTCACCGGCTTCGACGAATTCGATATTGGGAACCAGCGGTTCGAACGCTTCTCGGATGGTGGGCTTCCACGTTGCGGACAGCGCGCCCATGGTACGTCCATGGAAGCCATGGGTCATGGCGATGATACGCGCCGGTTTGCCTCCAATGGCAGGCGATGCGCCCGGCAAGGTGCGGCCATACAGTTTGGCGAGTTTCAGTGCTGCCTCGTTGCCCTCCGCTCCGGAGTTGCCGAAATACACATGAGATCCCTCGGGGGCGCCGGCAAGCTCAATGAGCTTCGACGCCAGTTCAATCTGCGGTTCCGTGGCGAAGTAGTTGCTCACATGAGCGGCTTTGGCTGCCTGCTCGCTGACGGCCTTCACCCATTTCGGGTGGGCGTATCCGAGCGCGTTCACCGCGATGCCCGCAAGGAAATCGAGGTATTCATTGCCATCGATGTCCCAGATGTGCGCGCCTTCGCCATGGTCCATAACACGCAGCGGAGTACCGAACACGTTCATGTGCACCCGGGAGTACTCCCCCAGCCACTTGGCGTCCTCGCTGCCGAGGTTTTCCAACTGTTCAGTTGCCATACGAACTCCTCATTTCAATACCGTCTTCGGGAACGACCATGGTTCCAATGCCGTCTGTGGTGAAAATCTCATTCAGGATGGAATGCGGTTTGCGTCCGTCGATGATGTGGGCGCGTGGCACGCCTCCATCGATGGCTCTGACGCAGGCTTCCATCTTGGGGCGCATGCCGCTCTCCAGATCCGGCAACATGTCGCGTAGGTTCTCCACGCCGATGCGACCAATCAGAGAATCCCTGTCCGGCCAATCGGCGTACAGGCCATCCACATCGGTCAGCACGACCAGCTTGCTGGCTCCAAGAGCGGCCGCAAGCGCCGCAGCCGCGGAATCGGCATTCACATTCAACACTTCGGTAGCATCATCCTCATTTGGAGCCACCGAGGAAACAACAGGAATGCGTCCGGCATTGATCAGGTCCTCAACCGCGGATGCGTCGACGCTCACCACGTCGCCGACCAAACCAATA
>ERZ834859.2552-NODE-2552-length-15399-cov-3.071559_pt1 | contig 15399 bp, 10 predicted proteins | sample MGYA00519947_ERZ834859 | MGnify/ENA primary metagenome ERZ834859 (study PRJEB31850, sample SAMEA3708763) | human gut metagenome | biome: human gut; feature: human-associated habitat; material: faeces | place: China | collected 2014 ...
TACGCCATCTCTTCCTCCTAGAGAACTATTTCTCCAGGTTCAGGGGCGCACCCCCAACACCCGTCGCAAAAAGCCGCCGGCCCACGAATGGACCGGCGGCGAAACGCATCCCAAAGGGACGATCGTTACTTGCGCTCGAGCTTGCGGACGGTGACGCGCTTGGAGTACTCGTCGACACGACCAAAGTCGCCCAGGCCGACGCTTTCGGCGACGTTGGCGCCGGTGGCCATAGCGAGCTTCATGGCCTCCTCGACGTTATCGCGATCCTTGTACCACTTGAGCAGGAACGCCGCCAGCGTGCAGTCGCCGGCGCAGACGGAGGACACGAGCTTGATGTTGAACTCACGCTTGGCGTACCAGATGTCCTCGCCATTGGAGAAGTAGGCATCGCCACGGCTACCGCGAGTCAGAAGGACGTTCTGAACGCCCGCGTCGTGAGCCATCTTCATGGCAACGCGGACCTCGTCATCGGTGTTCACCGGAACGCCGAAGATCTCGCGCATCTCATGATGGTTCGGCTTGATGAGCAGCGGCTTCTTGGAAGCGAGGCTCTTGAGCTTGTCGGAGGAGAGGTCCAGCACAACGTCGGCGCCGCGGGCCTGAGCGTGATCCATAACCTGATCCAGGAAGTCCTTGGAGGCACGCGGGGGCACGGAGCCGGAGACGATCAGGCAGTCCATGCCGGTGCTGGTGTCGAGGATGTTGTAGAGCTCCTCCTCATACTGAGGGGTAAGCGGCGCACCCGGATTGAGGACGCCGTACTCGTGCTCGCCATCGTTGATGTAGGCGCAGATACGGGTGACGCCGTCGATCCAGACGGGACGGCACAGGCAACCGAGGTTCATGGTCTCCTCGACGATGAACTTGCCGGTGAAGCCACCGAAGAAGCCCAGGGCGACGGAGTCGACGCCGAACTTCTTGAGGGCGAAGGACACGTCAAGGCCCTTGCCGTTGGCGGTGTAGCTGGCGGAGTTGGCGCGGACGTTCTCATCGGGAACGAGGGTCGGACCGGCGACCGTCATGTCGACAGCGGGATTAGCGGTCAGAGTGTAAAACATACAGCCTCCTAAGTAGACACACTGCTTTATACAGCGTAGCGCAAATTGAGAAACAATTTCGAGACCATTAGTGATAAATCGTTTTATCGTCACACACAAAGATACCGACTGCGGCCCACCCGCGAGAGCGGACGCGCAGTCGGCAAGCAAAGCTTAGCGAGCGGCAGCCTCGAGCAGCTCCTTGACCTCGGCGGCGGTGGAGCAGGCGAGCGCCTTCTCGGCGAGCTCGTCGCACTCGGCCTTGGTCCACTGGGAGATGGTCTTGCGGGCGCGCAGGATGCTCGGCGCGGACATGGAGAACTCCTCCAGGCCGAAGGAGATCAGCAGCGGCTCAAGCAGCGGATCGGCGGCAGCCTCGCCGCACATGCCAACCATGATGCCGGCCTTCACGCCGTTCTCGATGATGTTCTTGATCGAGCGGAGAACGGAAGGATAGTAGACCTGGTACAGGTTGGAGATGTGGTCGTTGCCACGGTCGGCGCACATGGTGTAGCCGATGAGGTCGTTGGTGCCGATGGAGAAGAAGTCGGCCTCCTCGGCCAGCTTATCGGCGACGAGGGAGGCAGCGGGGGTCTCCATCATGACGCCGACCTCGATGTTGGCATCGTACTGGAAGCCCTCGGCCTCGAGCTCGGCCTTGCACTCCTCGACGAGAGCCTTGACGGCGCGAACCTCCTCGACACAGGTAACGAGCGGGATCATGATCTTGACGTCGCCGAAGGCGCCGGCGCGCAGCAGGGCGCGGAGCTGGACCTTGTACTGATCAGCGTTCTCGAGGCAGTAGCGCACCGCGCGGAAGCCCATGAAGGGGTTCTCCTCCTTCTCCATGTGGAGGTAGGGGATCTCCTTATCGCCGCCCACATCGAGGGTGCGGATGATGACCGGGGCGCCCTTGAGGGCCGAGGCGACCTTACGGTAAGCCTGGAACTGCTCCTCCTCGGAGGGAAGCTCGGCGGCGTCCATGAAGAGGAACTCGGAGCGGAACAGACCGATGGCCTCGGCGTCGTGCTCGAGAGCGTTGGCAACGTCCTCGGGGCTGCCGATGTTGCAGGCGAGGATCTTCTTGATGCCATCGGCGGTGACGGTCTCCTGGCCACGGAAGGCTTCGAGAGCGGCCTTCTCCTCGGCGAAGGCCTGTGCCTTGGCCTGGTAATCGGCCATGACATCGGCATCAGGCTCGGCGATGACGACGCCCTTGGAGCCGTCGACGATGACGGTCATGCCGTTGCGCAGCGCAGAGCAGCTGTTTGCCACGGAAAGGACGGCCGGGATCTCCAGCGCGCGGGCGATGATGGCGGAGTGGGAGGTGCGGCCACCGGTCTCGGTGACGATGCCGGCGACATGCTCCTTGTCGATGGTCGCGGTCATGGACGGAGTCAGGTCATGCACGACGACGACGGTGTTCTCGGGCAGGACGGAGAGGTCGACGACCTCGACACCCAGCAGCTCGGCGAGAATGCCGGTGCGGATGTCGGCGATGTCGGCGGCGCGAAGGCGGAACATCTCATCGTCCATGGAGAGGAACATGTTCTCGAACATGGTGGAAGCGTCCACCAGGGCCTGCTCGGCGCAAGCGCCACCATCGATGGCGCCGCTGATCGCGTCCGTCATGCCCGGATCCTGGGCGAGAATGATGTGACCGGCCATGATCTCGGCCTCGTTCTCACCCACGGCGACCTTCATGTGGTCGGCCTGGGCCTGGGTCTTCTCGCAGAAGACGGCCAGAGCAGCCTGGTAGCGCTCCTTCTCGGCGGCGGTGTCGGACACCTCGCGGGGCTCGAAGGTCAGGTCGGGATCGACGGCCACCATGACGGTACCGATGCCGATGCCCTCAGAAGCGTTAACTCCCTGGTACATTACGTTTCCTCTCTCCTATTCCCCATCCGTGCGCACGGGGAACAAAAACACAGGCGTCCACGTATCGCGAGGACGCCTGCCAATCTACACCTATGAGATTAGATGTTTGCCATCAAGACAAGGCTCACGCGCGAACTACTCGCCCAGACCGCTCTTGATGAGCTCGATGGCGGCCGCGAGGGCCTCCTTCTCGTCAGCGCCGTCGCACTTGACCTCGACCTCGGTGCCGCAAGGGATGCCGGCGGCCATGAGGGCCATCGGAGACTTGCCGTTGACCTCCTTGTCGGGGGCGACAACGGTGACCTCGGAGGCGAACTTGCCCATGGTGGAGGCGAAGAGGCCGGCGGGACGCATGTGGAGACCCTGCGGGTTAACGAGCGTAGCCTTATCAGAAACCATAACTGACTCCTTTAGTGTGGCACGGCCGGTAAAACCGAACGTGCTCATAAACACGACGGACCCATTGTAATACGTTTGAGCAAAATTGGGGAGTGAGTTTGGAAGCAGATGGGAAAGTGCCCCTTGCACCTGCCCGTGAAACTGGGCTATAAGCGTGACAACCATGCACTGCGCTGATATATCGCAAGGATTCCATTTTTAATGCCGAGTCAGTTATAATGAGAAGCATATGCGCCATTAGCTCAGCTGGATAGAGCACCGGACTTCTAATCCGATGGTCGAGGGTTCGAATCCCCCATGGCGCACCACCGCAATCTTCGCCCGAGCCTCTCCGCGATGCTCGGGCACTTGCTATCACACGCTTGATTCGGAGCTCCTCGATATGGACATCGCAACGCGTCCCGCGACAATCTCAATCGTCGTACCATGCTTCAACGAGCGCGAGAGCCTCCCCATCTTTTTGGCCGAGCTCTCACGTGTCTCCTCCTTGTTCAAAGACTCGACCCCCCCCCGCCTGAATTTGAGGTAATTCTCGTCGATGACGGCTCGACAGATGGAACCCTCGACATCATAAAAGAGCAGGCCAAGGTCCATAGCGAAGACTTCACTGTCAGATGGATCTCGTTCTCGCGCAACTTCGGCAAGGAGGCGGCGTTGTTCGCCGGACTCTCCCGAGCATCCGGGGACTTCGTCGCCACCATGGACGCCGACATGCAAGATCCCCCTTCCCTTCTGCCCCAAATGTACGAGATTCTCGCGACCGAGGATTACGACAGCGTCGCCACGCGCCGCACGAACCGCGAGGGCGAACCTCCCATCCGGTCCTTTTTCGCGAGGATGTTCTACCGCATCATCAATCGAATATCCAAAGCCGACATCGTTGATGGCGCTCGGGATTTCAGGCTCATGAGCCGGCCGATGGTAAATGCCATCCTCTCGATGCCCGAGTACAACCGGTTTTCCAAGGGCATCTACGGATGGGTGGGGTTCAAGACCAAGTGGCTTCCCTATGTGAATGTGCAACGCGTCGCCGGTGAGACGAAGTGGAATTTCTTCTCCCTGCTGCTCTATTCCATCGATGGGGTCGTCGCCTTCTCGACCGTTCCGCTCTCCGTCGCGTCCATCATGGGCACCGTCTTTTGCCTCATCGCATTCATAGCACTCATATTCATCATCGTGAGGGCCCTTGTATTCGGAGATCCGGTGCAGGGCTGGCCCTCGCTCGCCTCGATCATCATTTTCATTGGCGGAATACAGCTGCTGTGCCTGGGAATCATGGGGCAATATCTCGCGAAAACCTATCTTGAAACCAAACGCCGCCCTCTTTATGTAATCAAGGAGACCAGCGATGAAGAATAAGACGGCCGAGTCGATCACCCATTCGAAGAACAAGGTCGCCTCGAGGTTGAAAACCGTATTCTTTTGGTCGGCATGCGCACTCGCACCCATCGTCATGATTTGCGCCCTGTGCGCATGGGGTGGAATATACCCCTTTGGACCCGAGTCTTTTTTAACCGAGGACCTTAAATACCAGTACATCGATTTCTTCACCTGGTATCGCAAGGTCCTTACGGGCGAGGCAAATATATTTTACAGCTTCGCCCAGGGCTTGGGGTCAAATACCTGGGGTCTTTACAGCTACTACCTCGCAAGCCCGTTCAATCTGATTATTCTCCTGTTCGATGAGGACAGCCTCACACTCGCGATTTTCATCATAGTCGCCCTCAAGCTTGCATCCATGAACGTAACGGCGACATGGTTTCTCAAGCGGCGCTTTGGGCTCGCAGACACATGGTCGATCATCCTCGCGCTCTGTTACACCTGGTCGACCTGGAGCGTAACCAATCTGCGCAACCCGCTTTGGCTGGACGCCCTCATCATCCTGCCCCTCGCGGCCTGGGCGTGCTGGCGCCTCATTCGCAGGGGATCGTTCATCCCGCTCGCCGTGCTCATTGCCATCGACGTCATTTGTTGCTGGTACATGGCCTATATAACCCTGGTGTTTCTGTGCCTGTTCGTGCTGTTCGAGCTCGCGGTCTACCTCTTCGATGGCAACGAGGTGGACCGGCGCTGGGTGCTTGGGCGAGCCTGGAGATTTACCGGAGCGGTATTTCTCGGGCTCGGCCTCGCCGCATGGACCTTTGTACCGACAATCCTGGCAATGCTCGGAGGAACGGGATCCAAGGGAATCTCGCCGTTCGTCACGTATCCCACCTCCCTTATACGCGGATTCCTGCCCTGCGCATGGAATCTGAACCGTGTTCCCCAGTTCTACACCGGCATCATCCCGCTCGCCCTGGCTCTCGCGGCCCTGGGCAGCCGTCGCATCCCGCGCAAGACGCGCGCGTTGCTGTTCTGCTTTGCGGGATTGCTCGCGGCGGCGTCGGTCTTCGGACATCTTGAATTCATCTGGTGCGGCATGCGCGTCCCCAACGGGTTCTATTCGCGCACCGCGTTTCTGCTCGGGTTCCTCGAGATCTGGGCAGCTGGTCTCTACCTCTCACGCCGCACGTCGCCCGATCCCCGGGCGCAATCGGGTGCGCACTACGAGCCGACCCGTCGCCGGCATGCGGCGAAGCGACGACTCAGCCAACCCTGGATCCACCTGGCGATAGGCGCCCTCGCGCTCGTCGACCTCACGCTGAACGCGCACGCCTGCATGAAACAGCTCTATGTCGGCTATCCCCAAGACGCCCATGAGGCGTACATCGCAGAGTCGAGCGAGCAGATAACACGTCTCAAGGAAATCGACCCGAGCCCGTTCTGGCGCCTCGATAAGACCTACAACCGCATGGGAGCGGCGTTCAACGAGGGCATCTCTCTAGGCTTTTGCCAGCTCTCGACCTACTCTTCCGCGAACAGCCCGCATGCCGTCGCGCTGCTCAACAGCGTGGGTTACAGCAGTGAAGGCGAGTTCTCGAGCGTGTACGCCGCCCCCAACCTGTTCATGGACAGCATCCTTGGCGTCCGATATGCGTCGACTTGGGGCACTCCGGCCGGGTACGTCCCCATGGATGTGGAACCCTCGCAAAACGGAGCAACCTTCTCCCGCAACCCCTATGCGCTCTCGTTCGGGCTTCCCTCCGCCGCGAGCGCGGGAGAACTCGCCGCTCCGCTCGCAGGCGGCAACCCCTTCGAACGCATGAATGACCTTGCCCGACGACTGACGGGTGAAGACGTTCAGCTGTTCACCGAACTCGAGGCCAACGTCAACCGAAGCGATTCTGACCATTTAGCCTGGGAGGTCTCCGTCCCCGCGGGCGCCATCGGATACGCCTATGTTCTCAAAGGCCCGGATGCAGGCAGCTACCAGCCCGTTCAGCTGACAATCGACCAGCAGGTCATCGCACAGGAGGGGTGGCGTTTTGGAAACAACGTCCGGGAGCTGAACGCACCCGTTGAAAACGAGTCTTCAATACACCGCGTTGCGATCGATCCCGCAGAGGGCGCCGAGGGCGTTCCCGCGGGCACGGATTGCATCTTCTACGCACTCGACATGGACGTGTTCGATACGCTCGTGACGGCTCTGCGCGGGACGCAGTTCGAACCCTCGTCATTCGAGGACGGATGGGTGGCGGGGACGTACCGCACCGACCAGCCAGCAACCCTCCTGCTCTCCATGCCCTATGACCGGGGATGGACTATCGTGATCGACGGGCAGCCGACCGAACTGCTCCCAGCCCTCGATGAGGGGATGAGCGCCATCCAGGTCGACGAGGGCGAGCATCGGATCGAGATGAGCTACCGCTCACCCGGCCTCACCGTCGGCTGCACGATAAGCGCGCTGTCGCTCTTCGCGCTGATCGCCTGCGCAATGCGGTCCATCAGCGCGAAGAGGTCTTAGGCTCGAAGTTTCTGGGCGCGAACCACCACGGCATCCCACATGCGCAGCCACCCCGGAACGGCGAGCAAAACGAAGTATGGGGCGTAAAGGAAGACGTAGCGCGCACGCGCCTCGAAGATGAGCAGGAAGACCATGAGCATAAGCAGGGAAAGCTGCATGACCGCCCGGCGATTTCCGCCGCCGCACCGAGGGGCGGCGGCACAGCCGATAAGCGTTGCAATCCAGCACACCTGGCATACCACCTCGTACTCCAAGCCGCTACCGGGCCGCGCGCCCACCTCGCCTGTGCCGTACCAGTCTTGCACGGCACCGATGCGCCCCCGCTGCTGGAGATAGAAGTCGCCCTCGCATTCCCAGGCGAAGGTACCGTCAGCAAAGTTCGTCAGGGCCTTGCGTAGCCCCAGCGACGCGACGCCCGAGGGGCCCAGGTCCTGGATTCGCCGGAGCCAACGCTCGATATTCGCACGAGAGCGCTCGCCGGGGTTGTCGAAGGAATACGAATACTCGACATCGTCGAGGGAGAAACCGCCTCCGGCGGCATCATTTGCACCCATCATGAGGAAATGCGTCATCGAGAACGCCCGATCGGGATCGGCGTCAAAGCTCCAAGCCTTGACGGCGGAGCAGCCGCACCAAAGCGCCACGGCAACCAACACGGACGCGGCGGCCGTCTTTGCGACGCCCAGTACCTTGGCCTTGTCCGAGCCGACAGTGCGCCACTCCCTCAGGGCGCGAACCGCTCGGGGAACCATGAGCAGCACGACGGCGAGGGCGGGGAACACGATGGTCGGCTTGACCATGTACCCCACCACGGTGAACGCGGTCATTCCCACCGCACGGCGCACCGGCGTCCTCGCGCACACATAGCAGCACAAAACCGCAGATGTGAAGAACATCCCGATCGAATCCGAATACGGGACCATGATCCAGCCATTCAGGCCGAGATAGACGAAGGCGACGGGCGCGAACATGAGCGCGCCACGCGGTCCCCAGAGCTCGCGAGCCACGCACAGGCACGCTGCAAGGGCGATCGTCACGCAGAGGCAGCCGACCGCCGCCAAGACGGGATATGAGGATACGCCGAGGGCCCCGCACGCCATATCGACGGCGGAAAAGAGCGCATAGAGAAACAATTGATTGGGATAGCCGCCAAAATACACGCTTGACTCGGAGAGGTAGTCCCCGTGCGTATAGGCCCTCGGCAAGGTGAGCCACCACACATCCCAGCCGGTACTGAAGCGCGCGCCGATGAGCACGAACGCCTGACATGCGAGCAGCACAGCGACGAACCCCAGTACAAAACGCCTGAAGACCCGGTCATCTCTCAAGTCAACGTCGAATCGGCGCAACACCGCGGTAGTGAAAAGGCCCAGCGCCAACGGCACCGTGAGCGAGGCGGCGGCCAAAAGCCACGAGCCATCCACCAGCCACTCCTTGCGGCAAAGATACGCAACCGATGGGGCGACCGCCACAATCAGAAAGACGATGCCGATTGCGGCGACCTTGAACGTCATGTGCACAGCTCGCTCGAGCAGCGAATCGCACCCGATTTGCATTTCGCTACCGTTTTCAATTTCAGACAAGAGCGCCCCCTGGCAGTCGATGGCGATCCCCTACAGCCCGTAATAGACGCTGTCGGGATCGAGGTTGGGATTGGAATACGGGTCCCCTTCGAGGAAGGGCTCGGGCCAGCGGGTCGTGAACAGCGCCTGCTCGCGCTTCCAGCGCTCGAGCTTGACGGCGTCCGCCGCCTCCCTGCCCCGCGAGACGAACTCGTAATGAAACAACTCGGCATAGGGCGTGAACGTGACGAGACGGCCGGTCTCGCGCACGCGGAAGCAGAAATCCACATCGTTGAAACCGACGGCAAATGCCTCATCGTAGCCGTCGACCTCGTCGAACACGCTCTTTCGCACCATCTGGCACGCACCGGTGACCGCCGAGAAGTTCCCCGGACGGACGGCTCGCGAAAGATAGCCCTCGCGCGCCGACTCGAAATCCTGGTTGGGGTGGCAGACGGTCCCGTGGGGACCCACCAGCATACCCGCATGTTGCGTGAGGCCGTCGCGGAAGTACAGCTTGGCACCTACGACGCCGACTTCGGGCCGTTGAAGGTAGCCGAGCATCTCCGCCATGAAGTCGGGCGACCTGACCTCGGTGTCGTTGTTGAGCAGCAGGAGGTACTCCCCCGCCGCGGCAGCGGCGCCCAAGTTGATCAGGCGCGAGTAGTTAAAACCCTCCACCGCATCGGAGATGTCAAGCACGCGGAAAGCGGGGCCATACGCTTCAGACAGCTCACCATAAAGGTCGCGGGTCTCGGGCTCGACGCTATGGTTCTCAACCACGATGACCTCGAACGCACGATATGTGGAGCGCTCGAACAACGAGCCGACGCACGCGCGAAGCACATCGGCATGGTCGCGCGAGGGGATGATCACACTCACGAGCGGCACGGGTTCGGGCAGCTCGTAGCGCACCCGGTACACGAACGGCTGCAAAGCTTCCTCGGCCCGCGCAGAGACGCCGCGCGACGCCATATGACGCTCAAGCGCCAGGCGACCCGCCTCAATCGCGTAGGGCTTGCTCCCCACATTGTCCCCGCTCGTGGAGCCGGCATGCTCGCGCCAATGATAGAGCACGCGTGGAACGTGCGCGAAGCGAGCCCCTGCCGCCAACGCACGCAAGGTGAGGTCGTAATCCTGAGCGCCCGCCACATCCTCGGGGGACATTCCGATGCGGTCGATCAACTCCCGCGACACGCACAGGAAATGCGTCACGCAGTTGTGGCTGTAGAGCAGGTCCACGTTGAGGCGCGTCTTGAAGATGGGTTGACGCCATACGCCTGCGACCTCGAACAGGTCTTCGTCGCAATACAGGACCTCCGGCGAACATGCGGGATCCCGCACAACCTCGAGTGCGTACCAAAACAGGGCATCTGGCTCGAGAAGATCGTCATGATCGAGGAAGGCGATGTAGTCCCCCCGGGCGGCGTCGATGCCCAAGTTCGTGTTGCCCACGATACCCGCGTTCTCGGCGATCGGGACCACGCGGATTCGCTCATCCCCCGCCGCCATCGCACTCGCCATGACCACGCCGTCGGCGGGCGACGAGTCCACGAGGACGAGCTCCCACGCACGATAACTCTGCGATACGACGGATTCGATGAGCTCCGATAAGAACTGCCCGTTTGATTGAAAGCACGGGACGACGATGCTGAACAGCGGTTCGCGATCGAATCGGTGCGCGCGTTGGACCTCCAAGTCGCCGCGGTGCGCGCGGTGCTCCTCGAACCACGCGGCGTAGCGCCGGTCATCGGCACGGGCATCGCGCATGTGCTCCCAGGACTCATGCTCGCGAAAGCGCCAGAAGCTCTCGTCGCAGCTGCAGAAGCCGGGTGCCGCGAGGCCGGCCTCGTCTTTTACAGAAAGGGTGAACTCGCGGCAGGCGCAAGGCAGGCGCAATGAGTAGAAATATCTGTTCAGATGCCCGCCACATGCCGATTCCACGCCAATCTGCCGTTCAAACTCATATTGCTCGAATGCGATCGCGGCGCCCTGTGCATCGGTTATCGAAAGACGCGGGCACACATCCTCGGCGCCGTCCCATGTGACGCACACACGCCACACGTCGCCTCGCTCCCCCACCAAGAGACGGTCGAGTGAGGGGCGCAGTCGGTCTTTGACCCAGGAGGCCTGGATGCGCTCGATACCCAGGCTGCGCCCCTTGTGGCGGGCGCGCTGAATCAGGTGGCGGGCGGGGGACTCAAAGCGGGCACGGGCGCAGGAGACGCGCATGTCCGCATAGGCACCGCCCACCGACACACGCACATCGAAAACCGCCTTCTCAAAATACGGCAACACGAGTACCCAGGCGCGCGCGTCGCGAACGTGCTCGGCGGGATATACCTCGGCAGGGATTTCCGCCATGCCGCGGCGAGCGGAAACCACAGGCCACACGTCATCTTCGAGGACGGGCGCGGCCTCAATATCGATATGGCAATACAGGCGCCCGTCAGATCGGGCCATCATGCGATTGCGCACGCGCATGGGCTACCTCCCCCTCTTGAGCAGCTTGCCCAGCACAGCCCTGCGGCCATGCTGCTGCGCGAAATAATCCAACGCGAGCTTAAGACGGACAGGGCGGGAGAGATCTTGGCGATAGCAGGCGCGCTGCGCCATCTTTTGAGTCACCGGAGCCAGCGGCAGTTCCGCGACATCCGTGGCTGTCCAATAGCGGCGCAGAAGGGCCTCAACGCCCCGCGCCACTTCCTGATACTCACCGTCTGAGAGCTTGAGGGCATCATACAGCGCGAAGTCGAGTGCGAACGCCACCATCTCCGCGGGCCAGCGATCCAAAAAGCCGCCGCGTTCCCAGTCGAGGAAGATAGCATCGAGAATCTTCACATGTTCGCTCATTTTGATGAAGAAATCATCCCGCACCGTGCTCATGAGCGAGCCTGGACGAGCCAAGCGATACTCATAGAGTTTTGCCGAGCTCAGGACCGTTTTTTTCGATCGAGGGTAGATGGCGAAGTGCCACACCTGATCCTCGCCGAACTTGACCGTCTCGTCGAAGAAGAGGTCGTTGCCCAACAGAAATTCGGTCCTGCACGCAGTGCGCCATGCGAAGGGACGGGAGGCCTCCTTGAACAGGAGATCGGGATCGAACGCGTCAAACTCAGCGTCGCGCGGGCTGAGCGCCCACTCCAACCAGGGATAGCCCTCATCCTCGGGTGTCCAGGTCGAACCGAAGGTGAGGACATCCGTCCCCGTGTTCTCAAGTATGCGGACCATCTCCTCGCACGCCCTCGCGTGAAAGCGGTCGTCCGAATCGAGGAAGCACACGTACGGGGAACGCGCAGCATGAATGCCGGCGTTACGAGCCGAGGAAAGACCCCCATTCTGCTTGTCAACAACGCAGATACGCGCATCGCGAGCGGCCCAAGCTTCGAGGACGGAACGTGAGTCATCGGTAGACCCATCGTTCACGCAGATGATCTCGATGTCCTCAAGCGTCTGAGCCTGCAGGGACCCCATGCAGGCGTCGAGGCAGTCGGCGACGTTGTACACCGGCACGACAACCGAAATGCGGCTCACAGGGCACCACCGCGCTCGTTCGTACGGCGAATGGAGCCCTTCGAGAGCTTACAGGCGATTACCTGCGCCACAAGTCCGAACCCGCCGATCCGGTAGTAATGCTTGAACGTATTGAGTTTGCCCGGAGCGATGAACGTGGCGCGATGCTCGTTGAAATCAATGGGATCGCGCATGAGGGCCTTGAGGTCCGATGCCGCCCAGGGCTCGAACAAACCGAAATCGAGTCGGTCCGCCGCGAGATCCCCGTTGAACTCGTCGGCGATCTGGACTGCGAAGTCCTCGCGCAGCTCAGGGGCGAGGCGGTCATAATTCCACATGTAGCTGTCGAATTTCATGCGCTCGAGGATGCCGAACAGCAGCGCCCGGTCGCCCGCAAGCCCCTCGACGAACGTTTGCATGGAAGCATACTCGTCGCACACGCAGAACACCTTGGCGGCGGAGTTCACCGAGGACTTCTCGTTGTCCTGTCGGTAATGCAGAATGGCCTGCGGGATGAACGTTGCGCGCTCGGCGCTCGCCCACACTTTGAAATTGAAGCCCGCATCCTGGTAGGACGCACCCGGCGTCTCGAGGAAGCGAATGCCGCTCGCCCTGAGGAAGTCGGCCTTGTAGAGCGCCGACCAGATCGAGGGCTTGCGGAAGAAGATGGCGACGTCGTCCAAGGGGCGCATGGTACGACCGACTTGGCGCTCATCGAGGATGCCGAATAGCTCGTCACGCGGCTCGGGCTGAGACCAGTAAAGGTAGAAGTCGGCCTTGACAACGTCAGACACGTTGGCGCGGGCGGCGCTCACCAAAAGCTCCAAGGCGTTCGGCTCATAGAAGTCATCGGATTCGAGGATGGCGATGTAGGCGCCCGCGGCGTGATCGAGGCCGAGGTTCATCGAGGCGCCGTAGCCAGAGTTCGGCTTATCGATGACGCGAAAACGGGGGTCGGCGTCCAGATAGCGCTGGATGATGGCACGTGAGCCATCGGTCGACCCGTCGTTGATGCAGATGACCTCGAAATCCGGGAAAGTCTGAGCGAGCAGCGAATCGAGGCATTCCTCGAGATAGCGCTCGACGTTGCATATGGGAACGAGCACGGAGACCGCCGGCGCGGGAATGCGCGGCTCACTCACGAACAGCTCGGTGGGTGCGTTAGACACAGGCAATCCAACCTCACGTACCTACAGATATGACAAATCATAGCGCATATGAAAAGATGCCCATCCGCAGTCAGCGGATGGGCATCGAAGACATATTGACGGGCGAGTCGACCGGACGAAGCAGGGACGGACCCGCGAACGCCTACAGCGCGGCCATGTACTCCGCGAGCTCCTCGGTCCAGTCGCGGGCCGAGAAGCCCGCCGCGGCGATCTTGGAGAGGTCGAGGTCGGAGTTCGCGGGGCGCGGGGCGATGGGGCCCTCGGCGGCGGCGTAGTACTCGGCGGTGGGGACGGGCTCCACGGCGGCGCCGTTGCCGTTGGCGAGGTCGAACACGCGGGCGGCGATGGCGGCCCAGGACTCCACCGGGCCGGAGCCGGTGAGGTTGTAGGTGCCGTACTCGGCGGGGGCGCTCGGCTCCACGTCGCCGTCGCGGTAGCCGAGCAGGTGCAGGATGCCCTCGGCCATCTGGTCGGTGAAGGTGAGGCGGCCGAGCTGGTCGTCGACGACGGTTACGCGGTCGAGGGCGTCGGACGCGTCGGCCACGCGGTCGGAGAGGGACCTCATCGTCTTGACGAAGTTGCGGCCGTCGCCGATGACCCAGGAGCTGCGGACGACGTAGTGGCGCGGGCAGCCGGCCACGGCCAGGTCGCCGGCGGCCTTGGACTGGCCGTAGACGGACAGCGGGGACATCGGCTCGCCCTCGGGGTGGTTGCCGACGGCGCCGTCGAAGACGTAGTCGGAGGACACGTGCACCAGGGTCATCCCGTGCTCGGCGCAGGTGCGGGCCATGAGGGCGGGGCCGGCCGCGTTCGCGGCCCAGCAGGCCCTGCGCCCCTCGGGCGCCTCGGCGGCGTCGACGGCGGTGTAGGCGCCGCAGTTGATGACGGCGCCGTAGAGGGACCAGTCGTACTTGGCGTAGTCCCCCGGCTCGGAGAGGTCGAACTCGTCGATGTCGCAGTAGTCGAAGCCGGGCAGGCCGCGCTCCTCGGCGGCGGCGCGCACGGCGCGGCCGAGCTGGCCGTTGCAGCCCGTCACCAGCGTGCGCCTCGGCGCCATGGGCAGGGCGTCCGCGAGCACGGGGTGGGCCTTGTCGGCCTCGGAGAGCTCGCACTCGGACAGCGGGATGGGCCACTCGATGCCCAGATCGGGGTCGGCGAGGTTCACGAAGGTGTAGGTGGACTTCAGCTCCGCCGACCAGTGGGCGTTCACCAGGTAGGTGTAGGCGGTGCCGTCCTCGAGGGCCTGGTAGGAGTTGCCCACGCCGCGGGGCACGTAGATGGCGCGGCTCGGGTCGAGCTCGCAGGTGTAGACCTGGCCGAAGGACGAACCGGGGCGCAGGTCGACCCACGCGCCGAACACGCGGCCGCAGGCCACGGAGATGAACTTGTCCCAGGGCTCCGCGTGGATGCCGCGGGTCACGCCCTTCCGGTCGTTGAAGGAGATGTTGTTCTGGACCGGGCCCATGTCGGGCAGGCCCAGCGCGCGCATCTTCTCGCGCTGCCAGTTCTCCTTGAACCAGCCGCGGGAGTCACCGTGCACGGGCAGGTCGAACACGAGCATCCCGGGGATGTTCGTCTCGGTCGCGGTCAGTTCCTTCTCGAATTCGAGCGCCATGCGGACGCCTTTCTCCTCTGGGCGGGCGCGCCCCGGCCCTCCCCTCCGCGCGCGGTCGGGGACGGGGCGCGGACGCGCCTGCGATGCTCCTACTGCCCCTGGGCGGCGTACTTGGCCTCGGTGGCCTCCTTGGCCGGGCGCCACCAGGCCTCGTTGTCGCGGTACCAGGTTATGGTCTCGGCCAGGCCGGCCGCGAAATCGGTATGTGAGGGCTCCCAGCCGAGCTCGGTCCGAAGCTTGGTGGCGTCTATGGCGTAGCGGCGGTCGTGGCCGGGGCGGTCGCGCACCCAGTCGAAGTCGTCCTCGTCTCGGCCGAAGGCTCTGAGGATCTCGCGGAGCACCGTGATGTTGTCCAGCTCGCCGTCGGCGCCGATCAGGTAGG
>ERZ834859.2554-NODE-2554-length-15377-cov-3.925010_pt1 | contig 15377 bp, 9 predicted proteins | sample MGYA00519947_ERZ834859 | MGnify/ENA primary metagenome ERZ834859 (study PRJEB31850, sample SAMEA3708763) | human gut metagenome | biome: human gut; feature: human-associated habitat; material: faeces | place: China | collected 2014 ...
ATTTCTCGCCATACCACTGTTCAATTCCATCTGTCATGGTTTTTCCCCAGTTCCATGCAAGAACTTCACCAGAGCTCTCTACACGATTAAGACTTTTTATTTCAAAGCAGTCCCTGCCATTTGTTCTTTCGTGTGCCATTGTGATTCCTGACTCCGCCGCACGGATTCTTGCAATATATTCAAGATCAGAAGACCATTTGATTGGTACATAATCCGAGGGTTTCAGTGGACTGCCTGTCCGGGGGTGAAGCACCCCCTCCTGGCAGGCTTCTTTACGAATCTCATTAATTCTTTTTAACGCCTGTGGAATCTGCGTGATATATTCACCTTTTACTCCAAGAAGCGTACAATTCGAAGAAGCGGTTTCAACATCTGTCGGTATCGTCGTAGAAGCGGATATATTCCCTGCGCCAAGCCAGATAACCGCCATCATCATTACTAACAAAAACAGGTTTCTATTCTTTTTTCTCATTATGACTGCCTCCTTTCGCTGTTTACAGTCCTGAAAGTGCACTGGTATCTGTAATCTTTGTCCATGAAGGTTTCTTATTTCTGGAATCAAAATCAATCAATTCTTTACTTCCCACTTTATAGTTCAGAGGTTCACTGTAATGCTTAAGTATGTTATCCTCTTTATCTATAAACCATCGATATTTAAAATTCACAGATTTAGCATACCAGTAATAATTCTCATATAAATAATCATGTTTTTCCGACATCTGCGGGTCCCAGAAATAACCGCTCATTCGCTTTGATTTATAACCTGAACCGGTCTTCTCACAAGTATAAAGCTGACAGATTTTCCGGGTATAGGTCTTATCTCCTCCCTCCCAAGGGCAGTCAGAGCCTACGATCAATTCCGGAATTGAGTCATTGTTCATGTCAAAAACAAAATACTCAAGATTCACTGTGCCGTACGGCATTGGCTCGATCATACCTATCTTATCCCCTGCTTTAACTGCACGCAGAACATCGACATATGCATCTCTGACCGTTGGAAAAGTAAATTGGGGAGAATCAAGAACTGCAAGCAGGATATTTGAACGATTTCCCGTTGTTTTGGTCTTGCTGTCGTATCCACATACAGCATAATAATTGGCCCATCCACGAACTGGTGTTGTATCTTTATATTTCAGTGTATTTGATTTTACCCTGGCGATCCTTTTCCATGAGCTTCTGTAGGTTCTTCGATAAATCTCATAAGAGTCACAGCCACCTGCTTTACTCCATGACAGATTTACTGAAATCTTATCAGAATTAACCTCCGCTTTATTAAGCTTCACCGTTTCCGGTAAAATCTGTATCATAATTCCTCTTTTATTATACGCACCATACTTTTTGGAGGCAGAATTATAAGCTTTTACTGTATAAGCATATGATCTGCCTGTCGTAAGCGGATATTTGGCAGAAGCTTTGTGCGTGTAGCTGGTAGTTCCAGCTTTCACAGATGCCAGTTTCGTCCACTTTCCGGCCTTTTTCTCTTTGTAATAGATATGATAATCCGTCGCATTATCTGCCTTTTTCCAGGTAAGCTTTACCTGTCCAAAGGCCGGGGTTGAAATATCCTGCATTGTGGCCCTGCCAGGAACATCTGTAGCCGCAAATGTACTGGCTGGTTTTGCAAACAAAAAACAAAATGTGAGCAACATTAACACTGTTATAAAAACAGTTACATGGGATTTTTTTATGCAATCCTTCTTCATTCTTTCACACATCCTTTCTTCCTTGCTGTCGGTTGCTGCAATAAGTTCCGCTAGATTTTTCCTGCTCTTTTTTCAACTTTACCTCCTTCCTTTTTCAGTTATATTATATGGTGTAATTTTATCACAATAAAATAGTGTAAATCAATAAAGTACGACTACTATTTGTCAAAAACTATCTTCTCTTTGTTACCACTCACACAAAAAGGCGTTTCATGAATCTTTCAATTCACGAAACGCCTTTTTAGTCAATCGGATATTCGCAATCCGCTTTTGCTACTTGCTCATAACCGAATTTCTAACCCTTAACTTTAGGTGCATGAAAAAAGTCATATACCTGCTGCGCGCTTCCTGCGTTCATACTTTCTGTCTCAGTCAGTTCTTCCAGAGAAGCATCTCTGATATTCTCGATGGACTTAAATTTCCTCATCAAGGCTTTTCTTCTGGTTTCTCCGATTCCCGGGATATCATCCAGCAGAGAATGGACCTGTTCCTTACTTCGCAGGGAACGGTGGAATTCGATAGCAAAACGGTGTGCCTCATCCTGGATCCTGGTGATCAGGCGGAAGCCCTCACTGCTTGTATCAATAGGAATCTCCAGATTATTATAGTATAGTCCTCTCGTTCTGTGATGGTCATCTTTGACCATACCGCAGACAGGAATATCATCAATCCCTAATTCTGCCAGTACTTTCAACGCAATATTTACCTGTCCTCTTCCACCATCCATTAAAATCAGATCCGGCATAATGGAAAAACTGTCAAACTCGTCTTTTCCTTCATGGGTAAAGCGTCGGGTAAGCACCTCTTCCATACTTGCATAATCATTCGGTCCCTGCACCCATTTGATTTTAAATTTACGGTAATCACTTCGTTTCGGCTTTCCTTTTTCGTAAACGACCATAGAACCAACGGATTCAAATCCACTGATATTGGAAATATCGTACGCTTCCATTCGTTTGATTCCCGACAATCCAAGCCATTCTTCCACCTCATGAACAGCGCCGATTGTTCTGCCTTCTTCACGTTTGATCCGCTCTCTGTCCTTATCCAGAACCATCTTTGCATTCTCTTCCGCCAGTTCCACCAGTTTCTCTTTCGTTCCTTTCTTTGGAACGCGGATATAGACTCGTTGTTTTCTTCTGGCAGTCAGCCATTCTTCTATGATCTGAGCATCTTCTATTTCCTTTTGCAACATAATTTCTCTCGGGATGAATGGTGTGCCCGCATAGAACTGCTTCATAAAACTTGACAATACCTGTGCTTTCGTATCTCCACGCGCCACACGCAGATAGAAATGTTCGCGTCCAATCAGTTTACCATCGCGGACAAAAAATACCTGCACAACTGCATCTTCTCCCTCAGAAGCCATTGCAATGATATCTCTGTCATCTCCTGCCGTATCTGTGATTTTCTGCTTCTGAGCAACCTTCTGTACACTTGTAAGCAGTTCTCTGTATTCAATTGCTTTTTCGAACTCCAGACTATCCGATGCTGCCATCATCTTTTCTTCCAGTTCTTTTAACACCAGATCATAATGTCCATTCAGGAAACGTACAACTTCGTCTATGGATTTCCGATACTCTTCCTGAGAAATGTATCCCTGGCATGGTGCCTGGCACTGATGGATATGATAATTCAGACAAGGTCTCTCTTTCCCTATGTCTTTTGGCAGCGAACGGTTACAGCTGCGGATATGATAAAGCTTACGGATCAATTCTATCGTATCTTTCACTGCGCCTGCACTGGTATAAGGCCCAAAATATTTTGCCTTGTCCTTCTTCATCTGTCTTGCCAGCATAACCCTCGGAAACGGCTCATTTACTGTAACTTTTATAAACGGATAACTCTTGTCATCCATCAGCATAGTATTATACTTCGGTCTGTGTTCCTTTATCAGATTACACTCCAACACCAGTGCTTCCAATTCAGAATCTGTCACAATGTATTCAAATCTGGAAATATGTGTCACCATCTGTTCTATCTTGGCACCTTTATTCCTGCTGCTCTGAAAATACTGACGGACACGGTTCTTAAGGCTGATTGCCTTTCCGACATAGATGATTGCATCCTTTTCATCGTGCATCAGGTATACACCCGGTTTTCCGGGCAGCTTCTTCAGTTCTTCCTGTATGTTAAAATTCTCCATATACGTCTCCTGTATATTTTCTATTTTCTAATTCTAAACATCTTCTCTGATTTTTTGAATCCTGTTAGCGCTCTTTTTCCGACTCTTTTACAATCAATAAAGAATAATAGCCTGCCTGCTCCGGAACATCTTCTATTCTTTCATAGATCCGCTCCTCTGGCATTCCACAGTTTTCTATCATCTTTACATTCACATTTCCGTCTTTTTCTTCCAGAGTCCTCTTTACTTCACTTATTCCGGATGCGGACTTCATCAGAATCTTTGTACCGGAATAGTTTAGTGCCGCTTCTATACCATAGCTGGATGGGATTACATGAAGTTCTTCTGCCCGGTCAACAAGACTGTCATCCATTCTCGCCGCTGCAGCACAAAAGGACGGAATTCCGCTGATGATCGTTGTCTCATACCCTTTTGCTTTTACTATGCGATGAATGTACATATAAGTCGAATAGATTGTCGGATCTCCCAGCGTCAGATATGCTACATCCTTCCCTTTTTCCAGTTCTTCTATAATTCTCCCTGCTGCATTTTCATAATTCCGATCCAGAATCTGTCTGTCCTTTGTCATCGGCGTATCCAGATCCAGGAATTCTTTTTCTTCCATGTTCTCTATCATCTCCGCTGCAATCCTGTAGCTGACCGCATGTTTCCTGCCTCTCGCAGGCACTGCGAGCACTTGGCATTCCTTTATGATACGCACTGCTTTATATGTCATAAGTTCCGGATCTCCCGGTCCGACTCCGACTCCGAATAATCTTCCCTTCATACTCTTTCCTCCAGAATACTCTCATCCTGCCTATTATATACCAGGCAGATATAATTGAAAAGAAAAAAGATACAGGGCTTTCTCAAACTTTACCCTGTATCTTTCCTCGTATATCTATTCTCTTTATACTTATTCTTCTTCGCAGACAACTTCCTTTATTGCTTCAACAGGTTCTTCGGCTGTATCATCTGCAGATTTCATAACAAACCCTTCACCTTCTACCGGATTCATACCGATTCTTGCTTCTTCCTTCTTCGGTGCATCCGGATCAATTCCTTCTACTTCATGGAAGATTTCCATAAATTCTTTTCCGGTGATCGTCTCTTTTTCGATCAGGAATGCCGCAATCCTATCCAGTGACTGTCTGTGATCTCTCAGCAGTTGTTTTGCTTCTTCATAGGCATCTTTCAGCATCTTCATGACTTCTTCATCAATCTCGGATGCTGTCTGCTGTCCACAGTTGCTGACCGGACGTCCGTCCAGATAACGGTTCTGAATGGATTCCAGACCGATCAGTCCGAACTTCTCACTCATACCATACTGTGTGATCATGGCTCTTGCAACGCTTGTTGCTTTCTCGATATCATTGGAAGCTCCTGTTGTAACCGTATCAAATACCACTTCTTCTGCGGCACGTCCTGCAAGCAATCCGACTAACATCGCCTGAAGTTCCTTCTTCGTATTCAGGAATTTTTCTTCCTCCGGAGTCTGCATAACATAACCAAGTGCTCCCATCGTACGTGGAACAATCGTAATCTTCTGTACCGGTTCCGCATCTTTCTGCAATGCGCTTACCAGCGCATGTCCGACTTCATGGTAGGAAACGATTCTCCGTTCTTCCTGACTCATAATCCGGTCTTTCTTCTCTTTTCCTACAAGTACTACTTCTACTGCTTCAAATAAGTCTGACTGACACACTGCATTTCTTCCATGTTTTACTGCATTGATTGCTGCCTCATTAATCATATTGGCGAGATCAGAACCAACTGCTCCTGAAGTTGCCAGTGCAATCTCTTCCAGATTAACAGTCTCATCCATCTTTACATCTTTAGAATGTACCTTCAGGACCTCTACACGTCCTTTCAGATCTGGTTTTTCCACGATGATTCGTCTGTCAAAACGTCCTGGTCTCAATAACGCAGGATCCAGGATCTCCGGTCTGTTGGTTGCTGCAAGAAGCACCAGTCCTTTATTGCTTTCAAATCCATCCATCTCCGCAAGAAGCTGGTTCAGTGTCTGCTCCCGCTCATCGTTGCCGCCCATCTGATTGTCACGGCTCTTACCGATTGCATCAATCTCATCAATGAAAATGATACATGGTGCCATCTGCTGAGCCTGTTTAAACAGATCACGTACCCTGGATGCTCCTACCCCGACATACATTTCCACAAATGCTGAACCGCTCAGTGAGAAGAATGGTACCTTTGCTTCGCCGGCTACTGCTTTCGCCAAAAGTGTCTTACCGGTTCCCGGAGGACCGACTAACAACGCTCCCTTCGGAAGCTTTGCACCGACACTCGTATATTTCCCGGGATTATGCAGAAAATCTACTACTTCCTGTAAGGACTCTTTTGCTTCATCCTGACCGGCCACATCTTTAAATGTCACACCTGTCTGCTTCTCTACATACATCTTGGCATTGCTCTTACCGATTCCCATCATGCCGCCGCCTTTTGACATACGCTTTGTCATCCAAACGATCATTCCGACAAAGAATGCGATTGGCAGGAATGTTAAGATAACGTTCATTGCTACCGCGGATGTGGTATCCGGAATCTCCTGATTAAATTCTACACCGGCTTTTTCCAGACGTTTGGTCAGTTCGTCATCATTCACAACTCCGGTATAATATTCCTGTGAAATTCCACTGTCCTTATCCTTCTTCGTGACAATCATGATCTTATCACTCTGAATCTCTACTTTTTTGACCTTGCCGTCATCTACCATCTTCAGGAATTTATTATAAGTAATCTCTTTTGCAGAGGTCATTCCCTGAAACTGGAACAGTGCAACCACAAGAATCGATGTAATAACTGTGACCAATAAAATAAACGAAATACCTTGTTTATTATTCTTGTTATTCTTATTATTCTGGTTGTCCATTTTAATCCTCCTGTATAACTAATTATTATAAAGACCACTATGTTAGAAATCAATAAAAACATTATGAAAAGATTGTAAACTTCCTATGTGTTGTAGTATACTTAAAATGAAAATGCTTATGCCGGTTCCGGCAGATTTTCCACTATAAAAGATTAAATATATTTTAGATGAGGGAATGTACTTATGAAAATTGGATTCGATAATGAAAAATACCTGAAGATGCAGTCTGAACATATCCGTGAACGTATCGGACAATTTGACAACAAACTGTATCTGGAATTCGGAGGCAAACTTTTTGATGATTTCCATGCCTCCAGAGTTCTTCCTGGATTCCAGCCTGACAGCAAACTCCGTATGTTATGCGAGCTGTCCGATCAGGCCGAAATCGTCATCGTCATCAGCGCTGAAGATATTGAAAAGAATAAGATCCGTGGTGACCTTGGTATCACGTATGATTCCGATGTACTCCGCCTGATGCATATCTATCAGGAACTTGGGCTCTATGTCGGAAGTGTCGTTATTACCAAATATAACGCACAGGAAAGTGCCGAATTATTCAAAAACCGTCTGGAAAAGCTTGGCATCAAAGTGTACCGTCACTACCTGATTCCCGGATATCCGACAAATGTACCTTTTATCGTAAGTGACGATGGTTATGGAAAAAATGATTATATAGAAACAAGCCGTCCTCTGGTCGTTGTGACTGCTCCGGGACCTGGAAGCGGAAAGATGGCTGTCTGCCTGTCACAATTATATCATGAACACAAGCACGGAATCAAAGCAGGTTACGCCAAATTTGAGACATTTCCAATCTGGAATATTCCGTTAAAACATCCGGTCAACCTGGCTTACGAGGCAGCTACGGCCGACCTGAATGATATTAATATGATAGATCCGTTCCACCTGGAAGCCTATGGTGAGACAACGATCAACTATAACCGTGATGTAGAGATTTTCCCTGTATTAAATGCCATGTTCCAGCGCATCTACGGAGAAAGTCCTTACAAATCCCCAACAGATATGGGGGTAAATATGGCTGGCAACTGTATCTGCAATGATGACGCATGTAGAAACGCTTCCTGTCAGGAAATCATCCGCAGATACTATGCATCCAGGAGAAGACTTCTTCTCGGCGCATGCTCTGAAGAAGAAACTTATAAATTAGAAATGTTAATGAACCAGGCAGATATTACCGTTCATGACCGTCCGGTAGTCGATGCGGCTCTCACCGAATCCGAGCGTACAGACGGGCCTGCAGCTGCACTGGAACTCCCAGACGGCTCGATCGTGACAGGCAAGACATCGGATCTTCTTGGCGCATGCTCTGCTCTTCTTTTGAATGCATTAAAAGAACTTGCAGGTATCGGACATGAGATCAAGATCATCTCTCCACAGGCGATCGAACCAATCCAGAGTCTGAAAACAAAATATCTGGGAAGCCGCAATCCACGCCTTCATACCGATGAAGTTCTGATTGCCCTTTCTGTAAGTGCTGCTACCAGTAAAGATGCAAAACTTGCGATGGAACAGCTTCCTAAATTAAAAGGCTGTCAGGCTCATGTATCTGTTATGCCGGGGTCTGTAGACATCAAACAATTCAAACTGCTGTCTATTCAGGCAACTTTTGAAGCAAAATATGAAAAAAACTCTGTATTTTTTAATAACAAAGGTGTATAATCTTAAAGTATTTTTTTTGAACACTTTATATAACAGAGAAACTAATTTTGACTTAAGGAGGAAGTTATGGCAGTAAAATACGTATTCGTTACAGGCGGTGTAGTATCTGGATTAGGTAAGGGGATTACAGCTGCATCTCTCGGACGTCTGCTGAAAGCTCGTGGTTACACAGTTACAATGCAGAAATTCGATCCATACATCAACATTGACCCTGGTACTATGAACCCTGTACAGCATGGTGAAGTATTTGTAACTGATGATGGTGCTGAGACCGACCTTGACCTTGGACATTATGAAAGATTCATCGATGAAAGTCTGAGCAAGAATTCCAACGTAACAACCGGTAAGATTTACTGGTCTGTTCTTCAGAAGGAACGCCGTGGAGATTTTGGCGGAGGAACGGTTCAGGTTATCCCACATATTACAAATGAAATCAAATCCCGTTTTTATCGCAATCCAGCCGCTGAGAATACGGAAATTGCCATTATTGAAGTCGGCGGAACCGTTGGTGACATCGAAAGTCAGCCTTTCCTGGAAGCCATTCGTCAGTTCCAGCATGAAAAAGGACGTGAAAATGTTATCCTGATTCATGTCACACTGATTCCATATCTGAAGGCTTCTCAGGAAATGAAGACAAAACCTACCCAGGCAAGCGTTAAAGATCTTCAGGGAATGGGAATCCAGCCGGATATTCTGGTATGCCGTTCCGAATATCCACTCGGTGTCGGACTGAAAGACAAAATTGCATTATTCTGTAATGTACCGTCTAATCATGTACTGCAGAATCTGGATGTAGAATATCTGTATGAAGCTCCTCTTGCAATGGAAGAAGAGAATCTTGCAGGTGTTGTATGTGAATGTCTCCACCTCGACTGCCCGGAACCGGATTTAAAAGACTGGACAGAAATGGTCGACTACCTTAAGAATCCAACCACCGAAGTCACAGTTGCTTTGGTTGGTAAATATATTCAGCTTCATGATGCTTACATCAGTGTTGTAGAAGCATTAAAACACGGTGGAATCTTCAGCCGTGCTACTGTAAATATCAAATGGATCGATTCAGAAACCGTTACTGCCGATAATGCCGAGGAATTATTTAGTGACGTAAGTGGTATCCTGGTTCCCGGCGGATTCGGTAACCGTGGTATCGAAGGAAAGATCGAGGCAATCAAATATGCACGTACACACAATATACCGTTCTTAGGTCTCTGCCTCGGAATGCAGCTTTCTATCGTAGAATTTGCAAGAGATGTCATCGGTTACAATGATGCTCACAGTGCAGAACTTGATCCAAACACCACTCATCCGGTCATTCATATCATGCCAGAGCAGATTGGCATTGAAGATATCGGCGGAACTTTAAGACTTGGAGCTTATCCTTGTGTACTTGATAAGACATCCAAAGCTTACGAAATGTACGGAACAGATCAGATCAGTGAGCGCCACCGTCATCGTTACGAGGTCAATAATGACTACCGCGAGGCTCTTACTTCTCACGGCATGAAGCTCTCCGGTCTCTCACCGGATGGAAGGATTGTTGAAATGATTGAAATTCCTGAACATCCTTGGTTCATCGCCACACAGGCACATCCGGAATTAAAATCAAGACCGAACAGACCGCATCCATTGTTCAGAGGATTTATCGAAGCTTCTCTGAAATATCAGGAAGAACATAAATAACTATTAAACGAATAAAAACAGGGAAGCTGTTGCTAATACTTGCGTATCATGCAACAGCTTCCCTGTTTTTATCTCTGTATATAACGGATCAGATAACAAATTTTCCGTCCTTATACCGACCAGCTTACAGAACTTCCCTTGTCCGTCTTTTTCACTACAAGCTTATGATCGATCTGTTCTTTCAGTTCATTTACATGTGAAATAATTCCCACCAGTCTGTCTTTATCCGCAAGATCATTCAGTACACGAATTGCCTGATCTCTCGATGCATCATCCAGAGATCCGAACCCTTCATCTATAAACATCGTATCCAGATGGATCGCACCTGCTGTATTCTGCACTATATCAGAAAGTCCCAATGCCATAGACAGCGCTGCCATAAAAGATTCTCCGCCGGATAAGGTTTTGACATCTCTGATCGTATCTGTTGCCATATGATACACATCCAGTTCCAGTCCGGCCTGTCCCTGGCTTCCCAGCTTTTCAACATCTCTGCATTGCAGAATGAATTCGCCGGATGTCATACGGATCAGCCTCTTATTTGCGGCACGTATGATCTGCCGGAAATATTGCCTCTGGATATAAGTCTCGAAGTCCAGTTTTGCAGTTCCACTCAGATTTCCATTCGCCGTCTTACTCAGATTACCAATGATTTCATACTGGTTCTGCAGTCCACTGTTCTTCTCAAAATTGCGTCTCAGATTCTCCCTGATTTCTCTATTCTTTTCATTGATATTATGAAGCCTCATATATTCCCTTCGGATCTGCTCCAGCACTTCAGATGCTTCTTTTATTTCCTGTTTAATCTGCGCTATATCTTTCTTTTCTTTCCCCTTCAGTTGCTGTTCCAGTAATTTTCTGTTTGCTTCCAGTTCCTGAAGTTCTCTCTGATATGCTTCTGTCCACCGTTCTGCTTCTTCCAGTTCTGTCTCCTTCATGCATTTCCTATGATAACTCTCCTCATCCGCAAATCCCTGTGCCTTCATTACCTGTTCATAACGGAGTTTCTTTTTCTCTGCTTCTTTCTGAGATTGTAGAGCAGATGCCTTCACGATCTTACTACGTCCTTCCAGTTCCTTTTCTTTATTTTGCATTTCTGTCAGACGTCTGGTCACTGTCTCATAATTCTTTCTCAACTGCTCCAATGCTCCTACTGTCTGTGCCAGATGTTTTTCTGCTTCTTCTATGGTCTCATATGGCAGTTTCTCCTTCGCAGTCTGATATTCAGCCTGTACTTTTGTATATACCAGCTTTGATTCCGTCAGGCATTGGTCCGTTTCCCTTTCTTTTCTTTCCAGTTCCACCGACTGCTCCGTAATCTGTTCCTGATTCTTCTTTAATGCTTTGCATTTTTCGGAAATCTGCTCCAGTTGTTTTAATTGTTCTTCTGTTTCTGCAAACGTCTGTCCCAGATTTTGCATAATCTTTTTCCAGTTAGTCTTAAATCCGTCTTCCGGCGCATCTTTTATGTTCATTTGAAGCGTCTGGCAGATTTCCTGTGCTGCCTGGTATCCTGCAAGACATTCCCTGAATGCAGCGACTTTTATATCTCTTGTTTTTTCTTTCCTGTCTCTTTCCTCCTTTGCAGATTCTACTTCTGCCTGTGTCGGTGCTTCGTCACTTAATAATGTAATCTGAGGATGTTCTCTGGAACCACAGACCGGACAAGGCTGTCCTGCTTCCAGTGTCAAAGCCAGTATTCCCGCCTGTTCTTTCAGAAACTTCTGATACTTCATTTCATATTCCGCCCATGCATGTTCATAATTCTTCTGTTCACATTCAGCTTCTTTCTTTGCTCTTTCGCAGTCTTCCTTTAATTGTTCTTTTCTGTTTTCCTGTCTGTCCAGTTCCTTATATTGCCGCATTTTTTCTTCTGTCTGTTGTTTTTTATTTCTGCATTCATTTATGCATATCTCAACATCTTCGTATTGCTTTAGAAATTTAATTATTTCTTCATTCTTATTCTGCAGGATTTCATTCTTTTCTTTTATTATTCTTGCATGATTTAGATATTTTTTTATTTCTTCTGCAAGTTTATTCAAAGTTTCCTGCTTTTTATTAATACTCTCATATTGCAAAATTGCATCCTGTATCCGCACTTTTTTCTCAGTCAGTACAATCTCTTTTTCTGTCTTTTCTTTCACAGCCTCTTTCTGATCTTCTGTAAGTTCCTGCAACAATTGTCTGCATTCCTGTAATTTCTTTTGAAGACTGTGATCCTGTGTTTTTAACTCTGTCAGCCTTTTTTCTTCTTCCAGATATCTCTTTTCCTCTGTCCTGACACGTTCTGCACTCTTACCGGACTGTATCTGCTCCTTCATAAGCTCATATTTTGCCTTTTCCGCTGTTTTTTCTTTCAGATGGCTCAGTACCTGTCCATACGAATCAAAGAGCTGATCCAGAAGTTCTGCTTCCTTCAGCAGGCGATTCTTATCTTCCAGAACCACCTGTGCCCCGTCTGCTTCTTTTTTGCAGGCCTTTTCCAACCGGCTTCCCTGTCCGATGATTTCTTTTAGTATCTCCGATATTCTGTCTCTGTCCGGAATATCCTGTCCGGATACTTCTTTCCATTTTCTGCTGAGCTCCGTTTCTTTTCCGTTCTCACACACCGGATACTCTGTCCTGGCCATCTCAAGCTTCATTTCCTGCAGATTCTGTTCCAGTTTGACATATAACTGTACTGCCTGTTTCTTCAATTCTTCCTGTATTCTGTAATAAAAGCGTGTCTGAAATATTCTGGAAAATATCTTTTTCCGTTCTTTTGATTCAGCCAGCAGAAGCTTCAGAAATTCTCCCTGTGCAATCATGGAAATCTGGGTAAACTGATCTGCATCCAGCCCTGTAATTTCTACGATCTTCTGATCCGTCTCTCTCTTCTTTCCTTTGAATACACTTCCATCCGGCAGTGTCAGTTCTACCTTTGGGGTCTCCTTCACATATCTCAGTGACCCGTCTGCATATTTTCTTTTTCCCAGGCGCATATATTCTGGATTTCTTAGTATCTTATATTGTTTCTTTTGATATATAAACATGTACTCAACATAAGTATCCGTTCCTTCATCCGCATACTGGCTCCGCATCATATTTCCATCTCTGGTGCCGCCGCTGGTCCTGTCATACAACGCATATGTGATTGCATCAAAGATCGTAGTCTTACCTGCACCTGTATCTCCTGTGATCAGAAACAGTCCATTGGGAATCTCTGTAAAATCAATCTCTGTTCTGCCGGCATATGATCCGAACGCTGACATAATAAGCTTAACCGGTCTCATCTACTCCACTCCCTTCACATTGTCAAAGATTTCTTTCATGATTGTCTCCTCCTGCGTATTCATCTCTCTTCCCTGCATCTCCTTATAGAATTCACAAAAAGAGGTAAACGGATCTTTCATAACAAGTTCTTCATCCATTTCTTTTAATTTGGTTCTTGTTCTCTGATTATCTACCCGGATCTCTAATATATGGGAAAATACCCGTTCCAGCTGCTCTTTCGGTTTATATGGATCGATCTCATCCGTCAGCGTAATACTGATGTAATCCTCTTTTTCTTCTTCACCGGCTTCTTTTATAATTTCTTCCAGCGTTCCTTTTTTCTTCCTGACATCTCTGAGCGGATGCAGCGGATAGCATGCAATTTCCGGCTTCTCCCCTTTTTCTTTTAAAGTCACCACAGTAAGACTTTTGGTCTGCGTGCTCTCACTGACAGAATACTTCAAAAGCGTACCGCAATACCGGATCTTTGGCCTGCTGACGTACTGTGCCCCGTGAAGATGTCCAAGCGCCACATAATCAAATTCTTTCACTGCCCCGATATCTACATTATCAATCCCTCCTACGGAAAATACTTCCGAATCACAGGTTTCCGGACTTCCTTCCTTTTCTCCTACATAAAACTGATGAGAAACTAACACATTTCTTTTATTATTATAATCTATCTCTTCTCGTTTAATGATTTCTCTCACAGCGTCTGCATATGTCTCTGGGACATTGTTAACAAAAACATTTCTTACATATCCAGGTTTCATAAATGGCAACAGATAAAAATCTACCTCTCCATATGTATCCTGCAATGTTACTTTTTCAATATGCTCTTCCGGCTGCTCCGGAACATTCCCCACAAGATAAATATGATGCCGTCTCAAAATCTCTGAAGCATAATTCAGACGATCAGGTGAATCATGATTTCCGCTGATGATCAGAATCGGAATTGCCGGTGTGATCTCTGAAAGTTCCGTCAGGAACTCATCAAATATAGTCACTGCTTCCGCTGATGGAACTGACTTATCATAAATATCCCCGGCAATCACAATTGCATCCGGACGCAATTCTTTTGCATAGGCAATGACCTCTTTTAAGATCATCTGCTGATCTTCTTTTAAATTATAACGATGAAGCTGCTTTCCGATATGCAGATCCGATAAATGGAAAAATTTCATACCTGTCCACATCCCTTCTATTTTATTTGCATCTTTCTCTATATTACACTATAATCAACTTATCTAACAAGACTATACAAAAAACTATAATCACAGATATGAGGTAATGAGTATGTTAAGAGAGATTAATCTGGATGAAATATCCGATGGGAAATTATACAGCAGCAACGATATGGCCAGGACTGACTGCAAAGGCTGTGACGGTTGCTCCGCCTGCTGTCACGGTATGGGAAGTTCCATCGTCCTTGATCCACTGGATGTGTACCGGCTTTCCATCAATCTGTCAAAACCAGTGAATGAACTCCTGGCCGGTCCGCTGGAACTGAATGTGGCAGACGGGATCATTCTTCCGAATCTGAAGATGACTGGAACCAAAGAGGCCTGTTCTTTCCTTGATGCGGACGGACGGTGTACGGTTCATGCATTCCGTCCCGGAATCTGCCGCATGTTCCCTCTGGGACGTTTTTATGAAAACCATTCTTTCCAATATTTCTTACAGGTACATGAATGTCCGAAAACGGATCGTTCTAAAGTAAAGATCAAAAAATGGCTGGATACACCGAATCTGAAAACCTACGAGAAATATATTGCTGACTGGCATTTCTTTCTGAAAGGGCTTCAGGAATACGTTATGAATCTTACTTCTGATTCTTCTTCAAATTCTGATTCAACTGCCAGAACAATCAGTATGCATGTGCTGACACAGTTTTATCTGACGCCTTATGGGGAAGATGGGAATTTTTATGAGGATTTTTATGAAAGGCTGGAGAAGTCGCGGCTTTTTACTCAATCGCTTGGGATTTAATTCGGAAAGGCTGTGGATACCCGAACCGGAATAAAGCTTGAAAAGGTGTTCCTGTTCAGGT
>ERZ834859.2566-NODE-2566-length-15326-cov-5.374435_pt1 | contig 15326 bp, 10 predicted proteins | sample MGYA00519947_ERZ834859 | MGnify/ENA primary metagenome ERZ834859 (study PRJEB31850, sample SAMEA3708763) | human gut metagenome | biome: human gut; feature: human-associated habitat; material: faeces | place: China | collected 2014 ...
CGAAGGACAGGATGGAGCACAGCTCCGACATGATGTCCACGTTGTACCAGCACTCCCCGCCGGGGCGGCTCCAACCCACGTTCTCAAAGCTGCCGGACATATACTTCTGCCGGTAGAGGTAGTAGGGGACAAAGCCTGCGGCCCGCAGGGTAGGGGCGGCATAGTCCAGCATGGCCTGCACGGCGGCGCCATCGGGAATGGAGAGACCCTCCATGAGAATGCGGCTGCCCTTTTTCAGCGCCAGCGTGTGGATGGTGATGTCATCGGCCCCCAGTTCCAGACATTTGTCCAGAGAACGGCGGAAGCCCTCCGGTGTATCCGCCGGCAGACCTGCGATGAGGTCCATGTTGACGTGGGGGAACCGGTAGGTCCGCACCAGCTCCATGGCCCGCACCGTATCCGCAGAGACATGGCGGCGGCCGATGGCGGCGAGGACGTGATCCTCCATGGTCTGAGGATTCACGCAGACCCGTGTGACGCCGTGACTTTTCAGAACGGCCAGTTTTTCGGCGGTGATGGTATCCGGACGGCCGATCTCTACCGTGATCTCCGGACAGGCGGAGAGATCGAAGGATTCTTCCAGAGCCGTCAGGATGGCATCCATCTGATCCGGCGTCAGGATGCCGGGGGTGCCGCCGCCCATGTAGAAGGTGCGGGGCCGCAGATGGTTTTTCCGCACCATTTCTCCCCCAGCCCGGATCTCCGCGATCAGGGCCTTTACATAGGGCTCCACCAGAGAAAAACTTCGCTCCACGCTCTGACTGACAAAGGAGCAGTAGGCGCAACGGGTGGGACAGAAGGGAATACCCACATACAGGTCGATATCCCGCTTTTCCAACCGCTTCAACGCCTGATAGCCCACGGCACCAGTCTCCAAAGCCAGCGCCGCCCGGTCCTCAGGGACGAAATAGCGCGCCTTCAGTTCCCGCTTGGCTTCCTCCGGGGTCTTGCCCTCCATCAGCGCCCGTGTGATGGGCTTGTCGGGCCGGACGCCGGTGAGCATCCCCCAGGGGGGCAGCGTCAGCTTTTCCGCGGCGCGGAGCGCTTCCGGCAGCTTGGGATACAGATCCAGAAATGCCAGATAGAAGCAGGCCGCCACGGCGTAGCGCCGCTGGCCTTCTTTTTCAAAGTCCGTGCCGGTGAGGGAGGATGCAAAGGTCCCGGCGGCGGTGTATCCGTGATAGTGCAGCTCCGCTGTGACCTGACAGTCCGCCGCCGTTTCCCCGGCGGCAAGGCGGCACCACGCCTCGTCTCCTGGCTGCACCGCGTCATAGGTCGGTTTTTCCAGCGGAAAGAGGGTCATCAGGCTCTGTTCGACGATATAGCGCTCGTCATGACCTAAAAATTCCAGCTTCATATCAGCCTTGCTCCCGCAGTGCCATCTGCATATAGGGGTTGAAGCGCCGCTCCCGGTCCAGAGTGCTGGGCTCCATGTGTCCCGGCAGGACCCGGTAGTCCCCGGGAAGGGCGGCCAGTCGGGCCAGAGAGGCCATCATCTGCTTCATGCTGCCGCCGGGAAAGTCTGTCCGGCCGCAGGAACCGGCAAACAGGGTGTCCCCGCAGAACAGGGTATCTCCGCACAGCAGCGTGACGCTGCCCTCGGAGTGGCCGGGGGTGTGAAGCACCTGAAGCTCCAGCGTGCCCACCGTGATGCGGTCTCCCTCGCCGTAGAAATTCACGCCGCCGAAGGGGATCCGGGCCAGTTCGCTTTTCAGAGGGAACAGCTGGGTCTGCGGACTGTCAAAATCCGCCTGATGGATATAGACCGCCGTCGGCGGCAGCGTCTCCATCAAAGCTGCCACCGCACCGGTGTGGTCATAGTGGCCGTGGGTCAGCAGGATCTTATCCACGGTGCAGTCCAGCTTTTCGGCGGCGGAGAGGATCAGCTCCGGCTCCGCACCGGGATCGATCACGGCGCAGACCTTAGCCGCTTCGTCGCAGAGAATGTAGCAGTTGGTACCGATGGACCCCACCTGCAAGGCTTGGATCTTCATAAGACACACCTCATTGAAATCAGTTTACTCTTCCGTGTCGAACAGGATGGTGACCGGACCGTCGTTCTGGGAATAGACCTGCATGTCGGCGCCGAATTCGCCGTGCTGCACATCGAAGCCCCGCTCCCGGCAGTGGGCCATGAACCGCTCATAGAGGGGGATGGCCAGATCGGGCTTGGCCGCGCCGGAGAAGCCGGGGCGGCGGGAGGAGGTATCGGCGTACAGGGTGAACTGGGACACCACCAGCAGGCTGCCGCCCACCTGCTCCAGATTCAGGTTCATCTTTTCGTTTTCATCCTCAAAGACCCGCAGATTGCAGATCTTGTCCGCCAGCTTGTCGGCGGTGACCTCCGTATCGTTGGGGCCTACGCCCAGCAGCACCAGAAAACCGGTGCCTATCTGACCGTTGACCTGTTCATTGATGACAACAGAGGCGTTTTTGACTCGTGTAACAACAGCACGCATGGTAGCAACTCCTTATTTAATACCCGAAAGGGTATGCTTCGTAATGGGCCTTGCCCGCAAACCGGGCAGATCCGTGTATTCTGTATTTTATCAAGAGGGGATCTTTGCGGCAGCGGAGAAAATCCGTCCCCAATGCCGCGAAAGATCAGCCCACAGGCCGGTTGACCTGCAGAACGCCGGAGATCTGATGGAGCTTGTTCATGAGGGTGGACAACTGCGCGCCATCCTTGATCTGGATCTCGATGCGGATGATGGCGAAGCCGTCCTCCGTGCTGCGGGTGTTCAGACCCAGCACAAAGGTTTTGGTGGTGGAGAGGGCGGAGGAGATGTCCAGCAGCAGGTTCAGCCGGTCCTTGCAGACCGCCTCGATGGTGGTGGGATAGCTGTCATTGGTATCGGTGCCCCAGGAGACATGGATCCAGCGGCCGGGCTGCTCCTTCCGCTTTTCCTCCGAGGCGTTGGGACAGTCCGCCCGGTGGACGGACACGCCGTAGCCACGGGTGATGAAGCCCACGATGTCGTCTCCGGGGACGGGGGTGCAGCATTTGGAGAACTTCACCAAACAGTTGTCCAGACCTTCCACGATAATGCCCTGCTCGCTCTTGACGGCCTTGGGCTGCTTGGGAGTGTCCGCAGGCTTGGGGTCCTCCTTGGACTCCGTCACAGCCTCTGCCAGCATCTGCTCCTGCTGCCGCTGCTGCTGGCGGCGCTGCAACTCGCCCTGGATCCGGCTCACCGCCTTCTGAGCGGTGAAGCCGCCATAGCCGATGGCGGCGTAGAGATCGTCCAGCGTGGGATAAGCTACCTTTTTCAGCAGCACCGGCAGGAATTCCGGGTCCAGTACGTCTTTCATGGCGATGCCGCAGTGACGCAGCTCCGCGTCGAAGGCGGAGCGGCCGTTGGCGATGTTCTCGTCCCGCTTTTCCTTTTTGAACCACTGGCGGATTTTGGAGCGGGCCTCGTTGCTCTTGGCAATCTTCATCCAGTCCCGGCTGGGGCCCTTGGCGTTTTTGGAGGTCAAAATCTCCACGATGTCACCGTTTTTCAGCACATGGTCCAGCGTGACGATGCGGTTATTCACCTTGGCGCCGATCATGCGGTTGCCCACGGCGGAATGGATGGCGTAGGCGAAGTCGATGGGGGTGGCTCCGGCGGGGAGGTTCTGCACGTCGCCGTTGGGGGTGAACACGAACACCTCGTCGGAGAACATATCCACCTTCAGGGAGTGGATAAACTCCTCAGCATCGGCACCTTCCTGATTTTCCAGCAGACGGCGTACCCACTCGTACTTGCCCTCGGTGCCGGCACCCTGACCGTTCTGCTTATACTTCCAGTGGGCGGCCACGCCGTACTCGGCGATCTCGTGCATCTCCGTGGTGCGGATCTGCACCTCAAAGGGGATGCCCTCATTGCCCATGACGGTGGTGTGAAGGCTCTGGTAGCCGTTGGGCTTGGGGGTGCCGATATAGTCCTTGAAGCGTCCCAGAATGGGCTTGTAGAGGTCGTGGATCACGCCCAGCACGTTGTAGCAGTCGCTGACGGTGTCCACCACCACCCGGAACGCAAAGAGGTCGAAAATCTCATCCAGAGATTTGTTCTGGCTGAACATTTTCCGGTAGATGGAATAAGGGTGCTTCATGCGGCCGTAGACAATGTGCTTGATGCCCATTTCATTGAGCCGCTGATCGATCTGAGCCTGGGTGCGGCTCATGAGAGCGTCATACTCCGGGCGCTTGGCGTCCAGCTTGGAGACGATCTCATCGTAGCCGATGGGGTCCAGATATTTTAAGGAGAGATCCTCCAGCTCCCACTTCATCCGCTGCATACCCAGCCGGTGTGCGATGGGGGCGTAGATCTCCATGGTCTCCAGAGATTTCTGCTTCTGCTTGGCGGGAGTCTGATACTCCATGGTCCGCATATTGTGGAGCCGGTCGGAGATCTTGATGAGGATGACCCGGATGTCTTTACTCATGGCGATGAGCATTTTCCGGAGGTTCTCCATTTGCTCGTCTTCCTTGGTGGCGTACTGGATCCGGGTCAGCTTGCTGACGCCCTCCACCAGATCCGCCACCGTGGGGGAGGTGAGCTTGGCCACGTCATCATACGTGGCGTCCGTATCCTCAATGACATCGTGAAGCAGGGCCGCCTCGATGGACTCGGAGTCCAGGTGCAGTTCCTCCGCCACAATCTGCGCCACGGCTAAGGGGTGGGTGATATAAAGCTCACCGCTTTTGCGGCGCTGCTCGCCGTGATGCAGCTTGGCGAATTCATAGGATTCCCGGATGCGCTTGAAATCCGCGCCCGGATTGTATTCCCGGACGGTATTCTCCAATTTCTCAAACTGTTCGTCAATCGTCACTGCGAATCACCTCGTTTAACCTCCGCACCGCCCCGGAGGCGGCGCAGGCAGGGAGAGGCGTAGAGATCCACCTTTCCCTGAATGGGATTGAGACATAGCGTTACCCGATCCTCTTGCCGGGACAGGGAGATGAGCCCCCGCTCCTGAAAGACCGTCAGGGCCAGCGCGGCCCGGAGAAAACTGTCGCAGCCGCCTACCTGCGCCGCCAGAGAACGGAGATAGGGCAGCAGATCTGTTTCCAGCTTGCCCTGCTTCAGGTGCCGGTCCAGAATCCGCCAGAAGGCGGCAAACTGGTCCCGGGAGATCATGAGCCGGGCGGTCTCCTGGGCCGTGAGGGGCTGCTCCCCCGTCAGGCGGTGCAGCAGGTCCAAGGATTCCGCCTCGTGGCGGCTGGGAGTCAAAGAGGGACGCAGGTCCACCAGCTGCAATTGCAGGGTGGTGGTGCCCCGGAAGGTATTGGCCTGCAAATAGAAGGCGGCGTCCACCCGGCAGCCGGGCTCCAACTGAGCGGCGGCCTCCGGCATGGAGAAGAAAATGGCGTCAAACCGGCTGGGACCCTTGCTGAGCCGCAGTTTCAGGTGCTTGCCCTGGCCCACGGCCTGAACGCTGTCCACCGTGGCGCCCAGCAGGGCGAACACCGGGCGGGGATTCCCGGAGCCGTAAGGCTCCAATTGGGCCAGATGGTCCACCTGCTCCAGCGTCATATCCGCCGGGTTGGAAATGGCGGCGTCTACCTCCAGACAGCTCACCGCCCGCTCACCGCCGGAGGCGGCCTTTACGAAGCGGTTCATCCGCTGGCGGAAGGCAACGATATTTTCTTCGGGAATGGTAAAGCCTGCTGCCAGCTCGTGACCGCCGAAGCCGTCCAGCAGGTCGGAGCAGGATTCCAGAGCGGAAAACAGGTTGAACCCGCCGTAGGAGCGGCAGGAGCCCTTGCCGGAGCCGTCCTTCAGATGGATCATGAAGCTGGGGGCGGCGTATTTTTCACTGAGACGGGAGGCTACGATGCCCACCACACCCTGATGCCATTCCTCGCTGGAAAGCACCAGCGCGTTCCGTTCCTCTGGCCGCAACCGCTCGATCTGGGCGATGGCGTCGGCGCAGATGGACTGCTCCACCGCCTGCCGCTCCCGGTTCAGGTCGCATAGCTGCTTGGCCAGCTCTTCTGCTTTGACGGGATCGGTCTCCTGCAAAAGGTCCGCAGCCAGATCCGCGGCCCCCATGCGCCCGGCGGCGTTGATCCGGGGGGAGAGAACGAAGCCGATCTGGATGGAGGTGATGGGCTTGCCCAGCAGCCCTGCCTCTTTCAAAAGGGCATGGATGCCCACAAAATCCGTGTGGTTCAGGGCGGCAAGGCCGCAGGAGACAATGGTGCGGTTTTCGCCCTCCATCCGCATGACGTCGGCAATGGTGCCGATGGCGGCCAGGGTGCAGTATCGGGCAAACAGGGCGTTTTCCCGGTCCGGCCCGCCCAGGGCCAGCACCAGCTTCAACGCCACGCCTACGCCGGCCAGGTATTTGAAGGGATAGGTGTCATCCGGACGGTGGGGGTCCACTACCGCTACGGCCCTGGGGAGGTTTTCCTTACATTCATGGTGATCCGTCACCACCACGTCCATGCCGATGGATGCGGCAAAATCGATCTCCTCGTTGCCGGTGATCCCGCAGTCCACGGTGATCATCAGGGTGGCGCCCTTGTCCCGCAGGCCCTGGATGGCGTCTTTGGAAAGGCCGTAGCCGTCCTCGATCCGCCGGGGGATATAGCGCAGGCACTTGGCACCGCAGTTTTTCAGATAGTCCAGAAGCAGCACCGTGGAGGTGATGCCGTCCACATCGTAATCGCCGAAAACAGCGATGGTCTCATCGTTGGCCAGCGCCTTCTGGATCCGGGCCACCGCCTTGTCCATGTCCCGCATGAGCATGGGGGAGATCGTCAGAGAGGTCTCCCGCTCCAGCGCCTCGGCAGCGGCCTCGGAGGTGGTGATGCCCCGGGCGGCCAGCACCGTGGCCAGCAGACTGGGGTAGCCGGCTTCCTTCAAAAGGGCAGTGTCCTGTTCTGATGCCGTACCGATATGCCATTTCTGATACTTCATTCGGACACCCCCATTCTCAAATCAGGCGGAACAAACAATGTTCCACATTAACAAACATACAGTATAACAGAAAAACACCGGAAGGTAAAGCACATATTTATACAGAAAGGGAATGTTTCGGCGGCTGAGACTGCTGATTTTTCGATTTCCCGGACAGAACGGGCCATCTTCAACTGAATATGCGGCCGGAAACGCAAAAAGCCAGCGCTCCCGTAAGGGAACGCTGGCAAGGTTTCTTATTCGGCAGGCTGGTCCTCTGAGGTTTCCGCAGGCAGGACGTACCGGCTCAGGTTCTGCTGAAGCTGGAAGGAGAACTCGTCATTCTTCTTCAGATTGTGGAGATAGGCGTGGGAGGCGGCCTGTTTTTCCTGCTCCTCAATGACGCTGACAGCGATGTTGGAGCAATGATCGCCCACACGCTCGGCATTGTTCAGCAGATCGTTGAGGATGAAACCGAGTTGGATGGTGCACTGGCCGCTTTGGAGCCGCCGGATGTGACGGCTGCGGATCTCCTCCGTAAGGAGGTCCATAGTTTCCTCCAGAGGTTCCACCTGCCGGGCCATCTGGGGATCGTCCGACTGGAAGCTGCGCAGGGCGCTGTTCAGCAGATCCTCCAGCAGGGAGGTCAGCACATCCACCTCTTCCCGGGCAATGGGGGAGAAGGCCAGTTGCTTTTCGTGAAGCTCCTTGGCGGATTCCTGCAGGTTCAGAGCATGGTCGCCGATGCGCTCAAAGTCTCCGATGGCGTGAAGCAGGCGGGAGACGGTGCGCATATCGGCGGAGGAGGTGCCGTGCTGGGAGATCTGGACCAGGTAGCCGCCCAGACGGTCCTCGTAGGTGTCCAGCTTGTCCTCGTTGGCCAGGATCTGCTCCTCCCGGCTGCCGTCATACTGAATGAACTGGGCCAGAGCCAGCTGCATGCTTTCCAGCGCCAGAGCGCCCATGCAGTTGGTCATGACGGCGCATTCGCTGACAGCCACGCCGGGGGTCCGCATCAGCCGGGGGTCCAGGAAGGCGAAGTCAGAGGGCTTGTCCTCCGTGGAGATCACCTTGTTGGCAAGGCGCTCCAACTGCCGGCTGAAGGGCAGCAGCACAAGGGTGGTGCAGACATTGAAGATCGTGTGGCAGAATGCGATGCCAACAGCGCCGATGGGCTCTGTCAGGAAGGGCAGATTCAGGAACATCTCGCCGCCAAACAGGGCCAGCAGACCCAGAGCGGTGCCGATGAGGTTGAAGGAGATGTGGATGACGGACACCCGCTTGGCATTGCGGCTGACGCCGATAGAGGAGATCAGAGCCGTAACGCAGGTGCCGATGTTCTGGCCCATGATGATGGGGATAGCGATGCCGTAGGTGACGGAGCCGGTCATGGCCAGTGCCTGCAAAATGCCAACGGAGGCGGCGGAGGACTGGATGATGCCGGTGAAGGCGGCGCCTACCAGCACACCCAGGAAGGGATTGGTGAAGGCAGTCATGAAGTGGGTGAAGCCCGGCATATCTGCCAGCGGAGACACCGCACCGCTCATCAGCTCCATGCCGTACATTAGAATAGAGAAGCCCATCATCACCCGGCCCACGTCCCGGCGGCGCTGCCGCTTGGAGCCCATAATGAGCAGAATACCGATCAAAGCCAGCAGGGGGGAGAAATTCTTGGGCTTGAGGAAGTTGACAAAGAAGTTCTCGCTTTCGATGCCGGTGAGGGACAGCAGCCACGCTGTCAGGGTGGTGCCGATATTGGAACCCATGATGATGCCGATGGTCTGTCCGATCTCCATGACACCGGAGTTCACCAGACCCACCAGCATGACCGTCATAGCGGAGGAGGACTGAATGGCGATGGTGATGCCGGCGCCCAGCAGCAGACTTTTGATGGGGTTGGAAGTCATGCGCTTGAGCAGCCGCTCCAGCTTGCCGCCGGCCATTTTTTCCAGACTTTTGGACATGACCGTCATGCCATATAAGAAGAAGGCCAGCCCTCCGCACAGGGTAAAGAGAGAGAAAATGTTCATATCAGATCCCTTTCTGCCCGAAGTATCCATCGGACCAGGTATGCATCTCATTTATAGTATGACATTCTATTCCTGATTATAAGTGGTAAAGCGGGGATGTGGCTATTGACAAAGCGGACAAAAAAACGGAGAAAACCAACGGCAAGACATACTGTGTGCGCAAACTGACCAAAGAATGTCCGCGGCAGACATACGATGCGCTGCAGCCTGAAACCAGCCATAAATCGTGATGGTATATTCATAAGTACGGTTAATGCCTGCGGCGGCTGACTCCCCGAATGGACTGTGAAAAGTGCCAAACGAAAACGATTTTCCATGTGCACGATAACAGTTTTACACTTTGAGCAAAGTTTAAGATTGAATGTTTGCCATGTTTGTGCTAAATTAATACTGTCAGGAATTCGGCTTTTTGCCGGAAACATCCTGAAAAAAATGAAAAGGAGCAAATGAAGAATGAAGAAGTTGTTTGCACTGTCTCTCGCACTGGTAATGACTTTGTCTCTGGCTGCCTGCGGCGGCAAGAAGACCGAGGCCCCTGCCGACACCGAGAACAAGACCGGGACCGAGACCGAGACCCCCATACCGGCGATGTCAAGGTCGCTGTTGTCCTGAAGACCCTGGCCTCTGAGTACTGGGGCTATGTGGAGGCCGGCTGCAAGGCCGCCGGTGATGATCTGGGTGTTGACGTGGTCGTGGTTGGCCCCGGCGCTGAGAGCGATATCGAGGGTCAGGTTTCCATGATCGAGCAGCAGATCGGCGCTGGCTGCGACGCCATCGTCTGCGCTCCCAACGATGCTGGTGCCGCTCAGGGCGCTCTGCAGGCTGCCATCGACGCTGGTATCCCCGTGCTGGCTGTTGACACCAACGTTGGCATCGCTGGCCAGACCTCTTTCGTGGGCACCTCCAACGTGGACGCTGCTTATGAGGGCGGCAAGTGGGCCATCGAGCAGGCCGGTACCGACGCCAAGGCCGTTATCATCTACGGTCAGGAAGGCGACAACACCTCCAACATGCGTATGGAAGGCTATGAGAAGGCCTGCACCGAGGCTGGCGTGGAAGTTCTGGCCAAGCTGTCCGGCAACAACCTGACCGACGGCGCTACCAAGGCCATGGAAGACCTGCTGAGCGCTTATCCCGATCAGATCGACATCGTGCTCTGCCACAATGACGATACCGCTATCGGCGCTATGAACGCCTGCAAGTCCGCCGGCGTGTCTGACATCACCATCGTTGGCTTCGACGGCAACGCTTCCGCCGTGAAGCTGATCCTGGACGGCGAGCTGGTGAAGGCTACCGTCGCTCAGCAGCCCTATGAGATGGGCTATCAGGTGGTCGAGGCTGCCGTGAAGGCTGTCAAGCTCGAGCCCGTTGACGAAGTCATCAATGCTCCCGTTCAGGTCGTTACCGCTGAGAACGGCCAGGCTTACCTGGACAACCTGGAGGCCATGAAGGGCTAATTCAGCCTGACTGCTATCCATAGCTGAAAAGCGAAAAAGCCGGAATACAGCGGCAGGTTTTCTGCCGCTGTATTCCGAAAAGCCGATCATGCGCGTGCCTGCAAGCGGAAACCTGATGGGTTCCCACGGCGGAACGGAAAATTTTCGGCACGCCGGGATCTGGCAGGAACCATTCTCTGTCTGATCCCGGTTACAATACGCACAGAAGAAAACGATTAAACAGCAAGCACATTTCAACGAAAATGACCCCGGGAATCGGGATCGAGAGAGCGCTTCCGCTGCGGTGGGAGCGGTTCGAAAATCAGGAAAAACAGAAACGAGGTAATTCCATGAGCGAGTATGTTGTCGAACTGAAACATATTACCAAACGTTTTCCTGGTGTTGTCGCGTTAAAAGATATGTCTATCGGCATCAGACCCGGTGAGATCCACGGTCTGATCGGAGAAAACGGCGCAGGTAAATCCACCTTGATCAAGGTGCTCACCGGCGTTCATACTCCGGAAGAAGGGGAAATCTTTGTGGACGGCCAGAAGGTCGTTTTCAAAAACCCTGTTCAGTCCCGCGAGGCAGGCATCGCCTGTGTGTATCAGGAGCTGAACATCGTCAAGCAGCTGCCTGTCACGGATAACGTTTTTATGGGGCGTGCCGTTAAGAAGGGATTGCTGCTGGATTATCCCCGGATGCACGCCGAGGCGGAAGAAGCGCTGAAAACACTGGGACATCCGGAGATCAACGTCCACCTGGAGTGCGGTAAGCTGGGCGTGGGTCAGCAGCAGATGGTGGAGATCGCCAAGGCTGTGTCCCTGGATGCCAAGCTCATTATTATGGATGAGCCCACTTCTTCTTTGGGTAAGGAAGAGATCGAGCAGTTGATGGAGACCGTCCGGGGCCTGAAGGCCAAGGGCGTGGCCATCCTGTTCGTGTCACATAAACTGGAAGAGCTCTTTGAGCTCTGCGACCGTGTGACCGTCATGCGTGACGGCGAACACATCATCACCGAGGATACCGTGAACCTCACGGAGGACTCCCTCATCAACGCCATGGTGGGCCGTACTCTGGATAACCTGTATCCCAAGGAATTCGGCACCAAGGGCGAGGTGTGGCTGGAGGCCAAGGGCCTCAACGAGGCCGGCGTCCTGCACGATGTCAGCTTTAAGGCCCACGCGGGCCAGATCACAGGCTTTGCGGGCCTCGTCGGCGCAGGCCGCACGGAGACCATGCGGGCGGTGTTCGGCGCTGACAAGCTGGACAGCGGCGAGATCTACGTCAAGGGCGAGAAGGTACATATCAGAACGCCGAAGGACGCCATCAAGAGAAAGATCGCCTTCCTGACAGAGGACCGTAAGGGTCAGGGCCTGGTGCTCAACCTGGATGTGCGGACCAATCTGGTCTTGGCCAATATGAAGGGCTTCTCCAACGGTCCCTTCTTGGACAAGGACCGCATTGAGCAGGCGGGCAATGACAATGTCAGCGCCCTGAAGATCAAGACCCCCTCCCTGAATGAGGTCGTCGGTCAGCTGTCCGGCGGCAACCAGCAGAAGGTGGTTATCGGCAAGTGGGTCAATACCGACGCCGACATCTTTATTTTCGATGAGCCCACCCGTGGTATCGACGTGGGCGCCAAGATCGAGGTTTACCGGGTCATGAACGATCTGGTGAAGGCCGGCAAGTGCGTCATCATGGTCTCCTCCGAGCTGCCGGAGATCCTGGCTATGAGCGACCATGTGGTAGTTATGCGCGGCGGCCGAGTGATGGCTGATATTGACCGGGACACGCCGCACTTCAATTCCGAAGACATCATGAAAGCGGCCTGGGGAGGAGAATTAGACTGATATGAAAAACACGAAAATGAAAGAGCTTCTGCAAAAGCTCGGTACACTGGTGGCCCTTGCCATCCTGGTTTTGATTTTCTGCATCACCATGCCGGACAAGTTCATGAAGGTCGGTAACTTCATGAATATCCTGAAGCAGGCATCCATTAACTGCCTGATCGCTTCCGGTATGTTGTGCGCCCTGATTACCGCCGGTATCGACCTGTCCGTTGGCTCCAACTGCGTGCTGTGCACCTGCACCATCGGCGTTATGGTCCAGTCCGGCATCACGAACCCCTTCCTGCTGGTGCTCTGCGGCCTGGCCGTCAGCACCCTGGCCGGCTTCATCAACGGCACGCTGCTGACCCGTCTGGATCTGCCCCATCCCTTCGTGTCCACCTTGGGCATGAAGAACGTGCTGTGGGGCCTGGCACTGGTCATCACCGGTTCCAAGTCCATTGCCTTCACCAACACCGGCATTGACGGCCTCATGTGGATCGGCGGCGGCTCTCTGTTCACCACCTATTATGAGGGCACCACCAAGGTGAAGTTCCCCGGTATCCCCTTCAGCTTCATTCTGGTTATCATTGTGTTCATCATCTTTGATATCTTCCTGCGCAAGACCGCTCTGGGCCGCCAGATCTACTGCGTGGGCGGCAACCCCGAGGCAGCCCGTCTATCCGGTATCCCCTCCAAAAACGTGCTGACCTTCGTTTACACCCTGTCCGGCTTCATGGCCGGTATGGCTGGTATCGTGTCTGTTGGCCGTCTGGCTTCCGCTAACGGCAACGCCGGTTCCACCTATGATAACGACGCCATCGCAGCCTGCATCGTGGGCGGCGCTTCCTTCACCGGCGGCAAGGGCACCATCTGGGGCACCCTGATCGGCGCTCTGCTGATGGCTGTTATCCGCAACGGCCTGAACCTGGCCGGTGCCAAGAACGATGTCCAGTACATCGTCATCGGCTCTGTTATCATTCTGGCCGTTACCATCGACGTCTTCCGTAATAAGATGGAGGCCAAGGCCCGTAAGATGGCTGCACAGTAAACCGTCCCCCGGACGCACTGTTGAGTTGAATTACGCCGCCGCGAAAGCGGCGGCGTAATTTTATTTGGAACCGATCAAGTTGAATGGAAGGAGACGCTTATGAAGGAACTGCGTGTTGGCATTGCCGGTCTGGGACGGCTGGGCCGGGTCCATGCTGCCAACCTTGCCCACAAGATTCCCGGCGCGGTCCTGACGGCGGCCTGCGTGCCCGGCGCGGACAGTCAGGCTTATGCCCGTCAGGAATTGGGACTTGAAAAGGTGTACGGCGATTTCAGGGAGATGGTCGCCGACCCGGAGCTGGACGCGGTGGCCATCGTGTCCCCCTCCGGAGAGCACTGCTGGCAGATCGAGGCGGCGCTGGATGCGGGAAAGCACGTGTTTTCCGAAAAGCCTCTGGGCGTTACGATGGAACAGTGCCTTCAGGCGGAGGCCGCCGTGGCCCGGCACCCGGAATTGGTGTGTATGCTGGGCTTTATGCGGCGCTATGACAAGTCCTACGCCTATGCCAAGGAAAAAATCGCCGCCGGGGCCATCGGCACGCCGTATCTGGTGAAATCCACCGGCATCGACCCGGAAGCCGTGGTGGAGGGGGCCATCCGGTACAGCGGGACCTCCGGCGGGATCTTCCTGGATTCCGCTATTCACGATATGGATCTGATGCGCTGGTTTCTGGGGAGCGAGGCTGCGGAGGTCTACGCTATGGGCTGCACCTTTAAGCATCCGGCTTTTCAGGACGCCGGGGACGATGAGACCGGCGTCGCCGTCTACAAATTCAAAAACGGCGCTATGGGCATGGTCCATGTGGGCCGCACCGCCCCCTACGGCTACCATATCGAAACGGAGATCGTAGGCACGGAGGGCACGATCCGCATTTCTGCCGTGCCGGAGAAGAACCGGGCTATGGTCTACGATGTGAATGGCGCCCGAACCGAATGTGTGGAATCCTTCCCGGAGCGGTTTGCGGAGGCATACCTCACGGAAATGGAGGAATTTGTCCGCTGCGTCCGGGAAGGGCGGAAGCCGGATACCGGCGTGGCGGACGGCATCTATGCCACACGGGTGGGCTACGCCACCACGGAGGCGTGGAAAACCGGGAAGATCGTCAAAATCTGATCCTTTTGTGGAGCAGGAATTCAAATTGTAAACAAGTTAGCAAAGAGAAGAACAGGCGCGTGGGATGCCCCACGCGCCTGTTCTCTTTGGGAGTGTTTATCGCCCGCAGTGACAGTCGCCGGAACAACCGGCGCAGCCGCCGCTGCATCCGCAGGTGTGCTTACCCTGCTTTTTCTGCCGGATGAGATACCGGACAATGGAAATGACAACGGCAAATAAGACTAGAGAAATGAGGAGGGTAGAAAGATTGGCACTCAACCAGGTCAGCATGGAAAATCACTCCTTTGAAAGAAATAGAAGATGGAAGATATAGAATGGAGGGTGAGGGGAAAATCAGACCTTAGTGGAAAGCTTGGTAGCTTCCTTGTAAGGACGAACCAGCATGTAGATGATAAAGGCCAGAGCGGCGATGGCAGCCACCAGACCGATGACGTTCAGGCTACCGGTGAAGGCCTTGCCGAACTGGTTGACCATCAGGGCACACAGATAAGCGAAGCCGCACTGATAGCCAATGGCGAACCAGGTCCACTTGGCGTTGTTCATCTCCCGCTTGATGGCGCCGATGGCGGCAAAGCAGGGGGCGCACAGCAGGTTGAACACCAGGAAGGAGTAGCCGCTGATCTGGGTAAAGACAGTTCCCAGAGCCTGATAGACAGTCTCATCACCGCCGCCGTAGAGAATACCCAGCGTACCAACGATGTTTTCCTTGGCCACCAGACCGGTGATGGAGGCCACGGCGGCCTTCCAGTTGCCCCAGCCGAGAGGTGCGAAGATCCAGGCGATCAGGCTGCCGATGTGGGCGAGGATGGAGCAGTCGATCTCTTCCTCGGAGAGCATCCGAAAGCCGTCCTCGGCCCAGCCGAAGTAGGTGGTGAACCAGACGAAGATGGTAGACAGCAGGATGATGGTGCCGGCCTTCTTGATGAAGGACCAGCCGCGCTCCCACATGCTGCGCAGCACGTTGCCGACGGTCGGCC
>ERZ834859.2585-NODE-2585-length-15204-cov-3.389201_pt1 | contig 15204 bp, 11 predicted proteins | sample MGYA00519947_ERZ834859 | MGnify/ENA primary metagenome ERZ834859 (study PRJEB31850, sample SAMEA3708763) | human gut metagenome | biome: human gut; feature: human-associated habitat; material: faeces | place: China | collected 2014 ...
TCCTCCTTAAAACTTTCTTCCATTGGAATATGATATTCCTGTTCCATAATTTTCATTTTTTGCTGTTGTGATAATTCACTGGAAAACATGGCAGATAACAATCTATGCAGCCCATATTCATTATGACGCTGCGGAAGCGCATTCGTCAAGCCGATCATAACAATATTCAACAGATTCAAATTCCCTTTCCAATTATGTTTTCCGAGTAAATCTTCTTTTGTTAAATGAATATGACACATACTGTTTTCCGGCATGTTCATACAAACCCATATACTATAGACTGTCTTTATATCATTATAATTTGATTTTACAAAATCCCGTTCCTTCTGTGAAGAAATCAGTCTGCTTACATAAAAAATAGCGCGGTTTAAAATCTGATAGGAACCGGGTTCATCTTTTTGGGCTTCCACATTGATAATCATCTGTGCCAACCCGTTTCTCATTCGCACATAAAAAATAATATCAAATCGAACCAGTCCTTCATTTCTTTCTCCTGCTTCTGTATTTAGTCCTACAATCCTTTTCCCCTCCACATTCCTGTCCTTGTTGGTCAGTCCGGATGCAACCGGTATTTTGCTGATATATGGATCTCCTTCTATCAGGGAAACTACTTTTTCGATTTCCATCCCTTGAAATTCTTCCACTGTTCTAACTAAAATGTGAGCCAATACATACTTTTGTGCTAACAGACGCTTTGCGCTTTCATCATACTGTGCCTCGCTATCAGCTGCCTGTATGGCATTCTTTATCTCTGTGTTCAAAAAGAAGAAATAATACTGTGCAGGTTCTGAATCCGCGGACATGACTGCCTGCGGATCCGTTAAAAACGGATTTATGTGGAAATATGACAGAACCAAGGCTTTTGGAGAATCGAGAATGGAAAAGAAAGACCTGAAATCAATGACACTGGAAGAACTGAAAGAGTTCGTGAAGGAGCTGGGTGAAAAACCGTTCCGGGCAAAACAGTTATACCAGTGGATGCATGTAAAATTAGCCGAGTCTTTAGACGAATGTACGAACCTTCCGAAGTCGCTTAAGGAAAAGCTTTCGGAATACAGTACCTACACGTCCCTTAAGACCGTAAAGATGCTGGAATCGGGGATCGACGGGACAAGAAAGTATCTGTTCGGTCTCGATGACGGAAACGTGATCGAGAGCGTCCTGATGAAATCATGCAGCCGCGTAGTGCGGGCCATGAACAGCACTGTCTTTTCCGCCATGAGCTCACCTCCGTAGACGTCATCTTATCAAAACGACGTGCGCCTCGAATCGCACGGGACGGTTACGAATTGGCCAGGTAGTGCCTGAGCTCCCACTCGGTGACCGTCGAGTTGAAACGCTCCCATTCCGCGCGCTTCTTCTTGAGGAAGAACGAGTGGATATGCTCACCCAGGGCGTCCTTCATGAAGTCGGAGCTCTCGAACACATCAAGCGCCTCGTCGAGATTGCTCGGCAGGGGCTCGATGCCGCGGGCGCGCAACTCGGACTCTGGCAAGCGCAGCAGCTCGGAGGTTGCCTCCTCGGGCAACTCGAGCCCACGCTTGATACCGTCCAGGCCAGCGGCAAGCGTCACCGTATTCACCAGATACGGGTTTGCCATCGGGTCGGGGCTGCGGAGCTCGATGCGGGCCGCTGCCTGCTTGCCGGGCTTGTAGATGGGCACGCGGATCATGGCAGCGCGGTTGCGCATGCCCCACGTGGCAAAGCGCGGGCCGTTGCCCGCACCGGCGGCCAGGCGTTTGTAGGAGTTCACCGTGGGGTTGGTGATGGCGCTGATCTCGGACGCATGGGCGAGGATGCCGGCCATGTAGCTCTTGGCGATCGACGACAGGTGGTTTTGCGAATCGTCGCCCCAGAACACGTTGTTGCCCTCGCGGTCGAATAGCGACTGGTGCAAAAACATCGCCGAGGACGAGCCCTTGGCGATGGGCTTGGGCATGAAGCTGGCATGGATACCAGCCTCGTAGGCGCATGTGCTGATCACGTGCTTGGCCGTCATGATCGCATCGGACATGGTAAGGGCTTCAGCATGGCGCATCGAGATACCGTGCTGCGAGTGTCCGGAGCTGTGGAAGGTGTACTCGATGGGGATACTCATCTTCTCGAGCATGAGCACCGTGGAGCGGCGCAGGTCGCGAGCGGAGTCGGACGGCGAGAGGTCGAAATAACCCACGGCGTCCAACGGCTCGGGGGTACGCTCGTCGGGGAAGTAGTAAAACTCCAGTTCGGCACCGACGTTCATGATGTAGCCGAGCTTCTCGGCGCGATAGAACATGCGGCGCAGGCACTCTCGGGAATCGCCGGCAAACCGCTGGCGATCAGGGGTGCACGCATCGCAGAAGATGCGAGCCGCGCCGTCGCGCGTGGGGCGCCAAGGCAGGATCTGGAAGGTCGAGGGATCGGGGAAAGCCAGCATGTCCGCCTCGTCGGGCGTGGTGAAGCCCTCAATGGCCGAGCCGTCGAAGCCGATGCCCTCCTCAAACGCGACCTCGAGGTCCTCTGGGCTGATGGCGAAGCTCTTGAGGCGGCCGAGCACATCGGTGAACCACAGGCGGATGAAGCGGATGTCGCGCTCCTCGACGGTGCGCAGGACAAAGTCGATGTACTGCTGCTGATCCATTGCCAGACCTTTCACAAAGCACGGTTGCTGCGACTTCCCATAGTCGCACACGTATGTTTCAACGCGGTTACGCCTCATTTGGGGACAGGTGCAAATTGGGACATTCACCGCGGTCAAGCACGAGTCGCGCCACCCGCCCTCCATGGGCCGAAATGCCTCAATCTGTGCCTGTCCCCAATTGGCACGCTAAGGACGCTCGTCGAGGGTGCCGGTACGGTAGGCCTCGAGCAGGGCCCGCAAATCGCTGATCTGCTCGCGAATCTGCACACCCGTATCGGTGTCGCTCACCATGCGCCGGCGCTCGGCCACATCGAAGCGGTCGGTCTCGCTCACGATATCGGCATTGCGCGTGAGCACGGCTTCGACGCTCTCGAACGCCTGATGCGCCTTGAGACGGCACCCGCGCGAGCTCGAGATGAGGGTGTAACCAGCGATGCCCGTCTTGGGGTGATACGCGCTGCAAAAGCCGCCGTCGATCACGAGCAGGCGCCCGTTCGCGCGAATGGGCTGTTCGCCCTCGGCGGTGTGCACGGGCGTGTGCCCGTTCACGATATGCCCCGAACCCGCGGACACGCCGAACTCCGCCATGATGGCATCGCACGTCGCCTCGTCCTTGGTCAGCTCGAAATAGGGGTCCATGGGCTCGACCCAGCAATCCGGATCGTCAATGTAGGAGCGCTCGAAGGTCTTGACCAAACGGCCGCTCGCCGGGGACTTCATGCCGATCCAGAGGTACCACATCCAGTCGAGCGAGTCCTCGTCGCGCTCGCGCCAGGCACGACGTGCGATTTCATCGCAGAAGTCGAGGTAATCGCGGCCGCTGCGCCAGGTGCCCAGGCAGTTCATGCTCGAGAACGTGCCGTCCTCGTTCAGCGGGACGCAACCGTGGAACAGCAGGTTGTGATTGCGCACCAGGTACACGGAACCGTGGCTGTAGAGGAACTCGATATGGCGACGCAGATGGTCGGCGCTCGTGAACTCCGCCACGAGCTTCTCGACGATCCGCGCCTCCTCGGGCGTGAGCTCATAGGGATGCTCCGGGTCGAGCGTGGGGAAATCGCGTGTGGCGAGCTCGTATACCGTGCCGTCGTACAGCTCGACGGTCCCCGCCTCGACGTCGATGCGCTCGAGCAGCAACCGGTCGTGCATGTCGAAGCTCCCGTGGCGCATGATGATCTGCCCCTCGAGCTTGAACAGCAAGACGTTCACGGCCTTCGCCAACGGCGTGAGTTTGGCAGCCAGGCCGGTCGCGCCATCGGGAACCGGCTCGTAGGTGCGCTCGGCAAACGCCACAAGCTCGCGCAGGGAGATGCCGTAGTCGTTCTCCAAGATCTCGAAATTGCCATAGCGCAAGTTGTTGCGCAAAACCGTGATGATGCACGCAGACTGGCCGGCGGCCGCCCCCATCCACAGCAGGTCGTGATTGCCCCACTGGATGTCCAGCGAGTGGTACTCCATCAGGCGGTCCATGATCTTGGACGCCCCGCCGCCGCGGTCGAAGATATCGCCCACCAGATGCAGATGGTCGATGACCAGGCGCTTGATGAGATCGGACAGCGAGCAGATAAAGTCCTCGCCTGCATCGGTCTCCAGAATCGACGCGATGATACGCTCGTGATAGCGCACGCGGTAGTTGTTCTCATCGGGATGCGTGTGCAGCAGCTCGTCGATGATGTAGGCGTAATCGCGTGGGATGGCCTTGCGGACCTTGGAGCGCGTGTAACGGCTGGACAGGGAACGCGCCACCACCAGCAGGCGCTCGAGCATGACCTTGTACCAGCTCGGCGTCGCGATATGTTGCAGATGCGCGAGCGCGAGCTTCTCATGCGGATAGTAGATGAGGGTGCACAGGTCGCCCTTTTCCTCCTCGGAGAGCTCATCGCCAAAGATGTCGTCCACGTGCTCGCGCACCACGCCCGAGCAGTTGTTGAGGATATGCAGGAACGCCTCGTATTCACCGTGCAGGTCGCTCATGAAATGCTCGGTGCCCTTGGGCAGGTTGAGGATTGCCTGCAAGTTGATGATCTCGGTGAACACCGATTGCTGCGTGGGAAAATGCTCCGAGAGCAGGCGCAGGTACTTGAGAGATTGGTCGGCGCGGGCGATCATGACGCTGCGCCTCCTTTCTGCTGGACGGCAGACACGTGTTTTCAGGTTACCACGCCCCACCAACCCGCCCCCAGGCGCCAATCGGGGACAGGCGCGAAATTGCGCATGGACGCGAAAAAGCCCCCGCGATGAGCGGGGGCTTTCGAGAGTTGTGCTTATGACACGGAGAAACGGCACTCCCGATGCAAGAGGGCCCGAGGCTCACCGCCTCCCAACCGAGATGTTCTTGGAAAGGCGGTCGGCGATGGAATCGGCGCCCTCGCAGGCCGGGCACGACGAGCGTTTGGAAGTCGCGCAGCTCGCGCATAATCCACCGCATGACCCGGCGCTCGCGCAATCACCGCACGTGCCCTTTTTACGCACGCGAACAACCACGAGAACAAATGCAATTGCAATAATACTCAGAATTATGAAATCTATGGGTCCCATTATGCAATATTTCCTTTACGCGTTGAGTTCATGAAATCAAATTGTCGACTTTTGGCAACTTCATTCTCGCCAACGCGATCATATTCCCCGGCGAGCGCGACAGAACACGAGATGCGCCCCTCGTAAAATGCCTCGCTACTCCCGAACCTCGATTCGATGTTACCAAAAGTCGACTGAATGACATCGGGACCTCGACGCTCGGCGCGCCTAGCTCCCCATCGCGGGCTGAGCGGCGGAATCTGCCGCCTCATCATCCCACGCATAGCTCGGCATGGGGCGCAGTAGCTGGAAGACGATCGCGATCGCGAACGCCGCCGCAACGATGGTCCACACGCTGAACACGCCCTGGGCGGCCAGGTAGAACTGATTGATCATGAGACCGACCACCCAGGCGAAGCCGCACTCGTAGGCCAGCGCGATGGCCGTCCACTTGCCCGAGTTCATCTGGGCTCGAATGGTGCCCATGGCCGCAAAGCACGGCGCGCACAGCAGGTTGAAGGCACCGAACGCGGCGATGGCACCTGCGCTGGGGAACAGCGCCGCGAACGCGGCCCACAGGCTCGGATCGGTCTCGGTGGCGTCCACCAGATGCAGCAGCGAGGCCGCGGTGGACATGACGTTCTCCTTGGCGACCAGACCCGTGACGGACATCGCCGTTGCCTGCCAGGAATCAAAGCCCAACGGCGCGAACATCCAGCTCACGGCACCGGCGACAGTCGCGAGCAGCGAGTAGTCGGTAAACTCCGAAGGCGTGCCCTCCATGGACGGCAGGTAGCCGAAGGAGCCTTCGAAGATGCCAAAGCTGGACAGGAACCACACGACGATGGTCGAGGCGAAGATAATGGTGAACGCCTTCTTGATGTAAGCGCCCACGCGCTCCCACACATGCAGCGCCCAGCTGCGCAGAGACGGCATGTGGTAAGCGGGAAGCTCCATCACGAACGGCGTGGGACGACCTGCGAACAGGCGGGTCTTCTTGAGCATGATGCCCGAGACGATGACCGCGAACACACCGAGGAAGTAGAACAGCGGAGCGATCCAGCTTGCCTCGGCATCGCCGATCAGCGCGCCCATGACCAGCGCAATGACCGGGAGCTTGGCGCCGCAGGGAATAAATGTGGTGGTCATGACTGTCATGCGACGATCCTTCTCGTTCTCAATCGTCTTGGTGGCGAGTACGCCGGGAACGCCGCAGCCCGTGGATACGAGCATGGGAATGAATGACTTGCCCGACAGGCCAAAGCGACGGAAGACGCGGTCCATGACGAACGCCACACGCGCCATATAGCCGCTGTCCTCGAGGAACGACAACAGCACGAACAGCACGAACATCTGCGGGATGAACCCGAGGACGGCACCCACGCCGGCGACGATGCCGTCGCACACCAGGGAGATGACCATATCGGACGCGCCGGCGGCGGTGAGCCAGCCCTCAAAAAGCGCGGGGACGGACGGCATGGCGTTGCCGAAGAACTCCCAGCCCTCGCCAAAGAGGTTGTCGTTCACCCAGTCGGTCATGGCGGTGCCGAAGGTCGAAATGGCGAGGTAGTACACGGCGAACATGATGGCGGCGAAGATCGGCAGGCCGAGCCAGCGATTGGTCACGATGCGGTCGATCTTCTCGGAGGTGCTCATGCGAGCGGGGGCCCGGTGCAGGCAGCCGTCGACGATGTGCGCGATGAGGCCGTAACGCTCACCGGTGATGATCGACTCGGCGTCGTCGTCGCAATCGCGCTCGCACGCGGAGACGAGCTCCTCCACGCGAGATGCGGCCTCGCGCGAAAGGTTGAGCTCGGCGGTCGCCTCGGCATCGCGCTCGAAGAGCTTAACGGTGAAGTAGCGACGGCGAACAGGGTCGACGGAAGCCGGAATCAGAGCCTCGACCTGGGCGAGCACATCTTCGATCGAGCGGTCGAACGCATGATGCGGACCCGCGACGCCTGTGGCAGCGATGGTCTTTGCCTCGCCCCCCTTGACGCGCCCGGCGGCCTTGCGCGCCGCCGCGATGAGCACATCGACGCCCTCGTTCTTCAGCGCCGAGATCATCACGACCGGACAACCCAGGCTCTTCTCGAGCGCGGCGATATCGATCTTGTCGTCATGCTTCTCAACCAGATCGGCCATGTTGAGCGCCACCACCACGGGCAGGCCCGTCTCGATGACCTGCAGCGCGAGATAGAGGTTGCGCTCCAGATTGGTGGCGTCGAGCACCTGGATCACGACGTCGGGCTCGCCGCCCATGAGGTAGTCGCGGCTCACGCGCTCCTCGGGGCTGTAGGGAGACAGCGAATAGATTCCGGGGAGGTCCGTGATGAGCACGCCCTTGTCGCGCGACAAGGGCGCCTCCTTCTTCTCGACCGTGACGCCGGGCCAGTTGCCCACATAGCCGTTGGCACCGGTGATCAGGTTAAACAGCGTAGTCTTGCCGCAATTGGGGTTACCGGCAAGCGCGATGTGCAGTATTGGATTCGCCATGCGATCCTTCTTTTCTCTTGGCTTTGAAACGTGCTCGTTGCTGAGTCGGGCCGCTATTGAAATGCCACCTGGCATCTCATATATGTTAGATTCGGCTAACTCTACCTGTAGAAATATGCCAGTTGCGGCGCCTTAGGCAACCTCAACGATGGCGGCCTCCTCCTTGCGGATGGACAACTCATAGCCGCGTACGGTGATCTCGACCGGGTCACCCAGCGGAGCGACCTTCACGACCTTGAACGGCGTGCCCTTGATAAGGCCCAGATCCATGAGGTGACGACGCAGCGCACCTTCACCATGGAGCTTGACGATGGTGGCGCTCTCCCCCACCTTCACATCTGCCAGCGATTTCATGCTTCCCCCTTTCTGCAGATCAAAGAACATCCCATGCGTCCTCACGCCCCGACCCGCATGCGGACCATGCCGACACGACTCAGTGTGCCGACACCGCACCTCAGCGGGCGACGAGCGGGTGCACAGCTTTGCCTAGGCGGCCATGATGTGCTGCGCGACTTTGGAATCCAAGCCGAACCGCGCGCCCTTTACAAGCACGATGACGTTGGACGCCGAGGAGGAGACAACGTGCACCTCGGCACCGTCGACAAAGCCGATCTCCTGCAGATGGCGTTTCATGTCCTCGTTGCCGCGCACCCGGCAGACCGTGACAGTCTCGCCCGCGCGAAACAGCGACAGCGGCATAGCCGAACCAAGTTTCTGCATGACAAAGCACCTCCTGTGAAATGTTCACCTATGTAAACTAGCACAGCGCGATCAGATTATGTCTGAGAAGTTTGCCATATGCTACATTTTTCACGATACAGAAGCGGCCTCCCACCCGGTTCAGATGGGAGGCCGCTTCTCACGCGCTTGCCCCGAAAGCACAGATGGGAGCTTCCTCCCGCTTGCTCCGAGACCCAAATGGGGGCCGCTTTTCCCTCGTCCGCTCCGAAAGGACAACGCCCTAGCCCAGAAGGGACAGAAGGCGGCGCTTGCTCTCAAGGAATCCCTCGGTCAACGTATACGCCTTGCGCTCAGAGCGAGGACAGCCGATGCGCACCGAACCAACAATGCTCGTCGGCTCGCCTGCCTGCGGGTTTCCGCGCATGACGAACACTTCGTCGGCGAGCGTGAGCGCCTCGTCGATGTCATGGGTTACCACGAGCGCCGTGGTGCCCATGCGCTCCGCGACATCGAGGAACCACGTGTGCATGTCCGCCTTGGTAAAGGCATCGAGTGCCGAGAACGGCTCGTCGAGCAGCATGAACTCCTGCGAAAACAGGTAGCTTCGCAGCAACGCGGCACGCTGGCGCATGCCACCCGAAAGCTCACTTGGCCAGCGGCGCTCGGTGCCCTCCAAACCGAAGACCCCAAAGAGCTCGGCTGCACGTGAGCGGGCCTCCTCAACCGGCGCACCGCGCAGCACCAGAGGCAACGACACGTTGTCGATGATGCGCTTATGCTGCAAGAGCAGGTCTTTTTGCAGCATATACGACAAGTGGCCGGGGCGACCGGTAATATCCTCGCCATCCAACAGCACGCGGCCGGCGCACGGCGATGCGAGGCCCGAGATCACATGGAACAACGTGGTCTTGCCGCACCCGGAGGGACCGAGCAGGCAGGCGATCTCGCCGGACTCGACGTCGAGCGTCACGTCACGAAGCACGTCGACCTCGCCGAACCTCTGTGAAATACCCTGTATCACAAGCCGTGCCATCGCGATGAGCACCTTCCCGAACAAAGTGTACGTTTTGGGGATAGTTTCCCCTTCTTTTTCACGGCGTGGGCCCAAACGGTCTTTCGCCAACTGGGGTTTTGCTGCGACGCAATTCCGACAACGCGCAAAACGCCGCAAAACCTTCCCCAAAACGTACACTTATATTTTCTGACACCCTAACTGGTTACTTAATGCCTCGATTAGCCCTGGAACTTATTGGTCATGCCCGCGCCGGGCTCGATCGGATCGGCAAAGCCCTGGTCGCACACCCACTCGTAGAAGGCGTCCCAACGCTTCTGGTCGATCTCACCCCAAGTCTCGGCATCCGCCTGGTACTGCTCGGCGAGATAGGTCTGGCTCGCCACCACGAGCTCCTCCTCGAGCTCGGGCGCCGCCTTAAGCAGAATTTCGGCTGCGCCCTTCGGGTCGGCGATGCAATCCTCGTACCCGCGACGAGTGGCGTCCATAAAGGCCTGGACCATTTCGGCGTCGTCCTCGATCACGCCGTTGTTGGCGATGATGACCGGCGTGTAGAAGTCAAAGACGGGGTCGATGTCGGCAAAGGCGAAGTAGTTGGTATCGAGGCCCGCGAGCTTGCACTTCTCGCCCGCCCATGCCCAGTAGATCCAGATGGAGTCGACCTGATCGGTGGAAAGCGCGGTCACCTCGTCGGTAACGGTAGAGGGAATCATCTCGACCTTGGAGAAGTCGCCGCCGTCCGCCTTGACGCAATGCTCGATCATACCCTGTTCGATGGGCAGCTCCCACGTCGCGTAGGTGTGGCCGGCCATCTCGGCGGGGCTCGTGATGCCCTTGTCCTTCATGCTGATGATGCCGGAGGTGTTGTGCTGGATGATCGCGGCGATAGCGGTCACGGGCATCGGGTCGGAGCCGGAAACGTAGGAGGCCATGGTGTCCTGGAAGGTCACGCCAAACTCGGCGTCACCGGCGGCGACCAGGGCATCGGCGCCGTTCTCGGGAGCCTGGACGATTTCGACCTCGAGGCCGGCCTCCTTGTAGTAACCACGCTCGGCTGCGACATATACGCCAGTGTGGTTCGTGTTGGGGGTCCAGTCCAGGGCGAAGGTGACCTTGCGCAGCTTGGTATCGCCAGATGCGGCGGACCCGGCAGGCTCTTCGGCACCGCCGCAGCCGCTGAGCGCCGCGGCACCGATCAGCCCGGCACCTGCAGCACCAGCGCTCAACAGCGAACGGCGAGACAGCATACGACCGGTCATCATGGTGGTCATCGTGTTCTTATGCATGGATATCTCCTCTTTAACTGGGGGCAACGCCCCCGAACCTTGTTTAAAATCCCCAGGCCACGGCCTGTATACAGCTCGTAGGTTCAACCTGTAGACAGCCCGCAGGTTCAACCTGCATGCAATCCACAGGCTCAACCTGCATGCAATCCACAGGCTCAACCTGCATGCAATCCACGGGTTCAACCCGCATGCAATCCGCAGGCCCCGCCTGCAGGTACTCGGATATGCGACACGGCTATCGCTCAGAGTCGCTCCGGCGTTCCCAGGGCATGGCGATGCGACGAACGGCGTCAACCGCCCACATGAGCACGAGGCTCAAGCCCGAGATCAAAAAGATCACCGCGAACATCTTGTCGAACGAATACGCCTTGCGCACGCGCGTCATGTACACACCAAGACCCGAAAACCCGCCGAGCCATTCCGCGATCACAGCGCCCACAATCGCGTAAGCGGCAGAGATCTTGAGCCCGGAAAAGAACTGCGGCATCGCAGCGGGCAGCTTCACGTGACGCAGAATCTGCAGGCGCGTGGCACCCATGGCGCGCATGAGGTCGATCTCGTCGGGGTCGACGGAGCGCAAGCCCTCGAGCATTCCCACCGTGATGGGAAAGAACGTCGCCACCACGATGAGCACCACCTTGGGCAACATGCCGTAACCGAACCACAGCACCAAAAGCGGCGCGATGGCGACGGTCGGGATGGTCTGCGTAAGCACGACGATGGGATAGAACGCGCGGTAAAGCAGATCAAAGCGGTCCATGGCGAGCGCCGCGATGAAGCCGAGGGCGACGCCGGCGGCAAGGCCCAGCCCGGCCTCGGCAAGCGAGGTCGCAGCATGCCCGATGAGCAGAGGCCAATCCCCTACGAGCGCCTGCACCACGCGAATCGGACTCGGCAGCATGAACGGGGGCACGAGACCGGCCGAACACACCAGCTGCCAGATCGCCAGCAGCGCAAGAATCGTCAGCGGGGCGACGAGTCGCGACATGACACGCGAAGAAGCGGAAATGTTACGCATCGTTCTCGTGATACTTGGAAATCTTCTCCTCGGTGGTGAGGACGCCCTCCTCAGGGGCGAAGAAAATCTTGACGTAGGTGGCCACCTCGGGGGCGCCCGCCTCGACGCAGATGCGGTTCACGCCAGCGACGACCTCCATGCACAGGTCATAGTCGCCCTGGACGGTGGTCTCGAACGGACCGACGTAGGCGTCGGGGAACTTGGTCTGAATGTAGGCGATCGCCTCGTCGACGATGCGGCAGACCTCGTCGTTGCCGCCAACGCGCTGGGGCAGGACCTGAATCGCGACGCTTGCTTCCATGAGCTTCCTTTCCGAGGCCACAAAAAAGCGGGCCCCTCGTTTTCCGTAGGGGCCCGTCCGCTCGTTCATGGCAAACGCTTCTAAGCAAGCGCCACGTCGGTTTGGAACAAGGCTGCTCGATCCCTACGCCGGCATTACCCGGATCAGGTTGCGGGTCGAAGCGGTGCGGGGCGATGCGGCGCGACGGCCGGCCCGAAGCGATTGTGGCGGATAAGACCGCCGGACAAGCGCCCCGTGCTCCCCACGGGCTTCCTCTCAGCCGGCCTCCGCCAGCTCCCCGTTGGTACGACAGTGAGTATAGAACAAGATGAGACCGATACGAGGGAGGCATCCGTGGTTGTACTCCGCGCAGACGCGAGGCGGGCGCGGCGCTGGATAATTTCAGAGATTTCCCATTGGCAACCAAATGAACGTCTGGCCACCTTCCCTAAGGGAATGATATGCAATACCCGTCGAAAGGAGCGCATATGCCCCGCATCCTCATGATCGTCGGCTCGCTTCGCGAGCAATCGTTCAACCGCCAACTCGCCCGCGAGGTCATCCGTATCATCGGCGACCGCGCTGAGGTCGAAGAACTCGATTGGCACGATGTGCCCCTCATGAACCAAGACATCGAATGGCCGACGCCCGAGGCGGTCCAGCGCGCACGCGACGCGGTAACGCAAGCCGACGTCCTTTGGTTCTGCTCGCCCGAATACAACTATCAGATCCCCGGTGGACTGAAGAATCTCCTGGACTGGCTCTCTCGTCCCACCGATGAGCACGACCGGACGAGCCCCTCCGCAATCCGCGGCAAACACGCGGTGATCTGCGGCGCCGCGGGCAAGAGCGCCGCAGCGGGCATGCGCAAGCAACTCGAGGCGCTCTTGGGCATCCTGGGCGTCGAAGTTCTCGGGGGCGACGGCCTGGGAATCTCGCTCACGCCGGAATCGTGGCAGACAGACATCCTCACCCTCGAACCCGGCACGCAGGGAATGCTCGACGCACTCGTCGATGACACGCTGAGCAAGCTGAACCCTTAGCCGGCGGCCGCGCGGGGAGTCGCCACCAGCGCGGACCAATTCACCAACCTGAAGATACCGCTCCGACGCCAGGACGGGGCAAGCGCCTGGTCAACGTGTATAAGCATGTCCAACAGCGAACATCTGCACACGAAAAGCGCCGCCCGGATAGACCGAACGGCGCTGATCACAATGATGATGAGAGCGAGACGGGAACGAACACCCATCAGACGAGCTACTCCAGGCGCAGGCCAACTTCCTTGAGCTGGGCCATGCTCACCTCGGACGGCGCGGCGGACATGAGGTCGCTGCCGCTGCTCGTCTTGGGGAACGCCATGACGTCGCGGATGGAGTCGGTGCCGGCCAGCAGCATGCACACGCGGTCGAGGCCGAGCGCGAAGCCGCCCATGGGCGGAGCGCCGAACTCGAGGGCCTCCATGAGGAAGCCGAACTGGGCGCGGGCGCGCTCCTCGGAAAAGCCCATGAACTCGAGCATCTTGAGCTGCAGCTCGGCATCGTGGATGCGCATGCCGCCACCGCCGGCCTCAAAGCCGTCCATGACGAAGTCGTAGGTGCAAGAACCCATCTTGAGCGGGTCCTCGTCGAGCAGGTGCAGCTCGTCGACGTGCGGCAGGGTGAAGGGCTGGTGCTCGGCCTCGTAGCGCTGGCCCTCCTCATCCCAATGGAACAGCGGGAAGTTCACGACCCAGAGGAACTCGTGGCCCTCGCGCGGGATCTCCAGCGCGTCGGCCATGTGCGAACGCATACCGCCGAGGATGCCGTTGGCCTCCAAGCGGGGACCGGCGGCGAACATGACGAGGTCGCCGGGCTCGACATCGCAGCGACGACGCAGCTCGGTCATCTCCTCGTCGGTGAAGAACTTCACAATCGGGCTGTTCACGGAGCCGTCCTCGCGGAAAGCGATCCAGGCGAGGCCCTTGGCGCCGAAGGTCGCGGCGACCTTGGCGAGCTTGTCGATCTGAGCGCGGGGCCAAGCGCCGGCGCCCTTGGCGTTGATGGCCTTGACCACGTACAGCGCCTCGTCGAAGGGCTCCGGCGCGCGCAGCAGGCCCGGCTTCGGCCCGGCGGGCCGCGCCGCCTCCAGCCGCCGGGGCTCGCCACCGGCGGAAATGACCGGCAGGGCGGCGCGCAGAATTTCGGGGGTGGAACGGTAATTTTGTGTCAGGCGGATCACCCGCAGACCGGGGCAGGCCGCCGCCAGCTTCTCAAAGCAGCGGGAATCGGCTCCCCGGAAGCCGTAAATGGCCTGATCCGGATCCCCGATGACGAACAGCCCGGCCCCCTCCCGGTTCAGGGCCAGCACCAGACGGAACTGAATGGGATTGACGTCCTGAAACTCGTCCACCAGCAGGTGGGTAAAGGCGGCGGGGGGCTTGCGGCCGCCCTCCAGCTGCGCCAGGGTTTCCAGCAGCAGATCGTCGAAATCCAGCGCCTCCAGCTCCTTCAGGCGGGCGGCGTAGGCCTCGATCAAGGCGGGGGGCAGGGTGGATTCCCCGCCGTTTTTCAGCCGGGAGACCCCGTCCAGCAGATCCCGGGCGGAAACCGCCGTATCCCGGCATACCTGCGCCGCAATTTCCTGCGCCTCCACCGGATCGAGGAGGACGACGGGGCCCCGCCAGGCTTCCAGCAGGTGCAGGCAGAGGGCGTGAAAGGTGCCGACGGTCACGGCCCGGGCCGTCCGTTTGCCCAGGCGTTTTTCCAGCCGCTCCCGCAGCTGGCGGGCGGCTTTGTTGGTGAAGGTGACGGCGGCGATATGGGAGGGGGGCGTCCCCTCCCCCGTCAGGCGGGCGATGCGATCGACAAGGGTGCGGGTTTTGCCGGTACCCGGCCCGGCGATGACCGCCACCGTCCGCTCGCGGGCGTCCGCGGCCTGACGCTGCTCGGGATTCAGGCCGTCGGAGGGGGTATCCAGCCGGGCGGTTTCCATGGAGGCCGCCCGCTTGACGGGCAGCAGCGTCTGCGCCGGGCGGGCCGCTTTCTTCCCCGGCTCATCGACAAACAGACGGGTCTGCCCCGCCAGGCGGTCGATATCGGCGGCGCTGAGGATGGACACTTTACCATAGGCCCCGTCGTAGCCGGGTGACACCTCCACCGCGCCCTGACGCAGCCGGCGGATCCCCTCGGCCACGCTGGGCCCCGCCGCCTGCTCGATATCCTCGAGCGGGGTCTGCCGCAGGATGACGAACTCCGGCCCCAGCTGACGCAGCATGGCCTCGTACCGCCCGGCGGTTTTCACCCCGGCGGCGGAAAA
>ERZ834859.2600-NODE-2600-length-15122-cov-3.447667_pt1 | contig 15122 bp, 11 predicted proteins | sample MGYA00519947_ERZ834859 | MGnify/ENA primary metagenome ERZ834859 (study PRJEB31850, sample SAMEA3708763) | human gut metagenome | biome: human gut; feature: human-associated habitat; material: faeces | place: China | collected 2014 ...
CTGTGAGAGCTTTTTTATGGTCCGGCGTTCTGTCCCGGTTTTTTCTGTATGGAAGGCGAAGGGTGGTGAAGGTTCCCAGCATGGGTAGCCCTATACACAATCCCACGCCCGCCGCGCCAGCTCTTGTACCCCGTCCAAAGCTCCCGCGGGCCTCCGAGAGGTATTTTGCCCAGAATTAGTCATTTTCCCCAAAACCGGGGTTCAGATTGGCAATACAGGGGGATTCCTTCTCCCCTCAACATCGGGGAGGGGAGGCCACAAAAAGAGGTGGCCCGTTCCCGAACCGCTCCAGCTATTTCGTGAGTCCTTACCTCTGCCGTGCTTCCCCTGTGCTTCGTTTCTGTTCAAGTCGGGCCTGTACAGCCCGAGCATAGCAGTATCGGCTTCAAAGGCTGCCCCCTGCCTTCCCTCACGGTGGCCTTTTCGTCATGCTCCCCGGTGCGGCGTCGAGCGTTCGGAGTATTCCGAACGTGAGTCCCTATCTTGGGGGGCCGGCAAGGGGAGAGGTTCCCTTTTCATATTAACCGGGATCTCTCTTATTCCTTCTTTTATAGAATATAGAGTTACGGTACTGAGCGGCGCGTTTCCTTCCTTACTCGGTATTGTGTGGCGTGTTTCCGCCGCTTTTTTAGGTGACGCGGTACTCAATGGCACGGTACGCGGTATGCTATGGCGTACTTGCCCCTCTTCAAAGGGTAAAAACCATCCCTCTAGCCCTATCGTGAGTAGGCGGGCACCCTCCAGCCTACCGCGAATCTTGCGGGTGGCTCCAGGATGGTGTCCCGCCATATCCGCGAACTCTCTTGGGTGGACCTCTCCTATCGGCAGGAAAGAGCCCTCTCCCCCGTACTGGCGAAGTAATGCGCCCGCAGACGGGGTAGAGCCTTTTCGTAGCCCCGGACATCTTGCCTCCGCTTACTCCGTGCCTCCCGTTCCACCCTATGCCAAAAGGAAAGCCTCCCTCTGTCTTCGGGGGAGGCTTTCCGTCTCATTCGATGCGGGCTGTGCCGTTATCGCTCCACTGAGAGTTTTTTCGTGCGGAGGATAGGCTTCGGCGGCGAGGGCGGCTATGGTGCCGTCGCTATTTCCTGATCCTGCGGATGGGCGTTGGAGCCGAGCTTGTCCTCGTCGAGGGCGTCTTCCTCGAACTGATAGAAGTCGGAATAGAAGCCTTGCGTCTGGTCCGTGTTCCAGTTTTCGGAGTCGTGCGGATTCCGGAGCCAATGGATAGAGGTACCGGCTCGCTTTGCCAGCGCGGAAGCGGTAAAATACCGCGTCGGTTCTTGGGAAAGGGCTATTCGCTATCCCCCAATGCGACGGCTCCCGTCTTGCGGTAGACCATATAGGCGGGGAACAGCGCGCACAAGGAGCCGAGCGCGAAGGAAGCTGCGGCAAAGGAACCTTCGGCGAGGGTAAGTTGCGGGGAGAGCATGATCCCGGTCTGGCGGAACGTGAGCAGCGCCGCGCCTTCGGAAAGGCCCCAGCCGAACAGCAGGCCCGCCAGCGTGCCCACGGCGATGCTGGCGCTGACCACGCACCAGACGCTGAGCACCAGATAGGCGCGCGGCGCACCGAGCACACGCAGCGTGCCGAGCATCCGTTGGCGCATGGATACCGCCATCCCGCCGACCAGCATGACCCCGCACAGGGCCACGAACTGCGCGGCATAGGCCATGCCGGTCATGATGTCGCGCATGTCGCCGAGGGTGGTGAACAGCTCGGTCAGCACCTCGCCGGTAAAGACGCCCTGCATGTTCACCGGCCTGCCGTCCGCATCCGGGAGGGTCGCCGTCTGCCAAAAGGCCCGCAGGCGGTAGGCGGCGGCGATGCTTTCGGGCTTGACGACCACGGCGGAAACGCCGGGCAGCGGGGAACCCTTCCCTTCAAAAAGATGCCCGAGGGGCAGGCCATGCCCCGCATCGGGAAGCGCATCGTGGACGGCCCAGACCGATTCGATGGGAATGAGGATGGCGTTGTCCCACGGCGTGCCCGTTTCCGGCAGGCGGCCTACGGCCTTGTAGCGGACATGTCCGTGTTCGTTGTGGGATGCGGAGACCTGCCCGTGCATGGGGGAAAACGCCTCTCCGAGCCGCAGGGGGACACCCGCGCCGAGTACGGCTTCGTCCTGTGCGGCGAACGCCCTGCCTTCCGCGAGCGTCCGGTTGCCGCCGAGCGTGACCATATCCGTGGTCGTCCCCACCAGCGGGGACGCGTTCCAGCGGTCGCCGAAGGCCAGCGGCGCGGCCCAGACGACGCCTTCCTGCGTCAGGATTTCCGTAACCGCGCCCCCAGGAACCAGCGGCAGCGACTGCGGGCGCAGATAGACCGCCCCGAGCATGAGCTGTACGCTGCTGCCCTGTGCGCCCACCAGCAGGTCGAAAGCGTCGCCCGCCCGAGCCGTGCCCTGCCGTACCGCCCGTTCGGTCATGCTGACCCCGACGCCGAGGCTGAGGGACAGCGCGAGGACCAGTGCCAGCGCCAGAATGCCCCCGGAGGAGCGGCGCAGTTCGCCTTTGATCAGCATCAACGGATTCATGCCGCCTCCCGCACAATGCCCCGGTTGAGATCGAGCACCCGGTCCATGTTTGCCAGTACGGCATCATCATGGCTCACGACAAGGAGCGTGCTGCCCAGCGTCCGGGCGTACCCGGAGAGCAGCAAGGTCACCTGCCCGGCGTTGGCTTCGTCAAGGCTTGCCGTGGGCTCGTCCGCCAGAATGATGCCCGGTTTGAGCAGCACGGCCCGCGCAATGGCGACCCGCTGCTTTTCCCCACGCGACAGCGCCCGTACTTTCCGGGTGGGGCAGACGTGCATTTGTTCGAGCAGGCCGCGCCCGCGCCGGATCAAGGCTTCCGGGATGCGCCATCCGGTGAAGGTTGCGGGCAGGAGCACGTTTTCCAGCGCTTCCAGCTCGGGGAAAAGCTGGAAGTCCTGAAAGACGAAACCGATATGTTGCCCGCGCCAGCGATCTCGTTCGTGTTCGGGCAGCGCGCCGGGTACGGTCGCGCCCCAGCGTACGGTTCCCCTGTCCGGAAGCACAAGCCCGCTCACGACGTTGAGGAGGGAGCTTTTGCCCGATCCCGAGGCGCCCCGGATGCCGATGTGCTCGCCGGAGGTCATTTTAAGGTACGGTATGTCGAGGACCGTGCGCCTCCGCCCGCCTTCGGGAAAGGTGAGGAGGATGTCCTGAAGTTCGAGCCCGTTCATACAAGATCCTTGCTTGGGTCGGCTGTTACAGCGTGCGGAAGCGGGCGTCCCGCAGCCGGAGCTGGCTGATGAATCCGGTGTCTCCGTCGCGGTGCGATCCGATTTCCAGCACGCCCTCCACTTCAATGGTGCTATTGTTCTGGACGAAGCTCTGGCTGGAGGAAAGGTAGACGACGAGGATATTGTCGGGCCAGTCCGCGTCGGATTGGCAGAACGGGCACAGGGCCACGGGTTCGCGTGTGAGCACGAAGAAGGCTGCCTCGGCCTTGAGCGGTGGGGCCATGAATCCTTTGATCGTGATGCGCTGTCCGGAGAGGCCCTTTACCTTGTCGGAAAACTGGAGCCCAAGGACGCCGCCCCCGCTGTATAGTTCGTCAAACGAGAGTTCCGGCGTCGCCGCTTTCGCCGTACCCGTCAGGCAGAGCAGGGCAAAAAAGAGGAGGAGCAGTTTTTTCATGGATGGTTCCTGTGGAAGAAGGGAAAAGGAGAGGGAGGGGCTTCGGCAGGAAGCGCCCTCCCTTCGGCTTTTTCCTACTTATTTCCGAGCGCGAGGGCTTCGGACATGATGCGGAAGACTTCCGTGCTGTTCATGAAGCCCCGGAAGGCGTCGGCATGAGGGCCGCGCGCGCCGACCACAAGGTCGTCGATGGAGTGGACGCCAGTGGATTCGGTACGGGGCAGGTTGCCGATGCGGAGCTGCGCGCCGGGCACATCCTTGTAGGCGGCATTGGCGATGTAATGCCCCTTCTCATCCTTGACGGACGGGACGAAGGGGCCGTCCATCTTCGGGCGGTAGGTTTCGTAATAGTCGGGGTAGTTGCCGATGAACACCGCGAGGCGCTTGGACACGTTCACGTCGTCGGGGTAACCGTCGCCGTTTTCGTCCTTATAGGCGGGATAGCCGGCCTCGGCGTAGATGCCCACCTTGTCGCGCATGAGCTCGCCGGGCAGGTTGTCGTCCACGGTGCCGATGACACTGATGGAGTGGGTATGGTCGCCGGTGACGATGAGCAGGGTATCGGGGTTCTTGTCGCAGAATTCCTGCGCTATGGCGACGACCTTGTCGAACATGATGGTGTCGTAGACGGCGCGTTCCCAATCGAGCGGATGGCTGTATTTGTCCACAAGGCCCGCTTCAAGCATCAGGAAAAAGCCTTCGGGGTTCTTGGAAAGCACGGAAAGGGCGGCCCGCATGGAGTCGGTGAGATCGGGCTGATCCGGGAACTTGGACACGGTCCCTTTCTTGAGGAACTTGCGGTCCAGCACGCCGTCCATGTTACCGGTATGGAACAAGCCGAGCAGCTTGTCGGGGTTGCCCTTCACGGCCTTGGAAAGCTCGGTGTTGGACGTGGCGAGGGCATAGCCTTCCTTCTGGAACATTTCGACGTAGTTCTTGTCGTCCTTGCGCTTGGAGCCGGGGACGTTCTGAGGCAGGAAGTAGGCGGAACCGCCGCCGATGATGACGTCGGGCTTCACGCTGTAGAACATATCCACGATTTCGGCCTTGTCGGCGCGGCGGCGGGTATGCCCGACCACGGAAGCCGGGGTCGCGTCCTCGATTTCGGCGTCCGAAACCACGCCGATGGATTTGCCGGTCGTGCGGCGGAGCAGTTCGGCGATGGTTTCCTGCTTGGGATCGTCCAGCGAGTCGGGGGTACGGTCCGCGTAGACGCCGAGGGCGTTCACGCTGGACTTGTGCCCGGTCATGTAGGCGGAGGCGGTGTTGGCGGAGTCGGCGGCGATGGAATCCACGCTGCATGTGCCGAGCATGGCGGTGTAGGGCAGGGTGTCCATCGACAGCTTGCCGTTGTACATGCCGTTGGTCACGCCTTTGGACATGAGGCGGGCGCTTGTGCGGTGGCCCATGCTCAGGCCGTCGGCGATGAGCAGGATGACGTTCTTGGCGACGGGCTTGTCGGGCGTGCCGTATACGTCCCAGTTTGCGGAGGCTTTCCCGGTGGGGCTCTCCACCGTCACCTTGTACTGTCCGGGCTTGAGCGAAGCGCCGCGCAGCAGCAGCGCGGAAGCGTCGGCCCCCTTTTCCTTGGCGATGAATTCGGGTTTCGCGCCCAGAACGGCCTTGGCGTCCTGCCCGTTGATCAGGACTTTGGCGTCCTTTTCGGCGAGTTCGCCGTCAAATTCCACCTTGAAGTCGAAACGGCTCCCGCCCAGGAAGCGGGCCGTATCCACCGGATAAATGCTCGGCGCGGCTTCCGCGACGCCGGAGAAAAGCAGGGCGCCCAGCAGGGCGGGAATGATGCGTGTGTTCATGAAAGATTCCTTTGTTGAGAAACACAGTGAAAATCAGGCGCGTACGATTTCAGCAACTTCGGCGGTCAATCCGTCCAGCCCTTTGGTGCTGTACGCGCCGTAAAGCTGCATGGCGGTCTTCTGCGAAAGCACGTAGTTGCGGAACTGGTTGAAGGGCTTCTTGGTCAGGTCGGCTTCCTTGATGCCATAGGAGCGGACGGCGACCTGCTTGAGGGCGTCCACGGTCCACTGGGCGGCGGGTACGCTGAGCACCCAGTCATGGTCGGCGAGGTGGGTGACGAAGCCTTCCATACGGCGGGGCATGGGCAGGGTTTTGCCGTCCTTTTCCACAAGCCCGGCCTTGAAGGGATCCTTGCCGTTGATGACGGCGGCGGCCTTCAGCCAGCCCACCACCAGTTGCTCGGACGCGGCCGCGCCGGGGTGATCGTGGGCACAGGCCTGCGCCACGCACAGTTCGGGGGACAGGCCGCGCCGCAGGCTTTCGGCGATGCTGAGGACGTGGTGTTCGCCGGTGGCGGCAAGGGGCTCTTCTTTGCGGCAGGTTCCATCCGCCTGCCATTGGAAGACCCACGGCTTGTGGAGGTCGTGGAGAAGCTGGGAGGCGAGCACCACGTCGCGGTCGAGCTTCAGGCCGAACATATCGGCATAGTTGTCGTACAGGGCCTTGCAGGAGGCAACGTTGAGGGCCGTGTGCGTTACCAGCCCGCCGGGATAAATATGATGGCTGTTCCAGCCGCTGCCGGGCGCGGTGTAAAAAGGCTGAGGGCTTTTCTTCGTGCTGGCGCAGGTCGGGAAAACGGCCTTGGCGTCCTGAGCGAGCAGCCCTTGCCCCTTCAGTTCCGCCATGATGGCCTTGGCGTCACCTTCGGCCAGCAGCGGGGCCGGGTTCTTCATGATGTCCAGTACGGCGGCGCGCAAGCCGGGGTTGCCGATTTCCGCGGCGGCGTCCTGAAGGTATTTCCACGCGGCCATGACGTACTGGGATCTGTCCGCCATTTCCCCGGGCGTCATGTTGACGCATGCGTCAAGGGTGACGGCTTCCGTGGCGGCGTGGGCTGCGGAAGGGTGCAGGAAGGTTTTCCCGGCGAGCAGCACGGCTCCGGTAGCCAGCCCGCCCAGCAGGAAGGTGCGGCGACTGTGATCGGCATTCATGGAGGTTCTCCTTGTTGATCCGTTTCAGGATGAGGCAAGGGAGAACCTAGACGCCGTTCGTGGCGGAACAGTGGCCTTATTGTGACGTTTGTATTGATTGTACGAACAATCCGTATGCGTGGGGATCCGTGAAGGAGGAAGGGTGTCCGGGCGTCGCCGTACAGGATACAAAACGGATGAGCGCTGAAAGCGTCTGGAGGCATTGGGGATGGGGAGTTCTCGAGAAAAGTTTCCCCTTCTCCAAGCCCGTCAGAGCGGCCTCTTCCTTTTTCCATTCCGCTATCCGTCCTTCTCCAAAGGCTTCCGTACGTATCGGATCCTGTGCCTGCAATTTTTTCCCGCACACTGCCTTCGGGATGTGACGATTTCAAAGTGGAGATGCACGAGAAGGCGGTGAATGGGGCGCGGCGCAAGGAAGATCGGGGTGTCCAAGGCGGCTGGCGAGGAGGGGGCAGAGAGATGGCCCGAAAGCGGGCCGGAGGGAAGGCCGCTTCGTATCATGAGCATGAAACCACCTTGAATCATAAAACATCTCATCGTCCTTGAAAGACCGTATATTCTATCATAGCATGGCTTCTTTATTAGACTAACAGGAGACCTATATATGAAGTCAGAACACCTGTTTATCATCCGTTTGGGCGATGGGAGGCATTTTGAGTACGAAGGGACGCTCGACGGCGCGAAGCGTAAGGCCTCGAAGCTCGCCACGCCGCCGGTGGCCATTCAATTGCTTGCGGAGCAGCGGCTTGTTGCCACACGAAGGCCGTATTTCGGTTGGGACGGCAAAGTGGGGTGGCACCCTTGGGAGCTTCTCGAGAGGGCTTTTTGAGCAGGGCCGCGCTCCGGAGCAACGTGCGCCAGTATCCTATTGATATGTAGCGGTATTGCCGAGAAGGAGGGCTGACGGGGGAACCGCCTCGGGTACTGGGGGGCCATGAAAAGAGGATGGGAAAGAAGGCGGGCGGACACGGTGGCCCGGAAAGCGAAGGGGAAAGGGAAAAACGACGCGGACACCGGGGTGCCGATGAAACCGTCCGCCGGACATGCGCATGAGCTTGCTGGGGGAGGCGGAGGTCTTCGCTTGCGGCTATTTCCTCACCCATTTGCCGAACCAGTTCCTTTTGAATCGGCCGAGATTGCGTCGGGCGTCGCCGTTGCCCAGCTCGGCGGCGGCCTGAAAGCATCGTATGCCTTCCTTGATGTCCACGGGGCCCCCGCGCCCATCGGCGTACAGTTCCCCAAGGCCGTTGTAGACGATGCCCACAAGCTCGTCAGGGTACGTGCTTGTTTCTCCGTCATCGGGCTTTTCCCTGTCGTATGCCTCGGCAAAGCGGTCCAACAGGGCAAAGGCTTCCCCATCGTCCTGCTGGACACCGAGGCCGCGCAGGTAGCAGTGCCCTAATACGCCGCAGGCAAGAGGCTTTTCGTCGTCAGCGGCCAGACGCAGCCAATAGGCGGCTTGGGCGGGGTCCTGCGGCACGCCCCGCCCGAAAGCGGCCATGATGCCCAGCGCCTGCTGTGCGTCGGAGGACCCTTTTTCCGCGCCGTTCCGGTAGGCTTCGGCGGCCTTGGCCGGATCTTTGTCTACGCCGAGGCCGCGCTCATAGTGGGAGCCTATGTGAAACCAGCTGCTGGCCTGCCCGTGATGCGCGGCCTGCCGGAACCAGCGCATGGCTTCGGCTTCCCTGCCGTTTTCTTCGCGGCACATTTTCCCGCACCGTTCCTCCCAGTACGGATTGCCTGCCGATGCGCCCCGAAGGGCTATTTCCCATTGCCTGCCCCGGTCCCTGGGGAAGCCTTCCGAACCGGAAAACAGGTTGTAGAGGTTTTTGGCCGCATCGGAGAGGCCGCCGTTGAGAGCCTTTTCAAGCCAAGGAAGGGCCCGCCGGGCCGTATCCGCGCGCAGTCCGTCCGGGTCATGGAAGGCCGTTTGGGGATCGATGCCGTCGATTTCGAAACAGTCCCCGAAGTAATACGTGTTGCCGATCATGTATTGGCAGAACGGATGCCCCGCCTTGGCCTTGCCAAGTACGTCGTCCCGCGCTTCTTTCAGGGAGGCGAAGGGCATGGCCTTGCGCGCCGACGGCGTCAGCTCCCCGCAACGCATGGCGAGGAGCACGGCGCAGGCGCTGCCCCGGCGGATTCCCTCTTTCAGGAGGGACGCGGCCTTTTCGCCGTTGATTTCCAACGCGGCATATTCCCAAACGTACCGCTCGCCCATGTACGTGCGGGCAAGGAAACACAAGGCGTCCGGGTCTCCCGCATCGGCAGCCTCGCGCAGGAGCCGCACGCCCTCGGCCGTTTTTTCAGGATCGAACTGCATCCATATAAGCCGGATGCCTTCTTCGGTCTTGTCCGAAAACACCTTTTCCATGATCCTGTCTCCACAGGGGCCGTTCAGCCGGGGTTTCCCTTCAGTCGGCTTCCCCGCGCCGTTTTTTCACTTCTTTGGTGACGTCTTTCCATTCTTCCATATAGGGAAGCCTTGATTTTTCGTAATAGCCTGAAAACCAGAAGAGAACCTGAGCCCGGCGCGGTGTGGCGATCCTGAAGTACCTGTCCTCGTCAGGCAGGGCGGCTTCCACCACATAGTTGTCCCCTTGCCTGCCGTTGAGGGAGAGGTAGCCATCATAGCCGCCCGGGAACATCAGGAAGAACGAGCCGTAATCGCCGCCGTCCACGCCGTCGAGCGCGGCTTCCACGTCCTCAAAGGATGTGTTTTCGAAACGCTTGTCGTCCACGAACAGAATCGGGCGCTCTTCGGGCCAATCGTTTTCCCATGATTGCACATGCCAATCGGCGATGTCCGGGACGGCGCGGCGCATGAAGCAGTCCCGGAACAGGAGGTCGGCTTCGCGTCCGGGCATCTCCCTGAATACGCGCAGGTAGTCGTCACCGCGACGTATGTAGGCGGAAAGCCGCAGCGTTTCCGTCTGCCCCGCGTCCTGCTCGCAGGCGATATACAGGCATTCCTCCCCGGAAGGCAGGAATAGCGGCGAAAGGGGCGTCAGAACCAGCATGTCGCCGGGCTTGATGCGGGCGATGCCTTCTTCCACGGTCTGTTCCGTAGCCAGCGACGTCGGAACGCCGTCGGGCCCGGCATAGGAAAAGGAAACGGGCTTTCCGGCCTGTCGGCGCGCGTTCACCCGGCGGTTGATTTCCCGCCTGCCCTCGTCGTCCATGTTCATGAAGTCGGTCATGGCTTCAAAGCCGCCGGAAACGGCGTCGGGCACGCTTTCGAGCAGGCAGGCGCGGGCTTTGTCCAGTACGCTCCGGGAAGGAAGGGAGGCTTCCAGTATGGAGCCGTCAGCGTCCACCAGACAAAGGAGGTAGGCCGTTTCGCCGTGTTCGCGTTCCGGTTCGAGGATGTCGCAGAAGATGCCCCGGATGCGGGAAATGAGCATGGCCTCTTGAAAAATGGCCCATTCCTTTCCGATGGACAGCCCGCCGAACCGTTTGCCGTGCTGGAGGATATCGGCATCGATTTCCTGAAAAACGGCCTTCGGATCCACGGATTCCGCAGGGTATTGGGAGAGGACGGATTTGCCGAGGCGGCTGTGCCGGGAAGAGAGGCAGCGGAAGAGAGCGGAGAGCAGGCCGCCCAGACCGATGACACCGAGCATGGCAAGCCCCTCGGCGAGCAGTGTGCCGTTTGGGGCGGCAACGTTCGCTTTGAGAAACGACGCCGTCAACAGGCTTCCGGTTGCTCCGGCAAGAAACGCCCCAAAGCACAGGATGAAGTGAAGCCTGTGTTCCCTGAGGCAGGCCGCACGAGCCCGGAGTGTTGCGGAATGTTCCAGTTCGTCACTCATGGTGTAGCCATACAGGAGCCGCATGGCATCGTCAATTTGGGTATGGCATGGCTCAATGGCAGCAACAGGCCGCTGGAAAGAGAAAAGGGGAGAGGTACGCCGTGCCCCCTTTTTCTCCCCCCAATCCGCTAGGCTCCCGGTTGATGGGGAGTCGGCTGATATGCCGCAGGGCTGGTGCTGTTTCCCTACTGGCGTGAAACGGAAAGGAAGATGCGTGATGCGCGTTTCAATAGAGTGCGGCTTTTTTCAGGCTCGTTTTCCGGTAGAGGATGTAAAAGAGGCGGATGCGTTGGAAAAGGGATGATGCCCCTTCATAAAAGGCCTTCCCCCTCCTCCTGGCATCCTTAAAGCCCTTGCCTTTATAGGCCGTCCGGTGTGAGCGGAAGAGGCTCCAGCCCTTGGACTCTCCAGTCCATGCCGCGCAGGGTTGCGTCATCCGGGACGCTCCCTTCCGCAATGCGCAGGGACCCGGAAACATCGCGGACAGGCCCCTCGAATGGGGAAGCCCCGTTACGGATGGCCTCCTTCGCCTCGCGGACACGAACCCGCACGGTTTCGGGTACGGCCGGGCCGAAGGGGGAAAGCCCCACGACGCCTTCTTTGATGCCGTAAGAGACGTTGCGCGGCCTCCAGATGCCGTGAGCAGATCTCCGAAGGCATTGCTCCATTCCCATTCCGGCGCGGCGAGGCATAGAGGATCGACGGTACGGCCCGCCGTCCCCACATAGCGCACCGAATGTTCGCGCAGGCGCTCCACAAGGGACGGGAGTGCCCGTTCCAAATCGACGATATCGGCCCCGGCTGCAATCAGCGTTTTGAGTTCTTCATCGGGGTCGTTGCCGGGCGCGTACAGCACCCGGATTGCCGCCTTGGACTTTTGCGCGCCCAGTGTGAATGCATTGGCGTTGCGAAGGCGGGAGGCTTTCGATTGGTAGGGATCGTTCGCCAGATAGCCGATGACCCCATCCTCCGAAAGCGCGCCCGCGATCAGCCCGGCAAGGTAATGCGCTTCGTAGGTGCGGGCCTGAAACCCGCTCATGTTGTCATGCACGGTCTCATCCGTACAGGCGAAGAACACGGTATTCGGGCTCCGTTTCGCCACGTCGCAGGCCGCGGCGTAGAGCAGGGGGCTTGTGGTGATCAGCACTTCCGGATCCATCTCGGAAAGCTCGTTCAGATCTTCGGCGTTCCCGGGCGAGGCGGAAGATACGATGGTGGGGATACGCAGGGATTCCAACGTATCGCGCGCCCGGTCAAGGCTGCCGATCCAGCCCGCCGGGGAGGCATGGGGCTCCCCGCCCGGGGGCAGGAGCAGATGGACGAAGGCAATGGCGGGCCGTGGCTTCGCCGCCGCACTCATGGGGCACGGCAGGATGAAAACGGCCAGCAGCAGGATAAACGGCAAGGAGCTTCGGAATGGCTCCGCCTGTCTCATAAACGGGAATCCTGCCATTCCGGGGCTCCTCCTTTTCAAGACGCGTTCTCTAGTCGATCGTGCCGATGACGCCTTCAACGAACCAATCCATGCCGAGCAGTTCCTTGTCGGAAGGAACCATGCCCGTGGGGATGCGCTCAACGCCTTTCTGATCTTTGATGGGGCCCGTGAAGACAACGAGTTTGCCGCTTTTGATGTCGGCCTTGGCCGCCTCGGTCAAGTCGCGCACGTTTTGCGGGACCATGGGGCCGTAGGGGGCGATATCCACCACGCCGGTTTCCATGCCGTACCAGAAGGAGCCGTTTTTCCACGTCCCGGCGCGGACCTGCTCCACGACGTTTTCGTAGACGGGGTTCCACGACCATATGGCGGAGGTCATGTGAGCCCTGGGCGCGACCCGGCTCATGTCGGTATTGTAACCGATGGAGTAGGTCCCCTGTTCCTGTGCGGCTTCTTGCGGCCCGCTGGAGTCCTGATGCTGCGCGATGACGTCCGCGCCCTCTTTGATGAGGTTCTTGGCTACGCTCTTTTCCATGGCGGGATCATACCATGACTTGGTCCAGACCACGCGGACTTCGGCCTTGGGGTTCACGGCGCGCACGCCGAGGGTAAACGCATTGATGCCGCGGATGACTTCGGGGAGGGGGAAGGCCGCCACGTAGCCGATGACGTTGCTTTGGGTCATGGAACCGGCCACAAGGCCGGTAAGGTAACGGGCCTGATAGATCCGGCCGAAATAGTTGCTCATGTTGGGGGCGGTCTTATAGCCGGAGCAGTGCATGAACGTGGAATTCGGGAACTGTTCGGCGACGTTGAGCATGGAATCCATGTAGCCGAAACTGGTCGCAAAAATGATATCGTAATGCTTACGGGCCATGTTCTGGATGATGCGCTCGGCGTCCTGCCCTTCGGGTACGCTTTCCACATACGAGGTCGTCACGCCGGGCAGGGAGCTCAGGAACTTGCGGGCCTGATCATGCGCGTATGACCACCCTCCCTCGCCGATCGGGGAAATATAGATAAAGCCGACCTTCATTTCTTTTTGGACGCCTATGGCCTGGGCCGGCGCGGAGGCCAGCCCGGCCGCAAGAAACAGGGCGGCCATCAAGAGCACGAGTGTACGCATGGGATATCTCCTGGGATATGGGAAACCACGGTTCCCGGGAGGGCTTCCCGGGTTTTCTCCAAAGAATGGACGGTAAACGATTTGGAAAGACGTTTCAAGACGAGGCGTTCCGAAAGGGAAATACGTTTTCCACATATGGAGGAAGCTTTCATGAACTCTGAAAAGCCATTGAATCCGCCTTGTCCCGCTTTGGGAGAGTTTCCCTTCCGGTGCCTTCATCCGTTTGTGCGTGATGGCCATGTGAGGGGGCGGAGCGTGTTCGCCATGCCTGCCCTCCAGAGGGCTTTGTGGCAAATGTGTTGCGATGGCAAGGCGATGCGGGATCCGGAACGGCGGCTCATTGCAGTGCCCCGCGTTTGATGGTATGTGAAAAAAGATGTTCCGTGACCGGGAGGCTTGCCCCTGTCCCCAAGGTCACACACTGTTCAGGGGCAGAACGGAGAGCTGGACCATGAGCACGATCGCTTCAGTTTGGGCCCGCGAAATTCTTGATTCGCGCGGCAATCCTACGATAGAGGTAGAAGTTTCCCTTGATTCCGGTCATGTAGGCCGTGCCGCCGTCCCGTCCGGGGCTTCCACGGGGACCCGCGAAGCGCTGGAACTGCGCGACGGAGACAAGGCTCGTTATAAAGGCAAGGGCGTCAGCAAGGCCGTTGAAAACGTGAACACCGAGATCGCGGAAGCGATCGTGGGCCTCGACGCGCTGCGCCAGGTGCAGGTGGACAACACCATGCTGGATCTGGACGGCACGGACAACAAGTCCCGCCTCGGCGCCAACGCCATGCTCGGCGTGTCGCTCGCCACGGCCCGCGCCGCCGCCGAATCCCTGGCCCTGCCGCTGTACCAGTACATCGGCGGCGTCAACGCCAAGGTGCTGCCCGTTCCCATGATGAACATCATCAACGGCGGCGCTCACGCCCCCAACAACTTGGACATTCAGGAATTCATGATCATGCCCGTCGGCGCGCACACGTTTGCCGACGGCCTGCGCATGGGCTCCGAAATCTTCCATACTCTGAAAACCATCCTCGCCGCCGATGGCCACATCACCAGCGTGGGCGATGAGGGCGGCTTTGCTCCCAACCTCAAGAACCACGACGAGGCGTTCAGCTATATCCTGAAGGCCATTGAGGAATCCGGCTACAACCCCGGTTCCGAAGTGGTGCTTGCCATCGACGCGGCGGCTTCCGAGTTCCACAAGAACGGCAAGTACATGATCGGCGAAAAGGGCGCTCTGAGCAGCCCGGAAATGATCGAATGGCTGGCGGAATTCACCGCCAAGTATCCGCTCATCTCCATTGAAGACGGCCTTGCCGAAGACGACTGGGACGGCTGGCGCGAACTGACCGATGCCCTTGGCGACAACATCCAGCTTGTGGGCGACGACCTGTTCGTGACCAACCCCGATATCCTCGCCGAAGGCATCGAAGAGGGCATCGCCAACTCGATCCTCATCAAGGTGAACCAGATCGGCACCCTGACCGAGACCCTCGACGCCATCCAGCTTGCCAAGGAATCGGCCTACACGACGGTCGTTTCCCACCGTTCCGGCGAAACCGAGGACAGCTTCATCGCCGACCTCGCCGTGGGCGTGAACGCCGGTCAGATCAAGACCGGTTCGCTCTGCCGCAGCGACCGTCTCGCCAAGTACAACCAGCTTCTCCGCATCGAGGAGGAGCTTGGCAGCGCCGCGCAGTATCCGGGGTTTGGGGCGTTTAACATTAAAAAGTAAGCGCTGGAGAGATAGGAGAGAAAATGCCGCGGGCGGATGCGAGCATCCGCCCCTGCAACTCAAAAATTGTTGCCCAAACAACACACAAAGCCCTGTAATTCTGGTATAATACTCAAAGCCGGGCGAAATACGCCCGGCGGTCCATACATTAAAAGAGGTGCACAATGACAGATTTCAAACAGTGGGAAGGCTTTGAAGGCCGCATTTGGAAAGAGGAAGTCAACACCCGTGACTTCATCCAGAAGAACTACACCCCTTACGACGGCGACGAGAGCTTCCTCGCCGGTCCTACCGACGCTACCAACAAGCTGTGGGGCGCGCTGCAGAAGCTGCAGAAGGCCGAGCGCGCCAAGGGCGGCGTGCTGGACATGGAGACCGAGGTCGTCT
>ERZ834859.2613-NODE-2613-length-15034-cov-3.559650_pt1 | contig 15034 bp, 10 predicted proteins | sample MGYA00519947_ERZ834859 | MGnify/ENA primary metagenome ERZ834859 (study PRJEB31850, sample SAMEA3708763) | human gut metagenome | biome: human gut; feature: human-associated habitat; material: faeces | place: China | collected 2014 ...
GTGCAGGCGCCATCAAGACCACCTTCACCGAGGAGACCGAAACCGATCTGTTCGGTGAGCAGGACGTGCTCATGGGTGGCATCAACCACCTGTGCGATATGGGCTTCGATGTGCTGACCGAGGCTGGCTACCAGCCGGAGATCGCCTACTTCGAGGTGTTCCACGAGCTGAAGATGCTGGTGGATCTGGCCAACGAGGGTGGTCTGAACAAGGCTCGCTGGAGCTGCTCCGACACCGCTCAGTACGGCGATTACACCTCCACCGTCATCACTGAAGAGACCAAGAAGCGCATGCAGTACCAGCTCAAGCGCATTCAGGACGGCTCCTTCGCCAAGGAGTTCATGGATGATCAGGCCGCTGGCGCTCCGAAGTTCAAGGAGCTGCAGGAAGAGTACAGCCACCCGCACCTGGAGACCGTTGGTCCGAAGCTGCGCGCCATGTTCTCTTGGAACAACCAGACGGACGCCGATGCCGATATGGCCGAGTCCTTCAACGGCAAGATCGCTCGTACCCAGGTTCAGTGATTTCGCTGTAGCGGCTGCATGTTAAGGGCCGCTGAATAACGTAGTAGCGCAATATGCGCGAAACGTGTTGGAAGCCACCGTCTCACCGCGGTGGCTTCTTTTTGTTGCTGTGTTGTTTTATGACTGGGATATTTCGTATGCGGGATCGCAGTACTGATTGTCGGGGGAACCGCACGGCTAGGCGTTGGCCCACTTTGTGGACTCAATGCTTATTTAGGAAGGGACGGGAGTAGGATAGACCCCAGTTTGCAGGACAAAATCCATGCACAAAAACACGCGAATTCATCTGCGAATGGTAGAAACCCGAGCGCCGGGAGGCGTTCACCCCACTACATAAAAAGGAGTGCCAAGTACAATGGCTGCACAAATCTGGTACGAGAACGACGGCGATCTCTCGGTCCTCGAAGGTAAGAAGGTTGCCATCATCGGTTACGGTTCCCAGGGTCACGCTCATGCGTTGAACCTGCGCGATTCCGGTGTGGATGTCGTCGTCGGCCTGCGTCCTACCTCTAAGTCCGTGGAATACGCCAAGGAGCAGGGCCTCGAGGTCAAGCCTGTTGCCGAGGCCGTTGCCGAAGCCGACGTTGTGATGATCCTGCTGCCTGACCAGTACCAGGCCGCCGTGTACAAGAAGGACGTTGAGCCGAACCTGAAGCCGGGCGCTGCTCTGGCTTTCGCTCACGGCTTCAACATCCACTACGGCTACATCAAGCCGTCCGAGGATCATCCGGTGTTCATGGTCGCCCCGAAGGGCCCGGGCCACATCGTGCGTCGTGAGTACGCCAACGGCCGTGGCGTTCCGGTCGTCGTGGCCGTGGAGCAGGATCCGCGCGGCGACGCTTGGGACATCACCCTGGCTTACGCCAAGGCTCTGGGCGCTCTGCGTGCAGGCGCCATCAAGACCACCTTCACCGAGGAGACCGAAACCGATCTGTTCGGCGAGCAGAATGTGCTCATGGGCGGCGTGAACAAGCTTGTTGAAATGGGCTTCGAGGTCCTCACCGACGCCGGCTACCAGCCTGAAATCGCCTACTTCGAGGTCTGCCACGAGTTGAAGATGCTCGTCGACCTCATGAACGAGGGCGGTCTGAACAAAGCTCGCTGGTCCTGCTCCGACACCGCCCAGTACGGCGACTACACCAACACCTGCATCGACGAGCACGTGCGTGAGCGCATGCAGTACCACCTGCAGCGCATCCAGGACGGCTCCTTCGCCAAGGAGTTCATCGAGGACCAGGACGCTGGCGCTCCGAAGTTCAAGGCTCTGCAGGAAGAGTACGGCAACGTCCGCATCGAGACCGTCGGTCCGAAGCTGCGCGCCATGTTCTCCTGGAACAACGGCAAGGATGACGACGCTGATATGGCCACCTTCACCGGCAAGATCGCCCGTGGCTGATGTGGCTCATTCGGCTAATCGCTGAGTCTTTTACAAGACCGCTGCCCTTACGGGTGGCGGTCTTTTTTGTATGTTCTGTCGCATATTGTTCTAGGATAGATATGTACGGTTTCTTACGGTTTTTCTATAGGAAGAGATGTCATGGTCACTGCGACTGGTCCCGCACCTGGTTCTGAAATGACAACGTCGGCTGAACCTACCGAAGACCGTAGCACGTCAGGAGTTCTGCACGTCGCCGCGATTTTCGCCTCGCATATGGTGTTGCAGCGTAACAAACCCATCGCCGTGTTCGGCGCGCTTGATGCCGATTGCGCCGGACTTGAGGTTTCCGCGGAAATCCGCGATTTCGATGGTTCCGTGATCGTGCAGGCGCATGCGTACGCCTCCAAAGAGATCAAGAACGGTTTTTCACCGTGGCGCGTCATGCTGCCGGCACAGCCCGAAGGTGGCCCTTACACGTTGCGCGTCACCGCAGGCAACGATTTCATCGAATATTATGACGTGCTTATCGGCGAAGTATGGCTGGCCGGCGGTCAAAGCAATATGGAACTTGAATTGCGCAACAGTGAAGACGCCGAGGAAGCCCTCGATAACTGTGCCGATCCGTTACTGCGCTTCTACAATGTGCCGAAAACCGGTGTGATCAATCGCAACGCCGAACATGCGGCAAGCTGGCAGGAATCATCGCCTGAAAATAGTGGCGTAATGAGTGCGGTAGCGTACTATTTTGCGCGAAAACTGCGTGATGAACTTGATTCCGACCTTCCGATCGGCATTATCGACTGTTATATCGGGGGTACGTCGATCAGTTGCTGGACGAGCGAAGATGCACTGAATTCCAGCGAATCCGGGCGCGGCTATCTTGCGCGCTATGAGCAGGCGATCGCAGGTAAAACGCAGGAACAGTTCGATTTGGAGTACGGCGAATGGCAGTCGCGTTCTGATACGTGGAATGCGTCGATCGCAGCCGCCCGCGAAGACGATCCTGATGTGACGTGGGATACGCTGACCCAACAGTATGGCGAATGCCCGTGGCCGCCGCCGATGACGCCGACCTCGCAGTGGCGTCCGTCAGGCGCGTTCCATGCCATGCTGGAGCGCATTGTGCCTTACTCCTTGGCGGGATTCCTATGGTATCAGGGCGAGGAAGACGAGCCGTATTGCGGATCCTACCGTGAGTTGCTGGGCATGATGATTGGTGAATGGCGTGCGCTGTGGAGCGAAAGCCTGCCGTTCCTGATCGTGCAATTGCCGCAGTGGATTGACAAGAAGGTCGACGAGGGCGACGGCGATCCGATGCTGTGGCCGGTGTTGCGCGAGGCCCAGTGGGATGCCGCGCAGTCCATCGACAATGTGTTCGCCATCTGCACTATGGATTGCGGCGAATACAACAACATTCATCCGGTTGATAAACGTACACCGGGCGAGCGTCTAGGCAATTGTGCGCTTCGCCAAGTGTATGGTATGAGCCGTATTCCGGTGTATGGGCCGACTGTGCTGGGTTTCCGCTGCGACGAAGGCGGCCGCGTACGCCTGTTCTTCCGGTACGCGCACGGCCTGCATTTCAGCGGTACTACGCCCGACAGTTTTGGTGACGAGTTCGCCAAGAGCCTGCCTTCGCTGGTGCGTCTGCCGGAACGTTCCGGTTTCGAGCTTGCCGGTGCCGATGGTGTGTTCCATCCGGCCTACGCCGCGATTTTCGTGGATTGCGATATTGACGATCTGGTCAACGCAAAGGTCAACGTGGTCGATTACAACGCCACGGAATTCGGTATTCCGATCAACAGCCGCAGTATCGGCACGATTACGTTGGCCACGCCGGAAGTGCCAGCGCCGGTGATGATGCGCTACGCATGGCGTAGCTGGGGTCCGGCACCGTTGTTTAATGACAATAATCTGCCTGCTCACCCATTCAAGCTGGACCTGACCGATCACACCGACTCTGATCACGCTGAATAATCACGTTAGATAGTTGCGTTGAACGGCTGCGTCACATGATTGTCGATAGTTGACGATGAATAGCGTGCGATTGCTGTGCTTATAGTGTGCTGCAATCGCACGCTTTATATTGCGATTGAAGTCCTGCTGATCGCACGTCAGTCAAATACGAATCAAATACCAGTCAAATAAAAAATCGTTGAAAAATCAACGTTTCTGCGATTTATGCCACCAAAATCGCAGAAACGAATCAAATAAAATGCGCTGCACTGCGAGCGCATAGGCTATTGCCAGAGGTCCGGGCCGAATGATTCCAGGTATGCGGTCAGTTCGGCGGCCATCTGTTCGTCTTCCGGAACGCGCGGATGGCCATCCGTGCCGCAACCATTGCGTGAATACAAGAAATGTTTTACGTGAAACTCGCCCTCAGTGCCGCGGCCGTTGCCGTGGAAGATGGCGTGGAACTTACCGTCACAGCCAAGAGCTACGTGCGCGACCTGTTCTGCATGGCAGATAAGGTCGACGCGAAGGCTTCGGTGGCCGAGGGCATGGTCTCGCTGCTTCCGGGCGAAAGCGTCGTGCTGCATATCGCCACTGCCGATGCCGCAGCGCTTGCCGCTCCGGGTGCGTTCGCAGCCGCCAACGTGCCGCGTTCCGCCAACGATCCGAAGCGCGAATGGTGAGCTTCCGCGAGTACGCCGTCTACTGAAGCGGTAGAAGAGTGGATAGAGGACTACTGAAATTTCAGTTGACGTGTTCGGTTGAGTAAAAACATAAGTTGAAGCGCCGCCAACCTTAAGAAACGAAAGTGTTGTGAACGCTGACTTTTCAAGAGGTTGGTCGGCGCTTTTACTGTACGATGTAGATGAACCGTTTAAGTTGCGATTTAAGTTAAGAAGAAGGACACGGACATGCCTATTCAAAAAAGCAAGGTGACGATTTTTGACGTTGCCAAGGCTTCGGGAGTCTCTAGTAGCGCCGTTTCGTATGCGCTCAACGGCAAGTCTGGTGTTTCCGATGTGACTCGAGACAAAGTGTTGAAGGTCGCACACGAACTGGGATGGAAGCCGAATGGCGCGGCACAGGCGCTGGCCAAGGCGAAGACGCAGCGCGTGGGTCTAGTGCTGGGTTACGACCCGAAGCTGCTTTCCGTCGAATCCTACATGATGGAACTTATTTCCGGTCTTGGCGCCGAGCTGGAAAAATACGATTATTCTCTGCTGGTACGCATGGCCGTGGGTGAGGACGCGAAGCTTTCGATCATCGATGATTGGATTGCTACTGGCAACGTCGACGCCATGCTGCTCGTCAATGTCGAGCTTGGAGACCCTTGCGTTGCCTTGCTTGAGGAGCATGAGGAGATGCCGGTGCTTGCCATTGCCGATGCCTCCGTGGTCGGCAATCTGCCGAGTCTGTCAAGCGCCGACGCCGATGCCGTGCGCCGAGCGGTGCGATACCTGTATGATCTCGGGCATCGTCAGATCGCCCGCGTCGGCGGTCCCGAATCGCTTGCGCACTCGTATATTCGCGATTCCGCCTTTGCGGACGTCGCTTCCGAGCTGGGCATGCGTTATCGTTGCCTGCACACCGACTACACGCCGGAAACCGGTCGCGAGGCCACGAAGCGCCTGCTGGCGTTCTCTGAGCATCCGACGGCGATCATCTACGACAATGATGTGATGGCGTTGGCTGGCCTTGGCGTGGCAGCTTCGCAAGGCATCAAAGTACCGGAGGAAATCTCCATCATGTCGTGGGATGATTCCCTCATGTGCACCGCGGCGTATCCGAACCTGACCGCCATGGGCCGTGACGTGGTCGATACCGGTAAGCAGGCCGCCGGATTGCTGCTCAAGCTGATCGGCGGCGAGCGTGTGGGGCATCTGATGGAAGGGCCGTACGAATTGCGTGCCCGCGCTTCGACCGGTCCCGCTCCGGCAGCGGAATAAGATGCGATGATGAGTTAATGCGATGATGAATTAAAAAATCGCGATTGCGCATTTGCTGCGCCCCGACAAGGGCAGGATGAAAGCGAGCAGCGAGCCGATCGCGGCGATCGCCGCAAGGGTTACGCCATACAGGATTGCGACGGTGTTGCCGGACTGCTTCGACAGGTACCACAGGTCGAACGGCGCGAGTCCCCAGAACAGCCCGGGAATCGCGGATTGGAAATCAAAATCTGAAATCTGAAATCGTAATCTGAAATCAAAAAGCGCCCGTGCCCCTCGCTTGAGGCATGGGCGCATTGTTGCCTTACGACTTCAGGCGCGCTTCTGTGTGATCTGATAGGCGGCGAACAGCACGACCAGCCAAATCACGCCGGCGACCACTGCGATGCGATAGCTTGCGGAGAAGCACATCAGCACCACGACCAGCAGCATGAACGCGATCACCACATACGGCGTCACCTTGGCGAACGGCAGCTTGAACGCAAGTTTGTCAAGTGCTTCCTGGCCCTTCAATCCCTTTAAATCATTCGGACCGTCGCCGGCGGCGACAACGCGACGGAACTTAATTTCCGTAATCATGATCATGATCCAATTGATCGCAGCGGCAATCGTGGCGATCGACATCAAATAATTGAACGCGAAATCAGGCCACACGAACACCACCACCACGGCGATCGCAATGATGATGGCCGACGTGATCACACCCCCGACCGGAACGCCGCGCTTGTTCAGGCGGCCCAGATACGCGGGCGCATTGCCCTGCTTCGCCAACGAATACAGCATGCGCGAGTTCGCGTACAGGCCGGAGTTGTACACGCTCATCACGGCGGTCAAGCACACGAAATTCAGAATGCCGGCGGCCGCATGCACGCCCACCGAGTCGAAAATCTGCACGAACGGGCTGGAATTGCCGTCGATCGTGCTCCACGGCACCACGGCCATAATCACGCCGAGCGCGCAGATGTAGAACACGAGAATACGCCAGATAATGCCGTTCGTGGCCTTCGGGATGGTGGTGCGCGGATTTTCGGTTTCGCCCGCGGTGATGCCGATGAGCTCGGTGCCGCCGAAGCTGAACATCACCACGACCAGCGCCATCAGCAGGCCGGTCCACGTGCCGTCCGCATTGCGAGACATCAGGCCATGCGGCAGGAATCCGCCGTCAACGGTAAACCAGTTGGCGAACGACGCGCGAATGCCCGAAGCGGTCGGCACATTCGCGATGATCACATACAAACCGCCGAAAATCATGGCAAGCACGGCCACGATCTTGATGATGGCGAACCAGAATTCAAATTCGCCGAACTTGTTCACGCCCATAAGATTCAGCGCCGCGATGGCCACCAGGAACACCGCCGCCGACACCCACTTCGGAATGTTCGGGAACCAGTAATTCACGAACGAGCCAACCACGGCCAACTCCACCATGGCCACGAGCACGTAGTTGAACCAGTAATTCCAGCCGGAAATAAAGCCGGCTCGCTTCGACCAGTACTGCGTGGCGTAATAGCTGAACGCGCCCGCCTTCGGATCCTCGACCGCCATTTCGGACAGGGCGCGCACGATCAGGAAAATCGCCAGACCGCCGATCAGATAGGCGAGCAGAATGGCCGGGCCCGCCAGCTGAATCGACTCGCTGGAACCATAGAACAGGCCGGTGCCGATCGCGCCGCCCAATGCGATCAATTGAATATGACGATTCTTCAAAGACTTGCGCAGCGTCGGCGGAACCGGCACATCGTCGGTTTCGCGCGGTTTCTTCGCAACGGTTGCGTCGCTCATGAATGCTTCCTCTTCTTGGGTGCCTCGGCAATATTCGGCAAATTCGGCAAAAGTTTGCGATCTTGGCGATGTTGCGTTCGGCAGTAGTGGTAGGTGACGCGCCTATGGTTTTTGGTATGGCGCGTCTTCCCCGATTGTAGCTGTAGCGCGTGGATTCGGTTTCATAGTGTTCAATAGTTCGATAGTTCAATAAAATGAAGGTTTTGGGAGCAATGGTTGGTGCTGCTTGAGCGCTACGGGCTGGAGGTCGTCATGGCATTCATCAAAGACATGGTGCGTATGTGGTTGCATGCGTGGAAGCGATTCATCTCCATCGCACTGATCTCGTTGCTGGGCGTCGCCGTGCTTACGGGCATTTACGCGGGTTGCCGAGACGCTTTTCTTGCGACGGATCGTTTTTTCGACACCCAAGGATTGCACGACATTCAGGTGTTGTCGACGGCCGGATTGACCGATGACGATATTGCCGAGCTCCGTAAGATTTCCGGTGTCGCGAAAGTGCAGGGCGAACGTTCGCAAACCGTGACGGTCGATCTGAACGGCAAAAAAACCGTGACCATGCAGGAGATCGGCACGAACGGCATTGACCAGCCGTATCTGCAGAGCGGACGCATGCCGGAGAAGTCCGGTGAGATTGCGGTGACGCGCAAATTCATCAAGGATTCCGGATATAAAAAGGGCGACCATATTACGGTGACACCGCAGGATTCGGCGTCTTCTTCTGTGTCCGATTCTGCAGAATCGGACAACCAAACGGGCGAAAACGGGTCCCAGATGTCCGATTCTGCAGAATCGGACACGCAGGATGGCAAACGTGCCGCACGGGTGACCGATTCTGGTGAATCGGACAATCAGGCACCGAGCTTCCCCACCGAACTGACTATTGTGGGCGTGGTGCTTGACCCGCAGGATCTCACCAATCCAGACGGCTATTCGGGTACGAACGCATTCCGTTCCTCCGCCACCAGCGACTACACGTTCTTTGCGCCGTCCGACGGTGTGACCGGCAGCATGTACACGGCCGTCACCATTCTCGTGAAAGGCGCCGCCGACAAGGACTCGTTCAGTGACGTGTACGACGACACCGTCAGCGAAGTAGCTGACCGCATCGACGGCACGGTGCGAACCAATCGCCAGAAAGCGCGTCATCAGGAACTACTCGACGCTGGAACCAAACAAATCGACGAGGCGAAAGCGCAAACCGACAAACAGTTCGCCGCAGCGCAACAGCAGATCGACAGCAATCGCAGCCAGCTCAATCAGCAAATCGACCAAATCGTCAATATGCAGGCGGGCGCGGCTGCAGGATCCCTCGACGAAACAACCCGTGAAACACTACGTGAAACGGTAATTGCCGCAAGCCCGCAATTAGCGGAAGCCAAAGCGCAACTCGACCAGGCGCAATCGAAATTGGACCAGCAGAAAAAAGACACCGAACGGACACTGCAATCCAAGCAAAACGAGCTGGAAGACAGCATTCCGCAAGTGCGTTGGTATGTGCAGGACCGGTCGCAAATCGGCGGATTCAGCTCGCTGAAATCTGATCTGGAATCCATCCAATCGCTGGGCAACGCATTCCCGATCGTGTTCTTGCTCGTGGCGGTGATGATGAGTCTGACCGCCATGGCGCGCATGGTCGAAGAGGATCGCGGGCTGATCGGCACATACACAGGGCTCGGCTACGGGCGTCTTGCGGTCGCCTCACGATACCTGTTGTTCGCGCTGTTCGCCTGCCTGATCGGCGGTGGACTCGGCCTGATCGCAGGCTTCCTTGGCATTCCGGCGTTCCTGCTCGTCGTATTGCGAGGCTTGTATGTGATGCCGGACGTACGCTTGGCATACGACTGGCTGTACGGAACGGCCGGAGTCGCGCTGTTCGTGGTCGGCGTGCTTGCCGCAACCGTGTATGCGTGCGCGCAGGAAATGCGACAGAAGCCGGCCAGTCTCATGCGTCCGAAAGCGCCGCGTGCAGGATCGCGCATTCTACTGGAGCGTATCAAGCCGTTGTGGAATCGCATGAGCTTCCTCGGCAAAGTCACGGCGCGCAACATTTTCCGTTTCAAATCGCGTCTGATCATGACGGTCGGCGGCGTGGCCGGCTGCACCGCGCTGATTGTGTGCGGACTTGCGATCAACGACACCGTTGCCGCATTGGGCGCGAAACAGTATCAGGACGTGTATCAGTACGATTTGATGGTGGTCGCGAACGATGATGACGCTGATGCGATGCGGCAGAAAGTCGCTTCGGATGGTCGCGTCACGTCGAGCATGGACGTGCGCGTTGAATCGGGTGATTTGACCGGCGATTCGGGGAGCGAAAGCATTCAGCTGGTTGCCGTGCCCGACAGTGAACGCAGCGAGTTCGGCAAGATGGTCACGTTGCAGCCGGTGCGCTCCAGTTGGGTGGATGGTGCGGCCGATACGGTAAGTCTGGGCGATGACGGCGTGATCGTATCGCAGTCCGCGGCAAGCGCGATGGGCGTCAAAGCGGGCGGTATGGTAACGCTGACCAACGGTGACGATATGCAGGCCGAAGCGCATGTCAGCGCGGTGATCCGCAGTGTGATCGGATCGGACGTGTATGTGAGCGAGACCTATTATCGCCAGCTGTTCGATACTGCTGCATCCGGCACGTCTTCCGCATCTTCCGCGTCCGATTCTGGAGAATCGGACAATCAAAACGGCGAATCCGGTACCTCGAATGGCGCATCGTCAAACGACCAACAATTGGTGTGGAACGCCATGTATGCGAAGCTCAAAGGTTCAGGCGAATCCCAGGCCGCCTATGCGGAAAAGCTGGAAGACGACGATGCGGTCATGAAAGCCGTGAGCTGCGCGCACATGGCGGAAAGCTTCAAATTCGATCTGATGGGTGCGGTGGTCGCGCTGATCGTGGCGCTCGCGGGCGGGCTCGCGCTCGTGGTGTTGTTCACGCTCGCCAACACCAACGTGTCAGAACGTGAACGCGAGATGGCCACGCTCAAGGTGCTCGGATTCTTCGACAAAGAGGTTCACCACTATGTGAACCGTGAAATGATGGTGCTCACCATGATGGGCGTGGTGCTGGGCTTGCCTCTCGGCCGTTTCGTCGGCGGATTGCTGACGGCTGCGTTGAATATGCCCGCACTGTATTTCGAAGTGGAATGCACGCCGTTGAGTTATGTGATTGCGGCCGGCGCGACCATGGCTTTCGCGCTGCTCGTGCAGTTGTTCGTGAATCCGGTGTTGGATCGTATCGACCCGATTAGTTCGCTCAAATCCGTCGAATAGGCGCATGTCTGAATGTCCGATTCTCCAGAATCGGACAACTAGACGGGTAAAAGTGCGTTACGGTTGTCCGTTTCTCCAGAATCGGACACTTAGAGTGCCGGAAAGGCTCGGATTCGCGTTTCAGTTCTTCGGATAACGGTAGTTGTGTGGCAGTTGCGTGGTGAGCTGCGGGTCCAGGCCGAGTTCCTTCAACTGCCGGTCGATTTCGCGGCGCGCACGTTTCACAAGTTCGGCTCGATATTCATCGCCATGTCCGGCATTGCTATGTGCCGCATCGCCATGTCCCATCGTTCCCATCTTCTCCAGTGCGTCCAATGTTTCCGCCATACGCTTGAGCCGGTCCTGATGGTGCAGCAGCGCACGCACCTGCGCATGTTCGTGCACGATCGTCCGCCAATCGGATGGTGTGTGTGCAATCTCCCGAACCGCGGTGACCGGATGTACGTCGGCCACCTGATATGTGATCGAGCCAAGCAGCGGCATTAGGAACACCGTAATCGCGCCGGCTGCGACCAGTGTTGACGCGGTGTCGCCTTGCATGGTGCCGACCTTCACCGCCAGTGACGTGACGGCGACGATGATCGGCAGCGCGGTCGTGCAATACAGCGCTACGGTGACGCGATGATGCGATGACAGCGGATTCTCGCGTTTGTCGAGCGATAGCGCAACATATACGGGCACCGCGCGAATCAGCATGAGCATTACGATGAACGCGACGAGCAGCGCGGGTCGGCCTGCCACGGCGCGCACGTTGATCGCGGCTCCTGACACCACGAAAAACACAGGAATAAGGAATCCGTAGCCGACGCCTTCCAGTTTCATTTCCAGCGACTTGCTGCCGTCGGGGATGATGTAACGCAGGATGAAGCCTGCGGCGAACGCGCCGAGCACCGCGTCAAGTTCGAACAGTGCAGAAATGGTGACAAGGAAGATGAGCAGGAATGTGGTCAGTCGCATGAGCGTTTGCGATGACGTGTTCGCGTTTTCCGTAAGGAAACGGTACAGGCGATGGCCGGTTTTCAGTGCTTTCGTGGGTAGCATTGCGCACAGTAGACAGATGGTAAGGAACGCGCCGAGCACGAGCATGGTCTGCCAGCCGGTTCGGGTGGATAGCAGGATGGCCATGGCAAGGATTGGGCCGAGTTCGCCCCACGTTCCGTACGAGATGATGGCGTCGCCGATGGGGGTGCCTTCGAGGTTGCGTTCCTTGAGAATCGGCATGAGTGTGCCGAGAGCGGTGGTGGTAAGTGCTATTACCGTGGCGATGCCGTTGATGCCTTGCTTTGCGAAGAATGGAAGCAGGGTCACGACGAGTCCGGCGAGCCCCAAGGTGATGATCCATGTGACAAGGCCGACTTTGCCTTGATGTCCGGCGAGTCGTTTCGGGTCGATTTCATAGCCGGCGAGCAGGAATAGGAACGCCATGCCGAGCTCGCTCAAGAGTTTCACGGCGTCGTTCACCTCGATTACGCCCAGTCCGTACGGACCGAGTGCGGCTCCGGTGACGAGCAGCAGCACAGTTTGTGGAATGAACCTTCCTGGAATCAGCTGCGCCACAATCGGGCTGACGGCCGCCACCGCCATGATGATAGTCAATGAAACGAGCTCTTGCGTCATGTTTCTAGCCTAGTGAGTCTGCATGACGGTGTTCAAGGACGTGATGCCCCATGATGAGCCAAAGGGCACTCTGGGGCAAGGTTAAGTTTTTGTAAATTTTATGGGGGGGGGGTAATTCTATGAGCGTTACTATCTGTGCAAAATGGCGGAACTGTTTTGTTTTGAAGATGGAACTCCTTCTTTTCATTGGGGGAAGGGTGGGCTTTATTCGAGGGTTTTAACGAGGGTGCCAATGGGAAAGCTCCGATACGATTCTGAACCAAGCTGTTTAGGCAATATAGGGGGAGGGAAGAATGGTTGATGGAAAATTCACCGCAAAGGAGCGCGCGTATTTGGCCAGCCTTCCCGCAGTGGAAAGCGTGAGCGCGTCGCATATCCGGTATGCCGACAGTTTCCGCATCGAAGTCATGTGCAGATACAATGCGGGCGAATCGCCGGCCGCCATCTTCCGCGAGGCGGGTCTCGACCCGAAACTCATCGGATACAAACGCATTGAGCGGTGCATTGCACGCTGGAAAAAGCAGGAGGAACGAGACCGCCGCAACAGCAAGCGGGTGGACCGCGACGACCTGCGCGTCATTCGGCATCATGATCTTATGCGCGATGATGCGCAATCGTCGGCAACGGAATCGCAGGATGCGCTTTCGAAGCTCGCCCAAGCGCAACTCATCATCAACCAATGCGACGAATTGATCGCGAAACAGGCGTTGCGCATCGACGAACTGGAACGTGTGCTGCGAAAGCTTGTCGGGTGACGGCACGGTTGCGTGAGATGGAGGAAACGGCGGAATGGCATGACGGTCGTTGGCCGTCACCCGAAGAGGCTCCGATGGGTGGTCGACTTTCGTTGGAAAGTCGCTTTCCGTCGTTCGAAGAGGCGATTGACGTTGCCGACGAAATGCGTCAACGACGTCACGCTCGCGGCAAAACGCTGGCGATGCGTGCGATTGCGGCGCTGTTGATTGTCGCTGCGATCTGTATTGGCGGTTTTCCGGCGATGTTGCAGTATCGGTCGGCGCGTGATCTGTCGGGAACGTCGGTAAGATCCGCGCAGACGGTTGCGGGCTGGCCGTATCCGCAGGCGGATGACGCGTTCGCCGCGGCCCAGGACTATAACAAGCGGCTTGCGGAATCCGGACAGCCGATTTTGGGTGAGGCGAAGGATCCGTTCGCTGATGTGCGCGGAGGATCGCGTGCCAGTGTGTCCGATTCTGGTGAATCGGACAATGAAGCGGGTGAAAGTGGACCACAGTTGTCCGATTCTGGTGAATCGGACAATCAGAGTGGTGCGGGTACAGGCGCGGACGCCGGTTCCGCGGACGCTGGTTCCGCAAGCGCCAGTTCGGCGGACGCGGAGTACCGGAGTCTGTTGGATTCCGGCGGTGGCGTGATGGGTACGATTCGCATTCCGAAAATTTCCGTGAGACTGCCGATCTACCATGGCACCTCCGAATCGGCGCTCGCTTCGGGCGCGGGCCACCTGTACGGCAGCAGTTTGCCGGTCGGCGGCAAGAGCACGCATGCGGTGCTCACCGGGCATCGCGGACTGGTCGAGGCGGCCATGTTCACGCGGCTTGATGAAATGCGTGTCGGCGACTACTTCTACATCGAAGTGATGGGTCGAACGTTCGGCTATCAGGTGGACCGTATCACGGTGATCGAGCCGAACGACACGTCGCAGCTGAAAATCGTGCCTGGTGAGGATCGCGTGACCCTGATGACCTGCACGCCATATGGCGTCAACACGCACCGTCTGCTGGTTTCGGCCACACGTTCCGCCATTCCAGATGAGATTCCCGCCGAAAACGACGCGGTGAAGGATGCCCGCGCGATTGGTGCGATCACAGGTATTGCGACTCTCGTAGTGGGCGTGTTGTTGGTTTGGTTGCGACGCAAGCCGTGGCATATTCGCAGGCATGCTGCTTGGTGGCCGAAGCGTGGCTGATTCGGTTACATTTGCGTGAATAATCGCGCTTTTCGCACGTTTTTCCTTTTGTGATGTCGGGTGATTGCGCCGTAGGAAATGTGTTGCAGGGATTTTGTTGTTGCGCTGTTGCCAAACCCCGACTTTCCCGCACGTAGGGTGTGCGCGCGATTGTTTGATTTCCTTTAGTTTTCAGGGTTGAAGCAGTGTCGGATTGCTCCAGGCGAGTCAGTGGCGCGATTCGATGAGAGACGTGAATTAAGGGGATGCATATGAGACATGCGCACAACGAGGCAAAGCCGAGGGGAAGCTTTGTTCAACGCATGGTTGCGGCGCTCGCTGCGATTGCCATGCTTGGCGGCTTGGGTTACGTCACCACGTCTTCCGCCATTGCGGAAGACGACCAGAATCCTTCCGGTGACACTTCCACCTTGCAGCCTGCGAATAGTAAAAGAATTGCCAAAATCGAAGGTGGAGACGGTGATCAGTATGCGTTGCATTTGACTGCGTCCGGCGATAGTTCGTCGTCCACGGTTACGACCGTGGTGCCTGCCGATATTGTGCTGGTGCTTGACAAGTCCGGCAGTATGAAAAACAGCAACCGTGACACGAATGCGAAAAACGCTGCCACGGCCTT
>ERZ834859.2638-NODE-2638-length-14902-cov-5.929952_pt1 | contig 14902 bp, 10 predicted proteins | sample MGYA00519947_ERZ834859 | MGnify/ENA primary metagenome ERZ834859 (study PRJEB31850, sample SAMEA3708763) | human gut metagenome | biome: human gut; feature: human-associated habitat; material: faeces | place: China | collected 2014 ...
CCGCACGACGCTCATCTACAACGACTGGGGCGACCACCGTGTCGGAGCCGACATCCTCTGCTACATGAACGGCTACAAAGACCCGCGTATGGAGAAGATGTTCCTTGCGAACGATGTCGGCGACTATGTGGGTATCCGTATCGGCATCGATGTGACGAGCAAGTCGCAGGCCGTGTCGAAGTATTCGAATATGATCGTTGCGAGCGATACGCCCTACCTATGGTTCAATGCCGCCGAGGCAACGTTCCTGCGTGCGGAATATGAATTGCGCTGGGGCTCGGAAGAAACGGCACGGTCACTCTACGAAGCAGCCGTAAGGCTTTCGTTCGAGGAGCGCGGTGCCAGCGGCGCCGACGCCTATCTGGCCCAGACTGACGTCAAGCCCGCGCCCTACACCGATCCTGTCGGCAACTACAGCGCGATGGCCCAGAGCGACATCGGGATTCCGTGGGTCGACGGAGCCGAGAACTTCGAACGCAACCTTGAACGCATCATCGTGCAGAAATGGATCGCCATCTTCCCGCTGGGCGTCGAGGCGTGGTCGGAGCACCGCCGCACGGGCTATCCGAAACTGCTGCCCGTGCCCACCGACAAGTCGGGCGGCACGGTGGACGTAGCGCAGGGTGCACGACGCCTGCCTTACCCCGTCGAGGAGTACCAGCAGAACAACGCCAACCTTCAGTTGGCCATCCAGACGCTCGATGGCGAGCAGCAGAACGGCAACCGCACGGGCGACGTCATGGGAACCCGTGTATGGTGGGATTGCAAATCTTATAACAACTAACAGCTATGAAACAGAACTTTATATTCACGCTGCTGGCGCTGTTTTCGATGCTGTCGCTCGTCTCGTGCAGCGACTGGACGGAAACGGAGGCACTCGACAGTACGGTCAAAAAGCCTTGGGAGCAAGATCCTGCCCTATGGGCCGAGTACACCGCGACATTGAGGGCCTACAAGCAGTCGGAGCATTTCATCGTCTATGCCCGCATGCACAATTCTCCCGAGAAAGCGACCGGAGAGCAGGACTTCATGCGCTGCCTTCCGGATTCGCTGGACATCGTGACGCTGACCAACGCCGACAACTTCTCGAAATTCGACGCCGAGGACATGTCCGTCATGCACGAGAAAGGCACGAAGGTGCTCTATCAGATCGACTATGCCGCTCGTGCGGAGGAATTCGCCGATGCGGCGGCGCTCGACGCCTACTTGGATAAGGTCGTCGTTGCCGTCGCTGCCAATGGCATGGACGGCTACTCGTTCACGACCGACCCGTTGGCTGCGGATGCCACGGCTCGCATTATTGATAGGCTTGCCACGGCCAGAACTGACGGTCAGCTCCTCGTTTTCGAGGGTAATCCCCTGTCGCTCGCTGCCACCGACCGTGCAAAGATGGATTACGTCATCCTCGATACGGAGAAACTCGAAAATGTTTTGGATGTGAGACTCCATGCCCTGCACGCTGTTAACTATGCCGGCATCGAGGCCAATCGGCTGCTGCTGACCGCCGAAATCAATGCGGCGCTGTTTGATGAAGACCGCACCGAGCACGCCGCCGTCGACGAAATGTCGCGCCGCGTCGTCGAACTCGGGCCTTATGCGGGGCTTGCGGCTTACAATATTGCCGAAGATTACTACCATTCCGAGATGAACTACCAAACCATCCGGCAGGCGATACAAACGTTGAACCCCTCTAAATAAAGACAGTCATGAACATGAAAAAGATACTAATGGCGGTTCTCGTTTCGCTTGTGGCTTTCACGGCCTGCGAGAACTACGGCGATGACAATCACAAGTTCGACAATGTCGTATACCTCGACGTCGCTTCGACGAGCGACGCACAGCTCACGACCTTCAGCAACACCCGGGCTACCTACGATTGCGCGTTGCAGGCGGTACTGACATATCCGGCAGGACAGGATGTGGCGGTGACGCTCACGGTCGACCCGTCGCTCGTCGGGACGTACAATGCCCGCTACGGTACGGAGTGGACGATGCTCGATGCCAAGTATTATGAACTGTCGGCCGGGAGTGTCACGATTCCCGCAGGGAAAACGACCTCGGACGTCGTAACCCTGAAGCTCAAGGAGCTGATGGGCCAAGGCGAGGAGCAGGCCGGCGCACTCCCCATCGACGAAACCTATCTCCTCCCCGTGCGCATCGGCCATGCTTCGATGGACGTGCTTCGCGGTTCCGACGTAGCCTATTATGTCGTCAAACGCTCTTCGGCCATCACGGTCGCAGCGCAGCTCACCGACAACTGGATCGAATTCCCGACCCTCGACAAGTATTCCGAAAGCAGCAAGGCCTGGAACGGTCTGACGGCTGTAACTTATGAGGCGTTGATTTATATCGACGACTTCATGACGAGCAATGCTTCGGGCAACCCCGTCAGCATCTCGTCCGTCATGGGTGTCGAACAGTATCTGCTGCTGCGCATCGGCGATACGAACTTCGAGCGTCAGCAGTTGCAGTTCGACGGTTCGGGTGCCGGATCGTCCTTCGGGAAGATTCCCGGGCGCGACGCGACGAAGAACCTCGACAAAGGCCGCTGGTACCATGTCGCCTGTACATATGACCAGGCGGCGCGTACCGCACGCATCTATGTCGATGGCCGACTTCAGAGCGAAGCGACCGAGGTCGGCATCTCGGCGCAGAGCAAGAAGAACCAGATCAACCTGGCCATGCGGGCGCTCTACGACCTGTGGAATACGGCCCCGGAAAACGAAAAGCCCCAGTACGAGACCGACGACACGGGTTACAACAAGCTGGGCGAGGCCTATCAGTTCTTCCTCGGCCGCTCCTACGACGATTACCGTCCTCTGAATGGCAAGGTCGCCGAGGCCCGCGTCTGGTCGGTGGCCCGGACGCCCGAACAGATTTGGGAGAACATGTACGAGATCGAGAACCCGCAGGACGACCCAACGCTTCTTGGCTATTGGAAGTGCAACGACGCTTCGGGAAATACGGTCAAGGACTACTCGATGTACGGCAACGACGGCGTAGCCAAGTACGATATTATCTGGCCTCAGGGCATCGAGATTCCGAAACTTAACGAAAACAACGAGTGATTATGAAGACGATTTTTAATTTGCAAACAGGGATGGTGACGCTTCTTTGTACGGCGGTATTCGCGGGCCTTACGGCCTGCGAAGCCGATACCGTGGAACGGGAAGGCGGAAAACTCCCCGATAAGGAACCGTTGGAAACCGTATCCGGGATGCTGCGCAGCGGTAATTCTTCGGAAAAGACGATAGACGTGCTGCTGACCGAAGGCGGCGGCGGGTTCGTGATGAGGAATTTCTATTTCCAACAGACAAAACCGGCCTCCGACGGTTTTTCGCTCGACGCATGGGTCGACGCAACCCTGCTCGACGATTACAACGCTGCCGATGGGGTCGAACGAACCCTGCTTCCGGAAGCGAATTACGAATTCCCCGACGGTAAGGTGCTCGACCTCTCGTCCGAGGCGCAGCGCTCGGCACTGAAACGTGTCAAATTCACGGCGGCGGGGCTCGCTGCCGGAGAATATGTGCTGCCGCTTACGGTCGCCGGGCAGGATGCACCGGACGCGAACAAGACGCTTTACTACAACGTCTCGGTTCGCCAGCCCTATACGGACGAGTATGCGCTGCACGACGGCCATGACCTGTTCTTCGTGTTCTACATCAACACGAACGATTTTCAGCCGCTGTTGGCGCAGGACTACATCATGCGGAAGAAACTGGCCCGCGGAACGACCGTGGCCTGGTACGATGCCGTAGGCAACATCATCAACCTGCGCACCGTGATGCTCGATTACGATGCGGCTACCGGCCGTGCGCTGTTGAACCTCGGAAACGACATGCGCTATGTCCTCGACCATGCCGTGAAATACATCCGTCCGCTGCAGGAGCATGGCAGCAAGGTCTGCATCTCGATCGAAGGCAGCGGGAAAGGGCTCGGATTCTGCAACCTGACCGACGAACAGATCGTCGATTTCGTAGCGCAGGTGAAAACCGTGGTCGAAGAGTTCGGTGTCGACGGCATCAACCTGTGGGATCGCAACGCCGGATACGGCAAGGAGGGGATGCCGGCCATGAACACCGCCTCTTACCCGAAACTCATCAAGGCATTGCGCGAGGCGCTCGGCAGAGAGAAACTGCTGACAGTCACGGTTTACGAGGAGCCGACCTCTACTTTCTGGGATACACAGGCGACGGGCGGCATAGCCGTCGGGGACTATATCGACTATGCCTGGTCGGGCTACAACCGCGAGAGCGAAGTCCCGCAGGTGCTCGACCCGTGGCATCCCGAACTGGCGTATGTATCCGACTATACACAGAAGCCGATTGCCAACCTGCCCAAGGAGCGGTACGGATGTATTAATTTCCCGATCTATCCAACCTCATCCTTGGAGATAGGGTCAGCCATAGATCAAATACTTTACACGGATATGCTTGACTGGGTGCCGAATTACAAACCCAACAATATTATCGTTTTCGACGACTTGCACACCAATTTGCAGGACAATTACGAAACCTATTGGGATATGATGTTTGCGCAGTGTTGTACGGTTATGGACTCGGAAAATAGATATCTTCTCGGAAGCAGAAACGGATATTCTTATCTATTTGATAATTATAGACTTGGCACACTACCCAATGAAGCAGGCGAATGGATAGGCGGATACGGCAAATGGAAAAAGGATTGGCAATAAAATCGGTCGATGCGACATATCGAACTTCCCTAATCACTCTCTCACGGCTCTTTAACCGGAGCGACAAACAACCTTATTTTATTACTAATTTCACTTGAATTATGAAAAAGACTTTTAAACTGATGGCAGCCCTCGTGATGGGCGCCGGTATGATGTTCTCCTGCCAGCAGGCAGAGGAACCGACGATGGACAAGGCTCAGGAACCCGTCGTCGAAACGCGTGCTTACGGGGACAAGACTCCGACGGTCACGATCTATGTCGAAACCAACGACGTGAACCCGCTCAACGCCGGGGATTACAAACTTCCCGACGGAACGGCTTATGCCGACATCGTGGAGTTCTTCGCATCGAATATCCACAAGCGGACGGTGAACGGCGTTGTTGAGCCTACGCTCTACCTGAACGACAAGATGACCAACCTGCTCGAAAACGGCGGCGCCCAGAAATATGTGAAGGGCCTGCAGGACAAGGGCATCAAGGTTGTGCTGACCGTGCTGGGCGACTGGCAGGGCATCGGTGTCGCCAACATGAACGCAACCCAGACCACGCAGTTCGCCAAGATTCTGGCCCATGCCGTGGAAAAATACGGTCTGGACGGAATCGGGTTCGACGACGAATACTCCAACTACTCGTCCTCGCTCATCAGCGGTTCGTTCGGCAGCATCATCACCAAGCTGCGCAACCTGATGCCCGCCGGAAAGCTCATCACCGTATTCCAGTGGGGCAATTACGGTTCTTCGCAGATCAATGCGGCGGCTGGTGCCCAGATCAATCATGCCTATGCCAATTTCGGTTACAATACCTATATCGGAATTTCCGGTGTGACCAAGGATCGCTTCGCTCCGCTGTCGATTAATCTTGGTTCCATCGGTAGCGATGTATCTTATTATGGGGATAAAGCCTATGAATTGGCCGAAGCCGGTTACGGTTCGATCATGCATTTCAACCTGCGTACGAGAAGCCAAGCCGATCCTCTGCCGCTGTTCAAGGCGATCGCCGACGGTGCCTGGGGTGAGACCAACGTCACCTGCGACAACGGTAACCGTTCGCAGGACTGGACTTTCGTTCCGTCCGGGTATGAAATCACCATGGACGAAGTGGAATAACATGATGGCGATGTGTTCGCATTGGCTGATTTGAGTTGGTTATATACCCGAAAGTGACCGATTCCAGACCCGCACACCTGACAGGTGTGCGGGTCGTTTTTTGCCGGCGAAGGGGGATAGAAAATGTGTTTCCCCATCCGGAAAACGAATGGGGAAACAGAAACTACCGCAAATGCATGGCCGATTCGAGTCGATATATACCCGTAAGTGACCTTTCAATATAAACTCTCCGGCAGGTTTGTGATAGTATTTATCTAACGTACGGATTTGTGAATTCGTATTCAGCCATTGTGTTTTATCGGCACAATAAACTGGGATGGCAAAAAGGCACGGGTCGCAGCCTGCACTTCCCGGCCGTAGATCGACCGATGGTGCTTGGTGATCCGTGGCCTGTTGTTTTCAAGGGGCTGGCGGAGGTCGCCGGGTGCTCCCTGACTATGCGCCCTGTGCCATTTATTCCCGGTGGGCTCAGAGGTGTATGGCCTCCCCCAATGCCGCCTCGGCGGCCTCCATGACCCCTTCGTTCATCGTCGGGTGGGCGTGTATCGTGCGGGCGATCCGGTGTGCCGTGGCGCCCAGCATGCGTGCCAGCGTCGGCTCGGCGATCATCTCGGTGACGTTCTGTCCGACCATGTGCGCCCCCAGCAGGGTGTCGTCCTCGCCGAAGAGGAGCTTCACGAAGCCGTCGCGGTCGCCCGCGGCGGTCGCCTTGCCCGATGCCGTGAACGGGAAACGCCCTACCTTATAGGCGATGCCCCTCTCCTGCGCCTGCTGCTCGGTCATGCCGACCGAAGCCACCTCGGGCGAGGTGAATACGCACGACGGGATGGCCGAATAATCCACCGGTGCGGGATCCAGCCCGCAGATGGCCTCTACGCAGCAGATACCCTCGGCCGAGGCCACGTGCGCCAGCGCCGGGCCGCCCACGATGTCGCCGATGGCGTATACGCCCGGAACATTGGTGCGGTAGAACCGGTCGACGAGCACTTTGTCGCGCTCCACGGCGATGCCCAGCTCTTCGAGGCCGATCCCCTCGATGTTGGACTTGATCCCCACGGCCGAGAGCACGATGTCCGCCGTCAGGGTTTCGGGGCCCTTTTTGCCCTCGATCTCGACCTCGCAGCGCCCTTCGGCGTTGACCCTGACCGATTTCACGGTCGTCGAGGTCATCACCGCCGCCCGCAGTTTGCGGAATGCGCGCTCCATCGCCTTCGACACCTCCTCGTCCTCGAGCGGCATCATGCGGGGCATGTACTCCACCACGGTGACCTTCACGCCCAGCGCGGCGTAGAACCACGCGAACTCACTGCCGATGGCGCCCGAGCCTACGACGACCATCGTTTCGGGCAGCCGGGTGAGCGTCAGCGCCTGGCGCGACGAAATCACGTGCCGGCCGTCGATGGGCATGAACGCCATTTCGCGCGGGCGCGCCCCCGTGGCGAGGATGATATGGTCGGCTTCGTAGTGCGTGCCGTCGACCTCGAGCCTGCCTGCCGCCGTCAGGCGCCCGAAGCCCTGTATGAGGTCTATGTTGTTTTTCTTCAGCAGGAAGGCCACGCCCTTGGACATGGTTTCGGCCACGCCGCGCGAGCGCGCCACGATCTTTTCCGGGTCGGGGCACACCTCGCCCGCGAGGGTGAGCCCGTAATGCTCCGCCGATTTGCAATAGGTGTAGACCTGTGCGCTTTTCAGCAGCGCCTTGGTCGGGATGCAGCCCCAGTTGAGGCATACGCCGCCTGCCTCGGCACGCTCCACGAGTGCGACCTTCCGTCCCAGCTGCGAAGCCCGGATTGCGGCCACATAGCCGCCCGGGCCGCTTCCCACGACGATGATATCGTATTTCATAGCTCTATTTTATCACTTTGAGTATTTCTCCGTTGTCTTTGGCCACGGAACGTTTCCACTTCTCGCCGTAACCCGGGAACTGTATCTTGTCGGGGATCTGTTTGCCGTTGCCGTTGTCCACGAAATGCGCCGGGCCGCCCTTGCCGTCGAGGTATTCCAGCACGCCCGCATGTTCGCTTTTCACGTTGCCGTCCATGTATTTCACCAGCAGGTACTTGTCGAGCTTCGACCAGCGGTCGAACAACTGCTGCGCCGTGGCGATGCTGAACTCCGAGAGGAATTTGCCGCGGGCCTTGGGCGAGAGCGTCATCGCCTCGGCATCGACGTCGCGCACCAGGCGGAGCGCCTCGTTTTCCCATTTGTCCACGACCTTGCGGATGTCGCCCGCGATCATGTCGTAACGCATGTAGGCGAAGTTCGAAACGCGGTTGAAGAGCCAGAACGCCGACGTCGGCGAATATTCGAGCATCGAACCGTTGCCTTCGCTCAGGCACTCGGGGACGCCCTGCGTGCAGCAGTAGATGGGCGTCAGGCACGACGTTGCCGCATCGTCCACGCCGAACCAGAGGATGCCCATGTTGTCGGGCACGTCGGGGCGTGCCTGTGCCACGAACCAGAAGCCGGTCTGCTGCGTGGCCGTCGCACGTTCGTTGCAGTATTCCACGCCGTCGACCTCGAAATACATCGGCCGCCAGCGGTAGGGGCAGGCGCTGCCCCCGGCGCCTATGTCGGTGGTCATGTCCATCGGCGTGCCTTCGTAGTGGTCGCGCATGCAGTCGAAGACCACCTTGGGCGACACCTTCGTGCGGGGTTTCACCCACAGGGGCATGCGGTTTTCGGCATTGTGCCCCATCGCATAGTCCACGTATTTGTCCATTCCGTCGGCCACCGTGCGGAAGAATGCCCACACGCGGGCCTCGCAGCCTCGCAGCGCGCCGAAATCGGCCGGGGCATAGGCTTCGCAGAAACTGAAATCCTCGTCCGTGCCGTCGTAGTAACCCATCTCGCGGGCGAACGCCACCACGTCGGGCGAATAGAGGCAGTTCTCGGGGTCGTCCTTCGGGAAGGTCGTGATACGTGCCTGGTTGGCGTGCGCCGAGACATAGCCGTCGGGGATGCGGCGGGCCACCCATACGATGCCCTTGCGGGCGTTGCCGCCTTTGCCGTCGTCCTTGTAGCCCTTGCCGATCAGCTCCATGATCCACGCCTCTTCGGGATCGACGATCGAGAACGATTCGCCGCTCGAGGCATATCCGTAGGTATTGGCCAGCTCGGCGATCGTGAGGATCGCCTCGCGGGCGGTCTTGGCGCGCTGGAGCGTGATGTAGATCAGCGACCCGTAGTCGATCAGCCCTGTCGAGTCCTCCAGTTCCGGGCGGCCTCCGTAGGTCGTTTCGCCGATGATGAGCGAATGCTCGTTCATGTTGCCGACGGTCGAATAGGTTTCGCCCGCCTGCGGGATGTCCGTCAGGTAGCGTCCCGTGTCCCACTCGTAGACGGGCAGCATGGCCCCGGCCCTGAATTTCCCGCCGGGGGTGTGGTACAGGGCGCCGTAGAGCGCGTGCGAATCGGCGGCATAGGAGACCATGGCCGAGCCGTCGGTCGATGCCCCTTTGGTTACGATGAAATTGGTACAGGCTGCGGCTGCGCCATAGGTGAAGAGGGCTGCCGCCGCGAGGCAATACTGGAGTTTTCTCATAGGTTTTCCGGTTTTGATCCCAAATGTACGAAACAAATCCTAAACGGCAAAACGCAGCGGGTACGATATGTCGCATTTTATTTGGATATTAGGGCTTTATGTCATATCTTTACGACGTATGCAAGCGCATTGCATTCCGGCGGATACCCCTCCCCGGTGCGGAGGTATGTAATTGTTATATAGTAGGTTATATGAAGAAACTATTGTTTTTATCCTTTTTCGGGCTTTTCCTGTTGGCATGTACCACGGACGAGGGCGATGGTGCGCCGTTCGTCACCGACGTGGTGATGCCCCCGTCATCGCAGCTTTTCGCGCCCGGCGACGAGGTGACCGTTGCGGCGCGCGGCTTCGAGGCCGACGACGACATCATGCTGCGGATCGCGTGGCCCCTGTCGCAGGCGGCTCTCCCGGAAGGATATGCCGACGGTGTCTGGGCCGTCGTGACGGAACGTACCGAATCGGACATCACGTTCCTGGCCCCCGGAGGCTACCCCGCCTCTACGACCGAGGTGAAGCTCTTCCGCCGCGGCAAGGCCATGACGCTGGGTAAAATATCCGTATCCGACGGCCGCCCGCCCGAGGAGCCGTCGCTCTACGGCATCACCCAGTACGATTGCGACGAAACCGGGATCGACCGGATCGACCTGACGACGGGCGACCTGACCCGCATTGAGACCTTGGGCGTTTTGCGCCGCATGCACTGCGTGGTGAATACCCCCGGCTCGAACCGCATCTACGGCCTGGCGCCCGACGGCAATATCGGCGCCGCGGCGTTCTACGACCTCACGATGCGTTATTTCCGGGATTCGGGCTACGACAATGTCGCCGTGGCGGGTACGCTCGGCAATTCCGCAGCGTTCCTGCGCTGTGAGGACGGGCGGCTCGTGCTGATGGAGCTGAATATGACCCGTACCAACGTCGCACCTGTGCCCCCGTCGTGGATGCTGCCTTCGGACATTGCGCCCGAGATGCTGGGCGAAAATCCTTTCGTGACCGTCTACGGCGGTTACCTCCTGCTCGCGGCGCGCACTGCCCCGGATACCTGTACCCCGCTGGTGCTTACCGGCCTCATCGACGGCGGGGGATTCGCCGTAAAAACGGGCGATGCCGAACAGGCCGACGCGATGGTGCCGTTCGGAGTGCTGGACAAAGGGCAGGACGGCGAGACCTATTACGCCGTCGGCGGCTATGCCGTGTCGAAGGACGGTGTGGCCGAACTGCGTCTGTATAATCCCGTGTCGATGGAGTTCGACAGGACGCTGGCGACGGTGCAGGCCACCGTCCGCTCGATCGCCGTTCGTCATGACGGCGGGAAGACCGAGGAGCTGTTCATGCTCTGCGACACCGGCGACGGCGGCAACCGGATCCGGGTCTACGACATGGAGTCCGGCTCGGAGCGGGTCTTGGACGGAGCCGTCCCCTGCTCCGAAATCGTATTGGCCCGATAACCCGTCCGGGACGGGATAGCGGACGGATAAAACGGTATGCAGGCCCGGAATTTTTCCGGGCTTGTTTCGTCTTGTACGAATTTTGCGTATTTTTACACACCAAAACAGAACCATATTATGTCGATAGCATACCAATTGTCCTTCGTGCGCGGCACGCTGCCCGAGGATGTCACGCTGGTCGCCGTGTCGAAGACCCACCCCGCCGGGGCGATCCGCGAGGCCTACGATGCCGGGCACCGCATTTTCGGCGAGAGCCGTCCGCAGGAGCTGCGTGAAAAATACGACGTGCTGCCCAAGGATATCGAGTGGCACATGATCGGCCACCTGCAGACCAACAAGGTGAAGTATATCGCCCCGTTCGTGTCGCTGATCCATTCGGTCGACAGCGCGCGGCTGGCCGGGACTATCCAGCGCGAAGCCGCCAAATGCGGCCGCACGATCGAGATACTGCTCGAAATCCGCGTCGCCGACGAGGAGAGCAAATCGGGCTGGGAACTGGACGACCTGATGCACTACCTCCGCACGGCGCCGTTCGCGCAGATGCCGAACATCTGCGTACGCGGCGTGATGGGCATTGCGACCAATACCGACGACGGGGAGGTGATACGCCGCGATTTCAGGGAACTGAAACGCTGTTTCGACCTGTTGCAGCCCAATTTCGGGGCGCGGTTCAACACCCTGTCGATGGGCATGTCGCACGACTACCCCATTGCCGTCGAGTGCGGCTCGACGATGGTGCGCGTCGGGTCGTTGATATTCGGGGAGAGAGATTATTCCAAACAATGATGATATGAAGGTAGGATTTATCGGATTCGGAAACATGGCGCAGGCCCTGGCCGCGGGACTTGCCGCATCGGGGGCCTTGCAGCCCGGGCAGATCGGCGCATGCGCCCGCGACCGGGCGAAGCTGCACCGTAATACGAAACCCCACGGGTTCCTCGCTTTCGACGATGCCGCAGGAGTCGCGGGGTTCGCCGACGTGGTGGTCGTGGCGGTGAAACCGTACCAGGTCGAAGCCGTGCTGGCCCCCGTCAAAGGGATGCTGGCAGGCAAGGTCGTCGTCTCGGTAGCCGCCGGGATGACGTTCGACCGCTACGAGGAGATCCTCGCGCCCGGGACGCATCACCTCAGCACGATTCCCAATACGCCCGTGGCGGTCTGCGAGGGTATCGTCGTCTGCGAACGTCGCCATTCGCTGTCCGAAGCCGAGTGGCAGTCGGTGCAGGCGTTGCTGTCGCATGTGGGGCTCGTGGTGACGGTGGATACCGCCCAGCTCGGCATTGCGGGGACGGTCTGCGGTTGCGGCCCGGCCTTCGTGGCGATGTTCATCGAGGCGCTGGCCGACGCTGCCGTCAAGCACGGCATCGTGCGTGCCGATGCCTACCGCATGGCCAGCCAGATGGTCGTCGGTACGGGAAAGCTGCAACTCGCCACGGGGCAGCATCCCGCCGTGATGAAGGATGCCGTCTGCTCGCCCGGCGGCACGACCATCGTCGGTGTGGCGGAGCTGGAGCGCAAGCGTTTCCGGGGAGCCGTGATCGACGCCATCGACGCCATCCAGGACAAGAAATAGATTCCCGCGGGAGGGGCATACGCCGGGGCGTGAGCTGTCCCGGGAACTCCGCGCCCCGCGCCTTATGTCCGGCATTGTCCGGCAAAAATATCGGCAGGAGCCGGAAGCATCGCTTCCGGCTCCTGCCATTTTGCATAATGCTATATGCTTCTTAGCGTACCCGCAGCGAGCGTCCGATGCGCAGCGTCGTGGTCGACTTGATGCCGTTCAGTCGGCAGATGTTTGTCACGGTCGTACCGTACTTGCGGGCGATGGCGCCCAGCGTGTCGCCCGACTTGATGCGGTGGTACTTCATGGCTGCCTTTTCGGCCGCCTCCTTCTTGTCCTGCTCTTCGTTGGCGATTTCGTCGTCGAAGTCCTGCCCGGCGTTTGAATAGATGCTGAAGAACGATTTTTTCAGCAGGAAGGTCTCGCGGCACAGCAGTCCGTTCTTGAAGTCGATGAGCCGCTCGGGGTCGAACGACTGCCCGTAATAGCGGGTCTCGAAGTGCAGGTGCGGCCCCGTGCTGCGCCCCGTCGAGCCGCCCAGACCGATGATCTGCCCGGCCTCGACCCACTGGTTGGGTTCGACCATGCGCTCCGAAAGGTGCCCGTAGTAGGTCTCCAGCCCGTTGTCGTGGCGGATGATGACCAGGTTGCCGTAGCCGCCCTTGTTATATTCCGAAATACGCACGCGGCCGCAGAACGTGGCGTAGACCGCGTCGCCCACCTTGAGCGGCAGGTCGACGCCCTGATGCTGGCGCCGCCGCCGCGGGCCGTATTTGCCGCGCGGGTGCACCGAACCCTGGTAGGGGCAGTGGTAGCTCGTGACCGAGTCCACCAGGTCGATGACCACCGATTTGGGCATCGACGACATGTCCACCTCCTTGTAGGGGAAGAGCGTTGTCGTATCCCAGTATTTCTCGAAGATGGTGCTGTCCTTGGCTATCTCGCGGTTGCGGACGTATTTCCACGTGTTGTTGCTGTAAAGCACCACCTGTATGGCGTCGTTGCCCGAGTCGAGCGTGTCGATGGCCACCACGTCGTTGGTGTCGAAAATCGACTCGATCTGCTTGGGCTGGAGCCGCAGGCGCATTGCGACGATGGAGTCTATGGTCGCAGCCTCCCTGGGCGAGAGGGATGCGATGTGCAGCGAATCGGTTTTGCGTTCGGCCTGCGGCGCTGCGGCCGATGCCGAGAGTGCCGCAATGGCGGCCATATAGGTGAGGCAGTATTTTTTCATCTGTATTTTATTGTTGTCGGATAAATTCTTCGGCGGCTTCCAGCGCCTTGTAAAATTCCTCGCCGAAACGGCGCACGATCGGTTCGCGCAACGCCTTGTAGACCGGGATTCCCAGCCTGCGGCCGCATTCGCGCGCCGGGGCGCAGACCGACCAGCGGTGGTAGTTGAGCCCTGCCGTGCCGTTCGAAAACCGCACGACGCGGATCGGATAGAGGTGGCATGAGATCGGTTTGCGGAAGGCGGTCTTGCCCTCCAGCCACGCCTTTTCGATGGCGCAGAGCGTGATGCCGTTCTCCTGGTAGGTATAGGCGCACTCCGCGTCGCCGACCAGCGGCGTGGTCAGGTCGCCGTCTTCGTCGATGACCATGAAGCCCTGCCGCTCGACGGCCTCGATGCCCTCGGGCGTCATATAGGGCTTGTAGGCCGCATATTCGCGTTCGAGTATGCCGACCTCCTCCGCTTCGAGCGGCGCCCCGGCATTCCCCTCGACGCAGCAGATACCCTTGCACTGCGCGATGTCGCAGGCGAAGCATTCGCGCAGCAGGTCTGCGCTCACGATTTTGTCGTCGATTTCGATCATTTGCGGCAGGTGTCGGCGATTATCAGGTCGAACATCTCCCCCAGCGACATGCCCATGGCCCGTGCCTGCTTGGGGACGATGCTCCCGGCGCTCATGCCGGGGATGGAGTTGATTTCGATCAGGTAGGGTTTGCCCTCGGGCGTGACGATGAAATCGACGCGTACGACACCCGAGCAGCGGCATGCCCTGTAAGCGATGCGGGTCATGCGGTGCAGTTCCTCCGCAATTTCCGGGGCGATGTCGGCGGGGGTTATCTCGTCCGAATAGCCTTCGGTGTATTTGGCCTGGTAGTCGAAGAAATCCTTTTTCGATACGATCTCCGTGATCGGGAACAGGTATTCCCTGCCTCCGGCCACCATCATGCCGCAGCCCATTTCACGGCCCGCGATGCACTCTTCGATCAGCACCTCGTCGCTTTGGGCGAAGGCCGCCTCGATGGCGGGCAGCACCTCGTCGCGCGTATGGACTTTCGTCACGCCGAACGAGCTGCCGCTGGCGTTGGGCTTGATGAAGAGCGGCAGTCCGAACTCCGCGACCACCCTGTCCGGGTCGGCCGTTTCGCCCTTGCGGAGGAAAATCTCGCGGGCGAGGTTGATACCCTGCCCCGCTACGGTGCGCTTGGTGGTGATCTTGTCGAAAGTGATGACCGACGAGGTCATCGAGCACGACGAATAAGGGACGCCCATCATGTCGAGGTAGCCTTGCAGCTTGCCGTCCTCGCCGGGCGTGCCGT
>ERZ834859.2647-NODE-2647-length-14841-cov-4.440484_pt1 | contig 14841 bp, 17 predicted proteins | sample MGYA00519947_ERZ834859 | MGnify/ENA primary metagenome ERZ834859 (study PRJEB31850, sample SAMEA3708763) | human gut metagenome | biome: human gut; feature: human-associated habitat; material: faeces | place: China | collected 2014 ...
TCTGCTCTCGACATCCCTCACAATCTGCCCCACGCATCTTCTGCAGCTTCTCCAGCTGCTCCAGACGTGTCGTTAAAAACGGCATCTTGTACTCTGCAAACGGCACTACCGGCCTGGAAGCGATTTCCTTTTTCTTTCTTTCTTTCTCTTCTTTTACTTTCTTATACTCTTCTTCTGATCTCCAATCCCAGAGATTACAGCCCTGTACCAAATCTGACAACTCATAGTAATTTCCAGACACGCTGATAAGCCGGCAGAATTTCCCGGCTTTTTTGTTATATGTACCTGGCAAACGACAAACGCGTGAATCATCCAGAACCGTAGCATCCACCTCTATCATTGAATCTCCGGACAGAATTTCCTTATATTTTTCAAAAATGGATTTCCGGACCTTTTTGAAAAATGCGATCATTTTTTCGGTTCTCCAAGTGTTGGCTATCGACTTATCTAAGACATACTGCAAACCAAAACCTCTTCCTGTATCGGTGATCATGGTTGGAACAGCAAGGCTCCCTGCCTCGTATGCATCTTGCAGAATCTCCATAGTCCTTTCTTTTACAGCCTCAACAATATCCGGATTATCGGATTTATGGCAATCTATATCGATGTAGATGGATGTGAAATTAAAAATTCTTGAGGCTTCTCGTTTATATCCTCTGAATGTGTTCACCGTCACATAATAACCGGCCGTGTCAGTGCCTGTGGTGGCCAGCTCGTCTATATCGCAAAAACTCCGCTGTTCGGATTCTTTTTCATCTATACGAAGGCGAATCATCTGACCGCCCTTTTTATCGTGATGAAGCATTTGAAGAAATCTTCTTTTTTCCATTTCCATAGCTTCGTATGCTGCCATATGATCGCCTCCTTCCCATAAAAAAAGTCCAATTACACTTATTATCATTATAGTGTAATTGGACTATAAACCCCAACAGGAATTTGAACGATGATTTGAACGGTTTTTCAAAAATCCTTATAAATCAAGGCTTTCCAGACTTGAGCGTACCCAGTTTTGCGTTGGAGCGTACCCAGTTTTGCGTTGGATTGCATCTATTTTTAGAACTCTGACTCTATGGTAATAGATACACCTTCGATAGAAACGCCATCTTTTAATACTTCATATGATTTAATAAACTTTTCTCTTACGCATATCTCCAGTTCTGCCACAATAGCTTCATGAATTTTTGCCTTTTTCTTCCGCCAATTCGAATATTCATCCGGATTGTACCAAAGATCAGCAAACGCTCCCTGCCGCTCCTCTTCATCGTAATATATAATATCCTGTAGTTCTTTGGTCTTATTCTTTGCTTTTCTCAATGCTGCAATACGCCGAACAATATACCACTTAATTGCAGTATTTTCGTCTGTATCAGATATAGAAGGATCTGATAACAATGCCATTGGAAAATTCTCAATATCCCCATGTTGCTCTGCATACGTATAAAGTACGGGTTTTTTAATGAATTCATATCCGGCAATGATTTCAATTTCTTCATCATCAATCATGGCCTTCCGATTTTTCAGAACTTTTCCATTATCCGGTATCACCGCACTATACACATCCAACGGAAGCAAATAGCTTGTTCGATTTAATAAGGTTCTATCTTCCGGAAGTTCCCTACCGGATTTAATATATTCATCTGTAAGATCTATAGTGATATCGACATGACGTAACTTATTGATGCTTCTGGTAACCGATCCAATTTTTTGCGCGGACACCCGACCATCTAATTTTCCACTGATCATTCGTGCAACCATTTCCGGAGAGAAAATACTACATCCATTAATATACAATGAATACACCGCATCCATAATATCAAAATCATACTGGGTTATATTTTTCGACAACTTTATTCCCTTATCCGCATTTAACGCAATCGTAACCGTCGCATTTTTAGATGGCATTGTAACCAAAGTAAATGGCTTCCCTGCATCCACAAGCCCATTTGTAGTAGTTATATAATGTGCAAGTTTTGAAATATTAGTGTACTCCGTATCTGTTTTCGGCATACTTACACGAGGAATCAATGAATCTACATTTTTACGTCTTCCCATCGTTTTCTCCTTTTAAATTTTGAAGACCATACAATAAATCAAGCTCATTTGGCAACACTCTGCTAACAATTTTTCCATCCAGTACTCCAACATTAATACCTTCCGGAAACCAATCTACACGTTGCATATAATCGAACATTTTCTGCTTATTTTTTTTACCTACTGTCTTCAAGCCCTGAACATAGGCATTTGCCTCTCCAGCCGTACTAAAGGACATCCGTTCTGCATACGCCAATAGCCGCCTCCGTTGTTCCTGCGTGAGCCGTTTCTGATCTCCAGCATACTCGATCAACCACTCTCCTACTTCTTTTTTCTTATTCTCATAGTATACATCAATTTCATTTTGTCGTGGGAATCCGCTCATAATCATTCCCCTTTTCTTCATTTGTTATCTTGTGTCTATCTTGTATTTATCTTGTATTTATCTTGTATTTGATTCTAAAACCATGTTAACATACTGCGTCAACGTCTGATTGTATTGATCTGCACCGGATACAACCATATTATATACATCAGCATCAAACTTTACAAAAAGTCTCTGTGCAGCCTGGCCCTTTTTACGTGGAATACAGTCCTTTGACGGTTTTATCAGTAACTGATCATAAAATGCCTGGATGTGATCCGGATCGGTCTGTCTGATTGCCGCATTGATGTAATACGCCGCTGCAATGCCCAGATTTCCGGATTCTTCTTTTATCATATCATACACCTTATCTGTAAAGGCCATATTGATTTTTTTCGGCTCAGCAGATGGTATCTTCTCTTCCACATGCCTTTCCAGATTTTCTTCCGCACGTCTATAAGCCTCATATTTCCCATGAAGCTCATAGTTTTTATCTTGTATTTGTCTTGTTGTTATCTTGTTGCTATCTTGTATATTACTTGTATTTGTATACATACCAGACAGATCGAGCTTCCTTTTTGCCATTTACATAACACCTCGCTCCAACTCAGAGGCAAACCCCTTTACAGCTTCTGCAGCTCGGCTTCCAGGATCGTACTCTGTAATTCCAACGTGTGAGGCAACGCATTCACTAAGCGATACCGCCTGTGGGATTTTTGTCTCAAAAATTGTGGTTTCCGCACCTGCAGCCATCCGTTCAGCAACCTCCTGAACCTGTTTTCCAAGGTTGGTTCTGTCATTACTACGATTAAAGAGAATTCCGGCAATTTTTAACTTTGTATTTGTTGTTTCCTGAATCTCCGAAATAGATTCCAATATTCCAGAATTTCCCTCCAGGGATGCGATATCAGGCAACATAATTACAACAGCAAAATCTGAAACCGACAGAGAAAGATAATGCCCCCAACCCGGAGACGGGTTTACATCCACAAACACGTAATCATATTTGTCTTTAATCGCTTTCAGTTCACTCCGGAACCGGCTGATTTTTGCATCCATTCCAAGTTCCGCAACCGCCATATTAGCCGCGACAATATCCAGATTGTTTTTTACTGGCACGGCCGCATCCTCTAAAGAAATGCCGCCCTTCAAAACATCCACGATTGTCTTCATACTGTCCGTTCTCGGTACCCCAGAAAAAAATGTTAAATTGGCCTTTTGTCCATCCACATCAATCATCAGGATCTTTTTCCCCTGGCTTGCCAGCTCCCAGGCCGTATTATAGCAAACAGACGTTTTTCCAACGCCGCCCTTCTCATTGATATATGTAATTACCTTTGCTCCCATGCGTTCTCCTTTATTATCTTGTATTTATCTTGTATCTGTCTTGTAGCTATCTTGTTGCTATATTGTATCACACATATTTTCAAAAATCAATTATATCTTGTAGCTATCTTGTATTTATCTTGTATTTATCTTGTATCTGCATATTCAGAACAATCGTTCCCGTACCGCAATCACCCACTTATATATGTTAGCTTATATTATAACATATATAGGCCTTTAGAAAAGAGACGGGGGATTCCCGCCTCCTATGTATTACTTTTCCTGAGCCTTTTCTAAGGCTGCTGTCAACTCTGTAATCTTGTCCTGCAGGCTTTCGAGCTGCACCTGCAGACGCGCATTCTCTTTGTCGGCTTCCCGGAGCATAGCATTCATTTCACGTTCCTTTTTTGCAACCTCATTAGCACAAGAGAGAGCAGCGTCTTTCTGAGCATCAGAAATTTTCCGTTCCATATCCGCTTTCAATTCACGAATTTCTGTCTCATGGTCCTTTTTCAGTTCTGTCAGTTCCCGTTCGGTCGTTTCCTGTGCGGCTTTCAATGTCCGACCGGCTTCTTCCTGGCTTGCCTTTAATGTCCGATCAGTTTCCGCTTTTTGGTGTTCCATATCTTTCTGCAGTTCAATGATTTTGCTTCTGGCCTCTTCCTCAGATTTTTTCAAATCGTCATATCCGGCTATCTTTTCTTCTGCAACGCTCAACTTGTCGGCCAATGTTGAAATGGTCTTGTCCTTTTCATCAGCCAGTTTAGATGCTGTCTCAGCCTGGGTCTTAGCCACGGAAGCCTCTTTTATGGCCTGATCCGCAGCCTGAGAAGCGCTGGTTGCCGTCTGCTCTGCAACTTTCTTGTCTTCCTGTAGCTGCGCATTCCTTTCCTGTAATGACGCAATGGTCTTATCTTTGCTGGTGAGAGCCGAGGAAAATTCTTCCAGAGCGCTTTCGCGTGCTGTGTTGTAGTCCTCAACACTCTTCAAATAAGCTTCCATGATTTTCTTCATGTACATTTCAAAATTCTCGATGTCTTTAGCACTGTTCGGTACTATAGCCTTTGCTCGGTTCAGTTCCATGACCTGCATCATGTGGTCGAAGCCCTGAGCCTGATTCATGCCGTTCTCCTCACAAAATTTTCTAAATGCATCCGCCGATTCCTGATCAATTCTAAAGTTCGTTTGCTTGATTTCTCCCATTTTTCTATCCTTTCTCAATTTTTTTGACCGTTCCTTATTTGATAATACTATTATATCATATCCATGTTTTATCGTCAATGTTTTGTTATTTATATGTTATGCATTGTTATTGTTATACATATCTTTCTAGTTCATAGCAAATGTTTTTTAACAGACTGCAGCCGTCTTTTACTCATTTGTCTAATAGATAGTACACTCAAGTTATCAAACTAATCTTTCTTTGTTTCAATATTGCGCGATTTTAATTAAAAATCAATGATTTTGTAATCAAATTTTAAAGACACTATTTTATTTTTATGTTATTATTTTATAAGTAAAAACTTTAAGGGAGGTGGTTATTATGGTTTTTTATAAAAAGGAATTAAAGCGTTCTGTTAAGGGATTTTTATGTGGAATGTTACTGTATATATTTATGGTAATTGTAGCCGGACATTTTGCTTTATTTTCAGGCCCATTCGAAATCCCGTCATATCTTTTGAGACGACTCCCATATGGAATAATAAAATGCCTTTCTTTTGGAGCTGTTGGATATTTGATAAGCTTGTTTTACTACGCTAAAAGGAGGAATTATAATGAATAAAATTAAAAAGTATTTCTTACTCTTTGCAGTATCTTCAATGACTATTTTGGCTACGTTCCCGGCTTTGGCAGCTAGCAGAACACTAACATTCACAGCCGAGCCAGCTCAATATTTACCTCAGGCACACGAGACCGCTGTTTCTATATCCGCCGATACCCCAACTCCATATATAAACAGTGATGGCTCTTTTACCATCGAGACTTCTGGTGGCGTAGGAGAAACTCTGGTATCATCCAGCTTTAAATTTTCCAGTACTACATCCCAAATTAACATTACTGCTTTTGGTGAACCGGATTCATACACAGTTTACCTTGAGAAAAAAAGTGGACTTTCATGGAAAATTGTAAAAACCGTAACCTACTATACAGGCAATTTATATGGTTACACCTTTACAGATTTGAGCACATCAGCAACATATCGCTTACGCTTTTTTAGTCCAGACGGAAAAATAACAGGTACTGGAACTATTAGTAACTATGCAGGATAAACCGACTATATAGTAATAATTCAAGACTTTCTAATGTAATACAGTGGAGCTGCTGTAAGGCAGCTCCATTTCTATTCCATTTAGTGGTTCAATTCATACAGCACACGTCTTTGATCGATTTTTCCGAATTTCACCTTTCTGCGAATACCTAATCATTTTTTATTTCCTTCTAGTTTAAGTTTCAGCTATAATCTGTTGGTTCATGTTCCGCAGAATGATACCATAAACATTTGTTCAGTATTTTTTTAACGGTCGTTTTTTTCATACAGTTTTAACTTGCGTAGACTGTCACTAATCTGTACAATATAAATATAACATTTTTTTCATACACATGGGAGAGGTTTACGGTGAATTACGGATATATAAGGATCTCTACAAAATTTCAGAATGCAGATCGACAAGAGCGCAACATCCGCCTGATGTGTCCAGATCCTGACCTTGTTATCATCAAGGAAATTTTTACCGGCAGCACACAGGATCGGCCTAAATGGCGGAGATATTATCCCAGATTTATGCCCGAAGACAACATTTATTTCGATTCGGTTTCCAGAATGGCCCGTGATGAGGATGATGGAGTAAAGGAATACCTGGATCTATATAAAAGAAAAGTGAATCTGTTTTTCTTTGTGGAGCCTGGGATCAACACAGATGTATATCGGGAAGCTTGCCAGATACAAATTCCACGGACTGGCACGGAGGTTGATATTATTCTGGATGCCATCGAAGCGTATCAAGTGAAGCTTGCAGAAAAGCAAATTCGAATTGCCTTTCAACAGGCCCAGAAGGAACTGGATGATCTCAGACAACGGACGATCGAAGGTTTAGAGACGGCCCGGCGTTCCGGAAAGCAGCTCGGCCGGCCTCGTGGCCGATGCATCACCGACAAGGAACGAAAGGCAAAAAATATTATTTTGAAGCGCGATACGCTCTTTGGTGGAAATCTCTGTCCGTCTGACTGCATGAAAGTAATCGGCATCAGTCGTAGCACTTACTACAAATACAGAAACGATTTATTCAACTCTCCAATGACATAGCTTTGGCAATAATGGTAACAGCTTTTTTAAAGGCTGCAAATGGTGTCCCTTTATTGCTTAAAGCTGCAGAAATAAGGATATTGGTATCAATGAGTATTCTCATCATGCCTCACTTTCCGCACGAACTTCTTTTACCAAGTTCATGACATCTTCATCGGATGTGATACCTGCAGCCTCCGCTTCTCCATCCATTTGTGCCTGTAACATCTGCATGGCATATATTGCCGAATTAATGACGCGAACACTTCCGTTTTCTACAACAAAAGTAATTCTATCGCCGCTCGAAACGCCAAGAATTTCTCTAACATCCTTTGGAATTGTAACCTGACCTTTTGCCATAACCTTTGCATTGTCAATAAATGTAGTTGCAACCATAAGCATACCTCCTATTTATAGTAGTAGGGAATGTAGGGTTTCCCCTACTACTATTATATGATCTTTTTTAAATTTTATCAATACTCTTAAGTTAAGACACTGTTTTTAGTTACCTTAAAACGGTCGTTATTTAGAAACTATATATGTTATTATATATACTAACATATTGCTCTATAGAATGGAATCCCATCCTATTCCCATTTTGTGAACCTATCCTTGTATGAGATATAATCGGAATAATTAATTAAAATATCCTGCACCGAATGGTCAAGATTAATGCCGTCCTGAGAATTTATATAGTAGATTTTTTTTGATATGCAACCGTCTTGATCAGGGATCGACACTTCGAGTCTGATGGTACATTTTCGGAACAGATCTCTATAAACCATTTCGTCCGTATCTCCATAGTCTTTTAGATCGTGTACGGCCATCATGTGTTCCAGATTAAATTCCGGCACTGGTACCGGAACTGCAGGAGACTTCCCCCTTGAATACCAGGATGCATGATTTTTCCACAGCTGCTTTCCTATATCAGTAGTATATTTTTCCACAGCTGCTTCCATTTTTGATGCCCCGGATTTTTTGTCATATTTCCCCTCGGCATATTCAGTGCGAAATTGTTCCATGCAATCAGGTTTAATCAAAAATTCTATCGGAATGCTTACTGTCTGCCTCGTACATGACGTGATGTTTGACATAATCAGAGCTTTAAATTCATTCATATTAAACCATACTTTATCAGGCTCTTCGAGGCCCAATTTCTTTCGCGCTATACTATAATAATCTCCTCCATGTCCGTAATAATTTTCTAAATAAATATAATGGCAGTTGGGCTTGATGTATCTCGACACCCAGCTACGGCTACACATCAAAAGTTTGCAAGCTCTTCTAAAAGGCAGAGTATATTCAGATTCCAATGATTCCAGGCAAGCATCCCAGCGCAACTCTTTTGGCAGCTCTTCAAACGTAACCAGTGTTGGATATCTTTCTAAATCCGGCATTTCCTATTCCTCCGTTCCACTATGTGTTATAGTATATTATAACATACATTCACATGAATCGCTATCACTTCATGCAATTTCCTACTTTCCAGGATACTCAAAACCAAATAATTTCTTCCCTTTTTGATAGTTCGTTTTATCTTCATATACATCTACCTGCAGGCCGTCTACCTTATCCAAGCACTGGTTGAAGCGGATGCTATGAAACGTATTTGCATCGTACTTTCTTAAAATTTCCTTCCGGATTTTATTTTCCGAATCTCCAGGAAAATCATTCAGCAATACTGCAATATGTTCTCGAATTTGGCCACCATTATTCATGCTGATGCTACTGATAACATCCATTTCTCTCTCTACTGATTTCTTCCCCATCTCATACCCTTTTTTTCCGTTTTTTGTCGAAAAATGCGGTCGGCTAACATTGCTTCAGCCGTAACAATCGACTCATCTTCCACAATCATATCATATACTCATCGAATTTGGAAGATTCGGCCCAGGGTCACAGCTACGACCCCGGGCTCCCCTGTTATTTGAATGTTATATATGTGTTATATACTGTTATTGTTATACATAACATTTTTAAACACAAAAATAACGGAGCATCGTTATCTCCGTCATTTTACATTTCAGCCTTTTTGTGCTATTATACCGGTCTTCGATAATCCGGAACTCGCAGACTCTTAGTCGTAAAAATTTCTACTTCCCAAAGTCCCATCTTGTAATTGGCTTTATACTGCCATTTATACATACCATTCATCGGATATCCGGCATCATTGGTACCGAAATTGCGATATACTCCATTATATTCAGGCCGCAATCTTAACTCACAGCCGATAGATTGTAATACAGTGCCAAGATCTTCTTCAATGCGATCGCAAACCTGTGCCAGCGGAAGACTTGCATCATACGGTGTTTGCAGCGTAGATTTCCATACCTTTTCTTCTTTATGCTCAATCTTCAGATATCCGTTCTTAATCGCCACACCACGCTGATTTGCATAACTTTGTTTATGTTCTTCTGTATCCCAAGTTTCTTCTGTATACTTCTGTGTCCACTGACGGCTCTCTAAAACAACATATCCGTCATGGTTCTTCTTCGGCTTAATCCCCCTTTTTTGATTAGCTCTTTCAGTCATTATTCTGACCATGTTCCTATGCAGATATATTTCCCTCTGAATCTCTTGCTTTGCCGCTTCCAGCTGGCGTTTTAGTTTCTCGATTTCGTTATCCTTTTCTTCAACAATCTGTTGCGCAGCTTTTACTTTACGTTCTGCTTCCTCATCTGCAGACTTCTGATACTTATACAGCTGTGCGTTAGCATTATCAATAACACGCTTCTTTTCTTCTCTGGCGTCTCTTTCCGCACAGGCAACTGCATTCTCTGCGTCGCGGATCTTCTTTATATCCGAATCATATTCAGCTTTAGATTCAATATAATATTCGGCTTCCGGATCGGAATAACCGCCTGGCACTTCCCTATATCCGGTAAACGTCTTTTTGGCAAAAAATCCCATTCCGGATCACCTCCTTTACAATCCTCTGATATAGTTATCAGCTACTACACTGATCCTGTTATGTCCTAATGCCTTGCTGCATTTTTTCATCGCTTGTCGATCCAGTTTCTTACCACTTTCATCTTTTCGACAAGTATATACATCGCCTTGAAATCTCTTTCCGGTTCCTTTATTTACTCTGTCATACGGAATCTGATCCAGCGGACGAGCATAGGACTTGTACATTGCTGTAGCGTATTCAGCTCGGTATCCATGGATGTCTGCATTACTGTTGACGTATTGCCAAACTTTCTCATTTGGACCCGTATTACGCATTCTTTTTATAATTGCATTCTTATCCGGACCCATTACCGGAGCAAAACGATAGCGACCGTTCTTGTCCTTCCGATGATGAATAAATATATCATGATCTGGAAATACTTCCAATGCATCTTTCAGCACAACCAAATGCTTTCTCTCCTTATCCGAAAGATCCGTTCTGTCTGACAAAACAGAGACTTCTTTTTCCATATCCGCTCTCGTCCACATATCCCGCCCTTCAAGCCGCTCCAGAACATTCCTACGGCATCCAGTGCCTTTACAAAAACGAATCAGTTCATCATTGTTGGTTACACTAAAATGCTTGTCACGCTCTGTGCTGACACGGCTGCGTTTGATTTCTGAACGGTTCCGCTTCGGTGGCTGGAAACGATTCGGATCTGCCTTATCTATCTGATAGAGTTTATTGAGCGCTGCCGCCTCTGTTTGTATCGTCCATGCCGAGAGGTGCTGGCCCTTGCCGTCTACTTGATCAACACGCGACTGAAGCCACTCATTCACAAATTTCTTTGCCGACTTCAACGTCGTGCACTCCGGATGCTCCGTCTGGATCCACTTCACAAAATACTTCGTGTGCTTCCAGTAAGTTGAATACGTATTATATGAAAAAATCTTGTCTTTTTCCGTTCCGTCTTCAACCGCAGCTTTCTTACTTTCTCCGAAGTGCTGCATTCCGGTCAATTTTTCGTAGGCCTGCTGATGCAGATCCTTGCTATAGCTTTTATTTTTTCTTCCCACCGCAGACCAACTCCTTTCCGTTCTTATACGGTTGATGTTCAGATGATTCCGCAACTCAAAACAGTTGTGTTGTGCCACCATCTCAGCACCAACCTTTTTATATGACAATAGGCACGGCTTTCGCCATGCTTCTTCTTTTCCATTTCCGTATTTGATTCTCTCGGCCCATACCGGTTAAAACAAAAGTCGCTTCCTACCAGATCCGAAAATCTCGATATTCGGCTACGAAACACTTTTTTTAACGCCTTACAGCGGGTCTTATGTGTGACCGGATAAATACACTTTTAGCTGCTTATGTGTGCAGGCACATTCTGGATCGGACCTTGTGCTCACGTCCGGATACGATTGCTCTCTACGGTTAGTATCATTACCCAAATTTGTTTTCTCGTTTCTATCGGCCTTTGATTTGATGACGATGCCTTAGGTCGCATCGGATGTTAGCCATCACCTTCGTTGTTATACAGCCAACGTCGCATTCACACAACTTCGAGTTCGGTTCATATTATCGAGCCTTAAAGATTACACATCCTGTTTCGCCGGATTGTGATTGCTGTGTACCGTTTTACAGTCAGTACCGTCACTATCACAAGATTTACAAGTTACATCCGTTTCATTTTGCTTCCCACGGTAACGGAAGGTTCTCGATTTGTCCGTCAATTCGGTTGCTTAGATCGCTTTCAAAAAGATTACTAACGACTTTGCCTGAATCCTTACTGTTCCAATTCACAAAGGTTACTACGGAGCTTTTTAGGAGTTCCACGGTCGATACCGATTCACAAGCTATATAAACATACTAATGTATGGAATACTTATTATATACCATTTTTGCCCAAAAAAGTCAATAACATATGCTCGGTTTTCACAGTCATATCGGTTTACCCGTTCATTAGCTTCGGGGCGAAAAGCCCCTTGCTTCTAACCGTGTAAACCGATATTTTCCTCCAGCCGCATTTCCCTCCTCTCTCTTGCAGCACATTTTTTACGCCAAGTCTTCGTTCATCACAGCCGCGTTTTCTTCAGTTATATATGTTATAATATACACTAACATATTCTATCCCGATTTTGTGCAGCATTTCTTTTCTGTTTATTCCTACACCATATATCGACCAAATATAGTTGGTCTTCAAATTATTTCGCAATCATTTTTCGCATCTCCATCGACATACTGAAGATGAAATGAATTTATTTTCATTTTTATCATAACCATCAACCACCATAATTTAGGCGAAACATCATCAGCCCATCAACTGAAAGGAGTTTTACCATGGAAAACACAGATAAACCGAAGAATACAAAACCACAGATTTTCCGCGACACCGCCAACGATGAAGAATGGAAAAAGCTGGTTGAGCTTGCGCTCTCCACCAATCCGATCGGCACCAAGGTGCCGGACGAATACGGATTCTCTTGGAGTGCTATTCGTTCCGATGCTGTTGAACGCGGATACTATGAACCGAAACGGCGCCTGGCTCCCACATCCATTCCGGATACACCCATATTTCAAATTGAGGACATCACGAACGAACCGGAATGCATTTCCCGTTCCATCCAACTCTATGCTGACATTTCTGACCGCCTGAATGCACTCTGCAACTCTAAACAGCAGTATACAAAAAAGGCTATCTTAAATCAGCTTCTAAATGAGGCTCTGGAAAAATATGGATATTAACCACCCAAAAAAAGAACTCATTTGACCAATGAGTTCTTTTTTTATCACCTTTTATGAAACACTCTGATCCCAGATCACTTCCGGATGACGGTTGTTTTTCATGCAATCACACAGGTACAAGTTAATAAGCGTCTGATATGGTATACCGACTGCATCAGACTGATTCTTAAAATACGCAATAACTTTTTCATCAAGATTGATGGTTATCTGCTTCTTATTCGTTTTTGCATACGGATTTTTTCTCGGGTTTAAATTCATAATATCATATTCTTCACGCATGATCTCACCTCCAAAATGGTTGTTCATTGTAAACATTTTGCTCTGTTTTCGTTGCCTTTCTTGCGGATATGATTCTGATTTTTTCATCTTCTCCACGATAGCAATGGCTAACAATACAAACACCTTTCCTGTCGGTCATACCTATAATCAGAAACCTATCTTCTTCTTCAGAATGATCCGGATCATCAAACAGAATCGCATATTCATCCTCGAAAACGGCCTGAACCTCTTCAAAAGAAATCCCATGCTTTTTTTTGTTTTTGGTATTCTTTTCTTCATCCCATTCAAATAGCATTTCTTCACTTCCTTTATAATTATATTATAATTATAATATAATTATTTGTCAATACATTTCAAACTATCCATATATTCTTCCTTACTCAACGGTGGCTGGCCGATAATCTCACGCATAGCATTGATTTCCATGAATTTCCCAAAATCAAAATCGTATGTATGTGATTCAAAATTATTGAACCTGTTGGCTGATTTTTCTTCTTTTATCCGGTCTGCCTGGGCCTCTGCCGCCTCCGGATGGCGATATTTCCATACAGTTTGCAGGACATAGTAAAACGGCGTTGTAGCCTCCTGGATCGTCCCCTGATGAGCCATACGCTCACAGATGACTGCAATGTCTTTATATGTAAGAGAATTGAAACATTCCTTGATTTCCGAAGTCAGAACTTTTTTCTTCTCGATCCAGAAATACTCTCGCTGTAACCGGCCGACCTGCATACAGACAGTTTTCACCGTCCGGAGCACATCCGGATCCAGGCGTCTCTTATACTCATCCGTACGTTCAATGATGTCAAAACGATCATCTTTATATTTTTTTAGATGACAATTTATCCTGGCTTCACGCTGTTCCGGAGTCTCCGTGGCCAAATTCATTGTTTTCTGATGACGCACTAAGCTTCTCTGTACAGACTTCCTCTTTTTCTTAGCTTGCTTTCGACCGGCAGTCACAAAAAGAGCCCACACAGTCGGCAGAACATCTGCGATTTTATGCATACCAAAAAGAAATGCGCACTCATCCTCGTAGGCTTTGACAAACATTCTTGCAATAGCATCTCTTAAAGACGTTAACTGCTCCGGATGACTCATAACCTTGATCATGGTTCGATCAAGGTAATCTTCAATAGCATAAGAGAGCGATGTGCTGCTCCACTTACAGAAACTCCAGCTAAAGATATTCAGAATTTCCTGTACCACCGCATCAGAGGAAGCCCGGGAAGCCAGCCAGTCATACCAATCAGCGACCTCGCCCCCCGCCCCCCTCACCAACGGAGTAGAGAGACCAGTACCGGAAATAGAACGCAAAGGCACACACACAGACCCAGTGGCGAAATTTGCACTTTCAGCAGCTGGACGCTCCCCCTCCCGAACCGAGTCGATGGCAATAATCTCCGCTTTCTTTTCCGGATAATCTTGACGCTGTGCTGCCGTCGCATACCTCATCAGACCCTCATTTTTGGCAACCGTACAAACTGTCCTGCGAGATACTCCTGCAGCTTCTGCGATTTCCTCGTACGTTAAAGTGTCGGCCTGCATCAGCAGCTCGACGATTTTTTCCCGTTTCTCTTTTTTTCTGTTTCTGGCAGCCTTTCTATCAGCCGCACGTTTCAGCCCTTGGCCGATTCCTATCGTTTTTATTTCGGCATCCGTGAGGCCCAATGTATCGACCACATAGGCGTTGGAGAGTTTGTAGAATCCCTTGTGATCCATTCCAACGCTCTGATCTGTCTCTTGAATGATATGATCCAGTTCGGCCTGTGGCAATGGATCCGTAAATCGTTCGTTAATCTCCTGCAGGCGTACAGCTGCAGTACTCCGATCGACTTGCACCAGAGCAGAATAGGCAATGAACAACATCTGCTCTCGACATCCCTCACAATCTGCCCCACGCATCTTCTGCAGCTTCTCCAG